>Ga0265296_1002004_pt1 | contig 21575 bp, 19 predicted proteins | sample MunlanPumphouse1_FD_189073 | JGI IMG/M metagenome (GOLD analysis project Ga0265296, IMG submission 189073) | Groundwater microbial communities from a municipal landfill in Southern Ontario, Canada - Pumphouse #1 | ecosystem: Environmental > Aquatic > Deep subsurface > Groundwater | place... | reverse complement strand
CTTCTGGCAGCAGATGTTAGCGCGTCTTTCACCTACCCCTCCCCTTACCCCTCCCACAAGGGGAGGGGAATCTTTCATACTTCCATTCCCTGCCATGCTTATTCTTCATAGAACTTTTGACAGTATCTTAGTTTTACGTTTTTCGCTTTACGCTTTATTACTGGTTCATACTGTTTAAAAACTCTTCGTTATTCTTGGTCTTGACGAGCTTATCGATCAACAACTCCATTGCCTCGACGTTGCTTAATTCATTAAGCACCTTTCTTAAGATCCATGTTTTCTGCAGATGCTCCGGCTTCACCAGTAATTCCTCGTGGCGGGTATTGGAGCGCTTAATGTCGATTGCCGGGTAAATCCTGCGCTGGAATAAATTTCTATCCAGCTGCAATTCCATATTGCCGGTGCCCTTGAATTCCTCAAAGATAACTTCATCCATGCGGCTTCCGGTATCCACCAAGGCAGTGGCGATAATGGTCAAACTCCCTCCTTCTTCGATGGCCCGGGCAGCGCCAAAAAACCTCTTTGGCTTCTGCAGGGCATTGGAGTCAATACCGCCGGATAGAACCTTGCCGCTATGCGGAACTACCGCATTATAGGCGCGCGCTAAACGGGTGATACTGTCTAAAAGGACCACCACGTCTCTTTTATGCTCGACTAAACGCTTGGCCTTTTCCAGGACAATTTCGGCTACCTGCACGTGGCGCTCCGGCGGTTCGTCAAAAGTCGAAGAAACCACCTCGCCCTTAACATGCCTTTGCATATCGGTGACTTCTTCCGGGCGCTCGTCGATTAAAAGCACAATCATAATTACGTCGGGATGGTTATTGGTAATAGCATTAGCGATTTTCTGCAAGAGCACTGTTTTGCCGCTATAGGGCTGGGCAACAATCATCCCACGCTGGCCCTTGCCGATGGGAGTCAAAAGGCTCATTACCCGCGTGGAGACCTCGTCGGGCTTTACCTCCATGTTAAACGGCTCTTTGGGATAAACCGGAGTGAGATTATCAAAAAGGATCTTTTCTTTTGCCTCATCCGGATTCTCGAAATTCACTGCCTCGACTTTTAAAAGAGCAAAATACTTCTCACCCTCTTTGGGCGGGCGGATCTGGCCGCTGACCGTATCCCCGGTGCGCAAGTCGAATTTCCTGATCTGCGAAGGCGAAATATAAATATCATCCGGGCAGGGCAGGTAATTGTAGTTGGAGCTGCGCAAAAAGCCAAAACCCTCCGGCAGGATTTCTAAGATCCCCTCGCCGAACATCAGCCCTTCTTTTTCCGCCTGGGCCTGCAGCACCTTAAAAATCAGGTCCTGCTTTCTCTGGCCGCTGATGCCGTTAACGTTAAACTCTTTGGCGAGTTTGTTTAATTCGGTGATTTTCATTTCCTTTAAAACACTGATATCTAACTTTTCCATAAAATTCTCCTTATCCTGCTGGCCTGTTTTCTGGTTTCACTGAACACCCCGTTATTATCTATGATAAAATCCGCTAAGCGGACCTTTTTGTTTAAAGGCATCTGCAACTTTGCCCTTTTTAAAATATCAATTTTCTTAAGGAAGCCGCGGCCTTTTAGCCTTTGCACCTGCTTTTGGCGGCTGATTGTAACCACTATCAGTTTATCCACTATTTTTTTTAAACCCGCTTCAATTAAAAGCGGGGCATCCAAAACAATAATTCTTTTGCGCGCGGAATTAATCTTTGATTTAATTTCGCGGATTACCTGAGGGTGGATAATATTATTTAGGGCGCCGAGTAATTTCTTATTATTAAAGACTACCCCCGCAAGCTTACTGCGGTTTATCGTTTTATTCTGTTTTAAGATACTTTTGCCAAAAAGCCGGATGATTTTTTTATAGGTTTTTGTTTCCGGTTTAAGGCAGCGATGCGCCAGCTTATCGGCGTCAATTACTAACGCACCCTCACTGCGGAACAATTCCGCCACGGTGCTTTTGCCGCTGCCAAAAATTCCGGTAAGCCCTAAAACTATTTTTTCTTTAAACTTGCTTTGCTTTGGCATATAACTGAATATAAATCTTGGCGGATTCATCCCAGGAAAAATCGCAATGCATCGCCTGCGCTACCAACTTAGCCCAAATCTTGTTATCGCTGAATGCAGCTGTTGCCTTTTTAATTGTTTTCACCAGCTCCTCGGAGCTGTAAGTATTAAAACTAAAGCCATTATCGGCATTAACCGTATCCGCCAAGCCGCCGGTAGCAAAAACCAAGGGAATAGTGCCGTATTTCAAGCTGATAATCTGCCCTAAGCCGCAGGGCTCGTATCTGGAAGGCATCAAAAATATATCCGAGCCGGCATAGATGTTGTGCGCTAAGGTATCGTCAAATTTCAGGTTTAAGGAAATCACCTTGGGGTAAATTTTGACCATATCGCCTAGGATCTCGTGGTATTTAGGGTCTCCGGTGCCTAAAATCACCAGCTGTAAATCCATCTTACAGATGCTGTCAATGGCTTCGGCTAAGATATCAAAGCCTTTCTGCTCTGCCAGGCGTGAAACTATTCCCAAGAGCGGCAGATCGCTTCTTAAGGGAAGGTTACAGCTTTTTTGCAGGCCAAGTTTGTTTTGATATTTATCCTTGATGTTCTTCGGGGAAAAGTTTTTCACGATAAACTTATCGTTCTGCGGGCCCCAGATAGAGTAATCTACGCCGTTTAAAATCCCAAAAAGCCGGTTACGGCGCTTTGTCAGGACCCCTTCTAAACCAAAACCGAATTCCTTAGTCTGGATTTCCTTGCTGTAGGTAGGGCTGACGGTATTAATGATATCGCAGAATTCCATGCCGCCTTTTAAAAGATTAACCCTATCATAAAACTCCAGGCCATCGATATTAAACAGGCTCCAGTCCAGGCCTGTTTTAGGAAACTCGCCCTTGGAAAAAAGCCCCTGATAACCGATGTTATGGATAGTAAGCACTGTGCGGGTATTTTTGTAAAAGGGGTCCTTGGCATAAAGAGTTTTTAAATAAACCGGGACGAGCGCGGTTTGCCAGTCATGGGCGTGAATTATATCCGCCCGGAAATTAATCTCTTTTAATAAATCTATGGATCTTTTGCAGAAAAAAGCGAATCTCTCCAGGTTATCCGGATAATCCAGGCCCTTATCCTGATACAGCCCGTCGCGGTTAAAGTAACAATCACTTTCAATAAAATATACCTTGATATTTTTACCGATAATTGAGTATGAGATCCCTTCTTTTGAACTCAGCATCTTGAATGCTGCCTTTTTTACGGCTTTATAAGCCGGCATAATAATAATTACTTCCTCCCCTAATTTTTCCAACGCCAAAGGCAGGGCTCCGGCAACATCAGCCAGGCCTCCGGTCTTAGCAAAAGGCACCACCTCTGAAGCAGCAAAAGCGATCTTCATTTACACCCCCCTTTTTTTGTCTACCTTACCTTGTGTCTTTGCGAGGCCTGCTTTTTAGGCCGAAGTAATCTTTTACGGTGTCATTGCGAGCGATTTTTGCGAAGCAATCTATTAAAAGATTGCTTCGTCACTGCGTTCCTCGCAATGACACACTTTGCTCGCTAGCAATAACACAAAGCATAAATTATGCACACTGCGATTGATTAGATCGGCTCCATATCTAACCAATTTTTACCTTTCTTAATTTCCACCTTTACTGGCACATCCAGCTCTAAAACGTTCTCCATCCTCTCCCTGACTAACTCCGCGGCTTGCGATAACTCCCGCTCCGGTAGATTAAAGACTAATTCGTCGTGAATCTGCATAATCATTTTTGCCTCTAATTTCTTTTCAATTAACTCCCCGTGGATTTTCACCATTGCCAGCTTAATCAAATCTGACGCTGAACCCTGAATAGGGGCATTCACTGCCTGGCGCTGGGCAAACTGCCTGATGCCCTGATTTTTATTATTGATCTCCGGGATATAGCGCCTCCTGCCTAATAAAGTCGATACGAAACCCTGCTCCCTGGCAATATTAATCTGCTTGTCGATATAATCTTTGACCCCGGGATAACGGTTAAAATAGGCGTCGATAAAAACACCTGCCTCTTCCAATGGAATGCCTAAATCGCGGCTTAGGCCGTAAGCGCTTAAACCGTAGACAATGCCGAAATTTATTCTTTTGGCCATATCGCGGCTCTTATCATCTACGTCTTTCTCATCCAGGCCATAAATTAAAGCCGCGGTAGCGCGGTGAATATCCTTGCCGGCCTTAAAAGCAGCGATTAAGTTTTCGTCTTTGGAAATATGCGCTAAGACCCTTAACTCAATCTGCGAATAATCACAGGCTAAAAGAAGGTCGGTTTCTTGATAGGCGATAACCGCCTTGCGGATAAGCTTGCCGATATCGGTTTTCACCGGGATATTCTGCAGGTTTGGGTTACTTGAGCTTAAGCGCCCGGTTTCCGTGCCGGTTTGGTTAAAAGAGGCATGGATTTTTCCGGTTGCCTTATCCACCAATAGCGGCAGGGCGTCGATATAGGTATTTTTAAGCTTAGTTAACTGGCGGTATTCCAATAACAATGCCGGCAGTTTATGCCTGCCGGAGAGCTCGCGCAGAACCTCTTCGTTGGTAGAAGGGCCGGTTTTGCTGCGCCGGATAACCGGCAATTTTAACTTTTCAAATAGAACCACCCCCAGCTGCTTAGGAGAATTAATATTAAACTGGGTGCCGCTTGCCTCGTAAATATCGGCGATTAATTTTATCAGCCGCTGTTGGATATCCCCAGAAAGCTTCTCTAAGGCAGGTTCGTCTAATTTTATGCCGCAGGCTTGCATATCCGCTAATACCTCTACCAGCGGCATCTCCAGCTTGTAAAATAGTTCGGCGAGTGATTTTTCCGCTAATTCATTTTCTAAAATCGGTTTTAATTTCAGGATGATCCCGAAAGCCAAATCCTTAGTGATTTCCTGATCTCCCAAATTAATCCCTAAATAATCCAGGGCTAAATCGGATAACTGGTATTGCGCTTTGGAGGGATTTAATAAATAGGCGGCAATCATGGTGTCAAAATACGCTCCCTCCAAGACTAACCCTTTTTTGATAAATTCCAGCTTTTCCGCTTTTAAATCATGGCCGATTTTTTTAATCTGAGGGTTAATTAAAGCCTTTGTGTCTCCCCCGCCTAAGGATTGCCCTGCGTAAACCACCATTTCACCATCGCCGGCAGCAGCGGTAAACTCTCCCGGGCAAAGTTTTTCAACCGGCAGGCCTTTTAAGAAACGTTTAAACTCCAGGTATTTAAATAAACGGGTCAACTCTTTATAGTCCGGCCTGCCGATAACCAACTCCTCAGGGGCTAAATCCAACTCCATCTTGCCGTCTAAAACTGCCAGCTCGCGGCTTAAAATAATATTATCTTTATTCTCCCGCACGATTGATCTCAATTTTTCCTGTTTGATTTTATCGATATTCCGCAGCAGATTTTCTATTGAGCCGAAGGATTTAACCAGCTCCGCCGCGGTTTTCTCTCCGATGCCGCGCGCCCCGGGAATATTATCCGCGCTATCCCCCATCAGCCCTAAAATATCCGGAATACTCCCCGGCTGGACGCCGAAACGTTCTCGTACCTTGTCTGTGTCATAAGTGATACCTTCATCTTTATGAGGGCTGAATACCAGCGTATGCTCATCCACTAACTGCAGGATATCCTTATCAGAGCTGACTATGGTGGTGAAAAGGCCTGCTGCTTTAGCCTTGCCTGCTAAGGCAGCGATAATATCGTCCGCCTCAAAACCCTCTTTTTCGCAAATCAAGAGGCCAAATGCCCGAACCACTTCTTTAATCAAGGGGATCTGGCTCTTTAAATCATCCGGCATAGGCGCTCGCTGGATTTTATAGGCGGCAAATTTTTTCTGCCGGAAGGTATCCCGGGAAACATCAAAACAAATCCCCAGGTAATCCGGTTTTTTTTCCTTTAAAACCTTATTCAGGATATTGATAAATCCGTAAACCGCGTTAGTCGGCTGGCCAAAAGAAGTGGACAACCCTTTAAGGGCAAAAAAGGCACGGTAACAAAAAGCCGTAGCGTCGATTAAAACAAGCTGCTTATGCGCCATTAGTTAGTACATGGAAATTATTCTGGCAGGGGGTGCAAAGAAATTGTGGTGCCAGCTTAACGCGACATCATCCTCAGCTGGACTCTATCTATAAACTCCTGGATTTCGCTGTTTTCGGGATCAAGCTGGCTGGCATCTACCGCCAACTTCCAAGCGGTCACTTCATCGCCTTGCTTAAATTTGGCTTTGGCGCGGGAAAAATACTGCCTTGCCTGGGCAATTTTATCCTTACCCAGATTTGCCTTCTCTGCGGCGATATCTTTCAAAAGGCCGATTACTTCCCGCTCGCGGATATCTTGCAAGGGGTTAGCCGATTGCACCAAGCTGATATCATCCAGGCGCGCCCTGGCCTTCTCGGTCCAAGGGTCTTCAGGCAAGCCAAGGTCTGCTCTTTTACCCCAGTAATACGCCGCCTTCTCTAAATTGCGCTTGGCCTCATATAAAAGAGCTAAATTGGTATAAGGGCTAAGGTACGACGGATCAGCCTTTGCCGCCTTGAGGTAAAATTTCTCCGCCTCATCGCTCATCCCCCTGCCTTCATAGACAATACCTATATCATTGTAGCAGGCAGCGCAGGTAGGGTCCATCTCGATTGCCTTCTGATAAAAACTCATCGCGCCCTCTATATTGCCGATGCGCTGCGCTTCTAAACCTTGGGAACGGTAACTTTGAGCCTCTTTCTGCAATTCAGTAGCTTTAATTTCATCCCAGGGAAGCGCGTTGTTCTTTCCTGCGGCAATAGCCAAGCCAAGAAACGCGAAAATAAATAACAGGCAAATCGCGGTGTTTGGGAAAATTTTCCTAACGGCGGGACTAACCATTGTTATTTATTATACATCTTAAAAAGATTTGGTCAAGCAATTTCTCTGTGCCTGTGTCATTGCGAGGAGCGCGTTACGCGTGTCATTCAGACTGTGTCACATACCGATAGAGTGGGGTAAATGTGTCATTGCGAGGAGCGAAGCGACGAAGCAATCATTTTCCCGCCTGCAATTTATCCGCTTGGCGGGATCCCGCCCCGCTGATAACAGCCTGACGGGAAAAAGATTGCTTCGGCACCTTCGGTGCCTCGCAATGACACAAGGGCCTATTTCAGCCACAATTTTCTTAGCTCCTGATTAACCTTGTGCATCTGGGAATAATTTAATTTTTCCTCGTCTTTGGCGGAATCCTTGGCCGGCAGTTTTTCCGAGCGGCCCAAGAACTCTCCTGCGGATGCCACTGCAACACCGTGGGCCTTGGCAAAAATCCTGATTTGCAAGTCATCAGAAACCACGACTAAGGTTTTAGGGGAACGGCTTTCCCGCACGATCTCATTTATCAGCTCGTCAGCCTGCTTGTCTTCGGAAAAGACAACCTTTATCCCGGATGAGCCGCTTTCGCGCTCAGCGTAACCGTCAAAAATTATCCGCACGGAATTATTTTTACTGCCGCAGAGCTTACTTTGCCAGATAAACGCAACTAGGCTTGCGCGGGAATTATCTTTTCTAGGGGCGATTTTTTCAAACAGCGGATGATGGATGATATTGTAGCCGTCGATGACGTACTGTAAAGACATAGATGCTGCCTCCGATTATCCCGCCGATTAAGATAAAAGAAAAGTTTATCAGCGACATGGCAAAAGCCAGGTCTTTGGCTACGCCTGCCTTGGCAAAGAAAAATATAGTAGTGGCATCCCTTAAGCCCAAGCCGCCAATAGATATCGGCAGCAGCGTAATTGCCCCGATAATCGGCAGGAAGATTAGAAAGTAGGCGATATTTACCTTTAACCCGAGCGCCGAAGCAGTAAGATAGAAGCTCATTGGGGCTATTAACTGTATCACAAAAGATAGCGCTAAATTCCGCAGGATGATTTTTTTCTTATGCTTAAAAAGATGTACCTCCCTGTGCATATTCCTGAGAAGCTCCCGGATCCTTCCGGCGTCAGGAGAATCCAGGAGTTTATTGATTTTAGAATATAAAAATTTATTGAATAATACCAGCAAAACAGAGACTAGAACAATAATAATCACCGCCAAAGAAAGCAAAACGCTTTTGTCGGCGATAATCTTTAAGCCGAAGATTAACGAGCCCAATGCCAGAATCGCCAGGCCGATATAGCCGCTTAAGCGGTCTAAAAGCACCGTAGCCATCACCTCTCCGGGCTTTTTGGTGTGCGCGGCTAAATCTACGGTGCGCATAAAATCCCCGCCAATAGTCGAAGGCAGGAACAAGCTAAAAAAAATCCCTCCGGAGTAAGAAATAATAATCCTTCTAAAGGGCAGGCGGATATTCACCGCTTTCAGCAGCATCTCCCAGCGCAGCAGGCCGAAAATATAAGTCAGGCAAAAAATTAAGAAGGAAAACAGCAAGAGCGGCTTATCCGCGCCTTTAATCACTTCCAGGAGGCTTTTTCGGTCAACCTTCTGGAATAAAAAGATTAACAAGGCCGCGCTGATACCTATGCGCAGCAAAACCGAGAGAATCTTTTTTAGGATTTGCATGGTTAAATAATGCTTCTAGCGTAATATATCAGCAAACAGAAGAATCACAGTGTCATTGCGAGCACATTCGCTTCGCTTTAGTGTAAACTCCGCGAAGCAATCTTTTTCCCGTCAGGCTGTTATCAGCGGGGCGGGATCCCGCCAAGCGGATAAATTGCAGGCGGGAAAAGGATTGCTTCGTCGGCCTTCGGCCTCCTCGCAATGACACATCGGTATACCCCCACCAACTAGCCAATTACTTCTTACCGGTTATTTTCTTGCAGGCCTCAAGGTATTTTTCGCTGGTTTTTGCGATGATTTCGGCCGGTATTTCCGGCGCGGGAGGAGTCTTATCCCAGCTTAGGCCCTCTAAGTAATCGCGCACAAACTGCTTGTCAAAACTGCTCTGCGCTCTGCCGGGTGCATATTGGCCAGACGGCCAGAAACGCGAGGAGTCAGGAGTGAGCACTTCGTCAATCAGGATAATCTTATCTTTATATATTCCGAATTCAAACTTGGTATCAGCGATAATGATCCCACAGGATCGCGCGTATGCGCTGGCCCGGGTATAAATCTGGATACTTAAGGCCTTTAGGGTATCTGCGATATCTTTGCCCACGGATCTTTCGATATAACCCTGGGTAACATTAACATCATGGCCGACATCTGCCTTTGTAGAAGGAGTAAAAATTACCTGCGGAAGCCTGTCTGATTCCTTTAGCCCGGCGGGGAGTTTTATTCCGCAAACCGATTGTTTCTCTTGGTATTCTTTCCAGCCTGAGCCGGAAAGATAACCCCTGACAATACATTCCACTGGCAGGGCTCTGGCTTTTAATACCAGCATTGAACGCCCTGCTAATTGGCCAAGATAATTCTTTAGCTCCGGGGGATATTTTTCCACATCGGCTGTAATTAAGTGGTGCGGGGTAATTTCTTTAAGAAAATCAAACCAGAAAACCGATAACGCAGTCAACACTTTACCCTTATTAGGAATTCCGCAATTCAATACCACATCAAAACAGGAAATCCTATCCGTGGAAACAACCAGGAGTTTATCTCCTAAATCATAAACATCCCGCACCTTTCCCCGGCGAAAAAGCAATAAATCTTGAAAATCCGTATTGAGCAAAACTTCTTTATTTGTCATCCTTACTGATGTAGTTGCCCGATTTATCGGGCTTGGTCCGATACCTTTTTTTGCCCCATAAATGGGGCAACTACAGTTACGCGTTGTACGCCACCCCTGTTATGTAGTTGCCTGATTTATCAGGCTTGGGTTGGCCTGATTTATCGGGCTTGGGCCGATACCTTTTTTTGCCCCATAAATGGGGCAACTACTGCGACACTATTCTGCTACAACCCTCAATGTAGTTGCCTGATTTATCAGGCTTGGGTTGATACCTTTTTTTGCCCCATAAATGGGGCAACTACACTATAGAATTGAGTAACTACTCTTTTAACCTACTGGAAAGCTTGTCGTATTCCTGCCAGAGCTCTGGCGGCAGGCCTTTTTTAAACAGCTGAAAGAATTTTTTGATATCCTTTAGCTCCTGCAGCCAGTCAGCCTTACGCACTTCCAGCAATTTTTCTAAAGCGCCTTCCTCTAATTTTAATCCGGTCAGGTCAATATCTCCGGGGTAAGGCGTAAAGCCAATCGCTGTTTCACAAGCGGCAACTTTATTATTGCAGCGGTCCAGTATCCACTCTAAAACCCGTAGATTTTCCGTAAAACCCGGCCAAAGGAATTTACCTTTTTCATCCATCCTGAACCAGTTGACATGGAAAATCTTCGGCGGTTTATACATACGCTTACCCATTGCAAGCCAGTGCGTGAAATAATCCGCCATATTATAACCGCAGAACGGCAGCATTGCCATAGGGTCACGGCGCACCTCGCCTAATTTACCGAATTGCGCCGCGGTGCGCTCTGAGCCAACAGTCGCGCCGACAAATACGCCGTGCTGCCAGTTAAAAGACTCATAGACTAAAGGTGCCAGATATTGACGCCTGCCTCCGAAGATAATCGCGGAAATCGGCACGCCGTGATGCTGCTCAATCCTGAATGATGCTGAAGGACAATTAACAATAGGCGCTGTGAAACGGCTGTTAGGATGCGCCCCTAAAATTGGCTTGCCTTCGCTGTCTTTTGCCCCCGGCCTCCAAGGCCTACCCTGCCAGTCAACGCCCTCTTTAGGCGCTTCTCCGTCAGCCCCCTCCCACCAGACTGTCCCGTCAGGCTTCAAGAGGACATTGGTGTAGATAGTATTTTTTTGCACCGTCTTAACCATATTGGGATTAGTATGCGAATTAGTCCCTGGGGCAACGCCAAAAAATCCGGTCTCCGGGTTAATCGCCCAGAGCGAGCCGTCAGAATCAATACGCATCCAGGCAATATCATCCCCGACAGTCCAGATGCGGTAACCTTTCCGGCGCAAACCTTCCGGAGGCACTAACATCGCTAGATTAGTTTTCCCGCAAGCGCTGGGGAAAGCCGCGGCAATATATTCCACATGGCCGTTGGGCTCTTCTATGCCCATGACCAGCATATGCTCTGCCAGCCAGCGTTCTTTTCTGGCGATGAAACTGGCAATACGCAGCGACAAACACTTCTTTCCCAACAACACGTTTCCCCCGTAACCGGAGCCAACGCTCCAGATGGTATTATCTTCGGGAAAATGCAGAATCAACCTTTTATTTATGTCCAATTGGGCCTTAGAATGCAAGCAGCGGGTAAACCCCGCTCCTGCGCGCAGGGGCGGGGTAAACTCATCATCTTTCTCCAACTGCCGCAGCACTGCTTCGCCGCAACGGCACATAACCAGCATATTCAAAACCACATAGCACGAATCGGTCAACTCTACGCCGATCTTACTAAAAGGCGAACCCACCGGCCCCATAGAGAAAGGAATCACATACATGGTGCGGCCGCGCATTGCCGCTTTAAAAATCGCCCGGGCCTTGCGATAAGCAACCCGAGGAGGCATCCAATTGTTATTCAGCCCGGCAGTGCTCTTCTTCTTAGTACATATATAGGTAAGATGCTCTGTGCGCGCGACATCATCAACCGCAGTGCGGTGCAAGAAACAGCCGGGAAGTTTATCCTGGTTCAATTGGCTGATTTCTCCGCCGGCGATAGCCTCTTTCTCTAAAAGCTGTTTCTGGGCATCAGAGCCGTCAATCCAGACTATTCTATCGGGCTGACATAACCGCGCCATCGAATTCACCCAATCAACCAGTTTTTTATTATGCGTGGGAAATTTAGTCATCTCTTATTTGCAATATATTTGTACGCGGAATCCGCGGCAATTGCCCCGTCAGCGCAGGCAGTCACTACCTGATATAAAGTTTTCTTGCAACAATCACCGCAGGCAAATACGCCTTCGGCGGAAGTGTTCATACCAGGCGCGGTAATTATAAACCCAGTTTCGTCAAGTTGCAATTTATTTTTTAGGAAATCAGTCTCGGGGATATAGCCGATATAAATAAATACGCCGTCGCAATTTAAGGCGCTCTCTTGCTGCGTCTGAACATTCTTTATTTTTAAGGACTCTACCTTGCCGGCGCCGGTAATTTCCGTAATGACACTGCTTAAAAGAAAATTAATTTTTTTATTACCTTTAAGCCGTTCCTGTAAAATTGCCGCGGCGCGCAAATCATTTCTTCTGTGGATAATATAGACGCTTTGGGCGAAACGGCTTAAGTAGAGCGCCTCTTCAGCAACGGTATCCCCTCCGCCTACCACCGCCACAATTTTTTCTTTATACAAGGGCGCATCGCAGGTAGCGCAATAAGAAACTCCCCTGCCGGTCAAGCTTTCTTCTCCGGGGATATTTAGTTTGCGCGGCCGCGCTCCGGCGGCAATGATAATACTTTTTGCGGAATAACTACCGCTATCAGTGGTAACTTTTTTTCCGGAAAAATCTAATTCCAGCGCCTCCTCTTGTCTAATCTCTACCCCCAGGCTCCTAACCTGCTCTTCCATGCGCTGAATCAATTCCTGCGTGGAAATACTGCCGAAACCGGGATAATTTTCGATTACCTCGCTCATTAAAATCCTGCCGCCGACAACCATCTTTTCCAGGACTAGTGTCTGCAAGCGCGACCTGCCGGCATAAAGCGCAGCAGCCAATCCCGCCGGCCCGGCGCCGATAATAATTAAATCATACATAAACCGATCACTTTCTATTGAGTATATCTGATGGCTTTTACATCTGTTAATTTTCCACGGGCAGCTTCCCAAGTATAGCGATATAAATCAATGGGTATAGGAATTTTAAAAAGCCTCATCAGAAATATAACCGGATTGCGAAAAATCTCCCGATCTTTAACTAAAAATTGCGGATTTCTTAAACCTCCGGTTTTAAAATCAATATCTCCTAGCATGGGATTATATAAAAATTTGTGGTTATTAATATCAACCTTCAGCAAGGCTCCCTGCGTAATATCATCTATCCCGCTAATAGGCCAGCGAAATAATACAGGGTGCGTTAAAATATACGGCGATCCATTTGACTGTATCAAAAAATTACGCTGTTCTTGAAATTTGTCAACTTTAAAAGGCAGCATATACAATCTTAACTTGTAATCTATTTTTACTTCCCGGCGCCCGCCATCCTCTGCCGGTATCTTTAAGGATAACGTAAAGGGATCATTATTGTGGGCCTTAGCGATAAAGGCGAATAAATAGCCATAATTTTGCTCCAGCGGCTTATCTAATGATAAAGAAATAACATTTCCGTAGGCCTCGGGCTTCAGATGAACGTAATATTTCTCTTGATTATTGATAAATTGGCTCATCAGAGCTGCTGTATCAATAATATTTGAATTCTCCAGGATTGTGGAAAAATCAATAAAATCAGAGAAAATATAATTATATCGCAGGTTAGAATTCGCGGCATCGGAAATCAAATCAAACTTCCAGTTATCAATTATTTCGGACTCCTTGACGCCACTCTTTATAAAAACTTTTATAAAAGGAGTGGAATAAATTTCTTTATAATTGGGGGAGCTCTTTATTAATTCATATTTATCCAGATAGCTAGGCGGCCAATTGTCTTCAGATATAAGAATAATATCATATATCCGGCTATTTATTATTTCTTTTGTAAGGCTAGACAACGCTAGGACATATTGCCTTGAAGACAGCATCGCCTTAAATTTATCGCAGCAAACTACTTTTGCCTTCTCTTTAATAGCGGATATCACCCCAAATGCATCGTCATCCCAATATTTTCCTATAGAAAAAAAATCTGTCAGGCCGCTATTATTTAACTTAGTAAGTTTTGCATTTTTGGAGTAAATATTAAAGAATAAAATAAGTATGAAAAAAATCGCAAGAGCCTTTGCCAGCCAAGCATACCGCCTGCTGTTAGAAAAAACCCTTTTAAAAATCTTAAGGATGAAGGTATCGAAATGATAGACTCTTTCAAACGCGGCTGTAAGGGCCATAAAAAGAAAAGGCATCATCATACACCAATACCATGGCCCCCAGCGAAGAGTACCTACATTAGGATTTTGCGAAACCATAAGTTCCGCTAAGATCAATAACCCCGGCAGCATCAGTAAAGGCGATAAAAAAGGTATATATATCAATAGGCCAAGGGTATTTTTAACCAAAGAAATTTTATCTAGCCTTAAAATATTACCAAAGACTAAATTAGGGTGAAAAATTATATTCTTTAATTTATCCGAAAAAAATTCACCTAAGTAGCCGTAATGTGTATTTAAATGATTGTAGAGAGCAAATTCCCTATAATTTGCAAAGATCTTATACCTGATAATGTTTATAAAGATAAAAGAAAGGATTCCCGACAAAATAAGCAATAAAAAAAATTTTCTTTTATTGGGAATAAAATAAGATACCCCGCCTAACAAAGCAATCATCAGCGCGATTTCCTCTCTACAGCATATAGCAATTAGCGAAAAAACTACCATTAATTTAGTTTTTTCCCTTACGTAGAAATATAAGCTAAGGAACAAAAAAACCATAGAAAAAGACTCCTGATGAATAATATAGGTCGCGCATACCAAAGGGTAATATTTAAGGTAAATAAATAAAACCAGCAAGGGCAAAATCTTCTTTTCGGTTAATATTTCCCGGGCTAATAGATATAAAGCCCCCGCGCTAGCGCTTATAAGCAGGCAATGGCTGATAACAAGGCAGGTAAAGTGAGGCAGGATAAAGTAAAGCAGCGAAATTAAGAAAAAAATAATGCTCCAATGTGAAATTAAATAGTTAAAATTTTTCCCTTTTAAAATAGCTTCCTGCGGGATCATAGATGCTGTAACCTGAAAGAACCTCCCCTTAGACGTATTCCAGATTGTCTGATTTACTTCAGCCGCGTCGTAAGGCAGATATACTAAAAAGTTGTTATAAGCATTTAAAAGTAACTTGGTGTAATAGTAAAACCAATGCAGTAATAAATAGGATATTAAAACAAAAATAAAAATATTATAAATCCTCCTTGCCTTATCCGAATTTAAAAGGACTTCGATCTGGTGCTGCGGCCTAAAGAATAAAAGTGGATTTTTAATTTTAAGCATTTGCCGTGGAGTAACTTCGTATCAACATCTTTTCTGCCTGATAAGAACTCCGCGCTAGCGGGCCAGACAAGACCGATTTAAAACCTAAGCCTTTAGCTAATATATTATAACGCTTAAATTTTTCCGGGCTAACAAATTCTTTGACCGGATAATGCCGCGGCGAAGGAGCTAAATACTGGCCCAAGGTTAAAATATCGCAATTGGCCGCTTGTAAATCGCGCATTGCTTCGATTACTTCCTCTTCTGTCTCGCCAAGGCCTAACATCAACGATGATTTAGTGATTATTTCGGAGCGCAATTGTTTTATCCTTGCCAAAACCCCCAGAGAACGGCGATAATCCGCCTGCGGCCTTAAGTCAGCGTAGAGCCGGCTGACGGTTTCCATATTATGGGCAATGACATCCGGAGCAGCATCCAACACTTGAGAAATATCCGCTTCTTTTCCCTGAAAATCCGGGATTAAAACTTCTATTTTTATTTTTCTGCCTATTTCGCGGATAGCCTTTATGGTTTCGGCAAATTGCCGCGCACCCCCGTCAGTGAGGTCATCACGGGTAACTGAAGTAATTACCACATAACGCAAGCCTATTTTTTTCACCGCTTCGCTAATTAGAAACGGTTCATCAATTGTGTCGTTGCTAAGACGAAGCCTATTAATCGTGTCATTGCGAGGAGGCCGAAGGCCGACGAAGCAATCCCGAAGGTTGCGAGCGAAGCGAAGCAATCTAAAAAGATTGCTTCGGGCTTCGCCCTCGCAATGACACTTGGATCCGGGATCGTCTCGATGACTACCCGTACCTATATTGCAAAAACGACAAGCTCTGCTGCAACGCGGGCCCAAAATCAGGAAGGTTGCCTGCTTATTTTTAAAACATCCGGATAAATTCGGGCATTTGGCTTCTTGGCAGACAGTGCGCACCCCGGACTCAGATAATAAGCGCGCTAAAGCTAAAGCATCGTCACCGGGAATTTCCTGCTTAAACCAACCGGGGAGCTGGCGCAAAACAGGCAGGCTCATTTTTTAATCTTAATAAAATTAGCGATTGAACGATCAAAGGCCTTTTCCGCCTCAGCGGAAAAAAAACAGGCGGGGATTTCTTTATTGCCGCGATGATAAGTAATGCATTCGCAGCAGATACCCTTACGGGAGCAAGGGCTATAACTACAATTGCAGCTGGCGAGATTCTCTTTCTGGTTGGGGCAGGTTTTCATGCTTTAGTTTATTTTTCAAGCTCTCTAATTTTTTCCCGATTTTTATCCGCTCAAAAAGATTAGCGTAGTCTACGATCAGTTTTCCCTTTAAATGGTCGAGCTCATGCTGCAAGGCACAGGCAAAAAGCCCTTCTGCTTCGATCGTAAGGGAAGTGCTAAATTCATCTTGCGCCTTAAGCAAAATTTTTCTGGCGCGCTTTACCTTAATACTGACCCCGGGAACACTCAAGCAGCCTTCCTGTAAAACCTGCTGCCCCTCTTTTTTGATAACTTTAGGATTGATTAATTTATACAGCCCTTTGCCGATATCTACCACAATCATTGCCTGGCTAATGCCTATCTGCGGAGCGGCTAAGCCAATGCCGTTTTCGGCATACATTACCCGGCTCATCTGGCTTAAGGCCTGACGGTGCTCCGGCGTGACTTTTAGCACCGCCTTTGCCTTTTTTCTCAACACCGCTTCTCCGAATAGCCTAATTTTTAAGGCGGTTTTTTCCATCTACGGCAATAATTTTGGGCTTTAACTGCCTGGCCTCTTTTTCTTCTGCTAAGGCATAGCTAACAATGATTACTTCATCGCCCGCGCAAGCGCCGCGCGCTGCCGGCCCATTCAAACAGATAACACCTGAACCGGGCTTTCCCTTAATAGCGTAAGTCTCAAGGCGGCTGCCGGTATTCAAATTAAATACTTCCACTTTCTCATGCTCAAAGATATCCGCTGCCTGCATCAGCTTGCTGTCGATAGTAATACTGCCCTTATAATACAGGTTAGCTTCGGTGACTTTGGCGCGGTGGATCTTTGATTTTAGAATCGTCCTGAACATTTTTAACCCCTCTCTTGGCCTTCCGTGCAACTGCAAGACACACAGGAGCTTATTAAACGATACGCCTGACGGGCAATCATCAGCTCTTCATTGGTAGGAATTACCATAATCTTCGGCTGCTTTTTTAAATGCCTGAAAAGCCCCTTACAGGCCCTGGCCCTTATCCCGGCTTGATTCTCTCCGATGCCGGCAGTAAAAATCAGCGCGTCGCATCCGGACATCACCGCCGTGTAAGCGCCGATATATTTTTTAATCCGGTAAACAAAGATATCGATCGCGAGTTTCGCGCGCTTGTTGCCTGCTTTTGCCTTAGCTTCCAGGACACGCATATCATTACTTAATCCGGAAATCCCTTTTAAGCCGCTGGCCTTATTTAAAAGGCTGTCCATCCGATGAATATCCAGTTTAAAACGGTGCATAATATAAGTAACTAGCGCCGGGTCAATATCGCCGCAGCGAGTCCCCATCACTAACCCCTCTAGAGGAGTAAATCCCATGCTAGTGTCAATTGATCTTCCTTTATCTACCGCGGCGATGCTGCAGCCGTTGCCCAGGTGGCAGGTAATAATTTTTAAATTCTCAAGCGGCCGCCGCAGAATCCGCGCCGCCTCATGCGCGACATATTCGTGGCTGGTGCCGTGAAAACCGTATTTTCTAATCCCGAATCTTTTATAATATTCATACGGCAGGCCGTAGACATAAGCGTATTCCGGCAAGGTCTGATGGAAGGCGGTATCAAATACCGCGGCTTGTTTGACTCCGGGAAGCAGTTTATTACAAGCGTTAATGCCGGCTAAATTTGCCGGGTTATGCAGGGGTGCGATTTGGCAGCAAGCGCGGATTTTCCTGATTACCGCCTTATCAACTAACACCGGCTTACGGAATTCTTCTGCACCGTGCACCACGCGGTGGCCCACCGCCGAAACCATGCCTATCTTTTGCAAGATTATTTTTAAACCGCTAAAATGATCCCGCACTTTCGAACCGGGCTCTGCGATATGCTCGATATTACCCCTAACTAACTCACGCTCCCCGGGCATGGCGAAAAGCTTATATTTTATCGACGAACTGCCGCAATTAATAACGAGAACTTTCATTTTCTTAGGTTTCCTATCTACTCATTAATCCTGTTCGAGTGAGCCCACTATCGGGACGAGGCGAATTGAGAACCAAGTTTCTTCTTCTCGACTCGAACAAAAATCTTCTTCGAGCATGGCCGAGAAGAAGATTTTTGTCATCGCTCGAAGAATATTTGGGACCACAGGTTACTATGTTTACTGAGCCCTGATAGCGGTAACTGCCGCGCAATCAACCACGTCTTCAACCAAACAACCGCGCGATAAATCGCTGGCCGGTTTTTTTAACCCCAAAAGCAAAGGCCCGACTGCCCTGGCCTTAGCTAAACGCTGGGTCAGTTTATAGCCGATATTTCCTGCTTCCAGGTTCGGGAAAATTAAAATATTTGCCCTGCCGCCTAAAGGGCTATCCGGATATTTTATTTGGGCAACTTCAGGCACAATCGCCGCGTCTACCTGCATTTCTCCGTCAAACAAAAGGCCCGGAGACATTTCCTTAAGCAGGCTCATTGCCTCGCTAATCTTTTCAATGGATTTAACTTTAGACGAACCGTGGGTGGAATAACTTAAAAAAGCAATACGCGGAGTAAGGCTCAAGACTTTCACTGCTAATTCTGCCGCGGATAAAGCAATGCAGGCCAGCTGGCGGGAATTTGGGTCCGGAATAATCCCGCAATCAGCAAAGACAAAAACACCTTCATCGCCGAGAGAACAATCGGGGACTTCCATGATAAAACAACTGGAGACTAGCGTAATCCGATCGTCAATCCCTAAACAACGAATTGCGCACCTGGCCATATCCGGCGTAGTGTGGCTGGCTCCGGCAACCAAGCCGTCAACCTTGCCTTCTCTAGTCATCATTGCCGCGTAATAAAGCGTATCCGCGAATAACTTTTCTACCGCATCCACTTCCATATCCTTGGCCTTATGCATCTGGTAGAATTCTTCAATATACCTTTGTTTTTCTTTTGGATCTACCTTATCAGGGCTCAACAATAACGGTTCAGCCAGCCCCTCCCCGGCGATAATCTTAGCCGCCTCAATTACCCGGGCATCATCGTATTCCGGCAGGACAATAGTTTTGCGCGCGGCCTTTGCCCGCGAGCGGATTTTGACAATTGCATCCATAATTTACATCCCCCTTAATAACGCCTCCATATCTACGTTGTCTTTGATTAATTTAACCGCGGCGTTGATTTTTTCGCTGTCGCGCGGCCGGATCTTTACCGTCATATCATGCACAGAGGTAGCCACGTCATAAGTATCGGAATCGGCCAGTAAAACCGCTAGTTTTGCCTTATTTAAAGCGTCGATAATTTCCGGGTCGGGAATGATCCCTCCGGTCAAAACTATGCCGGCGATTTTCATGCCCATCACCGTAGAAATCATATCAGTGCGGTCTCCGGGGGTAATGATCAGGCTGTCCTCAACGATATACCTGACCGCGTCGCGCGGCTCCATCGCCCCGACTATCACCCGCGAAACCGAACGCTCTAAGTATTCCTTGCCGCAGACTACCTGAAAACCGGTTTCCTCCAAAATCTGCTCCAGGGTCGGCCGGGCAAGCATCGGATTATATGGGATTACCCCCAAAACTTTTATCCCCTTGCGCTCTAAACCTTTTCTTACCAGGCGGTTTATTTTTTCGAATTTCGCCGGAAGGACTTTATTAACGATGACCCCGAGTACTTTTACCCCTTCCTTCTCAAAAAGCGCTTTGTTCAGGATTATTTCATCTATCGGCCGGCCGACGCCGCCGGAAGAAATAATAATTACCTTGGCACCTAAAAGCCGGGCTACCGTGGCATTGGAATGGTCAAACACCGAGCCTACGCCGGCATGGCCGGTGCCTTCAATTACTACCAAATCCTGAGATTTGGAAATCCGCCCAAAGGAATCTTTAATCTTCCGGGTAATCGGCGCTTTGTCGGGCTTACTGATATAGCGCTCGGTAAATCCTTTTTCCACGGCAATCGGGCTCATATCTTTTAAGCCCGCTTTTATGCCGCAGACCTCCTCGATGAGAATAGAATCTTCGTCAATCTTCAGGCCTTCCTCTTCGAGGTAACGCTGGCCGATAGGCTTGATAAAACCGACTTTCTTAAATACCCCCTGAAAAGAGCGGATCAGGCCTAAAGAAACCGTGGTCTTTCCGTCATTCTGGTTGGTAGCGGCGATAAAAACCTTTTTCATTGCTTTCAGAGCTTGTGTCAAAAGCGAGCGATTTTTGCAGTGTCATTGCGAGCCATTTTTGCGAAGCAATCTTTTTTGGATTGCTTCGCCGCGGAGTTTACACTAAAGCGAAGCGAATGTGCTCCTCGCAATGACACGCTATCGTCTACATTCGTTCCCTTGCATGCTAAAGGTTCTCTTCTATCTTTTTCTTTAACCCCGCTTTATTCAGCGCCCCAGTCACCTGGCCCATAACTTTGCCTTTCTTAAAAAACATCAGCGTCGGAATAGACATCACCCCGTAGGCGGAAGCGGCCTTAGAATTATGGTCCACGTTGAGTTTGCCGATTTTTAATTTTCCCGCGAACTCCTTGGCTAAATCCTCGACTATCGGGGCGATAGCCTTACAAGGGCCGCACCACTCCGCCCAGAAATCTACTAATACCGGTAAGTCAGACTCCAGCACTTCCTTCTTAAAATTAACGTCGCTGAGATGCGCAATGCTCATTTTTTTATCTCTTGTTTTAAAGGGTTAATAAGAGTTTCGGCAGGCAGGCGATTTTCATTGGTTAGGAATTTATACTTCCTATACCATAAAAGATAAATTACCACAAAGCCAGCGCTAATGCAAGAAGAAACTACTGGTGGAATCCATGTGTCATTGCGAGCGATTTTTGCGAAGCAATCTTTTTTGGATTGCTTCGTCGCGGAGTTTACACTAAAGCGAAGCGAATGTGCTCCTCGCAATGACACGCTTTCTCAGTGTCATTGCGAGCGAAGCGAAGCAATCTTTTATAACTTGCCACCCAAATCGTCCCAACCGGGATTAAATTTCGTAATAAGCTCAACTTTCTTTTGCCTGGAGCCGCCCTTAATTTGTTTTTCCCTTAAGATAGCTCCCTCAATCTCTTCGCATGCTTCATAGTAGACTAATTTATGTATATGATATTTATGAGTGAATCCTTCGATCAATCCATTCCTGTGTTCATAAACCCTGCGTTTTAAATCATTGGTTACGCCAACATAGATGACTTTATTACCCCAGCTTGTTAAAAAATACACGTAATACTGCTTAGCAAGCATGTCTTAAAGATTGCTTCGTCGGGCTAAAGCCCTCCTCGCAATGACACACGCTGCTGCACTTCTCGCAATGACACACGCTGCTGCACTTCTCGCAATGACACACGCTGCTGCACTTCTCGCAATGACACACGCTGCTGCACTTCTCGCAATGACACACGCTG
>Ga0265296_1002003_pt1 | contig 21583 bp, 20 predicted proteins | sample MunlanPumphouse1_FD_189073 | JGI IMG/M metagenome (GOLD analysis project Ga0265296, IMG submission 189073) | Groundwater microbial communities from a municipal landfill in Southern Ontario, Canada - Pumphouse #1 | ecosystem: Environmental > Aquatic > Deep subsurface > Groundwater | place... | reverse complement strand
CCCGTACCCGACGGCAGGTTCACAACGCCACGGACCTGTTGGTCGGCGTGACGCGGGTCAACGCCCAGGTTGACGGCGATTTCGATCGACTCGTCAAACTTGGCCTTGGCGTTGTCCTTGACCAGCTTGATGGCGTCGGCGAACGGCAGGAGGTCCTGCGTGACGCCGGTGCGGGCTTTTTGAGCCTTGGTTTGCTTAGCCATGGATTAGCCCTCCACCACTTCGAGGCCGATTGCGCGGGCCGAGCCTTCGATGATGCGCATTGCTGCGTCCATGTCGTTGGCGTTCAGGTCTTTCATCTTCGCTTCGGCGATCTCGCGGACTTGCGCCTGCGTGACCTTGCCGGCGGTCTCACGACCGACGAGCTTGGAGCCCGACTTGATGCCGGCGGCTTGCTTCAGATACCAGGTCGCCGGCGGCGTCTTGGTGATGAAGGTGAAGGACTTGTCCTGATAGACCGTGATGACGGTCGGCAGGGGCGTACCCTTGGCCACCTTCTCGGTGCGTGCGTTGAACTCTTTGCAGAAGCCCATGATGTTCACGCCGCGCTGACCCAGCGCCGGGCCGATCGGGGGCGAAGGCGTGGCCGAACCGGCCGCAACTTGCAGTTTGATATAGCCGAGAATCTTCTTGGCCATTGGTCTCTCCTATCGATGACCCCAGGGCGGAGCCGCGGGGCCGGTGAGCCGTGGTGCGGCATGGCTGCCTCCCACGGATTTGCCGCCTGACGACTCGAGGGCCGTCGGATGGAGGCGCGCATGTAGCAGGAGCCCCCCGGAAAGGCAAACCGGGGCGGCGATTGCACGGCACGAAGAAAAAAAACAGTGCAATTGGTGCAATCGCGGGCGGGACGATAGGCGACGGCTTGCGCCGACGGGAGCGGGAGCCCCTTCACACTTTCGCCTTGCCCAATCGCTTCGCTCGCGGGGGCTCAAGCCCTCTCCCGCCGGGAGAGGGAAGACGGGACGGCGGACGATGTCAAAGATCATGCTGCGCAGTGTGCGCCGAACTCGGGCTATGGCGCGCAACTCGCATCGAGACCTGGCCGATCCTCGATATTTACAGGGAATGGGGCACGCAATTGCGCATGGCGAGACGCGGATCGCGTGTGAGTTTGGGATGACAGAAGGGGCATGGCCCCAAACGCAAAACGGCAGCCCGAAGGCCGCCGCTGCACGTCGTTGTGGCGAGGATCGAAGCGATCAGCCGCCGGTCTTTTCGACCTGGTTGTATTCCAGATCCACCGGAGTCGGGCGACCGAAGATGGACACGGCCACGCGCAGGCGGGCGTTGTCTTCGTCGACGCTCTCGACCTGACCGTCGAAGCTGGCGAACGGACCGTCGATGACCTTGACGGTCTCGCCGATGTCGAAGCGGATGGTGGGCTTCGGACGCTCGACGCCCTCTTCCACCTGACCGATGATGTTCTGAACTTCACGTTCCGAGACCGGCAGGGGCTTGGTGCCGCCCGCGGCGCCCAGGAAGCCCGTGACCTTCGGGGTGTTCTTGACAAGGTGATAGGTGTTGTCGGTCATCTCCATCTTCACAAGCACGTAGCCGGGGAAGAATTTGCGTTCCGAGTTCACCTTGCGGCCACGACGGATCTCGACGACTTCCTCGGTCGGAACCAGGATTTCGGAGAAGCTGTCTTCCAGGCCTTGCTGTTTCGCCTGCTCGCGCAGTTGCTCCGCGACCTTCTTTTCGAAGTTCGAGTAGGCGTTGACGATATACCATTTGTGGCGGGGATTGGCCGCCGGCTTGGGCGCTGCATCAGTCATGTGCGCGTCTCCTTTATTGGCCGAGGCCGAGAATGAAGCGGGACGCAAAGCCCAGACCCGTATCGACGACCCAGAAGAAGGCCGCGGCGATCAGGACCATGATGAAGACCATCACCGAGGTGATCCAGGTCTCCTTGCGGCTGGGCCAGACGATCTTGCGGGCTTCAGCGCGAACCTGGCTGAAGAACTGGGCAGGCGTCGTCTTTTTCTTGGGTGCAGGCGCGTCAACGGCGACCGTGGCGGCGCCGGATGCGGCGGCTGCGGTCTGGTTTCCCACGGTGCGGCGACCGCCGGGGGTCTTCGCCTTGGCCATATGACGTCTCTTCTACCTCTGGAACCTGTCGCCTCACATGGGAACTCCCAAGCGACCGCGACAGGGGGAATGGCAGGAGCGGAGGGACTCGAACCCACGACCCTCGGTTTTGGAGACCGATGCTCTACCAGCTGAGCTACACTCCTAGTGTCCCGGACAAAGATCAATGCGCCGTGAGCAAGCTCGACGGCGCTAACCTCGCCAGAGGGGGGCATATGCCTGACGCCCGACGGCATTTCAAGGGGCGTTTCGCGATAACCACCGATAGATGCGCAGGTTTGTTCAGAACAGCCGCGCCACCGCGCTCGGCTCGTAGCTGACGCCGTTCACGACACGGTCGGGATCGCCGATCGAGAAGGTCTGGGCGCGGCTGCGGCCGTCGACCACGGCGACGGCTTCGACCTGTTCGGGAATCACCTTGACCACCGCGACCGCATCGCCGCCGGGCGCCCAGGGGCTGATTTCCGGCGAGCGTTTGATGATCAGATCGTTCAGGCGCTGGACCTCGTCCCCGTCCGTCACCTCTTCGGCTCGACCGTCGATGGAGAGGCCGACCGCCTCGCCCTCCCCGGCCACGCCGCGCACGGCGACGCCCACGCGCGGGTCGGCCACAATGTTGCGCAGCTTCTCGCTGTCGCGGGCGGTGACGAAATAGAGGTTCAGCCCGTCGTTCAGATAGCCCAGGGTGCTGGCCTGGGGCCGGCCGTCGGCGCGATTGGAGGCCAGGGTCATCAGGCGTTGCCCGTCCAGCAGCTTCAGGACAGCGGCCACCGCCGCGCCGTGGATCGGAATGACGCTGGACGTCGGCTCGATGGTCATGACCTGAACTCCTTCACCTTTAGAACCTGCGGCGGGGTCGCCGGGTTCACCTTGACACAGATCAAGGCGTCTGGGCTCCGAGGGAGTGAAATGGTCGCATGACCGAGTCCCGCCCGCAGCAAGACGTTCGTTGGCCCGACGCCCCGCGTCTGGACGTCGTTCCCCTGACCGAGGCGGAAGCGCCCGCCGAGTTCGCCCTCGCACGCATGTGGCGGCCGGATCTCGGGGCGGAGCAATGGCGCACCTTCCTGCACGACTGGCGCGCCGCACCGGACAGCCGCGGCATACTCAGCGCTCGCAACCAGCGCGGCGTTCTGGGCTTCGTCAGCTGGTGGCGGCAGCCCGATCTCGAATACGGCGAGACTCTGTGGGCCGGCCCCTTTGTGGTGCGCGAGATGGGGGTGCGGCCCCTGGTGCGCCAAAGCCTGGCGGTCGAGCTGACGGCGCTGGCCCACAGGCTCGGCGCCAAGCTGCGTTATGCCGAAGACGCCGGCTAGGACAGCCTGACCTATTTCTCAAGCGAAGCCGGTTGCTCTAGACTGCAGCTGAACGCTGGAGTCGATGATGCCCGCCTATAACGCCGCCTCGGCCCAAGCTGACGAAATTCGCCTGGAGGACGTCAACCCCTGCTCGACCTGCGGGGCCCGTCCCTTGGGCGTCTGCGCCGACCTTAAAGGCCACGAACTTCAGGAAATGGCCTGCACCAGCGAGACGATGACGGCCCAGCCGGGGCAGGCCCTGTTCCATGAGGGCGACCCCAACCCCTTCGTCTTCAACGTGGTCGAAGGCGCGGTGAAGCTGTACCGCCTGCTGCCTGACGGGCGGCGCCAGATCACGGGGTTTCTGTTCCAGGGCGACTTCCTGGGGTTGGGCGGGCGCGGGCCGTCCAGTTTCACCGCAGAGGCCCTGACGCCGATGAGCGCCTGTCGCTTTCGGCGCGGCGACTTCGACCAGTTGCTGAACGCCCTGCCCGCGCTGGAGCACCGTCTGGTGGCCATGGCCGGCGACGAGCTGATGGCGGCGCAGGAGCAGATCGTCCTGCTGGGCCGCAAGACGGCGCGCGAGCGGATCGCCAGCTTCCTGACCCGCCTGTCGGCGCGGCAGGTGCAGCTGGGCGGCGCGGAAGGCCGGGTCCACCTGCCGATGACCCGCCTCGACATCGCCGACTATCTGGGACTGACGATCGAGACGGTCAGCCGGGTCTTCACCCAGTTCAAGACCTCGGGCCTGATCCAGCTGCTGCCGAACAACGACGTGGCCCTGCCCGATCCCGAGGCGCTGAAGGCCCTGGGTGAAGGCGCGGCCTGAACCGAAATGAATGGGTGAAGGCGCCGCCTGAGCCGAAAGGCGCGGCCTGGAGGGACGAAGGGGGCGCGGGCTGACGTCCCGCACCCCCCGCCCCGCATCGACGCGAAAGCTCTGACCTCAGAACTTCCGGCCGACGCCCACCGACACGACCCAGGGATCAAGGCTGACGCTGCTCTTCAGCGCGCCATTGTTGATCTTGGCGTCCGTGTCGAACCAGACCTTCTTGGCGTCGAGGTTCAGGGTCCACGGCCCCGACAGGTTCCAGTCGGCGCCGGCCTGCAAGGCCATGCCGAAGCCGTCGTCCAGATCGACCTCGAAGCCGTTTTTATCCTTGCCCTCGAAGAAGGCCATGTAGCTGACGCCGGCGCCGACATAGGGGCTGATCGTCGCGTTCGGGGTCGGGCGGTATTGCAGCGTCACGATGGGAGGCAGGACCCAGGTCTCGTGAACGGCCACGTCGGTCGCCCCGCCCTTGGCGCGGACCTCATGCTGGGTGGCGCCGAGGATGGCCTCGACGGCCCAGTGGTCGGCGACGAAATAGGTGAAGCCCAAGGTCGGCATCCAGTCGTCGCTGACGTCGACCTTCAGGCCGCTGTCGGCGCCGGCAGCGGTGACGATGGCGTCGTCGGCTTGCGGCAGGACGCCGGTCATGCGGGCGGTCACGATCAGCGTGCCCTTGCCGACGGGCTCGGGGGCGGCGTTTTGCGCCGAGGCGGCGCCTGCCAGGGTCAGAACACTGGCGGCGGCCAGAAGGGCGGCGGCGGTCTTCATCGGTATCATTCCCGACAATCGCCGGATCGAGGGAGGGTCCGGCTTCGATGTCGAAAACACCGTCGCACGGGGGCTGATCCGACGCCTTGATCCAGCGCAAGTCTCAGGAAATGCGCACGAAAAAGCCTCCCCGACCGAGGTCGGAGAGGCTGATGTCGTCAACGGGAAGGGTCAGGGTTCGGAGCGGCCCTCGTCCCCTTCGTCGAACAGTTGGAACTCGTGCCAGACGCCGTTCAGCACGCCGAACGCCACCGCCAGGCCGAGGCCCAAAATCCAAGCGAAATACCACATGGGATGATCTCCTTTCGCGGGATCAGTAGAGGTCGGGGTTGGTCTTGAGGGCGGCGGTGCTGGTCCGGCCCCACAGCACCTTGTAGACCCAGGCCGTGTAGAGCAGCACGATCGGCAGGAAGACCACGACCACGATCAGCATGATGAACAGGGTCGTGTGGCTAGACGAGGCGTTCCACACCGTCAGGCTGGACTGCGGGTTGATCGAGCTGGGCAGGATGAAGGGGAACATCGACAGGCCGACGGTCGAGATGATCCCCACCGCCGAGGCCGAGGAGCCGCCGAACGCCAGGGCCGGCGACCGGCGCCACATGCCGATCAGGCCCGCCGCCGCGCCGAGGAAGCCCAGAACCGGGGCTATGATCATCCACGGATAGAGGCCGTAGTTGTCCATCCAGGCGCCGGGCGCGGCCTCGACCGTGGTGCGCAGCGGGTTGGAGAAGCCCGCCGTGTCCAGGGCGCCGGTGATGCGGAAGCCGATGTCGCCAAAGGCGATGAACAGGCCGCCGACCGCGAACAGGACCAGGCTGAGCAGACCGGCGATGGTGCCGATGGCGCGGGCGCGGTGCAGCACTGGCCCCTGCTCGCCCTTGATCGACAGCCAGGCCGCGCCGTGCAGCACCAGCATGCAGACCGACAGCAGGCCGCAGATCAGGGTGAAGGGCGAGAACAGGCCCAGCAGCGTGCCCTCGTAGAAGGAGCGCAGGTCGCTATCCAGACGGAAGGGCGCGCCCAGCATGACGTTGCCGACGGCGACGCCGAACACCAGGGCCGGGACGAAGCTGCCGATGAACAGGCCCCAGTCCCACATGGAGCGCCAGCGTTTGTCGGGGCGCTTGGACCGATACTTGAACGAGACCGGCCGCAGGATCAGCGCCGACAGCACCAGGAACATGGCCAGGTAGAAGCCGGAGAAGCTGACGGCGTAGACGAAGGGCCAGGCGGCGAAGATCGCCGCGCCGCCGACGATGAACCAGACCTGGTTGCCTTCCCAGGTCGCGCCGACGGTGTTGATCACCATGCGGCGCTCTTCATCCGTCTTGGCGACGAAGGGCAGCAGGGCGCCGACGCCCATGTCGAAGCCGTCCGTCAGGGCGAAGCCGATCAGCAGCACGCCCAGCAGTCCCCACCAGATCAGGCGGAGCGTGGTGTAGTCGAGGGGAAGTTCCATCTCTCTTGTTTCCTTGAACGACCGGGGTCAGGCGACCGCCGGTTCGCCTTCCGCCTGAGGTTCATCGACGATGTCGTGCTGGTTGAAGGGACCCTTCTTGACCGCCCGAAGGATCAGGCCGACCTCGATGACCGCCAGGGCGCCGTACAGGACGGTGAAGCCGATGATGGTGGTCCACAGTTGCGGCACGGTCAGGCTGGAAGCGCCCAGGAAGGTCGGCAGGACGCCTTCCACGGCCCAGGGCTGACGGCCCACTTCGGCCAGAAGCCAGCCGGATTCGATGGCGATCCACGGCAGGGGGATGGCCAGCACCGCCAGGCGCAGGAACCAGCGCGTCTCATGCTTGCGCAGGGTGCACAGGACAAAGGCCGTGGCGAACAGGCCGATCATCAGGAAACCGATGCCGGCCATGATGCGGAAGACCCAGAACATCAGCGGCACGTTGGGCACCGTATCCCAGGCCGCCTGCTTGATCTGCTCCGGCGTGGCCTGACGCGGATCGGCGACATAGCGCTTCAGCAGCAGGCCGTAGCCCAGGTCGTTGCGCACGGTTTCAAACTGAGCGCGCGCGGCCATGTCGGTATGGTCCGCCTTGACCTTTTCCAGAGCGTCGACGGCGATGACGCCGCGTTCGATGCGGTCCTCGGCGACAGCGACCAGCTCCAGGATGCCGATCACCGGCTTGTCGATGCTGCGCGTCGAGATCAGGCCCAGGACATAGGGAATCTTGACCTCGAAGTGGGTGTGGCGGTCTTCCATGCTGGGGATGCCGAAGGCGGTCAGACCGGCGGGCGCCGGTTCCGTGCGCCACATGGCTTCCAGCGCGGCCAGCTTCATCTTCTGGTTGTCGGTCAGGGCATAGCCCGACTCATCGCCCAGGACGACGACCGACAGCGAGGACAAGAGACCGAAGGCGGCGGCCACGGTCATCGACCGCTTGGCGAACCCGACGTGCTTGCCCTTCAGCAGATAGAAGGCCGAGATGCCGAGCACGACCACGGCGGCGCAGACGTAACCGGCCGAAACGGTGTGGACGAACTTGGCCTGGGCCACCGGGTTGAAGATCACCGCCATGAAGTCCACGACTTCCATACGCATGGTGTCGGGGTTGAAGGCGGCGCCGACCGGGTTCTGCATCCAGCCGTTGGCGACCAGAATCCACAGGGCCGACAGGTTGGTGCCCAGCGCCACCATGAAGGTGACGAACAGGTGCCCGACGCGCGGCAGCTTGTCCCAGCCGAAGAACATCAGGCCGACGAAGGTGGCTTCCAGGAAGAAGGCCATCAGCCCTTCGATGGCCAGCGGGGCCCCGAAGATGTCGCCGACATAGTGGGAATAGTAGGACCAGTTCATGCCGAACTGGAATTCCATGGTCAGGCCGGTGGCCACGCCCAGGACGAAGTTGATGCCGAACAGCACGCCCCAGAAGCGCGTGATGGTCCGCCAGATGGGCCTGCGCGTCATCACATAGATGCTCTCCATGATGACCAGCATGAAGGAGAGGCCCAGCGTGAGGGGCACGAACAGAAAGTGGTATAGCGCCGTCAGTGCGAACTGAAGGCGTGATAGGTCTACGACCGCCAGGTCGATCATGGGCTGAGACTCCTGACCGCCAGCCCCGTCGACCGGCGTTCTACTATAACCTAAAGCAAGGCTGTTTGGCGCGCCTTGATCCTGATCAAAGCCCCAATAGGACGACTCGCTCTAGACGGCGTTTCGCCCAAGGCTGTTTCGTCGCAAGGACGATTTGCCCATTGCCCCCGTCGCGCCCGTATATGTCTGGTCGCGCGCATGGAGCAGGAGAGACAATGACGGCCCAGCCGATCGATGCAGCCGCCGCACCGGCCCAGTGGCTGAAGGCGGCGCTGGCGCCCCGGCGACGCCTGATGGCGCTGGCCAGCGGCCTGGTCATCGCCGACGCGATCCCAGCGGTCGGATTCGCCGCCGGCCTGGCCCTAGCGGTCGGCGCCCTGCCGCAAGGAATCGGTCACGCCGTCCCCGGCGCCCTGCTGGCGGTCGGTTCCCTGCTGGCGCGCGGCGTCCTGGCCCAGTGCGCCACGGTGGTCGGCGCGCGCGCGGCCCGGGCGGTCAAGGGCGACCTGCGCCGCCAGGTCCTGAACGGCGCCTTCTCGGGCCGTCTGTCCGACGCCGAAACCATGACCGCGACCGTCGAGGGGGTCGAAGCGCTGGACGGCCATGTCTCGCGCTTCCTGCCCGCCCGTCTGGCGGCGGGCGTGACCCCGCTGCTGCTGATCGCCGCCGCCGCCGTGGTCAGCCCCTTCACCGCCGGAATCCTGATCTTCACCCTGCTGCCCTTCGTCATCGGCATGGCTCTGACCGGCATGGCGGCGGGGGCCGAGAGCCGGCGTCAGTTTCAGGCGCTGGAACGCCTGTCCGGCCTCTTCCTCGACCGCATCCGCGCCCTGCCCGCCATCCTCGCCTTCCAGGCCGAGGCGCAGCAGGGGGCGGTGATCGCCCGCGCCTCTGAAAACCTGGCGGTCCGTACCGGCAAGGTGCTGAAGATCGCCTTCCTGTCCTCGGCGATTCTGGAGTTCTTCTCGGCCCTGGCTGTCGCCCTGGTCGCCGTCTATTGCGGCTTCAACCTGCTGAAGCTCTTGCCGTTTCCGGCGCCGGATCAACTGAGCCTGACGCAAGCCTTCTTCCTGCTGGCGCTTGCCCCGGAAGTCTATGCGCCGATGCGCCGCCTGTCCGCCGCCTATCACGACCGCCAGGCCGCCGAAGCCGCCGCGCCCAGCCTGGCCGGTCTCAGCGACGCCGCCGAGGTCGCGTCCGTCCGCCCGCCCGTTCCGACGAGCGCTCCCGCCATCGCCTTCCGTAACGTGACCATCGCCTATGAGGCGGGCGCCCCCGTCCTGACCGGCTTTGATCTGGAGATCGCGCCGGGCGCGACCGTGGCCCTGCTGGGCGCCAGCGGTTCGGGCAAGAGCAGCTTGCTGCACCTGTTTCTGGGCCTGTCGCCGCTGAGCGGCGGCGAGGTCGAGGTCCAGGATGTGCGCCTGTCCGACCACCCCGATCTGACCGCCTGGATCGCCTGGGCCGGTCAGGCGCCGGTCGTTGTGCCCGGAACCCTGGCTGAGAACATTGCCCTGGCCTGGCGCGCCGCCACGTCCCACCGCATCATGGAGGCTGCGACGCGCGCCGGGTTCACCGGCGACCTGAACCGCGTGATCGACGAACGCGGCGGTGGTCTGTCCGGAGGTGAGCGGCGGCGGCTGGGCCTGGCCCGCGCCTTCCTCAAGCCCGCGCCGATCCTGCTGCTGGACGAACCCACCGCCAATCTGGACGCCGCATCCGAGGCCACCCTGCTGCCCGTCATCCGCGCCGCCGCCGAGGGACGCACCACCCTGATCGCCACCCATTCCGAGGCCGTCGCCGAACTGGCTGACGTCGTGGTGCGCCTGTGAGCGCTTTGAACGCGTCTGGCGTCGCTCGCCTCAAGACCCTGATCCGCGCGCAGGAACGCCGTCAGGGCGCCCGCCTGCTGGCCGCCTCGGTCTGCGCCGCCCTGGTGTCCGCCGCCGCCGTCCTGCTGCTGGGGGTGTCGGGCTGGTTCATCACCGCCTCGGCCCTGGCCGGTCTGGCGGGGCCATTGGTGGCCCACAGCTTCAACTTCATGGTGCCGAGCGCCCTGATCCGGTTTCTGGCCATCGCCCGGACCGGCGGGCGGTACGGCGAGCGCATCACCGGCCATGACGCCGCGCTCAAGGCCCTGGCCGCGCTGCGTCCTCAATTGTTCGAGGGGGTCGCGCGCGGCCCCGTGACCCGCGCCCTGACGCTGGCGGGCGGCGAGGCTTCGTCGCGGATGGTTCAGGACGTGGACGCCATCCAGAACCGCTTCGTGCGCCTGTCCGCGCCCTGGGGCGCCGCCGCCGGCATGGTCGCCGGAATCGGCCTGGCCTTGCTGACCGGCTGGACGACCGCCCTGGCGATCGCCGCCGCCAGCGCCCTCGGCGTCCTCGCCGCCGCGCTGGTCGGCCGCGGGTTGGCCGAGCCCGCCGGGCGCGCGGTTCAGGCCGCGTCGGGAGAGCTCAAGACCGAGTTCGCCGCCTTTGCCGCCTCCGCACCCGAACTTCAGGCCTATGGCATCAAGCCCTGGGCAGTGGAGCAGTTGGCCGAGCGCGGCGCGGCGCTGGAACGCGCCACCCAGGGTCTGGCCTCGGCGGGCGGCTGGATTCTGCTGACCCAGTCGGTCGCCATGGCCCTGGCTATCGTCGGCGTAATGACCACAGCGGGCGCCGCCTCCCCGCCCCTGATCGCCCTGGCCATTCTGGCCGCCGTCACCACGGTCGAAAGCGCGGGCGCCCTGCTGACCGCCTTCCGCCATAACGGCGCGGTCAAGGCGGCGGTGGAAAGGCTGGGGGACCTGCTGGAGGCGCCCACGTCAGCGCCCCGCCATTCGGTCGCGCCCATGATCGACCTGTCTGGCGCAGACCTCTCCCTGTCCCCGCCGCAACGGCTGGCCGTCAGCGGCCCGTCCGGCGTCGGCAAGACCACCCTGATCGAACGGCTGATGCATCTGCGCACGCCCGTTCCCGGCGAGGCCAGTCTGGGCGGCGTGGATGTCGCCGCCGTCTCGCCCGACGCCGCGCGCGCCCTGTTCGCCTATGCGCCGCAGCAGGCCGTTCTGCTGGCCGGAACGATACGCGAGAACCTGAAGCTGGCCCTGCCGGGCGCCGACGACGACGCCCTGTGGGCGGCTCTGGAAGACGCCGATCTGGCGGACCGCGTCCGCGCGGCGCCCGCAGGTCTGAACGCGCCCCTGGGGGAAAACGGCGCACGCCTGTCAGGCGGCGAGCGCCGCCGACTGGGGCTCGCTCGCGCCTATCTGCGCCCTGCCCCCTGGCTGGTGCTGGACGAGCCGACCGAGGGTCTGGACGCCGCCACGGAGGCGCGCGTGCTGGAGAGGCTGACCGCGCGCCTGGAGCGCACCGGACAAGGCCTGATCCTGGTCAGCCACCGCCCGGCGCCCTTGGCCCTGTGCGACCGGCGTCTGACGGTCACGGGCCTGGAGGCCTCCGGCGCGGTTCAGATGGCGGTGCGCGAGACGGCCTGATCCGTTGGCATGCCTTTGATCTCCATCAAGGCGAAGCCGTCCGCAAACGGCTTTGCTGGGATCAAAGGAGATATCCCATGCCCGCAGACGTCGTTCCCGCCATCGCCGCCATTGTCTCGGCCTTCCTGGTCTTCATGGCCGCCCTCGGCTTCGTCTCCGTCTGGAGCAACATGGGCGACAAGGCCAAGGACTGACAGCCGGAAGCCGACCAGGAAAAAGGCGCACGCCCGCTGAACGGACGTGCGCCTTTTCTGTGCGTCAACCGCCGGCCGGGCCGATCAGTTGGTGTCGGTGGGGCCGCTTTCCTGCCCTGGGACGATCGCCCGGAACAGCAGCTTGTCGATGCGGCGATCATCCATATCCAGCACCTCGACCTCGAACCGGCCCAGTTGAAGGATTTCGCCCTCCTGAGGCAGACGCGACAGATGGTGCAACACCAGACCGGCGACCGTGTGGAAGCTCTCGTGATCGCCGAAGTCCTCGCCCAGCACGTCACCCAGTTCATCCAGATCGACCTGCCCGTCGACGGCCCATGAGCCGTCCTCGCGCTTGCGAATCGACTGCCCCAGCTCGTCGTGGCTCTCGTTGAAGTCGCCGGCGATCATTTCCAGAATGTCGGTGGCCGTGACCACGCCTTCAAAGGCGCCGTATTCGTCGACGACGAAGGCCATGTGCACCTTGGAGCCCTTGAGGATCTCCAGGGCCTTCAGCACCGAGGTCGACTGCGGGATGAAGGCGGGTTCGGCCACCAGCTTCTCGATGTCATAAGAGCCGTCGGTCAGCAGGGCGTCCAGCAGGTCCTTCTTGTGGACCACGCCCAGCGGATTATCGACGTCGCTCTCGCGCGCCACGACGATGCGTGAATAGGGGCAGGTGCGGATTTCCTCTCGCAGCACGTCCTCGGTGTCGTCCAGGGCGATCCAGAAGACCTCATGGCGCGGCGTCATGGCCACACGCACGGCGCGGTCGCCCAGACGCAGGATTTCCTCGATCATCTCCTGCTCTTCAGGCTCGATCAGGCCGGCGGACGTGCCCTCGGCCAGAATGCTCTCGACCTCTTCCTGGGTGACGTCCGAACCGTCGCGGTCCTTGACGCCCATGATCTTGAGGATGCCCGAGGTCGAAGCCGTCAGCAGCAGGACGAAGGGCTTCATCAACAGCGCCATGGTCGAGATCGGCGCGGCCATCTTGGACGCAATCGCCTCGGGGAAGATCAGGGCCAGCCGCTTGGGCACCAGTTCGCCGACGATCAGCGAGACATAGGTGATCAGGACGACCACCAAGGCCGTGGCGAAGAACTGCGAATAGGGAGCAAAGGCCGGGAAGGCGACTTCCAGGATGCGGTCCAGTTCTCCCGCAATGGTCGCCTGACCATAGGCGCCCGCCAGAATCCCGATCAGGGTGATGCCGACCTGAACCGCCGACAGGAACTGAGTCGGCTCCTCGGACAGCTTCAGGGCCGCACGCGCCCCGCGATCCCCGCGCTCGGCACGGCTTTGCAGCTTGGATTTACGCGATGAAACGACCGCAAGCTCGGTCATGGCGAAAAGGCCGTTCAGCACCACAAGCAGCAGCACGACGACGATAGCGATGGTCAACATCGAAAGGGGAGAAACCCGCGGCGCGGCGCGACAACCGGCGTCCGCGCGGCAATAGTAAGGCTGATCACCCGGTCGCGCCAGTAATTCATGCGCCTATCCGCAGGTTCACCCGGTTCGACCGACCCCCACCGAGCCATAGACGCCCGAGGACGAAGGGCCTGGACCGTCATGAACAGCCGCACAGGCGCTCATTCCGATGATGGTGCCGATGAACAATCCCAGCCTGATCGCGCGCCGCATTTTATGGTTACCCAATTCCTAACGTCGCAAGCGAACGCCAAGACAGGGGGGCGGTTCCGCCCGACTTCGGTCACGCAGCGGCGCACGCCTTGTCATCCCTGGCGTCCACGGCGGCCATGCCCTGGTTGAGGCCGTCCAGAAGGATCTCCAGGGTCACAGGCTTGGCCACCAGGGCGTCGGCTCCGGCCTGCATGGCGCGTTCCTGGTGAGCGTCCGTCGTATTGGCCGTCAGCATGACGATGGGGGTGCGCGCCATCCGGTGCTGGGCCTCATGCGCCCGGATCAGGCTGATGGCGGTCAGGCCGTCCATGACCGGCATCTGCATGTCCATCAGGATCATGTCGAAGCCGCCGACGAGAAACTGATCCACGCCCTGGCGCCCGTCGTCGGCGGTGACGATTTCAAAGCCCAGCGGCTCCAGCAGGCAGCGCACCACCATCTGATTGGCCGGGTTGTCCTCCACCACCAGAATACGCAGCGTCCCGGCGGCCACGTCCGCGCAGTCGTCGGCGGCGGCGTAGAGCGCTTCGTCCAGACGCTGGATCGGCAATACGACCGTGAACAGGCTGCCTTCGCCCGGCGCCGAGCTGGCGGAGATGTCGCCGCCCATCAGCTCCGCCAGAGACCGGCAGATCGACAGGCCCAGGCCTGTGCCGCCGAACTCGCGCGAGATCGTGTCGTCCGCCTGGACGAAGGGATTGAACAGACGCTCCGCCGCCTCGGAATCAAAGCCGATCCCCGTATCCTGCACTTCGATATGCAGGTGCTCGCCGTCACTGTCGGAGGTCAGATCGACACGCACGTCCACAGACCCGACGGGGGTGAACTTCACCGCGTTGGAGACCAGGTTGGACACGATCTGGGTGATCCGCACGCCGTCGCCCAGAACCTGGCCAGAGGCGGCGTCGGAAAACCTCACCGACAGGGCCACGTCGCGCTGCTCCGCCGTGGCCATGCGCATTTCGACCACAGCGGCGATGTCGGCCCGCAGATCGAAGGGCGCCGGGGCCAGGCGGAACTGCCCCGCCTGCATCTTCGACAGGTCCAGCATGTCGTCCAGCACCCGCCTCAAGGCGTCCCCCGCCCCGGTGATTAGGGCCAGCATCTGGGTTTGCCGATCCGTCAGCGAGGTGTGGGCCAGGGCCGAAGCCAGACCCAGGACGGCGTTCAAGGGCGTGCGCACCTCGTGGCTGACGTTGGCGAAGAAGCGGTCACGGACCTGGGCGGCGCGGCGCGCCTCCTCTTGAGCGATCTCCAGCGCCTTCAGCGCCCGGACATGGTCCGAGACCTCGAATCGGATCGCCGTATAGGTCTCGGGCCGTCCGTCCTCGCCCAGGTTCGGCACGATGGTCGTATCGACCCAGTAGATCTCGCCGTTCTTGTTGCGGTTCTGGATCGTGCCGCGCCACACCGCGCCGCTCGCGATGGTCCGGTACAGGGTCTGGAAATACTCGCGCGGATGGTGGCCGGAATTGACCAGCCGATGGTTCTGCCCGACCAACTCGTCGCGGCTGTAGCCGCTGACATCGACGAACTTCTGATTGCAGTACAGAATTTGGCCCGCGCGATCCGTAATGGCCACGATCGCCGCCTCGTCCAGCGCGGAGGACAGACCCGCGCGACGCGGCCAGTCGATATCAGTCATGTGCATCCCTTTCGACAGGGAGCCATGCCCCGACATCACCAGCGTTTTCGTTAATATCGTCGTTTTACAGCAACTTATCGGCAAAAGCGAAGGCGGTTCGCGCCCATCACCCCTTTGCTGGGGCCAGCAAGCGGCCGCATGCATTGCCCTCGGCTGCTTGAGGTCTAATGCAGAAACGGCCCCCGGATCGCTCCGGGGGCCGCTCTGTTACGCTTTACTGCGCCTGCTCCGAGGAGCGGCCGGTACGCTTACTGTTCGGGTCCGAAGACCCGGATCAATCGCTTAGGCGACGATCTTGGACACCACGCCGGCGCCGACGGTGCGGCCGCCTTCACGGATGGCGAAGCGCAGCTTCTCTTCCATCGCGATCGGGGTGATCAGTTCGACGTCCAGCTCGGCGTTGTCGCCGGGCATGATCATTTCGACGCCTTCCTTCAGGTGCACGATGCCGGTCACGTCGGTCGTGCGGAAGTAGAACTGCGGGCGGTAGTTCGTGAAGAACGGCGTGTGACGGCCGCCTTCTTCCTTGGTCAGGATGTAGGCTTCGGCCACGAACTTGGTGTGCGGCGTGATGGAGCCCGGCTTGCACAGCACTTGGCCGCGCTCGACGTCTTCACGCTTGGTGCCGCGCAGCAGGACGCCGACGTTGTCACCGGCTTGACCCTGGTCCAGCAGCTTGCGGAACATTTCGACGCCCGTGCAGGTCGTCTTCTGGACCGGACGGATGCCGACGATTTCGACTTCTTCACCGACCTTGACGATGCCGCGCTCGACGCGACCCGTGACCACGGTGCCGCGGCCCGAGATCGAGAAGACGTCTTCGACCGGCATCAGGAAGGGCATGTCGACCGGACGTTCCGGCTGCGGGATGTAGGCGTCGACAGCGGCCATCAGCTCCAGCACGCGCTCTTCGCCGATGTGGGCGTCGCGGCCTTCGACGGCAGCCAGGGCCGAACCCTTGACGACCGGGATGTCGTCGCCCGGGAACTGGTAGGACGACAGAAGTTCGCGAACTTCCATCTCGACCAGCTCGAGCAGCTCTTCGTCGTCGACCATGTCGACCTTGTTCAGGAAGACGACCAGGGCCGGAACGCCGACCTGACGCGACAGCAGGATGTGCTCGCGCGTTTGCGGCATCGGGCCGTCAGCGGCCGAGCAGACCAGGATCGCGCCGTCCATTTGAGCGGCGCCCGTGATCATGTTCTTCACGTAGTCGGCGTGGCCGGGGCAGTCGACGTGGGCGTAGTGACGGTTGGCCGTCTCATATTCCACGTGCGAGGTGTTGATCGTGATGCCGCGGGCTTTTTCTTCCGGGGCCGCATCGATGTCCGCATAGGCCATGGCCTTCGCGCCGCCGGCCTTCGCCAGCGTCATCGTGATCGCAGCCGTCAGCGTCGTCTTGCCGTGGTCAACGTGGCCGATCGTGCCGATGTTGCAGTGCGGCTTGTTACGTTCGAACTTTTCCTTGGCCATTCTCTAGCTCCTGGGTCCCCGAACCGGGGGTCCTATTGGTTTGGGGATGAGGCGGGCGGTCTGCGCGCAAACCGCCCGGGTTTCAAGTGCGTCCGTCCATATAGGGCGGAACAGCGACAGTGTTAGGCGTACTTCTTGATCACTTCGTCGGCGACGTGTTGCGGCACCGGCTCGTAGTGATCGTACTGCATGGTGAACTGGGCGCGGCCTTGCGACATGCCCCGCAGGGTGTTCACGTAGCCGAACATGTTCGCCAGCGGCACGAAGGCGTTGATGACGATGGCGTTGCCGCGCATGTCCTGGCCCTGGATCATGCCGCGACGGCCGTTCAGGTCGCCGATGACCGAACCGAGGTATTCCTCGGGGGTCACGACCTCGACCGCCATGATCGGCTCGAGCAGCTTCGGAGCGCCCTTTTCCTTCAGTTCGCGGAAGGCGGCGCGGGCCGCGATTTCGAACGCCAGCACGCTGGAGTCGACGTCGTGGTACTTGCCGTCCGTCAGGGTCGCCTTGAAGTCGATCAGCGGGAAGCCGGCCAGCAGGCCGTTGTCCTTGATGGAGTTCAGACCCTTTTCAACGCCCGGGATGTATTCCTTGGGCACTGCGCCGCCGACGATGGCGTTCTCGAAGATGAAGCCCGAACCCGGTTCGCCCGGCTCGAACGTCAGCATGACGCGGGCGAACTGGCCCGTACCGCCGGTCTGCTTCTTGTGCGTGTAGTCGATGTCGACCTTGCGGCCCAGCGATTCACGGTAGGCCACCTGAGGCGCGCCGATCGTGGCGTCGACCTTGTAGGTACGGCGCAGGATGTCGATCTTGATGTCCAGGTGCAGCTCGCCCATGCCCTTCAGGATCGTCTGACCCGACTCGTGGTCGGTCGAGACGGTGAAGGACGGATCTTCCGAAGCCAGCTTGGCCAGAGCCACGCCCAGCTTCTCTTGGTCGGCCTTGGTCTTGGGCTCGACCGAGATCTCGATCACGGGCGCCGGGAATTCCATCTTCTCAAGGATGACCGGCGACTTCAGGGGATCGCACAGGGTGTCGCCTGTGCGGGTTTCCTTCAGGCCGGCCAAGGCGACGATGTCGCCGGCGTAGGCTTCCTTGATGTCCTCGCGGTTGTTCGAGTGCATCTGCAGCATGCGGCCGACGCGCTCACGCTTGTCGCGCGACGAGTTCAGCAGGCTCATGCCCGTTTCCATCTTGCCCGAGTACAGGCGGCAGAAGGTCAGCGAGCCGACGAAGGGGTCGTCCATGATCTTGAACGCCAGAACCGACAGGGGCTCGTCGTCCGAGGCCTTGCGGGTGACAGGCTCTTCCGTCTTGAAGTCGATGCCCGGGGTGGCCGGGATGTCGGTCGGCGACGGCAGGTAGTCGATGACGGCGTCGAGCAGGGGCTGAACGCCCTTGTTCTTGAAGGCCGAGCCGCCGAGGATCGGATAGAAGGCGCCGGTCAGAACAGCCTTACGGATGCACTTCTTCAGCACTTCGACCGAGGGCTCTTCGCCGCCCAGGTAGGCTTCCATGGCTTCGTCGTCGAGCTCGACCGCGTTGTCGATCAGGTACTGACGGGCCGCGGCGCACTCTTCAGCCATGTCGGCCGGGATTTCGCGGATGTCGGCGTCGGCGCCCACGGTGTCCGTTTCCCAGACGTAGGCTTTCATCTCGACCAGGTCGACCACGCCCTTCAGCAGGTTTTCCGAACCGATCGGCAGTTGGATCGGCACAGCCTTGGCGCCCAGACGGTCGCGGATCGACTGAACCGAAGCGGCGAAATCGGCGCCGATCTTGTCCATCTTGTTGACGAAGACGATCCGCGGCACGCGGTACTTGTCGGCCTGACGCCAGACCGTTTCGGTTTGCGGCTCAACGCCGGCGTTGCCGTCCAGAACCGTCACGGCGCCGTCGAGGACGCGCAGCGAACGCTCGACTTCAATGGTGAAGTCCACGTGGCCGGGGGTGTCGATGATGTTGAGGCGCTTGCCTTTCCAGAAGGCGGTCGTCGCGGCCGAGGTGATGGTGATGCCGCGCTCTTGTTCCTGGTCCATCCAGTCCATGGTGGACGCGCCATCGTGCGTCTCGCCCATTTTGTGGTTCTTGCCGGTGTAGAACAGGATCCGCTCGGTCGTCGTCGTCTTGCCCGCGTCGATGTGGGCCATGATGCCGAAGTTGCGGTAGTCTTCGATTTTATGTGTGCGGGGCATTGGAGTTGCCTTCGGGGTGCTTCGCGGACGCGACGAGCGCCCAAGGTGATATCGGATAAGACAGCGCGGGCGATTTAGCTCAAACCGCCCGCGCTTGATAGTCTCAGATAAGCGCGCCTGATGGCGCTTTGAAGACGCTTACCAGCGGTAGTGGCTGAAGGCGCGGTTGGCTTCGGCCATCTTGTGGGTGTCTTCACGCTTCTTGACCGCGGTGCCGCGGTTGTTCGAGGCGTCCAGCAGCTCAGCAGCCAGCTTTTCCGTCATGGTGTTTTCACCGCGCTTGCGCGCAGCGTTCACCAGCCAACGGATGGCCAGGGCGCGGCGACGGTCCGGACGGACTTCGACCGGCACCTGGTAGGTGGCGCCGCCGACGCGACGCGAACGGACTTCGACCGACGGCGCGACGTTGTCGAGCGCGGTATGGAAGGTTTCGACCGCAGTGTGGTCTTTCTTCTTCTCGGCCAGGATATCGAAGGCGCCATAGACGATGTTCTCGGCGACGGCCTTCTTACCTTCGTACATGACGTAGTTCATGAACTTGGTGACGATCAGATCGCCGAACTTGGGATCCGGCAGAACTTCACGCTTCTGGGCGCGGTGACGACGCGACATAGGTTATTCCTTGCAGTGCCCGACAGACGCCGGGAAAATCTCTGAGGGTCCAGACCAGCAGGCCTGAAAACGGTTCGCTTACTTCGGACGCTTGGTGCCGTAGTGCGAACGACGCTGCTTGCGGTCCTTGACGCCTTGCGTATCGAGCACGCCGCGCAGGATGTGGTAACGCACGCCGGGCAAGTCCTTCACGCGGCCGCCGCGGATCAGAACAACCGAGTGCTCTTGCAGGTTGTGACCTTCGCCGGGGATGTAGCAAACGGCTTCGTGGCCGTTCTTGGCCAGACGGACCTTGGCGACCTTACGCAGAGCCGAGTTGGGCTTCTTCGGGGTCGTCGTGTAGACGCGGGTGCAAACGCCGCGGCGCTGGGGCGAACCTTCCAGAGCCGGGACCTTGTTACGGGTGGGCTTGGGCTTGCGCGGCTTGCGGATCAGCTGGTTGATCGTAGGCATACGATTTGTCTCTTTTCGATGTGGAGGCGTGTGCCTTTCGGCCGGGGCGCCTCATGAGCCTTCTTTTGGACCTCGCCGAAGCGCCGCCCGGGTGTTGTTTCCGAGCGAGCCGTGACAGCCAAACGAAAAAACCGGAACGCGCGCTTTGGGCGTTCCGGCGGGCACAGCCCGTCCGTTCAATTGTGACGATCTCAACAGACGGCGAACCGCCCACGTCTCGAAAGTGCGCGCGATGTACGCGGGATGGGTGAACGCGTCAAGTGATTCACCCCGGCCCCGCCCTCCCGTCGCGCGGATCGACGTTGCGCGAACGGCAAAAACACGCCCCTATATCGCCACGCTTGTCTTTGCATCATCACCCGGATGCAGGAGCCGCCATGACCGTCGCCGTGATGACCCGCCCCCCTGCCCCGCGCCTTCGTCCCGGCTTGCGGCGCGGGCTGATGATGGCGACATCCCTCGCCCTGCACGTCGCGGTCCTGGGGTCCATGGTCCTCCTGGCGGCCGACGAGGATCGTGCCGCTGAGCCGCCGCTGCCGCCGATCATCCAGTTGGAGATCGAACGCCCGCCCCTGCCGCCCCAGTGGCGGCCGCGTCCCCAGCCGCCCGAACCCCTCCGTCCGGTCGAGCCCCTGGTCCAGCCGCAGACGCAGCCCACGATCCCGACTGAGACAGACGCCCAGGAGCCTCTGCCCCTGCCCGTCCCCACGCCCTCGCCCTCGCCCGTCGCTGTTCCGGTCCCCGCGCCGTCCAGGCCTCTGCCCGCGGCGCAGACCATCCCCGCCCCTTCACCGGCGCCCGCGCTGACGCCAGCGCCGACCCTGACGGTCCCTGCCCCGGTTCCCGTTCCCGCCCCAATCGTCGCGCCCGTCGTGGCGCCGCCCGCCGTCCCCAGGCTCCAGCCCGCTCCGCCCCTGGCGGTCACCGAGTCGGCGACCAGCCGACCCGCGCCGGCCTTGCCCGCGCGCCGTCCCGCCAAGGACAAGGACGAAGAGGAAGCCGCCGGCGGCGGTCCGCCCTCGGCGCCGGCCCCGCGCATGACCATGCCTGCCCCAGGCGGCGCCCCGGCGCCGGCGGCGGGCGGCGTCACCGACGCCTGGCGGTTCGCCCCCGAGGGTCAGAGCGGCCGCAACGCCCGCGCCCTGCGCCTCTCGCCCAGCGGCTGCCCCTCGACCGGCGTCCTCACCCAGGGCGAACGCGACATCTGCAACGAGCGCTTCAACGCCCGCGCCGCCGAGGGCGCCCAGCGTCCCATCACCGGCAGTGGAAATGCGGCACGCGACGCCCGCTTCGCCCGCGAAGGCGCGCGCGAGATGCAGCGCTACGAAGCCCAGCGCCGCCCCTTGTCAGGCGGCGTCGGCGTGGTCGGCGCCGTGGACTGCCCCGGCTCGAACTTCGGCAACGGCTGCGCAGGGTCCCACCTGGACTCATCGATGCAGATGGACTCAGCCCGCAACGTTCAGACCCGTCGCGACGGCCCGCCGGCCTCTGGACGCCCCGCTACGCCCGGCGCCGCCGCGCCTCGCGAGCCGCAATAGAAAATGGGCGGCGCTGTCGCCAGCGCCGCCCCCTTCAGTCTTCAGTTGCGAAACGGATCAGTCGTCCGACTTTTCCAGTTCCAGCGCCAAGTCGGCCGGCAGCGGCTCGATGGCGTCTTCGCGGGCCTGCGTCAGCTCCGCGTCGCGCTGGTTCGCCAGCTTCTGCAGCGAGCGCAGATAGGCGCCCGTGCCCGCCGGGATCAGACGGCCGACGATGACGTTTTCCTTCAGGCCTTCCAGCATGTCCTTCTTGCCGTGGACCGAGGCGTCGGTGAGGACGCGGGTGGTCTCCTGG
>Ga0265296_1002002_pt1 | contig 21606 bp, 16 predicted proteins | sample MunlanPumphouse1_FD_189073 | JGI IMG/M metagenome (GOLD analysis project Ga0265296, IMG submission 189073) | Groundwater microbial communities from a municipal landfill in Southern Ontario, Canada - Pumphouse #1 | ecosystem: Environmental > Aquatic > Deep subsurface > Groundwater | place... | reverse complement strand
ACGTAGAACTCCATCTTGTCGAGTTCTTGCAACAGGTCGTTGGGGAACTCGATGTCGGCCTTGTCGATCTCGTCGATCAGCAGGATCACCCGCTCTTCGGACTCGAAAGCCTCCCACAGCTTGCCTTTCTTGAGGTAGTTGCGCACGTCATGGACCTTGTCCACGCCCAACTGCGAGTCGCGCAGGCGGCTGACCGCATCGTACTCATACAGGCCCTGGTGCGCCTTGGTGGTGGACTTGATGTGCCAGGTAATCAACCGGGCCCCGAACGATTCGGCCAGTTGTTCGGCGAGCATGGTCTTACCGGTGCCCGGCTCGCCCTTGACCAGCAGCGGGCGCTCCAATGTGATGGCAGCGTTGACCGCCAGTTTCAGGTCATCGGTGGCAACGTAGGCCTGGGTGCCTTCGAACTTCATTTCTCAATCCTCGAACATGACGCCGGTAGTCAGCATGCCTGCGACTATAGCGCGCAGCCCCGGTGACTGTGAACGCAGACGGGTTATTCAGTCTCTGAATGACCAGTCACGCCACGGTCAATCCGCGCTGGGCTTGGGTTGTTCGTAGCGGGCATTGAACGCCTGGACGAAACCATTGCGCAAAATCTGCAAAAACGCCTGGAATGCGCTGATATCTTGCTGGTGCACGCTGCCACTGAGCTCGACTCGGGTGGCGAACTGGTTTTTGCTCTGATTCTTCAGGACGGTTTCGCTGGCGCCGACCACGGCTTCCCAGATCGAGCGGAAAATCCCCTTGTCCTTGTTCTCCACATCCTGCTGCCAGTCGAAGACTTCCACGTCCCGCAACAGTGGCTTGATATAACCGGTCAGTTGGGCTTTTTCGGCCTGGGCCTCGATGACCACGTCGCCGGTGCCGGCTTTGAAGTCGAACTTGCCATAGGCCGAGGCGAAGTCGTTCATGCGCTTGAGCTGGATATCACGGGCGCGGAAGCGGAACTCGAAGTCTTCAAAGTTGCTCAGTGGGTCGAAAGTCGCGCTGGCTTCCAGTGGTGCATGCCCCAGCAACATGGCCTTGCCGTCAAAGCGCGCATCGCGCTTGCCTTCGACGTCCACCACATTGGTCAGGTTATAGAGGCTGGCGTTGACCTGGGTGGCGCCGATGTTGACCGGCGGCTTTGAATTGAAGTTGTGAAAGGCGATCTTGCCGTCGTCGATCCGCACTTCGTTGAGGGTGATGGGCAGCAACTTGCCCAGTTGTGCCCGCCAGTCGGTACCGCGACCGGTCTGGGACGCCTGTTTGTTGGGGCCGCCGTCGACGAAGTTGAGTTCTGGCTCGACGAATTGCACTTCGGCTACAACCGCATGGTCGTACCATAAGGAATGCCAGCTGACCGACAGATCGATCACCGGGGCCTTGACGAACGGCACGGGCACCTTGCCATCGACCTTGACGATCTGCAGGCCGTTGATCCGGTACGCGCCGCGCCATAGCGCCAGGTCGACATCAGTCACTTGGCCACGGTAGTCGCCCATATCGGCGAGTTTTTCGTTGAGGTAGTTGCGCACCAGGTAGGGCAGGGCGATATCCAGTGCCACCAGCACGACCACCAGCCCGGCGACCGTCCATATCGGCCAACTGTAGCGACGCTTCATAGGTTTTTCCTCCCTGTGTATAGGCGGTTGACTACGCAGGCAGCGCCAACGTTCCTCGACTGGACGCCTTGGAGTACGAGGCATACCCTTGTTGCCTTCTTGAAACCGCCTAAAGGACCCCGCCATGAGCCGCATTTTTGCAGACAACGCGCACTCCATCGGTAACACGCCCCTGGTTCAGATCAACCGCATCGCGCCCCGTGGCGTGACCATCCTGGCGAAGATCGAAGGGCGTAACCCTGGGTATTCGGTGAAGTGCCGGATCGGCGCGAACATGATCTGGGACGCGGAAAGCAGCGGCAAACTCAAGCCTGGCATGACCATCGTCGAGCCGACTTCGGGTAACACCGGGATTGGCCTGGCCTTTGTCGCCGCTGCCCGTGGCTACAAGTTGCTGCTGACCATGCCTGCCTCCATGAGCATCGAGCGGCGCAAGGTGCTCAAGGCCCTGGGCGCTGAACTGGTGCTGACCGAGCCGGCCAAGGGCATGAAGGGCGCGATCGAGAAAGCCGGCGAAATCCTTGCCAGCGACCCGGCGACCTACTTCATGCTGGCCCAGTTCGACAACCCGGCCAACCCGGCCATCCATGAAAAAACCACCGGCCCGGAAATCTGGAACGACACCGATGGCGCCGTGGATGTGCTGGTAGCGGGTGTGGGTACGGGTGGGACCATCACCGGTGTGTCGCGTTACATCAAGAATACAGCGGGCAAACCGATCCTCTCGGTGGCCGTGGAGCCCATCAGCTCGCCGGTGATTACCCAGGCGTTGGCCGGTGAGGAAATCAAGCCCAGCCCCCACAAGATCCAGGGGATCGGCGCAGGGTTTGTGCCGAAGAACCTTGACCTGTCGATGGTCGACCGGGTGGAGTTGGTCAGTGACGATGAGTCCAAGGCCATGGCGCTGCGGTTGATGCAGGAAGAAGGCATCCTGTGCGGGATTTCCTGTGGTGCGGCGATGGCCGTCGCGGTACGCCTGGCGGAGAAACCAGAAATGCAGGGCAAGACCATTGTGGTAATCCTGCCGGACTCCGGCGAGCGTTACCTGTCGAGCATGCTGTTCAGCGATCTGTTCACCGACCAGGAAAACCAGGCCTGACGCTGTAGGAGCGAGCTTGCCCACGAAGACCCTGAATGCCCCTTGCAGACACGCTCGCTCCTACAGAAATCGGGTTGATCCAAATCAGCCCGGTTTGATGCCCTTTATGCATAATTGTTTACTCGCCGCGCACCCCTTAAAACGTATTGTTGGATAACGCGGGTTTTTCCTCCGGCCTGGAGTGTTTATCATGGCCGGCTGCTATGTCGGGTTTCCCGCTGCCGGGAGGCTATTTCCAGGAGTTGCTGCATGACCTTTTCTTTGGCCGCCAAGCTGTCGGTGCTGCTGTTGTTTATCGGCAGTACGCTTTACGTGCATTTGCGCGGCAAGGCGCGTTTGCCGGTGCTGCGCCAGTTCGTCAACCATTCGGCACTGTTCGCTCCGTACAACGCCTTGATGTACATCTTTTCGGCTGTGCCGTCCAAGCCGTACCTGGATCGCAGCAAGTTCCCGGAACTGGATGTGCTCAAGGACAACTGGGAAGTGATCCGCGACGAGGCCATGCACCTGTTTGACGAAGGCTATATCCGCGCCGCCGAGAAGAACAACGATGCCGGTTTTGGCTCGTTCTTCAAGAAGGGTTGGAAGCGCTTCTACCTCAAGTGGTACGACAAACCACTGTCGTCGGCCGAGTTGCTGTGCCCTAAAACCGTGGCCCTGGTCAGCAGCATCCCTAACGTCAAGGGCGCCATGTTTGCCCTGTTGCCGGGCGGCAGCCACCTCAATCCCCATCGCGACCCGTTTGCCGGGTCCCTGCGCTATCACTTGGGGTTGTCGACGCCCAACTCCGACGACTGCCGCATTTTCGTCGATGGCCAGGTCTACGCCTGGTGCGATGGTGAAGATGTGATGTTCGACGAAACCTACGTGCACTGGGTGAAGAACGAAACCGAGAAGACCCGGGTGATCCTGTTCTGCGATATCGAACGCCCCCTGAGCAACCGATTGATGACCCGTATCAACCGCTGGGTCAGTGCCCAGTTGGGCCGCGCGACTGCGCCACAGAACCTGGACGACGAGCGCGTGGGCGGGATCAACCAGGCCTATGCCTGGAGCAAGAGCTTCAGCGATCGCTTCAGTGGTGTGGTCAAGCAGTGGAAGCGCAAGCACCCCAAAGCCTATCGCGTCATGCGGCCGGTATTGGCGGCGGTGGTGGTGGGGGCGTTGGTGTATTGGTTGTTTGGCTGATACCTGGGCCTGAAAAAAACGCTCCTTGCTGGAGCGTTTTTTATGTCTGCAATTACTTGCGTCCCGCTAGCACGCCTTGTGGTTCGTCAACCCCTTCCAGGAGCGCCCGGACAATACGTGGATCAACGACGGTTTGGCGCGTGTTGACACGATCCAAGGCGCGGATTGCTTTTTTACCCTTGGCAGATTTGTTGTCAATGAGACCTTTCATAGTGCCTCCAGTTGATCATTAATTGAGCGATTTCCTGATGCCAGGTGCAGGCCAGATCCTTTGCAAGCCTGCCCGACGCATCGAACATAAAACCGAGCTTTTCGTAGGTAGAGACCGCCCCTTGCACAGGTTCCTGTATTTCAATGGTCTTGCTGCCGACGATCTGCGCATAGTGTTCGACGGCCATGAGTGCGAGAGGTGCAATGTACCCGCGTAACGAGTGTGTGCCGCCCGGCCTGGCTTCCAGCCGTACAACTCGTATCCTTTTGCGGCTGTGGTTTGGGTTCGCGAAGCACAACCCGCAGAGTTCACGATCCGACCAGATCGACAAGTCAAAATACATCAGCTCCTTCGCTTTCCACTGTACGACGTCGTCCCATGAAAAGTGGCTGGACTCCCAAGTGCGATAAGCATTGAGTGCTGCCCCATCGATGGCTTCAAACCTGACTCTCTGTAGATTGAAAGTGCTGTCGACATGCTGCCCTTGAGGTGTCGGCAGCCGGGCAAGTGTTGCACTGGCAAGGTTCCTGGTTTTGGATCTGTTTAGTTGATACCTGAGAAAGGTGTGTGGTCGTGGCATCGGCGCTCTTGAGTCATGAATACGCAGCCTAGGCACTGATCGGCCGTCTGTCCTTACTGGCGTTTTGGCAAAGCCATTGCAAAGCGTGTCACCGGCTGGTTATAGTCGGCGCCAGGTGTTTCACAGCACCTTTAATCCCTTCAAAAAAGATCAGCCCATGCCTGCTTCCCCACGCATAGCGGTAGTCGATTCAGCGGTCAACGCTGCGGTCGTGCCGTGTGGGAGCCAGCAGCCTGCGCAGATCAGTCATTACCCTCCACCTGTCAGTAGCACGCCGGTGTACGCAGTCGTATCACCGCCGGGCGTTGGCATTTCGGGCTGATCAGCAGATCACTGTTGCCCGTTGCCTGCCTGTACCGAACCTACTGAATTTCAGCCTTGGCTGAGTTGGCTTTTTGCCTGACTACAGGTGTTCATCATGTCTGTTCTTTCGAAACAATCCGTGGCCGCGGCGGCCTCGACGAGCCTGTTTGTCCTGCTGTGGAGCAGCGGGGCGATTTTCTCCAAGCTGGGCCTGGCCCATGCATCACCCTTTGCCTTCCTGTTGATCCGCTTTGCCATTGCCCTGGCGGGCCTGGTGGTGCTGGTACCGATCCTCAAGCTCAGGTTGCCGCGCCCGGGCAAACCGCTGTGGTATGCGGTGGCCACCGGGCTGGTGCTGCTGGGGGCCTATCAGATTTTCTATCTGCTGGCCCTGGACCTGAAGATCACCCCTGGTGTGATGGCAACCATCATGGGCGTGCAACCGATCCTCACCGTGGTGTTGATGGAGCGCCAGCGTTCATGGCGTCGGATATTCGGCCTGGCGCTGGGGTTGGTGGGGCTGATCATGGTGGTGTACCAGGGCATCGGTCTGGCCGGCATGTCCCTGGCCGGCATGCTGTTTGGCTTGCTGGCGCTGGCGAGCATGACCCTGGGCTCGATCATGCAGAAGCGCATTACCGAGAACCCATTGGGCACCTTGCCAGTGCAGTACCTGGCGGGCTTGTTGTTGTGCGCAGTGTTCGTGCCGTTCCAGCCTTTTCATTTCGAGCACAGCAGCCGCTTTTACCTGCCGGTGTTGTGGATGGGGCTGGTGGTGTCACTGTTGGCGACGCTGCTGCTGTACCGCCTGATCGCCCGGGGCAACCTGGTGAATGTCACCAGCCTGTTCTACCTGGTGCCAGCGGTGACTGCGGTGATGGACTACCTGATCTTTGGCAATCGGCTGGCGCTGCTGAGTGTGCTGGGGATGGGCTTGATCATCGTCGGCTTGGTGTTCGTTTTCCGTAAAGCCTGATACCCCGTGTAGGCGCCGGCAAGCCGGCTCCTACACGGTCTTGATCAGTTTCCCTGGGCGTAGCACCAGCCACAGCGCCCCCGCGATCAACATCCCGCCATACAGATGGGCCATGGACAACGGTTCATCCAGCAGTAATGCGCCCCACAACACGCCGAACGGCGGAATCATGAAGGTAACGGTCATCGACTTCACCGGCCCGATGGATGTCAGCAGGCGGAAGTACAGGATGTAGGCAAACGCCGTACACAACAGCCCCAAACCGAGCAGCGACAACCACACATTCCAGCCACCCCAACTGGCGGGCGGATGGCTGATGGCGCTCCAGCCAAACCAAGGCAATAGAAACAATGTGGCACCGAGCATGCTGCCCAAGGCCGAAAGACGGCTGTCCAGGCCACCCTGTTGATCTAGCCAGCGGCGCGCCAGGAAGCCGGCGAAGCCGTAGCAGGTGGTTGCCAGCAGGCAGGCGAGGGCGCCCATCAGCAGTTCCAGGTCAAAGGCCACCGGCCCGGCCCGCGTGATGATGCCCACGCCGAACAAACCCAGGCCTACTCCGGTAATCTTCGACAGCGTCAGCCGTTCATGGAAAAACAGTCCGCCAATCAATACGCCCATCAACGGCGTCGTCGCGTTGAAAATCGCCGAATAACCTGCGGGCAATACCTGGGCCGCCACCGAATACATGGTCGCAGGGATCCCGGAGTTGATCACCCCGAGCAACAGCACGGTCTTGAATTTACCGCGGAAATCCCAGCTCACCCGCAGGATTGCCAGGATCACCAGCAAACCGGCTGCGGCAATTGACACCCGGAAGAATGCTGTAGGAATCGCGCCGATCTCGGGGGCGATAATCCGCATGAACAGAAAGCTCGCGCCCCAGATGGCGGCCAGTACCAGCAGGTACAGGGTGTCGACAGGTCTCACGGACAGCTCCTTTTTAATCAGGGCGAGAGTGTTGCCCAGGGACCTGTCTGACACAATCTTTTACGTATCCACTACACAATAAAGCGCGTCACCAAACCATTGAGGTCCACCGCCAGGCGCGACAGCTCCTGGCTGGCGGCCGAGGTCTGGGTCGCCCCGGCGGCGGTCTGGGTCGACAGGTCGCGGATGTTCACCAGGCTCCGATCCACCTCCCGGGCCACCGACGCCTGTTGCTCGGCAGCACTGGCGATCACCAGGTTGCGCTGGTTGATCTGCGAAATGGCGGCGGTGATTTTTTCCAGGGCGCTGCCTGCGCTGTTGGCCCGTTGCAACGTCTGGCTGGCGTGCTCGGCGCTGCTGGTGAGGGCGCCGACCGTGTCCTGGGTGCCTTGCTGGATACCGGTGATCATCTGCTCGATTTCTTCGGTGGAGTCCTGGGTCCGTTGTGCCAGGGAACGTACCTCGTCGGCCACCACCGCAAAGCCCCGCCCGGCCTCGCCAGCGCGGGCGGCTTCAATGGCGGCGTTGAGCGCAAGCAGGTTGGTCTGCCCGGCAATCCCGCGTATCACTTCCAGCACCTTACTGATGTCTTGCGCCTGCACCGCCAGGCCCTCGGCCTTGCCCGAAGCGTCGAGCACCTCGTTGACCAGGTTCTGGATCGAGCTGATGGTTTCGCTGATCTGATAGTGCCCGTGCTTGCTGTCTTCATCGGACGCCTGGGAGGCTTCGGCGCTGGAGACCGCATTGCCCGCCACCTCATCCACCGCCGCGCTCATTTGCGTGACGGCGGTGGCGGCCTGCTCGATTTCATCGTTCTGGGCTTGCAGGCCGCGAGTGCTTTGCTCCATCACCGAGCTCATCTCTTCGGCGGCCGAGGCCAATTGCTGGGCGGATTCGCTGATACCGCGAATGGTCGCCTGCAATTGCTCCTGCATGGTGGCCAGGGCGCCCAGCAACTGTGCCGGTTCGTCCTTGCCCTGCACGTGGATTGGCTGGCTCAGGTCGCCGGCGGCAATCGTACGTGCCGCGCGCAACGCCTGCGCCAGGGGCGTGGTGATACTGCGGGTCAACAGCCAGGCCAGTAGCAACGTCGCGATCAGGGCGACCGCGATGATGACGCCGACGATCCACTGTGCACTCTGATACACCTGCGCCGCCGATTGCGCCGCATCCTGCGCGCCTTGCTGGTTGAAGTCGATCAACGCGTCCAGGCTCCGGCCGAGGATCACGCCCTGGGGCGTCAACTTGTCGGTGAGCAAGGTCAGGGCCTGCATCTGCTCATCCTGGTCTACCCGTTGGATCAACTGGTCGACGACGGTCATATAACCCGCCGCGGCGGTTTTGAGCTGGTCCAGTAGCTGACGCTCCTGATCATTGCTCAACAGGGCCTGGTGATTGTCCAGGCGCTCCTGCAACTGCGCGCGCTCCTTGGCGATCAAACCTTTGCTGCGCTCGCGCACCGCCGACTCATCGGTGGTCAACAAGCGCAGCGCCTCCAGGCGGATCGCCGCGACGTTGGCGGCGCTGTCGTGGATGTTCTCGATGCTCGGCATCCAAGCCGTTTCAATGATGGCGGCACTTTCGCGCAGCTTGGCCATCTGCCCCAGGCCAAACAACCCGACCAGCACCAGCAGGCCGGCCAATACCGCAAAACTCAGACTGGCGCGCAGGCCGATCCCCATATTCCTCAATGACATTGCAATGCTCCTTGGGCGATTTAAATCCGTTCCCAAGCCGGTCTTTTGACCTTGTTATCAGGGAAGGGGGTGGCTATATAGCAAAGTGCCATCACTGAGGTAATCAGGGTTTCCCTTACATTGGATCCACGTTTGTATAAGGCCGCAGAGCCCACGCCGGCCTGAGTTGTTCCCTGCTTTTGGTGCCAGCGCCCGGCTTTTGCGGCCTTCAGGTGAATCGATTCATCGACGCGACGTGACTTTGGGGTGTTTTATTGACCGGATGGTCGAATTAAAAAATCGTAAACATTTGTTTGTAGCGCACCGATCCGCGTGGCATCGCCCGGCAAAAATTGTACTTCTCCTGCTTGCGGACTCTGGCTAATCTCAGGGCTCCCGAACGCCCGCAGAGGTCTCCGACATGCCGCAGCAAACGCCTGCCATCGACACCGCGCAGTCCATCGCACAGATGATCCTTGATGGCTTCGACGATTACCGCGAGCACTTTCGCCAGATCACCGACGGCGCCCGCGAGCGCTTTGAGAAGGCCCAGTGGCAGGAGGCGCAAACTGCCTCGGCGGCGCGGATCAACCTGTACGAAGAAAAGGTCGGTGAAGTCACCACGCGCCTGCGGGCAACCTTTGACGCAGGCGCGTTGCTGGATATCAAGTCCTGGCCACTGGTCAAGAGCGCCTATATCAGCCTGATCGACCTGCGGTTTGACGATGAGCTGTCCGAGACCTGGTACAACTCGATCTTTTGCGGGCTGTTCAGCCACGACCTGATCAGCGACGGCTGCATGTTCATCCACACCACTCGCCCGAGCCTGCGTCGCGCCCGCGCTGCGCAAACCCGCACCTACAAGCCCCAGGGCCAATTGGCGGGCATGCTCGAGCAGATTTTCAGCGACTACCGCTTCAGTGAGCCCTACGCCGACCTGCCCGCCGACCTGCAGCGCCTCGAAGCGCAACTGCGCGAGAGCCTGCCGGATTGGGTCTGCAAGGACCCGGACCTCAACGTCGAGCTGTTTTCTTCGGTGCTCTATCGCAACAAAGGCGCATACCTGGTGGGCCGTCTCTATACCCGCGACGAACAGTGGCCGCTGGTGATCCCGCTGCTGCATCGCGAAGGGCAGGGCATCCGCATCGACGCGCTGATCACTGACGAAGCCGATGTGTCGATCATCTTCTCGTTCACCCGCTCCTATTTCATGGTGGATGTGCCGGTACCGGCGGAATTCATCGGTTTTCTCAAACGCATCCTGCCGGGCAAGCACATCGCCGAGCTGTACACCTCCATCGGCTTCTACAAACACGGCAAGTCAGAGTTCTACCGGGCGCTGATCAACCACCTGGCCAGCACCGACGACCAGTTCATCATGGCCCCGGGCGTGCGGGGGATGGTCATGAGCGTGTTCACCCTGCCGGGGTTCAACACGGTGTTCAAAATCATCAAGGACCGTTTCTCGCCGTCGAAGAACGTCAACCGTGCGACGGTTATCGAGAAGTACCGCCTGGTCAAAAGTGTCGACCGGGTCGGGCGCATGGCTGATACCCAGGAGTTCGCCGACTTCCGTTTCCCGTTGAGCAAATTCGAGCCGCAATGCCTGGCCGAACTGCTGGAAGTGGCTGCGGGCACGGTCGAGGTGGAAGGTGACACGGTACTGATTCGTCACTGCTGGACCGAACGGCGCATGACCCCGCTCAACCTCTACCTGGAAAACGCCAATGAGGCCCAGGTGCGCGAAGCCCTCGAAGATTACGGCCTGGCAATCAAACAGCTGGCGGCGGCGAATATCTTTCCCGGCGACATGCTGCTGAAAAACTTTGGCGTTACCCGCCACGGTCGCGTGGTGTTCTACGACTATGACGAGATCTGCTTCCTCACTGAAGCCAACTTCCGCCATATCCCGGCACCCCGAACCCCGGAAGATGAAATGGCCTCCGAGCCGTGGTATTCCATCGGCCCGCTGGACGTATTCCCCGAGGAGTTCCCGCCGTTCCTGTTTGCGGATGCCGGGCAACGGCGCTTGTTCGATGAGTTGCACGGTGAGCTGTACAACGCCGACTACTGGAAAGGCCTGCAAGAGGCGATTCGGGCGGGGAAAGTGATTGATGTGTTCCCGTACCGGCGCAAGGGCCTGGATAACGAATAAGTGCACTAATCCCTGTAGGAGCGGGCTTGCCCGCGATAGCGGTGGGTGATGCAGGCAGTGCCGCCGTCATCGCAGCCTCGCTGGGGCTCGACAGCTCCCAAACGTGATTTACGCGGCCTTTAACGTTGCGGGCGCTTTTCTGCCACAATTGCCGGCCGTGCATAAATAGACGACCTGCAAAGTACCTGATGACTGACCAAGCGCCCGCTATCGACCAACTCCTGAAGAACCTCGATCACGCCATGCTCGCCGACCGCCACCGCTTGCGCCGGCAGTTGCTTGAGCTGCGCAAGAAGCCCGATGAGGAGAAGCTGGCGCAGTGGGTGGCACGCATGCAGGCGTCCTGTGCCCAGGTCACGGCGCGCGCGGCCAGCGTGCCGCAGGTTCGTTACGACGACAGCCTGCCCATCGCCGCCAAGCGCGATGAAATCAAGGCTGCGCTGCAAAAGCACCAGGTGTTGATCATCGCGGGCGAGACCGGCTCGGGTAAAACCACGCAGTTGCCGAAAATCTGCCTGGAAATCGGTCGCGGCCAGTACGGCTTGATCGGCCATACCCAGCCTCGGCGTATTGCGGCGCGCAGTGTGGCGAGTCGGGTTGCCGAAGAACTGGCGACGCCTTTGGGCGCGCTGGTCGGCTATCAGGTGCGGTTCGAGGACCAGAGCGACTCCAACACCCTGATCAAGCTGATGACCGACGGCATCCTGCTGGCCGAGACCCAGAACGACCGCTACCTCGAGCGCTACGACACGATCATCGTCGACGAAGCCCACGAGCGCAGCCTGAACATCGACTTCCTGCTCGGCTATCTGAAGACCCTGCTGCCACGTCGCCCGGACCTCAAAGTCATCATCACGTCGGCCACCATCGACCTGGAGCGCTTCTCCAAGCACTTCGACGATGCGCCGATTGTCGAGGTCTCGGGGCGTACGTTCCCGGTGGAAACCTGGTACCGCCCACTGACCCTGGAACAGGACGAAGAGGGCAACCGCGTCGAAGACGACTTGACCGTGGACCAGGCGATCCTCGCCACCCTCGATGAAATTGCCGCCTTTGAACGCAGCGAGCGCAAGAGCCCGGGCGATGTGCTGGTGTTCCTGCCCGGTGAGCGCGAGATCCGCGATGCCGCCGACATGCTGCGCAAGGCCCAGCTCAAGCACACGGAAATCCTGCCGTTGTACGCGCGCCTGTCGCCGGCCGAACAACAGCGCATTTTCCAGTCCCATCCGGGGCGGCGCGTGGTGCTGGCGACCAACGTCGCGGAAACCTCGCTGACCGTGCCGGGCATCCGCTACGTGATCGACAGCGGCACCGCCCGCATCAGCCGCTACAGCTACCGCGCCAAGGTCCAGCGCCTGCCGATCGAGGCGGTTTCCCAGGCCAGCGCCAACCAGCGTAAGGGGCGTTGCGGCCGGGTTGAACCGGGCATTTGCGTGCGCCTGTACAGCGAAGAAGATTTTATCGGGCGCCCGGAATTTACCGATCCGGAAATCCTGCGTACCAACCTGGCGGCAGTGATCCTGCAGATGCTGCACCTGCGCCTGGGCGAAATCACCGACTTCCCGTTTATCGAGCCACCGGATGGCAAGGCCATCAGCGATGGCTTCAACCTGCTGCAGGAACTCTCGGCGGTGGACCGCAACAGCCAACTGACGCCCCTGGGCCGGCAACTGGCGCGCCTGCCGGTGGACCCGCGCATGGGCCGCATGTTGCTGGAAGCGGCCAAGCTCGGCAGTTTGCAGGAAGTGCTGATCGTCGCCAGTGCCATGTCGATCCAGGACCCGCGCGAGCGTCCGCCGGAGCGCCAGCAAGCGGCCGACCAGGCCCACGCGCAATGGAAGGATCCCGATTCGGACTTCGCCGGGCTGGTCAACCTGTGGCGCGGCTTTGAAGAGCAGCGCCAGGAATTGACCGCCAGCCCGTTGCGCAACTGGTGTCGCAAGAATTTCCTCAACTACCTGCGCCTGCGCGAGTGGCGCGACTCCCACCGCCAGTTGAGCCTGATCTGCCGTGACATGCAGTTGACGGTCAACAAGGAGCCGGCGGATTTCCCGAAACTGCACAAGGCGGTGTTGTCCGGCCTGCTGAGCCAGATCGGCCAGAAGACCGAAGATGGCGACTATCTGGGTGCCCGTCAGCGGCGCTTCTGGATTCACCCGTCGTCGGGGATCGGCAAGAAGCGCCCGCAATGGTTGATGACCGCCGAGCTGGTGGAAACCACCAAGTTGTATGCGCGCATGGTGGCCAAGATCGATGCCGATTGGATCGAGCCCCTGGCCGGGCACTTGATCAAGAAAAACCACTTCGAGCCCCATTGGGAGAAGAAGCGCGGCCAGGTCGTGGCCTTCGAGCAGATCACCCTGTTCGGCCTGATTGTGGTGGGGCGCCGGCCGGTGCATTACGGGCCTGTGGACCCGGTGGTGTCGCGCGAGCTGTTTATCCGTGAAGGCCTGGTACGTGGCGAGATCCAGTCCCGGGCCAAGTGCCTGGCCGCCAACCAGCAGTTGCTGGAGCAATTGGACGAACTGGAAGCCAAGGCCCGGCGCCGCGATATCCTGGCCGACGAAGAAACCCTGTACGCCTTCTACGATGCGCGCCTGCCGGCGGAGATCCACCAGACGGCGACCTTCGACAGTTGGTACAAGATCACCAGCCAGAAAGACCCGCAACTGCTGATCATGCGCGAAGAAGACGTGCTGGCGCGCGAGGCCAGTGAAGTCACCGCTGCCCATTATCCGGACACGCTGCACCTGGGTGACCTGGCCCTGGCCTTGAGTTATCACTTTGAACCCAATCACCCGCGCGACGGCGTGACCGTGCGGGTGCCCGCGCCATTGTTGCCGGCCTTGCCTGCCGAGCGCCTGGAGTGGCTGGTGCCCGGGCTGATCGAGGCCAAGTGCATTGCCCTGGTGCGCAACCTGCCCAAGGCCCTGCGCAAGAACTTCGTGCCGGTGCCGGACTTCGTCAAGGCTGCGCTGCAACGTATCGAATTTGCCCAGGGCTCGCTGCCCCAGGCGCTGGGGCGCGAGCTGCTGCGCATGACCGGTGCGCGGGTCAGCGATGAAGCCTGGAGCGAAGCCGCGCAGCAGGTGGAAAACCATCTGAAAATGAACCTGGAAGTGGTGGACGCCCAGGGCAAGTTCCTCGGCGAGGGCCGCGACCTGGCCGCGCTGACAGCACGTTTTGTCGAAGCCAGCCAGGCCGCCCTGGCGGTGCCGCAGACTGCCAAAAGCCAGTTGCCGGTGGAGGCCAAGGTCTTCGCCGCCGTGGCCGAGACCACCCAGCAAAAGATTGCCGGGCTGTCGATGACGGTGTATCCGGCGTTGGTGGAGGAAAACGGGACGGTCAAGGAAGGGCGCTTCTCCACTGCTGCCGAAGCCGAGTTCCAGCATCGCCGTGCCTTACAGCGTCTGTTGATGCAGCAACTGGCCGAGCCGGCAAAATTCCTGCGCGGCAAGTTGCCCGGTCTTACCGAGCTGGGGCTGATGTACCGCGAGCTGGGACGTATCGACGCCCTGGTGGAAGACATTCTGCTGGCCAGCCTCGACAGCTGCGTGCTGGAAGGCGAGGCCAGCCTGCCGAGGGATGGCGCTGGTTTGGCGGCCCTGGCCGAGCGCAAACGCGGCAGTTGGACCGAACATGCCGAACGCCTGGCGCGCCTGACCCTGGAAGTATTGAAGCTGTGGCACGGCCTGCAAAAGCGCTTCAAGGGCAAGATCGACCTGGCCCAGGCCGTGGCACTCAACGATATCAAGCAACAACTGAGCAACCTGGTGTACCCAGGCTTTGTGCGCGAAACCCCGGCGCAGTGGTTCAAGGAACTGCCGCGTTATCTCAAGGCCATCGAACTGCGCCTGGAAAAACTGCCCAGCCAGGTGCAGAAGGATCGGGTCTGGAGTGGCGAGTTGAGTGGCCTGTGGAGCCAGTACCAGACGCGGCTGAACAAGCACACCCAGGAAGGCAAGCGCGATCCGCAGTTGGAGCTTTACCGCTGGTGGCTGGAGGAATACCGGGTGTCGCTGTTTGCCCAGCAGTTGGGCACCAAGGTACCGATTTCCGACAAGCGTTTGAGCAAACAGTGGAGCCAGGTCGAGCCTTGACCTGCAATCCCGGGGGCAGGTGCGCGTGTGACAGGCGCCAAACCCCCCGGTTTATGGCAAACTTCGCCGTTATAAATGCCAGGATCGTCTAGATTGGCTGTATCAGCCTCGACGCGCCGGGACAAAGCGTTTCCCCGTTTGATGTCCGCGCGGCGGACTAGAGCGACTTACGGTTTGGTACGAAGGTACCAATCCCTTCTGCCTGAACAGATTTAGAGGAACGACCGTGCATAACGTCGTCATCAGCGGCACAGGCCTGTACACCCCGGCCAACAGCATCTCCAACGAAGAGCTGGTGCAGTCTTTCAATGCTTACGTTCAACAGTTCAATGCCGACAACGCCGTGGCTATCGAGCAGGGTGACGTTCAGGCGTTGACCGAATCCAGCGCCGCCTTTATCGAAAAGGCTTCGGGTATCAAGAGCCGGTTTGTCATGGACAAGGAAGGCATTCTGGACCCCACGCGCATGACCCCGCGCCTGCCCGAGCGCTCCAACGACGAGTGGTCGATCCTCTGCCAGATGGCCGTGGGCGCCGCCGAGCAAGCCCTGCAGCGCGCCGGCAAGACTGCGGCCGATATCGACGGGGTGATCGTTGCCTGCTCCAACCTGCAACGCGCCTATCCGGCCATCGCCATCGAAGTCCAGGAAGCCCTGGGTATCCAGGGGTTCGGTTTTGACATGAACGTGGCCTGTTCTTCGGCGACCTTCGGCATCCAGAACGCCTGCAACAGCATCCAACTGGGCCAGGCCCGGGCGATCCTGATGGTCAACCCGGAGATCTGCACCGGCCACCTGAACTTCCGTGACCGCGACAGCCACTTCATCTTTGGCGATGCGGCCACCGCGGTGATTCTGGAGCGTGCCGACCTGGCCACTTCCGAGCACCAGTTCGACGTTGTCAGCACCAAGTTGCTGACCAAGTTCTCCAATACCATCCGCAACAACTTCGGCTTTCTCAACCGCGCTGCGGAAGAGGGCATTGGTGCACCGGATAAACTTTTCGTGCAGGAAGGCCGCAAAGTCTTCCGTGATGTCTGCCCGATGGTTGCCGAGTTGATCGGCCAGCACCTGGTTGAAAACCAGTTGAGCGTGACCGACGTGAAGCGCTTCTGGCTGCACCAGGCCAACCTGAGCATGAACCACCTGATCGTCAAGAAACTGCTGGGCCGTGAAGCCGAGATCGAAGAGGCGCCGGTGATCCTCGATACCTACGCCAACACCAGCTCGGCGGGTTCGGTGATTGCGTTCCACACCTACCAGGACGACCTGCCCAAGGGCGCGCTGGCGGTACTCAGCTCGTTTGGCGCCGGGTATTCGATTGGCAGCGTGATCCTGCGCAAGCGCTGAGTGGCCAAGAGGCCTATCGGTGGAGGCTTGTTGTGGCGAGGGGGCTTGTCCCCCGCTGGGCTGCGCAGCAGCCCCCAAACCACCCCCTCGGTCTGCCTGACACTACTCAGTGGGCTTTATTGGGGCTGCTGCGCAGCCCAGCGGGGGACAAGCCCCCTCGCCACAACGGCTCCCCTCAACACAGTGAGATTCTGAATGGCAGCAGCCGACGACGCGCACTTGCTTGAGCGCCTGCTCAAGGGCGAGCAGCAGGCCTATAAGGAGTTAGTCACCCAGTACCAGAGCGCCATGCGTGCGGTGGCCTACGCCATCGTTGGCCAGCGCCACGCTGACGAAGTGGTCCAGGACGCCTGGCTTTCGGTGGTACGCAGCCTCGCCAAGTTCGAAGGGCGCTCCAGCCTCAAGACCTGGCTGCTGACCATCACCGCCAACTCGGCCAAGGGGCGTTACAAACAGAACCGCCGGGAAGTGTTGCTCGACGACTTGCCGTCTCCCCACGGGACCATTGGTGATGAGCGCTTTGCCGCCGGCGACGAGCATTGGCTGATCGCGCCCTTTGCCTGGCATCAGGACACCCCCGAGGCGCTGCTCACCGAAAACGAGCTGCGTGAATGCCTGGAGCACACGCTGCTCAGTCTTTCCGAGCTGCAAAGCAGCGTGCTGCTGCTGCGCGAACGCCAGGGCCTGGAGTTGGAAGAAATTTGTAATCTTCTGGAAATCTCGCTCTCCAATGTGCGTGTACTGCTGCATCGGGCGCGGCTTAAAGTCTTCGCCACGGTGGAGCATTTCGAGGAAACCGGCGAATGTTGACCTGCAAAGAACAAGTGGCACGCTCCAGTGATTATCTCGATGGGCAACTGACCTTTCGCGAGCGCCTGCTGATGCGCCATCACCTGATGTTCTGTGCCAACTGCCGGCGCTTCATTCGCCAGATGCGGCTGATGCAAGCCACCTTGCGCATCCTGCCCGAACCCGAGGTGCCGGATGCACAAGGGTTGGCCGAACGCCTGGCCTCGGAGCTCAAGCGCAACTCCTGACCGCCTTCCGCTGCACCCAACGCCCGCGACGTCGCCATCGCGGGCTTTTTTGGTGTCGGCGAAAAGCCCTGCGCTGAAAAACATTGCAGGTTCGTAAGTTTTTTTCACCTTTTTTTCACCTGGCATTTCTCGTACTTTTTTTGCTCAAGCCCGCGCCGGCTCTAGCTTTGCGCTTATTCCCAGTGGTTGTAAGAAAGTTCCCCTGTAATAAAATATTTATCTTGCAGCAACTTGCCTGAAATATCCCCTCGCCAAGATCCCCTCCCAACACCAGCGGGGCAGAACCCGTGTGTTTTCCAACGCAAAAGACCACCAATTAGGGGAATTCTTCGATGATCCGTAAGCACTTCGCCGGTTTCGCGGCCAGCGCCCTGGCCCTGGCCGTTACCGCCCAGGCTTTCGCTGGTACTGTCACTACTGACGGCGCCGATATCGTTGTCAAAACCAAGGGCGGCCTTGAGGTTGCTACTACCGACCAGAACTTCAGCTTCAAGCTGGGTGGTCGCCTGCAAGCCGATTACGGCTCATTTGACGGCTTCTACACCAAGAACGGTGACTCGGGCGACGCCGCTTACTTCCGTCGCGCCTTCCTGGAGCTGGGTGGCACCGTCTACAAGGATTTCAAATACCAGCTCAACTACGACTTCTCCCACAACTCGGGTAACTCCGACGACGGCTACTTCGACGAAGCGTCCATGTCCTATGTGGGCTTCAAGCCAGTAACCATCCGCGTCGGTCGTTTTGACCCGGATTTCGGCCTGGAAAAAGCCACCAGCTCCAAGTGGATCACCGCCATGGAGCGTAACTCCGCCTACGAGGTTGCGGACTGGGTCAACACCCACGAAAACGGCATGGGCATCCAGGTCAGCGGCACTGCGGCGGACATGTTCTACGGCTCCGCCAGCCTGGCCTCCAAGGACATCAACGACGAAGACGGCAAGGGCGTGAAGCAATTCAACGGCCGTATCGTGTTGGCACCGATGAACAAAGGCGGCGACGTCCTGCACTTCGGCTTGAACGTGGCGGCACGTGATCTGAACGATGCAGCCTTCGACTCGCGGATTCGTCCTCGTCTCGGCGCTCGTGGCGTAGCGACCACCGGTGGCAACGATGCCGGCTCCAACGGCAACCGCGCTACTTTCGGCGGTGGTCTGGGCCTGAACGCCAGCAACCTGACCGCAGTGGGCGCCTATGACACCGACACCGTGTTCGGTGGTGAGTTTGCCTTCGCAACCGGCCCATTCTCGGTGCAGGCTGAAGCCCTGAGCCGCAAGATGAAAGCTGACAGCAATGCCTACCAGGACGTGAAAACCAGCGGTTTCTACGGCCAACTGGCCTACACCCTGACCGGCGAGTCCCGTGCCTACAAGCTCGACGGCGGCAAGTTCGACGCGATCAAGCCCGAGAACAAGCAATTCGGCGCCTGGGAAGTGTTCTACCGCTACGACAGCATCAAGGTTGACGACAAGAACATCGTCGTCAGCAGCGCTACCCGCGAAACCGGCGACGCCAAGGCCAACGTCAACACCCTGGGTGTGAACTGGTACGCCAACGAAGCGGTCAAGCTGTCGCTGAACTACAGCAAGGTCAGCACCGACAAGATCACCAACGCCAATGGCGATGACAGCGGTGATTCCATCGTCGGTCGTGTGCAGTACGTGTTCTAAGCAACTGTAATACCGCTCCAACGCGCTCTTTCTTCATCCGTTAAAGCGCGATCCTCTTTTTCACCCCGCCATTTGGCGGGGTTTTTTTTTGCTGCCCGCGCAGGCAGTGGGTTCTGTCAGAATGGCCTGAATATCGTGAGTGAGCGTTTACCGTCGGGGAATGGCATGCCGTTGAAACGTTTGAATAGCCTGTCCGAAATATCGCCTGATGAGTGGAACGCGTTGGTCCCCGAGGATCAGCCGTTTCTGCGCCATGCGTTCCTCAGTGCGCTGGAGGACAGTGCCAGCCTTGGTCGGCATTCTGGCTGGCAGCCCGAGCACTTGCTGCACTACGAGGGTGAGCGGCTGGTCGCGGCGCTGCCCAGCTACCGCAAATGGCACTCCTATGGCGAATATGTGTTTGACCATGGTTGGGCGGACGCCTGCGCGCGCGCGGGCATCGATTACTACCCCAAGTTGCTGACAGCCGTGCCCTTCAGCCCGGTCAGCGGGCCGCGCCTGCTGGCGGCCAATGGCGCAGACGGCCTGGAGCTGCTGCAGAGCCTGCCTGGCTACCTGGAGATCGAAGGGCTTTCCAGTGCCCATATCAACTTCACCGATGCCATGGCCGATGCGGCACTGGGCCAGCAACCCGGTTGGCTTGCGCGTCTGGGTTGCCAGTTCCACTGGCAGAACCGTGGTTATCGCGATTTCCAGGACTTCCTCGACGCCCTGAGTTCGCGCAAGCGCAAGCAGATGCGCAAGGAGCGCGAGCAAGTGGCGGGGCAGGGGATTGAGTTCGAATGGTTGCAAGGCCATGAGTTGAGCGAGGCCCAGTGGGATTTTGTCTACGCCTGTTACGCCAACACCTATGCCGTGCGCCGCCAGTCGCCGTACCTGACGCGGGCGTTTTTCAGCCTGTTGGCCGAGCGCATGCCGCAGGCCATTCGGGTGGTGCTGGCCAAGCAAGGGGCGCGGCCGGTGGCCATGGCTTTCAGCCTGGTGGGTGGCGATAGCCTGTACGGTCGCTACTGGGGCTGCCTGGGTGAATTCGACCGGCTACATTTCGAAGCCTGTTTCTATCAAGGCATGGATTACGCGATCGCCAATGGACTGCAACGTTTCGATGCCGGTGCCCAGGGCGAGCACAAGTTGATCCGGGGGTTTGAGCCGGTGATTACCCGCTCCTGGCATTACTTGCGTCATCCGGGCTTGAAAACCGCCGTGGCAGACTTCCTGGAGCGCGAGCGGGTGGGGATTCTGGCGTATGCCGAAGAGGCGCGGTCTGCGTTGCCGTATCGGCAGGCATAACGCTCAGGGAACTCGACCGGTTCCCCTGTAGGAGCTTGCTCGCGAAGAACTCAAGTACAGCGCGTTCATTCTGGATAAACGCGGCGCCCTCAGGTTTTTCGCGAGCAAGCTCGCTCCTACAGGGTGGATCAGGCGTTTTCTTCCTTGCCCAGCCAACGGTAGGTGATGCCACCGATCACCGCGCCAAGGATCGGCGCCAGCCAGAACAGCCACAACTGCTGGATCGCCCAGCCGCCGACAATCAGCGCGGGGCCGGTGCTGCGGGCCGGGTTGACCGAGGTGTTGGTGACCGGGATGGAGATCAGGTGGATCAGCGTCAGCCCCAGGCCAATGGCGATGGGTGCCAGGCCCGCCGGTGCACGACGGTCAGTGGCGCCGAGGATGATCAGCAGGAACATCGCCGTCATCACCAGTTCGGTGACAAACCCCGCCGCCATCGAGTACCCGCCCGGCGAATGTTCGCCGTAACCATTGGAGGCCAGCCCCGCAGCCAGTTCAAAGCCCGGCTTGCCGCTGGCAATGAAATACAACAGGGCCGCCGCGACGACGCCACCTATGACCTGCGCGACGATATACGCTGGCAACTCCTTGACCGGAAACCGGCCGCCGACCACCAGGCCCACGGTGACTGCCGGGTTGAGGTGACAGCCGCTGATATGGCCAATGGCGAACGCCATGGTCAGCACCGTCAGTCCAAATGCCAGGGATACCCCCAGTAGACCAATTCCGACATCGGGGAACGCTGCGGCCAGAACCGCACTCCCGCAACCACCCAACACCAGCCAAAACGTACCTAACCCTTCTGTAACGGAACGTTTGAACAGAGACATGAACGCGTCCTTCTAAATCAACTGGTCGGTGAGGCTTCCCTGCAGTCTGATGTCAGGGCCCTCCCTGGGCCCTGATTGCAGTACAGCAGGATTGTGATACACGGCCAGCGAGTTAGAAAAAACTGTCAGAATTGTTCGGAATTGATAGCGCCGTTAGTAGTCCAGAATCAGTCGATACCGACGAATCCGCCGGTCTGGTGTTGCCACAATCGCGAGTACAGGCCGCCCTGTGCCAGTAGTTGGGCGTGGCTGCCGCTCTCGGCGATCTGGCCTTTTTCCAGGACGACCAACCTGTCCATTCGAGCAATCGTCGACAGGCGGTGAGCGATGGCAATCACCGTCTTGCCTTGCATCAGGGTTTCCAGGCTTTCCTGGATGGCCGCTTCCACTTCCGAGTCCAGGGCCGACGTGGCTTCGTCCATGATCAGGATCGGCGCGTCCTTGAGCAGGACCCGGGCGATGGCGATGCGTTGGCGTTGCCCGCCGGAGAGTTTCACCCCGCGCTCACCCACATGGGCGTCCAGGCCGATACGGCCCTCGGCGTCTGAGAGCAGCGGGATAAATTCATCGGCACGCGCCTTGCGGATGGCCTCCCAAAGTTCCTGGTCG
>Ga0265296_1002001_pt1 | contig 21620 bp, 21 predicted proteins | sample MunlanPumphouse1_FD_189073 | JGI IMG/M metagenome (GOLD analysis project Ga0265296, IMG submission 189073) | Groundwater microbial communities from a municipal landfill in Southern Ontario, Canada - Pumphouse #1 | ecosystem: Environmental > Aquatic > Deep subsurface > Groundwater | place... | reverse complement strand
CTTCTCCGATATCCTGACCATCCCCGACGCCATGGGCCAAGGCCTGTACTTTGAAACCGGCGAAGGCCCGCGCTTCAAGAAAGTGGTCAGCACCCTGGCCGATATCGAAGCCCTGCCGATCCCGGATCCCCACAAAGACCTCGGTTATGTGATGGACGCCGTCAGCACCATCCGCCGTGAGCTCAATGGCCGCGTACCGTTGATCGGCTTCTCCGGCAGCCCGTGGACCCTGGCCACCTATATGGTCGAAGGCGGTTCGTCGAAAGACTTCCGCAAGACCAAGGCCATGCTCTACGACAACCCACAAGCCATGCACCTGCTGCTGGACAAGCTGGCGCAGTCGGTCATTTCCTACCTCAACGGCCAGATCATGGCCGGTGCGCAAGCGGTGCAGATCTTCGACACCTGGGGTGGCAACCTGTCGGCGGCGGCGTACCAGGAGTTCTCCCTGGCCTATATGCGCAAAATCGTCAGCGGCCTGATCCGCGAACACGAAGGCCGCAAAGTGCCGGTGATCATGTTCACCAAGGGCGGCGGCCTGTGGCTGGAAAGCATTGCCGACGCCGGTGCCGACGCGCTGGGCCTGGACTGGACCTGCGACCTGGGCGAAGCCCGTCGCCGTGTGGGCAACCAAGTGGCCCTGCAAGGCAACATGGACCCGACCGTGCTCTACGCCAAGCCCGAAGCCATCCGTACCGAAGTAGGTCGCATCCTCGCCAGCTACGGCAAAGGCAGTGGCCACGTGTTCAACCTTGGCCACGGCATCACCCCGGAAGTGAACCCGGAGCATGCAGGCGCGTTCCTGCGGGCGGTGCATGAGTTGTCGGCGCAGTATCACGAGTGATTGCAGCTCATAAAAAACGCCCGGCTTAGGCTGGGCGTTTTTTTGGGCCCGAAACAGACGTAAGGTGCTAGTAAAGTCCTTCATATAGGACTTATTCTGATTTTTATTTAAAAAAGTCCAATATGGGTGACATCATGCTGCTGGCGAATCCACCTCAACTTGGCGAAAGGATACGCCAGTTACGTCGCGCCAAAGGTTACAGCCAGGCGCAACTGGCGGATCGGGCCAAGTGCAATCGCAAGACCATCATTGATCTTGAAGCGGGTGAGAACGTTGCGATGTACACGGTATTCCGGGTGATCTCGGCACTTGGGATGGCATTGGAAGTCGTCGACAAACGCATAGATCTCAAATCCCTGGCGGACCTGGTAGAGCACGATGAGTAGAGTCAAGTTACTCAACGTCGTTACCCCGCAGGGGCGTTCGGGCGAGTTGTCCAAGGGCTCCCAGTTCTCGTTTGCGTACGCATCTGCCGATACCGAGCGCGAGGTGTCGCTGGTCATGCCTTATGACCCGACGCCTGCGGTCAGCAACGTGTTGCATCCGATTTTTGATATGAACGTGCCGGAAGGTTTTCTCGCCGATCAGATAAAGCGCCGTATGGCCAGGCACATTCAGGTAGACGAGATGCGCCTGCTATCGGTTATTGGCGGGAACCAGATCGGGCGCCTGACCTATCAGAACCCCGTCGAAGCGTCGGCTGCCGTGCGTGCCCAGGTAGGGCTAGGCCAAATTCTTTCGGCTGACAGTACCCAGGACATCTTTGCGTTTTTGGTGCAGACCTATTTCGAGTCGGGTATTTCCGGCGTGCAGCCCAAAGTGTTGGTGCCTGATCTGGACAAGCTGGCCGGCGGCCGTAAAACCCTGCTCAGTTCCGACCTGATCGTAAAGTCCGGTGCCGATGAATATGCTCATCTGGCCCAGAATGAATTCCTCTGCATGGAAGCCGCGCGCATTGCGGGGCTGGAAACACCGCCATTCTGGTTGTCCGAAGCAGGCGATCTGTTTGTCATGGAACGCTTTGACCTGACACCGTCTGGGCGGCTGGGTTTTGAAGACATGGCGGTGCTTTTGGGCCTCAACAAAGACCCCCATGACAATTACAAGTATTCCCAGAGCTACGAAACCCTGGCTACGGTCATTGACCATGTCTGTGCGCATGGCGAGCCGCTGCGCGAGCTTGAGCGGTTTTTCTCTTCCGTCTGCCTGTCAGTGATGGTGCGCAATGGCGATGCGCACTTGAAGAACTTCGGGGTGCTCTATACCCATCCTGGCGCGCGTGAAACGGTGCGGTTGGCGCCGGTGTTTGATGTGACTACCACCACGGTGTATGAGCACTACAACCCCAAGTCCGGACGCTCATTGGTTGATCGCACGTTGGCAATCAAGATGAACAAGGTGAAGACCTACCCGGATCGCCAACAACTGATGGAGTTCGGTCGTAAACACTGTGCCGTGGAAAAGCCAGGGATAATCATCGAGCGAATCGCAGAGGCCATGTCCGAGGCGCTCGTCACCCATCAAGCCCGAATCGACGTTGAGCTGTTTTCGGCGATGCAGGCTGAATGGGATGCGGGGCGTGCCATGGCGTGTCATGACTCGTTGGTGGGCGGTATGAAACGAAAACCTGTGGTGAAAAAAACGCGGTAACGCGGTTTTTTGTGTGGCGAATCAAGTTGCCGTTTTTGCCAGCGGCTGCAACTTCGCCAGCTTCAACGCCACCAGCAGCGCAACGATCAACAGCGCAACGATAAACCCGCCAATCCCGTTCCACCCCCCGTAGTGCCAGAAAACACCCCCCGCCGTACCGGCAATACTCGACCCCGCGTAGTAGCTGAACAGGTACAGCGACGACGCCTGCCCCTTGGCTTTCAGCGCACGCCGGCCAATCCAGCTGCTGGCCACCGAATGGGCGCCGAAGAAGCCGAAGGTGAAGACCAACATGCCGATGATGATCAGTGGCAGCGGGCTGAACAGGGTCAGGGTGATGCCGGCGAGCATCAGCACGATAGTGGCCCACAACATGCGGCGCCGGCCCAGGCGGTCGGCCAGCGAGCCGATCTTCGCCGAGCTGTAGATGCCCGACAAGTACACCACTGACAACAGGCCGACCACCGCCTGGCTCATGTCATAAGGGGCGGCCAGCAAGCGGTAGCCGATGTAGTTGAACAGCGTGACGAAGGCGCCCATCAGCACGAAGGCTTCGAGAAACAGCCACGGCAGGCCCGCATCCTTGAAGTGCATGACAAAGCCGTTGATCAGGTTGCGCGGCTTGAGGCTGCTGGCGCGGAAGTTGCGCGACTCGGGGAGGATCTTCCAGAACACGGTTGCCGCAATCAGTGCCAGTGCGCCGATGATCAACATCGCGGTGTGCCAACTGACGAAATCGATCAGCACGCCGGTGATCAGGCGCCCGCTCATGCCTCCAATCGCATTGCCGCCGATATACAGGCCCATGGCCAGGCCGATGTGCTGCGGATGGATCTCTTCGCTGAGGTAAGTCATGGCCACGGCCGCCAAGCCACTAAGGGACAGGCCCAGCAGCGCACGCAGTAACAGGATGCCTTCCCAGGTCGGCATCAGGCCGCTGGCGATGGTGCATACCGCCGCGCAGAACAGCGAGGTGACCATCACTGGCTTGCGCCCCAGGCGGTCGGAAATCGGTCCGGTGATCAACAGGCCAAAAGCGAGCATCGCCGTGGAGACGGAGAGGATCAGGCTGCTTTGCGCGGCATTGATGGAAAACTCGTGGGACAACGCCGGCATCATCGGCTGCACGCAATACAGCAGGGCAAAGGTGGCAAACCCGCCGGAAAACAGGGCCAGCACCGTGCGCATGAACATCGGCGTGTCTTTTTCGATGTACACATCGTTGAGTTGCGCCACCACCTCGTCGAGGGCGGTGGGTGGCAGTTCCTGGGCGAGTGGAGCAACAGCAGATTTCACGCGGGACCTCGGTGGCAAAGGCTGCCAGGGCTGGCAATGAAAAAAGAATATAGCTGGCTAATGATTCTTTCCAATATATTGTTCGACCTGTTTGATAGCTTTCACGACCTAATGAGGTTTTCATGGAATTGCGCCACTTGCGCTACTTCATCGCCGTGGCTGAAGAGCTGCATTTCGGCCGGGCTGCCCAGGTATTAGGCATCTCCCAGCCGCCGTTGAGTCAGCAGATACAGGCCCTGGAACAGGAGGTCGGCGCCCGCTTGTTTGAACGTACCAATCGTCGGGTCGAGCTGAGTGAGGCTGGCCGCTTGTTCCTCACAGAAGCCCGCCTGGTACTGGCCCAGGTCGACAAGGCCGCAGACGTGGCGCGCCGTGCGCAGTTGGGGGAATTGGGCGAATTGAAGATCGGCTTCACCTCTTCGGCGCCATTCAACTCCAGCATCCCACAGGCGATTTTTGCTTTTCGCCAGGCCTTCCCGGCGGTGCACCTGAACCTGCAGGAAATGAGCAGCACCGAGGTGGCGGGGGCACTGGTGGACGAGTCGATCCAGGTCGGCCTGATGCGCCCGCTGCCCTTGCCGGACTCATTGAGTGTCGTGGAGTTGATGCGCGAGCCCCTGGTGGCGGTGCTGAGTGCCGGCCATCCGTTGGCCCAAGGCAGCGAGCGGGGCCTGCACCTGACGCAGTTGGCTGACGAACCTTTTGTGTTTTTCCCACGGGCCTACGGCAGTGGTTTATATGCGCAACTGATCAACCTGGCCCGCGATGCCGGCTTCAGCCCGTACTTCGCACAAGAGGCCGGCGAAGCCATGACCATCATCGGCCTGGTGGCGGCGGGGTTGGGGGTGTCGGTGTTGCCGGCCTCGTACCAGCGCATCCGCATCGACGGCGTGGTCTACCGCACCTTGCTCGACCCGGAGGCAGTGACGGCGGTGTGGCTGGTGCAGCGTAAAGACCAGCAGTCGCCCATGGCCAAGGCGTTTGTCGAGCTGCTGACGCGCAAGGCGTTGGTGTAGCGGCGGTCACATATCAGGTAACGGAACCGGTTTAGTGATTTGCTTTGGCGTTGCGCAAAATCGTTTCTTTTTCACTGAGTGACATGGATGACACTTCTCTACCAACCCAAAGAAGGCAGTGTGCTGGGCGAAATGCGACATCGTTGCCACCGTCAGCCTTGGACGACTTGACCGAATCAAGAGTAAGGATCGGCATGGCAAACGAACTTACAAAATCGACGAACTTTCCAGCGAGCAGTTTTTGGCTGTAAAGGCGGCGGTGCGTGGCGCACTTGGCCTTTGACGAATCGGTTAGCTGACAGGAGGCGTTTTGCCACGGATTGTCCTATCCGGCTTTTCAGGCATACTGCCCCAGTTCCCGAAAGGGGCTTGTGAGACTCTGAGGATCCTGGAAATCCAGCTATCGCAGAGCCGGGCAGGACAAAGGCGATGACAAGCCAGCCTGCTTGTGAAGAGGGCGCCGAAAGGCGCCCTTTGTCGTTTCTGGTGTTAGGTGGATGCTGGCTTGCCAGGCGCCACTCAGTTCTGCTTCGACGTCCCCGTCTCCTTGAACAACTGCGCCGCCGTACCCGCTTGCGCCGCGCCGTTTGTGCGCAGCCCGGCCATGATGTCGCGGTCGAGCATGCTCACCCAGCGGTTGTAGTTGCGATGAATCTTGCCGTCCTTGTAGCCCAGTTCCTGGCTGTCACGGTAGGTGATGGCGTAGCTGGTGCCGGTATAGCGGATGTCGATCTCGGCGTAGTAGCGGTTGCGCACGTTGATCTGGGCCTGGATCAGGCGTGGGTCGGCGCGCTGGACGGTCCAGTTGCGCTTGTCCAGGGCGGTGAGGATGCTCTGTTTCATTTTCTCTTCGCTGACCTGCTCGTTGGCGGCGAGCGCGTGCTGGGTGTTGAGCACCGGTTTGCTGGTACAGCCGGCGGCGGTCAGCAGGGTCAGGGCGATGAGGGTGGCGCGTAGCAACGAAGACATTCCGTTCTCTCCAATCAAATAAAAGGCTTACTGCCAGCGGCGAAAGATCAGCGACGTGTTGACGCCGCCAAAGGCAAAGTTGTTGTTCATCACGTAGTCGTTATGCATCTGGCGGAACTCGCCGCGCAGGTAATCCAGTTCGCCGCAGCGCGGGTCGACTTGATCGAGGTTGAAGGTCGGCACGTATTGGTCACGGTTCATCATTTCGATGCTGAACCACGACTCCAGCGCGCCGCAGGCGCCCAGGGTATGGCCCAGGAAGCTCTTCTGCGAACTGATGGGCATGCGGCTGCCGAACAGGCTGCTGGTGGCCAGAGTTTCGGCAATGTCGCCTTGTTCGGTGGCGGTGCCGTGGCCGTTGACGTAGCCGATGGCATCCGGCGTCAGGCCGGCATCTTCCAGGGCCAGTTCCATGGCGCGACGCATGGTGACCTGCTCCGGACGGGTGGTGTGCTGGCCGTCAGCGTTGCTGCCAAAGCCGACGATCTCGGCATGGATATGCGCGCCACGGGCCAAGGCATGTTCCAGCTCCTCAAGCACCAGCATGCCGCCGCCTTCGCCGATCACCAGGCCATCGCGGCCGCTGTCGTAGGGGCGTGGGCTGGTTTGCGGGGCGTCGTTTTTCAGGCTGGTGGCGTAGAGCGCATCAAACACCATGGCTTCGGTGGGGCACAGCTCTTCGGCGCCACCGGCGAGCATCAGTGGCAGGCGGCCGAACTTGATCGCCTCATAGGCATAGCCGATGCCCTGGCTACCGCTGGTGCAGGCGCTGGACGTGGGGATCAGGCGCCCGGTGAGGCCAAAGAAAATGCTGATATTGGCCGCCGTGGTGTGCGGCATCATGCGCACATAGGAGTTGGCGTTCAGGCCCTCGGCCACCGAGTTGAGCAGCATATTGCCAAAGGCCTTGATCTCATCGGTGCTGCCGGTGGACGAGCCGCAGGCCACGCCCATGCGCCCATCCTTGATCGACGCATCGCCCAGCAGGCCGGCGTCCTGCAACGCCTGCTCCGCGGCCCACACGGCCAGGCGCGAGACCCGGCCCATGCTGCGCAGTTGCTTGCGGGTCCAGTGGGCCGGCACCACAAAATCATCAATCGGCCCGGCCAAACGGGTGTTCAGTTCGCTGAAGCGATCCCACTCATCCATGCGCCGGATGCCGCTGCGCTGGGCACGGAAGTTGGCGACGATGGTTTCCCAGTCGCAGCCCAGGGAGGTCATGCCGGCCATGCCGGTGACTACCACACGTTTCATCAGCACAGGCCCCCGTTCACGGCCAGGACCTGGCGGGTGATGTAGCCGGCTTCGGCCGACATCAGGAAATTCACCGCACTGGCGACTTCTTCGGGCGTACCCATGCGTTGCGCGGGGATCATCTTCATCAGTTCTTCCACCGGCACGTTCTCATCAAGCATTGCCGTGTCGATCAGGCCGGGAGCCACGCAGTTGACGGTGATCTTGCGCTTGCCCAACTCGATTGCCAGGGCCTTGGCCGCGCCGATCAAGCCGGCCTTGGACGCGCTGTAGTTGACCTGCCCACGATTGCCGATCAGCCCCGAGACCGAAGTGATGCACACAATGCGCCCGGCCGCGCGGCGTCGGATCATCGGCATCATCACCGGGTGCAGCACGTTGTAGAACCCGTCGAGATTGGTGCGCATCACCACGTCCCAGTCGTCTTCCGACAGCGCCGGGAACGCGCCATCGCGGGTCAACCCGGCGTTGAGCACCACACCGTAATAGGCGCCGTGGGCTTCAACGTCGTCTTCGAGGATCTGCTTGCAGGTGGCACGGTCTGCCACATCGAATTGCAGCACCCGCGCCTTGCGGCCCAGGGCCTGGATTTCGACCTGTACGGCATCCGCCTCGGCGCGACCACTGCGGCAATGCAGCACGATGTCATGGCCGGCCTGGGCCAGGCGCAGGGCGATAGCGCGGCCGATACCCCGGCTGGAGCCGGTGACCAGTACAGATTCAGTCATGACGCGTGTCCTTCGATTCAGCTAAATAGTTGGCCGCTTGGGGCGGTCGAAATACGTTCAGGCGCGCGCTGGCCTGGATCCCGTCGCCGGTCAGGTGGCATTCGAACACACCCATGCCGTTGTCGTCTTCCAGGGAGCGCAGGCCGTGGATGGTCAGTTCGGTGCCGGCGGGAAAGTGATCGACGTTGCATTCAAACTTACGGGTGCCCAACAGGAACCCCAGTTCGACGGCTTCACCGTTCTGCCGCGCCCGGCAGCCGGCATAGGCGGCGACGCTTTGCGCCATCAACTCGACGCCGACCCAGGCCGGCAGGCTGCCGTCGGGGCGGTTGAACAGGCCGCCAGGCTTGACGGTGAGGCGGGTGCGGATCTGCTCTTCATCGAACGCCAGCACCTGGTCGATCAGGATCATGTCCCCGGCGTGGGGCAGCAGTTCGGCGAGCGGCCAATCGATCATGGGGCGTCTCCGATAATCAGGCTGACGTTATTGCCGCCGAAGGCAAACGAGTTGCTCATCAGGCAGCGTTTTTCCAGGGTGTCGCCGACCTTGGCCCAGCGCAGGGCGGGCAGCGCCGGGTCGGCCTGGCCGTCCCAGATATGCGGCGCCAGCGCGCCCTCGACCAGGCTCAGCCAGCAGAACGCTGCTTCCAGCGCCCCGGCGGCGCCCAGGGTATGGCCGGTCATCGGCTTGGTCGAGGAACAGGCTACGCCAGCGGGAAACAGCGTTGCCACGGCCAGGCTTTCCATGGCGTCGTTGTGCTGGGTCGCGGTGCCGTGCAGGTTCAGGTAGCCGATCTGCTCCGGTGCCAACTTCGCACTGGTCAGGGCCTTGCTCATCGCCTGCAAAGCGCCCTTGCCCGTGGGCTCCGGCGCGGAAATATGGTGTGCATCGCAGCTCGCGCCGCTGCCCAGCAGGGCAATGGGGGCCGGGGTCTTGCTCATCAGGAACAGCACCGCCGCCTCGCCGATGTTGATGCCATTGCGGTTCACCGAAAACGGGTTGCTACGCTCGCAAGACACGGCCTCCAGGGAGGTAAAGCCATTGAGGGTCAGCTTGCACAGGCTATCGACCCCGCCACACAGCACTGCATCGCACAGGCCCAGGTCCAGCAGGCGACGCGCGCTCATCATCGCGCGAGCGCTGGAGGTGCAGGCAGTGGAAATCACATAGGCCGGGCCGCTCAGTTGCAGCCAGTCGGCGAGGAAGTTGGCCGGGGCGCCGAGTTCTTGTTGCCGGTAGTCGTAATCTTCGGGGAACTGCCCTTGCTGCAGGTAATGGGCAATGCCGCGACTGGCTTCATCGATGCCCGAGGTGCTGGTGCCCAGTACGATGCCGATGCGCGAGGCGCCAAAGGTCTGGATCGCCTGCCGGATCGGGCCTTCGATCTGCAAGGCGGCTTCCAACAGCAACTGGTTATTGCGGCTGTTCTGCTGGGCCAGGTGCGGCGGCAGCGCCGCCAGTTCGCCGGGCACGCTGCCCACCGGCAGCACCCGATCGGGCACCCAGCCGCTCTCGGCGCGCATGCCCGAGCAATCCCCGGCAAACAGGTTGCGCCGCACTTGCTGCTGGCCACGGCCCAGGGCGCAGATGATCCCGAGGGCATTGAGGTAGGCGGTCATGGGCTGCTCTCAAGCGCGGTGACGCGATAATCCAGGTGCTGGCCGGGCATGCTCACGGTGAAGGTCAAGGGCGCGCGGTAAATCACTTGCCAATGCGGCTTGAGCGCCCGCACACCGTCGTCCTCACGGGCTTGGGGGTAGCTACCTGGCAGCTCGGCGGCGGGCGTCAAAGCAAACAGCAAGGCGGCAAACAATTCACGGGCCTGGGGGTTGGGCGGCAATAAACCATCCGCTTGCCAACTGCCGGCCAGCAGTTTTTGCCGGGCGAGGGGGATGCCCAGTGGGTCCATCAGCGACCAGCGCAGCGCTTCGCCCTCGCGCTGGATCACCAGCAGCCAGTCCTGGCGCTGGCCGTCCTGCTCGCGCTCGATATGCAATTGCACGGGCAAGGCCAGGCTTGGCGTATGCACCGGCAGCGGCGGCTGGCTGGCACAGGCGGCCAGCAGCAACAGGCAGCCGATCAACAACGCACGCATCATGCTGGCGTGCCTGTGAGTGGCTTGCGTGCGACCACATTCACCAGGGTTTCTTCACGCTCGCCAAACGGCTTGGGCTGGCGCAGGCCCCAGCGCTCCAGCAGGCCGAAGTCTGCCGAGCGGCTCCACCACAGGTACGGGTACGAGACATTCTGCGGGCCGAACTCGAAACCCTGGTCGCGGATCATCTCCAGGTACTCGGCGGCGCTTTTCTGCACATGCATCGGGTGACGGAACAGCCAGCGAATCACCCAGGTATCGATATAGGCTTCGGTGGACTCGGCAAACAGCAGGTAGCCGCCGGGCTTGAGCACCCGGTAAAACTCGGTCAGCGCCCGCTGCTGCTCCACCAGGTGGTGGAAGGTCTGGTGGCAGAACAGGATGTCGACACTTTCATCGGCCACGTTGAGGGTGGCGCAATCGCTGCCGATCAGCTCGATCTCAATGCCCTGGCGCGTGGCTTCGGCACGGCTCAAGTCGAGGCTGTGCGGGTCAGCGTCAAGGCCGATCAGGCGCTCGGGGGCGAACACCTGCTGCAGGTAACGGAACGACTTGCCCTGGCCGCAACCGGCATCCAGCAGCACTGGCGCTTCTGGCAGCGGGTCGCTGAACAGGCTGCGCAGGTCGTTGATCGCCACGCGCAAGACGTGATGCTGCCAGGTATGGCTGCGCAGGAACCAGAAGCCGAATTTGGTCTCTTCGACGTAGTTTTTGCTCAAGTACTCTTTTGACACAGATGGGCTGCTCATAGGTTTTCCCCCGCACAGATTTCCGAAAGCATCCGCAAACGGCGCTTGGGTTCGCTGACAAAGGGGTTGCGCTCGTCCCAGGCATAACCGGCGAGGATCGAGCTGATCATGCGGCGGATTTCCGGGGAGCTGCCAGGGTGGTAGATCACATCCTGGAACGTGCCGGCGTACCAGCCTTCGACGTAGCAACGGAAGGTATCGACCCCGCGCTTGAGCGGTTCGGCAAACTCGGTCTGCCAGTCCACGCTCTCGCCTTTGAGCTGGCGATGCAGGACGCCTGCGGCCATGCTGGCCGAGCGCATGGCGATGGTCACGCCCGAGGAGAACACCGGGTCGAGGAACTCCGCCGCGTTGCCCAGCAGCGCAAAGCCGGGGCCGTGCAAGGTGGTGACGTTGGCCGAGTAGCCGCCGATGGTCCGCGCCGGGGTATCCCACACTGCGTTCGCCAGAACGTTGGACAGGCTCGGGGTTTGTTCGATAAAACCGCGCAGGCAGGCATCGAGATCCCCATCACAACCGTCGAAATGCTCCTTGGCCGCGACCACGCCCACCGAGCAGCGCCCGTTGCTGAACGGGATGGTCCAGAACCAGATATCACGCTGGGTGGGGTGGGTGGTGATGAGGATCTTGGTGCGGTCGAAGCCTGGGTGTTCGATACGGTCTTCGACATGGGTAAACACCGCCTGGCGCAACGGGAAGTTCGAGGGTGCTTCCAGGTTCAGCAGGCGGGGCAGCACGCGGCCGTAACCGCTGGCGTCGAGCACGAAGCCGGCTTTGATGTGGTATTCGCGGCCATTCTCGCGGCGCACATGCAGGTAGCGGTGGCCAGCGGCGAAGTCCACGCCGACCAGGGTCTGGCCGTAACGGATCTCTACGCCCTGCAACGCCGCCTGATCGGCCAGCAACTTGTCGAAATCGGCCCGCTGGACCTGGAAGGTAGTGGGTTTGCCTTCACTGAACGTGTCACCGAAATCAAACGCACTGTAGCGCTCGCCCCAGGCAAACGCGGCACCGGTTTTCAGCTGGAAGCCGGCGGCGTTGACCGCCTCGAGCATGCCGGCTTCTTCGATAAAGTCGATGCAGTGGGACAGCAGGCTCTCGCCGATGGAAAAACGCGGGAAGTGCTCGCGCTCGATGATCAACACATCATGCCCGTTACGCTTGAGCAACGCGGCCGCAATGGCACCGGACGGGCCGGCACCGATCACCACGACCTGGCGACGTTCCATTTCAACTGTGGGCACTGTGGCTCCTTGCCGGGTTGGCGATCATCACATTCAACTGAAAAAAATTAGTGGGCATCATGGCGCATGTTCCTGGCGGCCGGCCCAGGGTGCCAGCATAAAGCTGAAGGCCAGGCCCAGGCTGACCGACAGGCCGAAGTTACTCACCGCCGGGGTGCTGGAGACTGCCAGCAAACCAAAGGACAGCCAGGTGGTGACGGCGGCCAGCAATGTCCCCAGCAGACTGACCGCGGCACCGCCGATCTGTTCGCGCATGAGGATCGCATAATCGACGCTGATCGCTGTGACCAGCAGCAGGCCAAACAGGCTGAACAGGGTCAACGGTTGCCCCAGCCAACCGAGGCTGGCCAGGCTGCACAGGGCGGCCAGCAGCGGCAGGGCGACAATCCGCAGTGCGCCGCCCAGGCCAAAGGGCAGGACCAGCAGCAAGACGATCAGTACACAGGACAATAATTTCAATTCGGCGGCGCTGACCTGAGTCGCGGCAAATACCTGGTTCAAGTCGCCGAGGCGGTCTACCAGCTCCACCCCCGGTAAGTCCTGGGCCTGGATCCGCAGCAGCGCCGGGTTGTTCAGACCTTGCAGGCTGACCATCGCTGCCACGCCGCCATCGACATTGCCCAACCACAACAGGCGCCAGGGCTCGGCCAATGGTCCGTTCAGGGCGGCGTCGATATCTTCGGTGGGCAGCGCCTGCAGTTGCGCCAGTTCGGCTTGCAGGGCGCTGGCGGGGATGCCGAGGTCCAGCAGCGGTTGCCACAGCGCCGGCAACTGCGAGAGCGCCTCGCGCACTTGCTGCTGTTGGCTGGGGGTGCTGACCAGTTGATTGAGCGCCAGGTAACCCTGCAGCTTGTCCATGTGCACCAGTTGATCCAGGCGTTGGCTCAGGGCAGCCTGGCGTTCCAGCAACTGCTGTTGATTGTCCGCCCGCACCAGGAAGAACTGGCTGGTGGGCTGGTAGCCGGTAATCCGCGCAATGGCCTGGGCCTCTTGCAGTAACTGCGGCGGCGCGCCGATCCACTGGCGAATATCGTTCTTGCTGTTCAGCTGCCACAGGCCACCGGCGCAGAACAGCAGGGCCAGCACCAGCAGCGCCTGGCTTGGCAGGCGCTTGAGCAGCGACTCGCGCACTCCCAGCAGGAACTCGGCGACCCGCAGTGGCCATTGCGCCGGGCGCAGGTCGATGCCGTTGAGCAGCGCCGGCAACAGGCACACTGCCGACAGATAGGCGCCCACCAGGCCGGCGGCGGAGAACACCGCGATCTGGGTCAGCGCCGGGAATGGCGTCCAGGCCAGGGCCAGGTAGCCGATGCAACTGGTGGCCAGGCTCAGGCTCAGGCCCGGCAGGGTCAGGCGCAAGGCCGGCCAACTGCGCCAGGGTTGCAGGCTCCAGCTCTTGGACAGGTAATGCAGTGGGTAGTCGACCGCTACGCCGATCAGGCTTGCGCCCAGCACCAGGGTCATTACATGCATATGGCCAAACAGCGCCACGCAGGCGACTGCGCCAAACAGCATGCCCACCAGCACCGGGACAAAGGCCAGCAACACGCGCCAACGGCGGAACGCCAACAGCAACAGCAACAGAATACCCGCGGTCGCGCCGCCGCCGACCCAGGTCATCTCGCGGCTGGCCTGCTGTTGACCGTTGGCCGCGTACAGCAGGCCGCTGGCGGCAAGCAGTTGCACGCCTTGCTCGCTGGCCTGGTCGCGGCTTGCTTGCAGGAGGTCGGCGACTTGCAGCGGCAGTTTCATATCAAAGGCATTGCCCTGGGTACGCGCGCGCAGCAGCACCCAGCTTTGCCCGTCGGCATCGGCGATCAACGCGCCGCTGCCGATATCCAGCTGCACCGCGCCGTGTTGCGGCTGGCTGCTCTGGATGCGCCCGGTCAGGCCCAGCCAATCGTCCTGGCTCGACACCAGGCTGAAGCCGGTAAAGGGGTCGAACAGTGTCTGCACCCGCTGCTGGATAAAGGCTTCGGGCTCGGCGATCAGCTGTTCGCGGTCCTTGGCCGAGAGCATCGCCAGGCGCCCTTGCAGCAGTTGCTGGCGCAGGGCTGGCAGGTCGGCCTGCAGGGTCCAGGTGACCTTCTCAAACAGGTCACTGGCTTGCCAGCGCTCACCCAGTTGTTGGGCCATGGCCAGCGCTTGCTGGCGCTCGGCATGCCCGACTAGCACCAGCATCTCGCGGTTCAGCGGCTCTTGCATGCGTTGCTCGGCCGCTAGTTCCAGGGCGTTCGGGGTGTTGCCCGGCACCAGCTCCATCAGGTTCGCCGACAACGGCGCGCCATGGCGCCATTGCCAGCCGGCCAGGGCCAGCACGGCCACCAGCAGGATCAGGAACAGACGCGGCAACCAACGCTCACTGGGCAAAGTCGTGTTGCTCCGCGTCGCTCAAGGGTTGTGTGCTGGTGCTGTCCTGCATGCGCAACAGGGTACTGTCGCCCTGGGTTTCCAGCAGTTCGATGGTGTGCACCAACTCGCCGCCATCGATATTGATCTGGGTGAACACTTGCTTGAGCAGGAGCGAGCGTGGGATCAACGTGAGTTTCCAGGCCTTGGCCTCACCTTGCAGTTGCAACTCGAAGTCGCGCTGCAGGCCACTGCTGTCGCCTTGCAGCACAGCAAGGAACAAACGGTTCTGCTCAGCGCCGGCGCTTTTGTTCGGCAGGGGCTGCCAGCCACTGGCATCGCGGCGGGCTATGCCTTGGGCGTTGATGCGATAGTCCTGTTGCAACGGGGTTTTGAGCAGCCAGAGCAGGCCGTGGTCCCGGGCCAATACGAAGGTGCCTTTGCTGGTCAACGGCTGGGGCAGGGCACGCAGGTGTTTCTCCTGGATGAAACTGCCGTGGATCACCGAGGGCTTGGCCAGTTGGTCGCTCAGTTGTTGCAAGTCGAAGGCATAAGCCCCAAAACTCAAAAACAACCCAACCCCTGTAGGAGCGAGCTTGCTCGCGAAAAACCCGAGGACGCCGCGCAGTGTCCGGCACCCCGCGTTATCGTTGACGACCATCGCGGGCAAGCCCGCTCCTACAGGGAGGTCCTTTCGCCGCCCCTCTGTAGGAGCGAGCTTGCTCGCGAAAAACCCGAGGACGCCGCGCCGTGTCAGGCGCCCCGCGTTATCGTTGACGACCATCGCGGGCAAGCCCGCTCCCACAGGGAGGTCCTTTCGACGCCCCTCTGTAGGAGCGAGCTTGCTCGCGAAAAACCCGAGGACGCCGCGCAGTGTCAGGTACCCCGCGCTATCGTTGACGACCATCGCGGGCAAGCCCGCTCCCACAGGGAAGTCCTTTCGACGCCCCTCTGTAGGAGCGAGCTTGCTCGCGAAAAACCCGAGGGCGCTGCGCAGTGTCAGGCACCCCGCGTTATCGGTGACGACCATCGCGGGCAAGCCCGCTCCCACAGGGGTCAGCATTTCAGGGCCCTTTCGACGGCGGTGGTGAATACGCTGGGCGAGGCCAACTGCATTTCGCGGCTGGCAATTTCGACGGCCACTTGCACGGTGCTGGCGCGGGTCAGGCGTTCGCCGCTGGCAAGGTCGGTGATCAGGTAGTTGACCTTCAAGCGGTTCTCCCACTCCACCAGGCTGGCGCGCACGTTGATGGTCTGGCCAAAGGTGGCGCCACGCACGTAGCGCAGTTGCATGTCGATCACCGGCCACGCATAGCCGGATTCGAGCATCGCCGTGTAGTTGTGGCCGAGCTTGTCCAGCAGCGCGCAACGGGCGATCTCCAGGTATTTCACGTAATGGCCGTGCCAGACCACGTTCATCGTGTCGATGTCGAAGAACGGCACGAGGATCTGCGTGTCGCTGTGCAATACGCCGGGGCTACGCATGCAGCCTCCAGTGTTGCGCAGCGATACGTTGCAGGCACAGGCGCAGTTCGCCTTCCAGGGCGCGGTCTTCAATCACCGGCGGGAAGTCCTTGGCCAGCTCGATGTGCATGGCCGCCAGGGCCGGCGGCAATGGCCGTGCATCTTCAACCTGGGCGCGCAGCCACACGCCCTGGTTGGCGGCGAGCAAGGTGGCGGCGGCCACCTGTTCGGTCAGCTCCAGCACGCGGATCGCATCGCGGGCGGCGATGGTGCCCATGCTCACCTTGTCCTGGTTGTGGCACTCGGTGGAGCGCGAGAACACGCTGGCCGGCATGGTGTTTTTCAATGCTTCGGCGGTCCAGGCGCTGGTGCCGATCTGCACAGCCTTGAAACCGTGGTTGATCATCGCGCGATCCGCCGGGGCGCCCGACAGGTTGCTCGGCAAACCATGGTTGTAACGCTCGTCCACCAGCAGTGCCAGTTGCCGGTCGAGCAGGTCGGCGACGTTGGCCACCAGGTTTTTCAGGCTGTCCATGGCAAAGGCGATATGCCCGCCGTAGAAATGCCCACCGTGCAGCACGCGCTCGGCTTCGGCGTCGATGATCGGGTTGTCGTTGGCGCTGTTGAGTTCGATCTCGATAAACGAACGCAGCCAGTTCAGGCTGTCGGCCAGCACGCCGAGGACGTGGGGCGCGCAGCGCAGCGAGTAGCGGTCCTGCAAACGGTGCAGCGGCGCGGTCGGGGCGTCGATGGCCAAATCCTTGCGCAGCCAGGCCGCAACCTGCATCTGCCCGGGGTGCGGCTTGGCGGCGAACAGGCGCTCGTCAAAGTGCTCCGGGTTGCCTTGCAGCGCCACCACGTTCAACGCGGTAATACGCGTGGCCAGTTGCAGCAGGTAGTCGGCGCGGGCAAAGGCCAGGCAGGCGAGGCCGGTCATCACTGCGGTGCCGTTCATCAGTGCCAGAGCTTCCTTGGGCCGCAGCACCAACGGTGTCCAGCCCAGCTCGCGGTGGACGTCGGCGGCCTGGCGGCGCTCGCCGTGGAACAACACTTCGCGCTCGCCGGACAAGGTTGCGGCCACGTAGGACAGCGGCGTCAGGTCGCCGCTGGCGCCCACCGAGCCCTCTTCGGGGATCAGCGGCAAGATGTCGTGTTCAAGGAACGCATGCAGGCGCTCCAGCAGTTCAACCCGTACCCCGGACACGCCATGGCACAGCGACTGCAAGCGCGCCGCCAGCACCGCACGGGTGGCCTGGGCGTCGAGCAACTTGCCCAGGCCGCAGCCGTGGAAGGTGTACAGGTGACGCGGCAAAGCCTCGACATGCTGCAACGGTACCGCCACCACACACGAATCGCCGTAGCCGGTGGTCACGCCGTAGATCACGCCTTCCTTGTCCAGCAGCGAATCGAGGAACTGCGCGCCCTTGGCGATGCGCTGGCGGTAACCGGCATCGTCTTGCAGGCGGGTAGGCGCCTGACGGTTGGCCAGGGCCAGCACGTCTTCGATGCGCAAAGGGAGTTCGCCGAAGGTTACCGGCTCAAGCAGATGCGTCGTCATCGGTCTTCCAGAAAGGGTAAAAGTTGAACCATTGTTGGGGCGCTTGCAGGCAGAACTGGCCCAGGCGCTCGGCATAGCGGGCGGTCCAGTGGGCGATTACGTGCTGGCGGTCGCTGCGTTTCCATTCGATCAATTGGGCGAAGGGCTCGATGATCAATCGATAGCGCCCCTGGTGCTTGAGGCACATCAGCAGGTTGACCGGGCATTTGAGCAGGCCGGCCAGCAGCCATGGGCCCTGGGGGAATGCCGCGTCATGGCCGAGAAAGTCCACGCGCACCGTGCGCCCGCCATGCAGCGGGATGCGGTCGCCGGCAATCGCCAGCCATTCACCGTCGTCCAGGCGCTGGCTGAGCAGCAGCATCACCGCCGGGTCCAGTTCGCTGACCTGGATCAGGCGCAGGTTGCTCGCCCCGGCTTCGCCCAGCAGGCGGTTGAACTGTTCGGCATGCTTGGTATGCACCAGCACGTTCATGGTGACTTTCTCGCCCAGTTCCGCCAGGGCGCGGCACACTTCCAGGTTGCCCAGGTGGGCGCCCACCAGCATCTGCCCGCGCGCGCCGCGCAGTTGCCCGCGCAGTTCGGCGGGGTCGATGATTTCGATCTGTTCCAGGCGCAGCTTGCCGTTCCACACATCGAGCTTGTCCAGCAAGGCGTCGGCGAAGGCCATGAACTGGCCGAAGACCTTGGTGTGGCTGGGGCGCAGGTCGTCGCGCCCGCTCCAGTCGGCCAGGCGCTGCTGGTATTGCCAGATGCTCCGGCGCGCGGTGCGGCCAAACAGGAAAAAGTACAGGACGATGCCATACAGCAACGGGCTCAGCAGCCGGCGCCCGAGCACTTTGGCGGCGAACGCGGTGAGTTTCATCAGCCAGAAACTGCCGCGCTCCTGGCGGTCGGCCCAATGCCGGGGGCTGTCGCTCATGCCTGCCACCGTCGCCACAGAATCAACGGCGCACGCATCAACATGCCGAAGAACAGCCGGGTGTGCATCGACGAAATCAGCAGGTTGTCGTGGAACAGCCGAAAGTGCGACAGGCCATCGGCCGGGTAATGCACCTTGGTCGGCAGCCAGCGCATCGGCTGGTTGCGCCACGACAGGCGCACGAGGATGTCGGAGTCGAAATCCATGCGCTTGCCGATCCGCGCCGAGTCCATCAGCGCCAGCACCGGAGGCAGGGGGTAGATGCGAAAGCCGCACATTGAATCGCGGATTTGCAGGGACAGGCTGTTGATCCATACCCAGAAGTGGGTCAGGTAACGGGCGTAGAGACGGCCCTTGGGCACGCTGTCGTCGTATTCGGGGTAGCCGCAGATCACCGCATCAGGGTGGGTGCGTGAGGCGTCGAGAAACAGCGCGACTTCGCGCAGGTCGTGCTGGCCGTCGGCGTCTACTTGCAGGGCATGGGTAAAGCCCAGGCGCGCGGCTTCGCGAAAACCGGCCATCACGGCTGCGCCCTTGCCTTGATTGACGGGCAGGGTCAGCAGCGACACGTTATCCAGGCTTGCCAGTTGCGCCAGCACCGCCGCGCAGGCCGGGCTGCTGCCATCGTCCACCAGCAGGCAGGGCAGGCCGTGGTCCAGCAGGCTACGGACCACGGCGGGCACGGCGGCTTCGTGGTTGTAGACCGGGATCAGGGCGCAGGGGTTATGCATGACAGGCCTGCTTGCGGTGTAGGGAGGTGGATGGGGCTATGGCTGTGGTTGTGGTTGTGGCGAGCGGGCTTGCCCCGCGCTGGGCTGCGCAGCAGCCCCAGAAAGGCCTACGCGGTTTTTCAGACAGAATCCCGTTGCCGGTTTTGGGGCTGCTGCGCAGCCCAGCGCGGGGCAAGCCCGCTCGCCACAACAAGCCCATTAGCCGCGGGAACAGGGGCTCACTCATGGGGTTGCTCCAGCAAAACCCGCCCACTGGAGCACGCCGCACTGTCGTTGCGATAGGCAAAGTACAACTTGCCGCGCTCGCGATCAAAACGCAGGTGCAGTTCGATCACGTCGCCAGGGCGTACCAGTTGCTGGAACTTGAGCACTTCCATGCCGGCAAAGGTCGGCGGCAGGTCGAGCAGTTGCTGGCCCAGGTTGAACGCCCATTCCACCTGCACCACCCCCGGCAATACCGGCGTGTGAGGGAAATGCCCGCTGAAGTAGGCCAGGTCCGGGGGGATGCTCAGTTGCAGGGTCCATTCGCCGTCAGTCTCGACTTGCGCCAGCACTTGCGGGGCCTTGGGGCGCGGCGCCAGGAGCAGGGCTTCGATCTGCGCCTGGGGCAGTTTGCCCTGGGGGTTGAACGGCAGCTGCCGCAACAAGCGCCAGCGACGGGGCAGGGCCAGGGCTTCGCAGTGTTGGCTCAGGTGTTGGCGCAGGACCTGGGTGACGCTGCGCCGGCCTTGGTTACGCAGGGCGTGCAGGCCGTCGCCACTGAGCACCACCAGGGCGCCGAGGGAGGCGCGGTTTTCCTGGACCACCCCCAGGCGCGCTTCTGCAACCCACGCGTGCTCGGCCAGGGCGTGTTCGAGCATGGGCAGGGAGATGCGTTTTTCTTCCAGCTTGACGATCCGATCCAGGCGCCCGAGCAGTTCGAAGCGGCCGTCGGCGTAGATCTGGGCGGCGTCGGCAGTCTGTTCGACATGCCCGGCCGGCAGGTACGGCGAGGCAATGCGCAAGGCGCCCTCGGCATCCTGGCTCAGGCACACATCGGCAAACGGCTGCCAGGGCGTTTGGCCCTGGCGCCAGGCTATGCCGCCGGTTTCCGAGCTGCCGAGGATCTCGGTCGGCCACTGCTGCAGGCGTTGGTGCAGGCTGTTGGCCGCGTCGATGGGCAGCGCACCACCGGAGGAGAACACGCGCTTGACGCTGCTCAAGGCCGCCCAGTCGAGGTTATCGCCCATGCGTTTGAGCAGGGCCGGGCTGGCCACCCAGGCAAAATGCGGGTGCTGGCGGCTGATGCGCTGCACGTCCTCGGGGAACGGCAGTTGCTGGCGCACAAAGCTGCGACCGGCGCACAGCGGCCACAGCACGCGGAACAGCAGGCCATAGATGTGTTGGGTGGCGACGCTGCCGATGATGCACGCCTGGCCCAGGTCGGCGCCCCACAAGGCTTCCAGGGCCCGCACCTCGTTGGCCAGTTGGCGCAGGGTCTTGTCGATGCGCTTGGGCTCGCCGCTGGAGCCGGACGTGCACAGGCCCAAATGGCAGGCGTCCAGGTCCAGGGCGGCGGCGGCCAGCGGCGGTTGGTAGAGCGCGTCCAGGTCGCCCGCTTCGGTCAGCCAGGCGTCAACATCAGCGGCCCAGCGTTGGCGTGTCTGGGGTTGCAGGTCGGCGGGCAGCAACACGCTGACCCCGGCCTGCCAGGCGCCCAGCAAGGCAATCGCCAGCTCGCCGGCGTCGTTCAAGTGCACCGCTAGGCGCTGGATGCCGCGGGCTTGCAGGCCGGCCGCCAGGCTCAGGGCCCGTTCGCACAGCTGTGCGTGGTTCATCGCAGGTTCGGTAGTGACCGAACGCAGTTCCACAGGCTCAAGCAACAGATGCTCAAGATTGACCCAATTCATACGCGGCCTCGAACCCTTTGTCGTACCAGCCATTCCACGGCAAACAACAGGCCCATCAAGCCATAGGCGATCAGGCCGTTGTACAACATCCACCAGCTCAGCGGTGCCCACAGGGTGAGCGCGGCGGCGAGCAGGCCGTTACACAAGAAAAACACACTCCATACCACGGTGACCTGGCGCGTGTACGCAATAGCCTTTGGCGGCAGATGCGGGTCACTCAGGCGCGCCAGGCGCTCGACCATCGGCGGGCCGTATTTCAGGCTCAGGCCGAACAGCGCGAGCATGAAGGTGCTGACCAGGCTCGGGTACCAGCGCAGCAGTTGCGGGTTGTCGAACCAGGCCAGCAGCAGGCAAAACACCACCGCGACAAAGGCCATCCAACCACTGCCGGGGCGCCGTGCGCCGGTCAGCGCGCGCAACAGCCACAGGCAGGCCAGCAGCAGGCCGAATTGCCAGGGCGCGAAATGCTCCGTGCCGTAATACACCGCAAAAGGATACAGCAGCCCTACCAGCAACAGGCCAAGGCCGATCAGCCGGCTCATGCGGCCGGTTGGACCAGACGGTAGACCGCCTCGACCACGTCATTGACCGTACGCACGGCCTTGAACTCTTCGGCGGCGATTTTCTTGCCGGTCTGGCGCTTGATATGGTCGATCAGGTCCACCGCATCGATGCTGTCGATTTCCAGGTCCTGGTACAGGTTGGCGTCGAGGGTGACCCGCTCCGGCTCCAGTTCAAACAGTTCCACCAGGGCGTCGCGCAGGGTGTTGAAGATATCGTCACGAGTTTGCATGGTCGGGTCTCAAGCTGCCTGTCTGGCCGTGACGAACGCCGCAAGGCTGGCCACGTTGATAAAGTGATTGC
>Ga0265296_1001999_pt1 | contig 21625 bp, 17 predicted proteins | sample MunlanPumphouse1_FD_189073 | JGI IMG/M metagenome (GOLD analysis project Ga0265296, IMG submission 189073) | Groundwater microbial communities from a municipal landfill in Southern Ontario, Canada - Pumphouse #1 | ecosystem: Environmental > Aquatic > Deep subsurface > Groundwater | place... | reverse complement strand
GCTTCGCTCAGTGTAAACTCCGTGACGAAGCAATCCCGAAGGTTGCGAGGGCTTTAGCCCGAAGCAATCTAAAGAAAGATTGCTTCGTCGGGCTTCGCCCTCCTCGCAATGACACACACAGCGTGTTCTTCGTAATGACACACACAGCGTGTTCTTCGTAATGACACACACTGCTTTGTTCCTCATAATAGCACGTTGTTGATATCTCAAAATCATTTCCTCAACGCCTTGAGCAACTTTTCTAATGACAATGTGTTGATCACGTCTTCGCAGGACAGCCAGCCGCGCCGCGCCACTGCCACCCCAAACTGCATTGCCCCCAGCTGATCAATACTATGCGCATCCGTAGAAACGGCTATTTTTACTCCCATATCTTTGGCTCTGCGCGCGTGTTGACTATCCATATCCAGCCGCCGCGGAAAAGAATTGATTTCCAGATGGGTATTAGTATCTCTGGCAGCTTTTAAGATCTGTTCGAAATCAACCTCGTAGGCCTCGCGCTCTCCCCAAAGCTTGCCGGTAAGATGGGCGATAATGTGCGCGTATTTATTCTGGCAGGCCCGGGTAATTCTTCTAGTAAGCTGCTCTTTTGACTGTTTAAAGCCGGAGTGGATTGCCGCTGCCACCAAATCAAATTCTTTTAGGATTTCATCCCGGTAATCCAGCCTGCCTTGGGCGTCAATATCAACTTCCGCGGCGTAAAGCAGAGTGAAATTTCGCAGCTTCTTATTCAATTGTTCGATCTGGATTTTTTTCTTTTTTAAATCAGCGGGCTTTAAACCATGGGCGATTTTTAGCCCTTGAGAATGGTCGGTAATTGCCGCGTAGGAATAACCGCGCTCTATACAGTCACGGGCAATTTCCTCCAGGGTATTCTTACCGTCTGACCATAAGGAATGGACATGTAAATCCCCTTTGATATCTGCGAGCTCTACTAACCTGGGCAGCTGATGCGCCCGGGCCAGCTCGATTTCACCTGCATCCTCCCTTAGCTCCGGAGGAATATAAGCCAACCCAAGAGCCTTAAATATATCTTTTTCGGTTTTACCGCAGACAAATCTATCCTTACGAAAGATGCCGTACTCGTTCAACTTCAGGCCAATTTTAATCGCCATCTGGCGCAGCTTAATATTGAAATTTTTTGAGCCGGTAAAATACATAAGTGCGGCGCCAAAAGATTTCTCCTCCACCACCCGGCAATCTACCTGTACACCCTCGGCAGTGCGCAGAGAAGATTTAGTTTGGCCTTTGGCCTGGATTACCAAAGCACGCGGCAGAGAAACAAAAGCATCCATTACTTTTTGCGGCTCTGCCGAAGTAACTAAAATATCGATATCGCGCACGGTTTCTTTCTGCCGGCGCAAAGATCCGGCAAGAATAGCATCATTTACCTCCGGCAGAATTTTTAAGGCATTGACAAATTCTTCGCCAATTTGCGCTGCCCCAGCCAAAGTCATGCGCTCCCTGCCTTTTTTAAAAACTTCAATCCCTTTTAAGATATTCTCAATGGTTTTTTCTTTGATGCCGAAGATGCCGCGCAGTTTATTTTGCTTAATTGCCTTTTCCAAGCCGGCGATATTTTTTATTTTTAACTTTTCGAATAACAATTTCGCGGTTTTCGGGCCAATAGAAGGAACGGCCAAAAGCTCCAACAATCCATGGGGAATACTTTTTTTAAGTTCCTCGTAGAAATTGAGTTTTCCAGTGCGCAGAAATTCTTTGATTCGTTCGGAAAGGTCTTTGCCAACACCGGGGATTTCTTGAAGCCTATCTTGTTTAACTAAAGTTTCTAAATCTTCTCCCAGGCCTTCGATGTTCTGCGCCGCGCGCTGATAAGCGCGCACGCGGAAAACATTCTCGCCTTTAATTTCCAAGATTTGGGCAATATCGCGGAAGGTTTGCGCTATCTCTAGATTCTTCATCGCTTAACCCTAACTTTACACTTTGAGCCGTGCACATTGCTGTCCAAATTAAAGCGGATTCGATACAAAATCAAAACGTGTCATTGCGAGGAGGGCTTTTGCCCGACGAAGCAATCTTTTTAAAACCAGATTGCTTCGGGCTTCGCCCTCGCAATGACACACTTTAGAAATCGTATCTCTGACAGATGATTCCGTCGCAAAATACCCCTTAATTTGGACACGAGTGAGTCGTGCACAAAGTGTCAAGTTAGGGAGTAAGGGTTGCGGAAAAGTTGTAGCTGGTTTCGATGGTCTTGACTAAATCCACCAGAAGAGAATTTATTGGCACCGGAATACCTAATTCCTGGCCCTGGCGGACGATTACACTGTTAATGAAATCAATTTCCGTGCGTTTTTTGCGCAGGACATCCTGCAGCATGGAAGAGACATTATGAGCCGTAGCTTCGCAAACTGCCTCAACTTTAGCCAGCGGATCATCAAAGTCTAATTTGATGCGTTTTCTTTTAGCCACGCGTACTGCCTCGGTAACTGCCTGGCGCAAAATTTTGCGCGTGCCTTCGAATTCAATTAACTTGCCGTTATGCAAACGGGTAATCGCGGTTAAGGCATTTATCCCGACATTAATAATCAGCTTTGACCACAATAAGCTCTTAATATCCCTCGAGATCCTGGTTTCAAAGCCCGCTTTATTCAAGATTTCACGGATAGCGCGTATTTCAACCGGGATTTTGCCGTCAATGCGGCCGATTACAGTTTCCCCGCGGCCGGCATGGCGAATATGCCCGGGGCCTAAAAGAGTTGCCCCTTGATTAGTCACCCCGCCGATTACTTTTTCCGGGCCGAAGGCCTCTTCGATAATTTCAATATTACCGATGCCGTTTTGCAGCGTGAGCAGCGCGGAATTCTCGCCAACTAAGGGTTTTATCTGCGTTGCCGCCTCTTTTGTGTGATAAGATTTTACGCAAATCAATATCAAATCCGCTATTCCAACTTCGCTAGCCTGCGCCGTAGCTTTTACTTTGGCCTGCCAGTTACTGTGATTTTCCTCCACGCTAATCCCTGATTCGCTTATCCGGCTAGCCCGGTCTTTATGCTTATCCAGCACCCAGGCCTCTTCCTTAGACTTAGATAAATAGGCGGCGAATAAACAACCCATTGCCCCCGCTCCGACGATAACTATTTTCATATTAGCTCCCTGCCCAGAAAGGCATTCTGTCAAAAGTTTTATCTTCTAATCTATCTAGTTAACGCTGAAAAACTCCTGTAGTTGCCCAATTTATTGGGCAAAGTAATGTAGTTGCCCCATTTATGGGGCATCAACCGAAGCCTGATAAATCAGGCAACTACGATGGGCCCGATAAATCGGGCAACTACAATATATGGTATGGACAGAGGGGTTTTTCAGTGGTAACTATCTATCTTTTGTTTTTCCAGAATGTTGCGCCAATTGAGATACCCTCCCCCTTGTAATGTTACGCCAATTGAGATACCCTCCCATTTGGCACAGTCTCACAAGGGGAGGGGAATCTTTCATACTTCAATTCCTGCCATGCTTATTCTTCATAGAACTTTTGACAGTATCCAGAAAGGGCGCACCGGCCTATTGCCGCAATTAGCGGCACACCCGCCAATCCTATATGGCGGGGTGCTAGATAAGGCCGGGTGTTAGGCTGCCGCTGCCAGCTTACTTATCACCTTCTGCGACTTTAATTCCCGCTCCAGGTGAAAATTTAAAAAAGCGTTTAAAATAATATCCAGTTCTTTTTTAATCTGCGGATTAAGCCCTAAATTCAGGTTGACGGAAAAATCATTTTTTTCGATATGCAAGATCGTTGCGATAGTGCCGCGAAAAATCACCCTGCCGGCGAGGTCCTTGGGGTAACAGCTGCTGCACAGTAATCCTCCCAGCGCAAGGCTGAATTTACTCTCGCCTAAAATCCTGCTGCCGCAGGAAACACAGGAATCAAAGTGCGGCTTAAAACCGGATAGCGCAAGCATCTTTATTTTATAGATGATAAGGATTTTTTCCGGGTTTAAACTCGTGCATAATTCTTTCAGGCAGTTTAAAGCCAGGATAAAAACTTCCTCGTTTTTGTCCTCCTGCGGCATCAGCGCCCCGGCTAATTCCATCATCATGCTGGCGATCCCCACCTTGGTAATATTCTGCCTAATCGGCGCGAAATCATCCCGCAGGTCGCACTGGCTGACTAAATGCAGGCTGGAATTTCTTTTGCGGTAAAAAATAATCTCGTTAAAAGAAAAAAGCTGCAGAGTGCTGGCAAATTTTTCCGGCTCGGTGCGGATACCTTTTAATAATCCGCTGACCTTGCCGAAGTCCCGGGTATAGAAATCGGCAATCAGGGATGTCTCGCGGAAATCCCTGCGGTTAATTACTATTGCTTCGGTTTTGTCTATGGACATAGGTTAAAGTTTAAGGAGTTAATAATAGCGGCGGCCTTGCGCTGCATAATCTTGGTTTGCCGCGCAGTTGAATCATTATAGCCTAATAAGTGCAGTACTCCATGCGCTACATACAGGTATAACTCGTATAAGGGCGAAGTCTGATAAATTTTCGCGTTGCGCAAAGCCGTATCCGAGGAAACTGCTAAATCAGCAAGAAAAACACCCCCCTTTTCGCCGGCCTCAAAGGCGAGCACGTCAGTGGGCGCGCCTTTGCCCAAATAGCGGTAATTTAATTCGCGGATTGATTTATCGCTCATAAAACAAACAGAGATCTGGCCGGATTTCCCGCTGCCTTCCAGGGACAAAACTTTAAGGATTGCTTTTTTTATCCTTCTGGGACTGATGGGGATTTTCTTTTGCAGGTTTTTTATTGAGATTTTGACCATTACGTTCTTCCGGATAGCTGATCCGGCTGTGGTAAATTCCGCTTAAGATGCGGATAAAGACCGCGGAAATCTTCTCTAAATCCTTTAAAGTCAAATCGCATTCATCAAGCTGCCCGTCGATAAATTTATTATTGATCACCTTATGCACTAATTCTTCGACCTTTGCCGGGCTGGGGTCTTTTAAGGCGCGCGTAGCCGCCTCCACGGAATCCGCCAATAAAACCACTGCCGTCTCTTTGGTATTGGGCTTTGGGCCCGGATATCGAAAACCTTCCTCCTTCACCTCATGATCTTCCTCTAGGGCCTCCAGCGCCCGGCGGTAAAAATAATAAACCAGGCTTTTCCCATGATGCTCCTGGATGAAATCCTGCAGCGCGGCCCCAAGCTTATATTTTTTTGCCAACTCAACACCTTCTTTAACGTGATTCATAATAATCATCTTGCTGATAGTGGGGGTCAGGTTATCGTGCTTGCTTTCGCTTACCTCCTGATTTTCGCTGAAATAACCGGGCTTGCTGAGTTTACCGATATCGTGATAATAGGCGCCGATTCTTGCCAGCAAGGCATTAGCGCCGACAGCACGACAGGCGCTCTCCGAAAGATTCCCCACTACCAAACTATGATGGTAGGTGCCGGGGGCCTCCATAATCATGCGCTGTAAAAGCGGGTGGTGAAAATCAGCTAACTCTAACAGGCTGATGTTAGTAATGTTATTGAATAAGTATTCGAAAATCGGTAACGCCCCTAAAACAATCACGCTGCAGGCAAGGCTATTTACTGCTAAGATCAAATAACGTAATGGCTGCCCGATCCAAAAATGTTCCAGAAAAACCAGCGCCGCCGCCTGAAGGATACCGGTAAATAAGCCGGCGCGGATAACGGTCGTGCGCCGGCGCGCGCCGAAAGTAAAAATCGAGGCAAATACCGCGCCGAATAAAAAAAACAAAAATAGCGCAAAGGGATTGGCAGAATAGGCGGCCAAAGAAATCGCCAAAGCTAAATTCAAGATTAAAGATAATTCTAGGCTGCTGAATAACAGGGTGACTAATAGCGGTAAAAAAGAAAATGGCAGGAAAAATATCGGCCAGCGCTCTTTAAGGATAAAATAACAGAGCGTAAAAATCAGCAGAAATAAAAATACTAAATTCAGGGCATTGCAGCTGCGGATATTCAGGCAGCGTTTCTTAAAATAGGCATAGAGCGCAACCAGAAACAAAGCTATCACCAGGTTTATCTGGAGAAAATAAACAATTAAAAAAACTCCTGCGCCAAATAAGGCGGCTTTGGCTGCCTTAAAATTTTTAAGATTCGCGCTGAGTTTAGCGAATAACTTTATCATAAGCCTCAATAATCCTCTGCACCAAGGCATGCCTGACAACGTCGGAGCCGGTAAAATAAATGAATTTTATTCCCTCGATGGCGCACAAGATGTCCTGCGCCTGCAATAAACCGATGGGTTTTGCTTCCGGTAAATCGCTCTGGGTCATGTCTCCGGTAATCACTGCCTTAGAATCAAAGCCTAAACGGGTCAAAAACATCTTCATCTGCTCGGCAGTGCAATTCTGCGCTTCATCCAGAATGATAAAAGCGTCGTTTAATGTCCTTCCGCGCATGTAAGCTAAGGGGGCGACCTCGATAATCCCGCTTTCAAGGTATTTTTCAATCCGCTCCGCCTCCATCATATCGTAAAGCGCGTCATACAGCGGCCGCAGATAGGGGGAAATTTTTTCGTACATATCCCCGGGCAAATACCCCAAAGACTCACCTGCCTCAATTGCCGGGCGGGTAAGGATGATCCGGCGTACCTCTTGTTTTTTCAGCGCCTCCACTGCCGAAGCCATAGCCAGGTAGGTCTTTCCCGTTCCTGCCGGGCCAATACCAAAAACAATATCAAATTTTTTAATTGCCTCCACGTATTCCAGCTGGCCATTAGTGCGCGGCCCGATTTGTTTGCCCCCGGAAATTTTCAAAATGCTTAAGGCAGCGCTTTGCAGCGGCGCGGGGCTTTTGGGCTTGCGCAAATTGGCAATCAAATAATCCAAATCCTGCCTGCCTACTGCACTTGAGCCAGCGCGCAGGCCTGCTAAAATATATTCAATCAGGCCGCAGGCCTTTTTGATATTGACGGCGCTGCCGCTGAGCAATAAACGCTCGCCGCGCAGGGCAGCTTTAAGCTTAAGCTCTTTCTCAATTTTTTTAATATTTGCGTCGTGGGGGCCAAGCAGAGCCTGGGCTTCCTCGTGAGTACGCAAAATTATAGTTTTATCCATTTAAGCTATTTGAGGTTTTCTTGGCTATCCTTTAACCCCTTAAGAGGAATGTTTAGAACCTGCCCAACGTAAATTTTATCCGGGCCTTTTAACTTATCTTTATTAGCGGAATAGATTTTTACCCAATCTTTGGTTGTGCCGTAGAAATACTTGGAAATTTTCTGCAGTGTATCGCGTTTTTTCACGGTGTATTTTTCATAAGCCTCGGGCTCAACGATTTCCGGGGCATTGCCGCGCGTAATATATCCGCGGTTACCCTGAATTAAAGCATCATCTAAATTTTCGCCGGCGTACTCTGGCTCCGCGCTTAATGGCTCTTCTAACCTTATCGGCTCCGCGGCTATTCTCTTAGGCCCTTTTTCAAACTTAATCGGCGAGTGCAATTCCACTTCGGTAACATAGGTAGTGCGCGTGGTTTTTCTGTCCTTGGGCTCTTCTGCCGGCGCTTCCCCGGCGACAAAACCCCGGTTGCCCTCTAAATCCTGGTCTACCCTGTCCTTGACTAATTCATAGGACCTAACCACGCAGCCGGATAATAAAAAAATCGATAATAATGCTAACAGTTTTGCCACTTTCATTCTACTTTCCTCCTTTGTTATTTACCGCTAAAACCCCTCTGCCTAAACCCCCATTGTAGTTGCCCCATTTATCGGGCCTGAATAAATTGGGCAACTACAGGAGTTTTTCAATAATAACTGTTAACTTCGTATTTTAACTGATAGCCCTAATTCCTTTAATTGTTTACTATCTACCTCTGAAGGCGCGCCGGTTAAAGGGCAAATGCATGTGCTGTTTTTGGGGAAAGCGATTACTTCGCGGATGCTTTCCTCTCCTGCCAGAATTGCCAGCAAACGGTCTATGCCAAAAGCAACACCGCCGTGCGGCGGCGCGCCGAAACTAAAAGCTTCCAGCAAAAAGCCAAAACGCTTGCGCGCTTCCTCTTTGCTAATGCCGATAATATTAAAGATACGCTCCTGCAAATCCTGCCTATGGATCCTGATTGAGCCGGAACCCAGCTCCATCCCGTTTAGAACTAAATCATAGGAGCGCGACTTAACCGCGCCTGTGTTACTTTCCAGAATTTCCAGACCTTCGGCTGCCGGAGAAGTAAAAGGGTGATGCTCGCTTTCCCAACGCTTCTCTTCCTGATTATATTTAAATAGAGGAAAATCCGTCACCCAACAAAAAGCAAATTCCTCTCCGGTATCTTTTCTTAGATCCGGCTTATCGCTCTGAAACCTGCTTTGCGCTTCGGCGTAGCTTAAGCGGGGAAAAGGAATTTTAATTTCTTTGTTTTTGAGCTCTTTTAAGATTAATTTGAATAAGCCTTCGCTTAAAGCAAAAATTTCCTCTTCGCTGGTAAAAGACATCTCTAAATCCAGCTGGGTAAATTCCGGCTGACGGTCAGCGCGCAGGTCTTCATCGCGAAAGCACTTGGCAATCTGGTAATATTTTTCAATACCGGAAACCATAAGGATCTGCTTAAATAATTGCGGCGACTGCGGCAGGGCAAAAAATGAACCCGGATTTACTCGGGAAGGCACCAGGTAGTCTCGCGCGCCCTCAGGCGTGGACTTGGTCAGAATCGGGGTTTCGCATTCGATAAAGCCACGCTGGGATAGGTAATCGCGCATGACTTTATAAAGGCTGCTGCGCATAGCAAGATTGTTAAACATTTTTTTTCTGCGCAAATCAAGGTAACGGTATCTCAGGCGCAATTCTTCGGAAATATCTTCGCTATCGGAAATTTCAAAAGGCGGGGTCAGGCTGGGATTAATGACCTCTAAATCCTTAGCCAGGATTTCAATCTCACCGGTGGGTAATTTAGGATTAACGGTATTTGCCGGGCGCAAATTTACTTTACCAGTGACTTTAATCACAAATTCGTTTCTTAAATCCTGGGCTAATTTGTGCGCCTGCGGGGCTTCCTTAGGCACAAAGACCACCTGAGTAAGGCCAGAACGGTCGCGGATATCAATAAAAATCAGCTTTCCGTGGTCGCGCCGGCAGGACATCCAGCCGCAAAGCGTAACTTCTTCCCCTGCGTCTTTGGCAATTAACTCGCCGCAAGTATGTGTTCTATACATTTTTCCTGTTCAACTTCCTTTTGCTCTCCGGTAATCATATCCTTCAAGGTTACCACGTGCTTATTTAACTCGTTCTCTCCGATAATCAAGGCGAACCTGGCGGCTAAATCATTTGCCTGGCGCAGCGCGCCTTTTAAAGACCTACCCTGGTAATCCGTATCGCAGGCAATTTTATTAATGCGTAATTCAGCTAATATTTTCAGGCCGTGAATCCTCGCCTGTTCTCCTAAGGTAATCAAATAAACTAGTTTTTTACTGTTGACTGTTGACTGATGGACACTATGGACTAATAACAATCTCTCTACTCCCAACGCGAATCCGATCGCCCCCATCTCCGGCCCGCCAAGCTCTTTGACTAAATTGTCGTACCTGCCGCCGGCACCCAGCGCGTCCTGCGCCCCTAAATCCGGATGGCTAATCTCAAAAACCGTGCGCGTATAATAATCCAGTCCGCGCACTAATTGCGGCACAAGCGTGTAATCCAAACCAAGCCCGTCTAAACCTGAACGAACTATTCTGAAATGCTCAAGGCATTCCGGGCAAAGATGTTTATTTCCTAGCTCTAATTTACTGACAATTTCCTTACAAGCTTCCTGCTTACAGTCTAAAACCCGCAGCACATTTTTTTTAAGCCGCTCTTTGCAATCCGCGCATAACTTTTCTACCTGTTTCCCGAGAAACTTTTTCAACTCCAAAGCCAAGGTTGCTTTATCTTTAACGCAGCCTAAAGAATTAATTTTAATCTTATAACCGGAAATAGCAAGGCTTTTCAGCAGCTGGTCAGCCAGAGAAAGCACCTCCACGTCCAAACCCGGATCAACGCTGCCGATTGCCTCTGCGCCGATATGGTGAAATTGCCGCAGGCGCCCTTTTTGCGGCCGCTCTAAGCGGAACATCGGCCCTAAGTAATAGAATTTAGAAAACTCTCCCTGCTTAGCAAGATTATTTTCGATATAGGCGCGCACCACCGAAGCAGTGCCTTCCGGCCGCAGGGCATATTCATCCCTGCCGTGCTTAATCAGGAACATCTGTTTCTGCACGATCTCCGCAGACTCTCCCAGCGAACGGTTGAATAAACACTCCTCTTCGACTAGTGGTGTGCGGATTTCCCTGTAATTATAGAGCGAGAAGATTTTGCGGCTGGTAACTTCCATCTCCTGCCAAATGTATGCCTCCTCCGGCAGGATATCTCTTGTTCCGGGGATCTTTTTGTACATAAAATTTTAGGTAGCCCCTATAATTGAGATTATTTAGTTAACGCAGAAAAACCTCCTTGTTCATACCATGAATTGTAGTTGCCCGATTTATCGGGCCCAATAAATTGGGCAACTACAGGAGTTTTTCAGTAATAACTATTTAATTTTCTGCTTCATTTCTAAGCCGGCCTTGAAGACTACAACTTTTCTGGGCGGGACAGGAATGACTTGGTTAGTGCGCGGATTCCTACCGGTGCGGCTTTTTCTCTGTTTAACCTTAAAGATGCCGAAATTGCGCAGCTCTATCTTTTCTCCCCTTACCAGCGCCTCGATGATGGTATCAAAAGTTTTTTGCACCACTGCTTTGACGTCAATCTGTTTCAAATTTGTGGCGTCAGAAACCTTTAAAATAATATCTTTCTTAGTCATCAAGCACCTCCTTTGAGCACAAAAATTTTTATTTAGCGAAATCCCGCGAGTGCGTCAAAATTATCTACGATAATTTTGACGCGATTACGAAACGGGACAATAATCTGTTTAAAAGCTAATTTTAAAAATCTTAAGTATAGTAGCTCCAAAAAGTTACGCTGTCAAGCAATTTTCCATGTGTGTCATTGCGGGGAACACATTCGCTTCGCTTTAGTGTAAACTCCGTGACGAAGCAATCTTAAAAGATTGCTTCGCTTCGCTCGCAATGACACTACCTTTCTGTGGTGATTGGCTTACCGCTATATAGTAGGTATCGCTTATTTGCGCATTACCAGCGTTATCTTGGGCGATAATCCTGTAACTAATTTTCCTCTGGCGGAATAATACGGCAGGCAAAAAGGTTGCGCCATATTTGCTATCGCCTTTAGAATACATAGGCAGAAAGGAAAGTTTCCCCAAAACATACCGGCCGCCCTTATATTCATAACCCTGCCAGGCAATAGCTGCATTCTTGACCCCTGAGCTGTCGCGAATTACGGCAGTAATTACACAGGGCTTATTATCAAAAGTCTGTATTAACCTTGCGTTATTAGTAATAATTGGGCTAAACGTATCAAAGTTTACTTTTGCTACTTTCCTGTATCCTGAATCTCCTCCTGCGTTGTGCCGGAGAAGCAGGCGGCTTGCCTACATTGCCAAAACAATAAACCCCTGAATGTGAAAAATCGTGCGCAGAATTAAAAACTACCTTACCCTCTGCTACTGCCGGCGAAGACAAACTATACCCCATACCTTGGCCGTTATGGTCGTAGCTCCAAACTAATTTTCCGCTAAAAGCATCCAGACAGTTAAAAGACCCTGCGTTTACATCGCCTGCGCCAAAATATATATACCCGTTGGCAACCGTCACAGAGGAATTTATAAAATGCCCCGGTGGCGATGTAGGCAGTTTATAGCTCCAAAGTAAAGGTTCCGTGCTGGGATTGTTATCATGCAAGTATTCAAGCTTTAGACAATACACTGAATCATATCCACAGACATATATATTCCCATAGGCGATAGCAGGCGAAGTTATGCACGCGCTATAAGATGCCTCGGATAAATCATATCTCGATACTATCTGCCCTGTATAACGGTTCAAGACAAAAAGCGAGGTTTTCGCAGGAAGCGAACCCGCCTTCGGCTGGCCTACAGAATAGTATAAATAGTCCTGATAGATTAGCGGCGTAGAGTTAGCACCTACATTCATGTCAAAATTTGTACGCCAAAGCTCAATAATCGCATCAGGATTAGTAATATCATAAGATTTTAAGGAAACATAAGAATATTGCTCTGTCCCTAAGCCGTTAATTACCGCCAAATATAACCTATTGCCCTCAACCACTGGTGAGCCGTAAATGCCGCCGTTAATATTAATAGAGGCCTTAATCCTTCCGCTGTTAGCATCAAGAGCGTAGAATGTATTTGCAGGAGACATTCCTAAAGTCCCTATATAAAGAGTGTCCTTGACAATAAGCGGCGATGCCCGGAACGTCCGCTCCCCTATATCCTGCCCAAAGAACCTCCAGATTTCACGGCCGGTATCTGCGGCGTAACAATAAAGATTGCCAAATTCAGCCACATATATCTTCCCATTATAAATACAGGGCGTTGACCAGATCATCTTTGTACCCCCGGCATCCGGATGCTCCCAGAGAATTTTACCTGTTGCTAAATCAAAACATTTCAAACTAGAGAATCTTCCGGGATTCGGGCCGCTATCCCTTGAAGCAGCGATCCCCATATAAACCTTGCCTTCGTAGATGACCGGTGAAGTCTCACTTTCCAATTGGTCATAAGGGCTATTCTCGGCAGTATAAGACCAGAGTAATTTAAATTTATCCCGAGTATCCACGGCAGGCGCCAATTTTTGTTCTTTATGGTTTAAACCACTGCGGGCAATATTGCCTCTAAACATCGGCCAGCCCTGCGGATTTGGTTTAAGCTGGAAATTCAGCTGATTATAACCAACGTTAACCAGTGTATCTACACGCAGCTTAATCTCTTCTGTGCCATACCCTACAAGCGAAGAAAAACAAGAAATCGTATCATCCAATAAAGCTGATAGATTGTCTACCTGAAAATACCCATTGGCATTGCTCAGGCTGCTTAGGCCATCGCCGCTGCTTCCAACATACAAATATACCCTGGCATCCTTAAGGGGAGCGCCACTTTGTGCGTCAAGCACTCTTCCTTCAAAACTAAAATTTCTGTAATCATTGCGCAGTTCAATTCTGCCATATACCCAATCGCTGGTAACAGCTAAGTTTGCTAAAGGTAACGGCGTATCCCGCAGGTTAATTATCCCGCCTTGGACACCTGCGCCTTCAGCCACTAAGAGGTAGCGGTCGGGCTTTAGCACATCTCTTGCCTGAACATATTCTCTAAAGAGAACGTCCCTGATCATCCAATTCCAGCCATTGCGGGCAGGATCAAAAACTCCGTCTTGGATACTTTGCGTAATCTTCTCATAAGCACAATCCCCCTCATTCTCCGCTTTTACCAATAGATCTGCATTTGCAGACTTCGCCTGCTCAAGCAAATCGCTGTTGTCGCATTCAGCGCAGATAATCGGGAAAATACGAAAGGATTTTCCATCACGAGTAGATAAATCAACCGGGCCTGATGTATTAAGAGTCAGCTGATAAATATAGCTAGTATCAGAAACCGAAGTAGAGGTGTTCCAGCGGTCGCTTCCCTGTGTCTTGCGTTTTACAGCCACAACTTCTCCGTTTAAATCAATAATCAGCATACTATTAAAAATTACATTCACCCCTTGCAAACGGCTATCATCAGAGGCATTGACAATTTCCGGAACTGTTGCTAAAGCAATGTTTACCCGGGAGGTGCGGGCGATATTTCTTACCTGATTAATAATATTCAGCAATTTTTGGCTATTTGTGTCCGTGGCGTTAATACTATACGTCTTGCTTGCGCTGTTATATACTGCCTTTATAGGGTGGATTAGCTTATACCCCAATCCAAAGTTAAGGAAAAGAGAGTACTCCGGAGTAACAATCAAATCCGGGGCATCTGCGCCGCTATATCGGGTAAGCAGAGTATTAAATTTATTCAGCAGGATTTCCGGATGGTCAAGGTCTATGCTTCTAACCCTAAATTTGACTGCCGCTACTTTTAATGATTGCGCCTGAGCACAAAAAGCTGCCGTAGAAATAAAAGCCAATTGTGCGCTTAGGAAAATTAGAAAAAATAATCTTGTGTGGCTCATTTTTGTTTTCATCTTAATTGCCTCCAAAAGTAGAGACGAAAACAATCTTTCAATTCTTTCCTTGACAAACATAATCCCGTGTGTTAATGTTATTATACATATTGCACATAACGCACAGGAGGTGGTTTTATGGCTTCGCTGACTCTTTCCGTCCCCAAAGAACTAAAACAAAAAATGGAATCCTTCCGGTATATCAACTGGTCAGAGGTTGCCCGGGCGGCGATTATCAATAAAATGCTGCTCTTGGAAAAAATGAACAAACTCCTCTCTAAAAGCGCGCTTACCGAAGAAGACGCTATCCGATACGGCAAGATAATAAAGAAAAGGCAGTGGGATAAAACAAAGCGGCTGCTGGCGTAAATGCGCTTAGTCATTGACGCTAACATATTGCTCGCCGCCCTCCTCAAGAATGCTGCCACCCGTGAACTCCTCTTTGAAGAAACCATAGAACTCTTCGCTCCGGAACAGCTCTCAACCGAGGTTAACCGCCTGCTTAAAAACCCTAAGATCCGCAGGCGCATTCCCTTAAACAACAAAAAGCTATCCGAGCTGTCCGCGGTTATCTTCGCGCGCATTATCTTTGTCCCTGAACAAACCTTCTTGTTTTTCATCAAACGCTCCCTCTCGTTAGTTACCCACATTGAAGACGCTCCTTATATCGGCCTATGTTTAGCCCTTAAAATCCCTCTCTGGTCAAACGATACAGACCTCAAACTGCAATCTAAGGTAAAAGTTTATACTACCCAAGAGCTCATTAACTTACTTAGCTAAACCAAGTAAGTAACTCAAAATATAAATCCTTTTTATTTCTACTTTTCAGCCTAAAGGCTGAATTCCTGCGTCTCCCGCTTCCGGAACCCAGCCTTTAGGCTGTGCCTCTGCAACACGGGGGAACCCAGCCTTTTCCCGCACCAAAATTAAACAAATCTAGCGGGATCCCGTTACAGCGGGAAGGCTGTGCCTGCAAATTTAATAGAAACGGGCACATTTTTCAATAAATGGTATCTGTCCCTAATTACCCCTACCTATAATAGCAGGAACTTATCCCTGTATAGTCCGAAGGTACAACGCGTTCAGCATCTAATTCCCCCCAAGGATCAAGTGTAAATAATCCTGAGACAGCACATGTAAACCCATAGGAAATATATATTTTATTAGTCTTACATTTTTCTAGACCCTGCTTCCATTTCTCCTGTTCTAAAAAGGTAATGATTAATTTATTAGTTCTGTGCCTATCTTTAATCTCGCAAGTATAGTACTTATTTTGCATTATTATGTACTTAGAGACCAAGGGGGGATTGTCCACAATAGCAATTCTTACATACTCCCACGCTATTGGTACATTCTTAGGTAAATCAATAGTTAAACCATTACGGTAAAAATTATCGTCAAGCACAAAAGATTTCGCAAAACGTCTGAACACTGGCTTGAGGTTCGTCACGGCCGTGCCACCAAAAGACGCTACAATAAGTTCCTCAGGAACATCGGGCTCTCTATCTCCCTCATACTGATATTCCAGAGGGAACTTAGTCTTTTTGTAAAAACTCTGGTATTCCGGCTTAACCTTTGCCCCGGTTCCCCCGTAAAGATTATCCGCAGAATCCAGAATATATTCAAATGCGGCTATCTTTGTTTTTTCACCGATAATTTCAGGATAATCGCTGGGCAGAGGAAACTCCCCTGGCCCTCCCGGTAGCCCATCTTGATCTATATTTGGTATTGCGCCATCCTTATAGCACCAATATCTATAGGCATGGTGCAACTCATGCCTAACAACGGCTTGCACAGAACCTATCTTTGCCTGAAAACCAAAACCAGACGGAGCAGACCCAATATATTTTCGGTTAAGACGTCCATCAGTAGAATTTAATCTTATTCTATCGGGTTGTCCAGGGGAAAAGGTTCCCCCGAAACCCATACCAGACTTTACTTCAAATAGCTTTATATAAGGTAAGATTGCGGTAATTTCATTACTCGTATCTGCTACCAATTGGCCAAACCAACCAGGATAGTTTCCGGACAATGGTTCTTTGTTGGGATAAAGCTTAAATCCCTTGCCATCCATATTCAACCATTCTCCAAAATTCACCCACTGTTGAATACTATAAGTGCCGCTTTTTGTTGCTGTAGGAAAAGAACGGCCATAAGGACAATCTGAGTTAGCTAAAACTAATTCCGTAATTTTATTATCTAGCAACATTACGGTAATAGGTACCGGCTCAGTATCTTCAGACGCGGACTTAAGCGTAAAATCCCCTAAGGGATATTTTTGAGGCGAACTTAGGTCAGAAGAGCCGTAGAAACCGTCATACATACCCCTGCGCCTGTTAGAGTTATTGCTTGGCGCCATCAGGCTAAAACAGCTACCATCTTTATTATCAACGATAAACGAAGTATCTTTATCCACCGGCATGCCGGCATCATTGCGATTAAAGAATACCCCTGCTTTCCCATGCATTACTTCTAAGTAATAAGGCCCACATAACACTATTTTACCCGTTATTGTCCCGACACTTCTATCCCGAGTATCCTTATTTGGTTTGTATTTTTCCAAGCTAATCCCCAACCCGGTCTTCTCATCATACGGGCCGTTAGAGTGCTGTATCCAGAGGATACGACGGTTAGGATTTAGCTTAGCAGTGAGCGTGCCGGGAGTATTTACAGCTTGAGCAGGTTTGTTTGTTAATCCAGCGGTAGCAATAACCCGAGTTGGCCGCCTCTGTAGAGTTGCCACTCCTTCGTCTTTGCCATCATTAAGCTCTAAGGTTACCTCCCAGTCATTAGTTGGGCCAGTGCCAACTACATCAGGCTTAAGAGTAGCGGCTTGAGAATCAGAGAGCTTCTGGTATAAGACGTAATCTAAGGAGCGCACCCCTGTTTCAGGGATATGGGTAATTACCCAGCGATAGGAAATAGGATCCCTGTCAGCATCATAGGCCTGAATTGGGCGTAATTGATAAGAATAAGGGAATTGCTTATCCGGATATTCTCCTACATCAGCTACAGGAGCATGGTTTTGCGCTGGCTCATACCAGGAACCCAAGATATTCGGAGTGCCATCGCTCTCATCATAAGCAGTAAAAGGCTGGTTATAAGGGAAATAGGGTTTATATTTAAGCAGGATTGAGTTTAAAGCAATAATCGCCTTGTCCCTGACTGGCTTATTAGCTATAGCACGAGCAGGATAGTCTACGCCGCTAAGGCCGGTTTTAGTTAGCGGCGTATCCCTTGTTTCTCCGCTAAGCGTATAATCATAGCTAAAGCTGCAAGTGTCCCAACTGATACGCTTAAAATTATACCTCCTCACGCTTAAGCGTTCTTGAGGATGCACAACAATGGAATCAGCAGGGTTATTGCCTATCGTAATATAGTCAGCACCATCCCAAAAATAGTATTTGGTATTAAAATAGGTATAATTTAAGTTTTCCGGAGAGTTAATCCAGTCGTTATAGCATTGATTATAATAATCCTCATAGGCCTTAGAGAACTCCTCATCGCGCTGGTATCTTTTCTGGGCTAAGGTTAGTTGATAACCCCTGATTCTTTTAGTAGCATTGTAGCTGAATTTGGCAATGTTCTCGGCAACTTGGAATAATTCATCAGGAGCTTTTTCACCTGCTTTGCAGGTTAAGTTAGTTTCGGAGAACTGCTTTACTGCTTCTAGATAAGCCTTTAAGCTCTTTACCAGGTTATCATTCCTTGTCTTTAGCCCCTTATAATAAACAAGTGCCTGTTTCTTGCCCGGGCGGCCAGCTCCATTAACCCCGGGGTTGTACAGGTCATATTCTGACTCCGACATCTTCTGATAACGTAAGAGCTCGCTCTCCATACCTCTGAATGCTAAGGCACCGTTTGCCCCATTTTCTTGGCCTTCAGCAAGTTGGCTGAAGTGGGTATCAAAATCAGCCTGAATATCATCTACTGCCTTGGTAAAGCTTGCATATTCCCTGGTTAAGGCTCCTTGCTTAAAAGGCAAATAATCACCTATACCAGCATAAGTGCGCTTAAGCTGCGCATCCGGCTGTAATAGAAGCTTGGTCACATACTCCTTGCCTGGCTCGCCTGAGCTGTTTAAGGTATTGATTACTTCGTCTAAATACCCTTTGATTACCTTAACATAGTTGGCCAGCCTGATATTGTCCTTGCTGACTGCTTTCGGGCTCTCGGCAAAGCATGGAGCTACAGCTAAGGCAAAGGCTATGCTTAGCAGGCTGATTGAGAGTAATCTTTTAAAATACAGTGTAGTAGTCATGTTAAATGCCTCCAAAAGTAGGAACGGGAACATTTTTCTGTACTAAAAACCCTTGCTTTTTACTGCCTTTGTGATATCCTTTTAATGAGGTGATAAAATGCGTTCGCAAAAAATTGAAGCGATCAAAAAAAGGTTCCACCGACAGTGGCTGCTCATTCAGGTAGATAAAATGGATGAGTCCAGCACTACTCCCATCTCGGGAAAACTCCTTTTCCACAGCCCGCACCGTGACGAGATCTACCATAAGCTGTTGCCGATAAAAAATAGAAAATGGCTTGCCCTCGTGGAATATTCTGAAGACAGGCTTCCCAAAGGCTTCGCAGCGGCATTCTAGTTTTAGGAATATACCGTAGGTATGAGTAAATATAACCTTGATATTAGATACGGAATTATCCTCTCTAAAGCCAAGCTTACGCATAACAAGCTGGCTACTGTCTGCAAGCTGGCAGTAGATACCGGCGCTTCCTTCACGATGATTTCCATAGAAACAGCCCTGTCCATAGCTATCGACCCTTCCCGAGCCCAACGGCATATTGAAATTACCACTGCCAATGGGGTTATCTTTGCGCCTCTTATAAAAATCGCTAGCTTTGAATGCCTGGGCGTTGAAATTAAAGAACTGGAGGTAATTTGTCATAACCTCCCTCCGGAAAGCTGTGTTGAGGGCCTCTTGGGCATTAACTTCCTGCAAGCAGCCAAAATCACCATTGACTTTTCTAAGAATATAATTTCTACGCCCTAGGCAGCTTTTACTCTTTCTCTCTAATCTTCTCATTTCCCACCGCCTCCTTACTCTTCCCGCAACCTCAAGCAGCATCTCAACATCCCCGTATTTGTTTTGTAACCTGCGATAGCGCAGGATATTACATAAACTGTCTACATTACATTACTATTCCGCATGATAATGCTTCCAATCCCCCGTATAATTGTCACTGGAATCTTGAAGCCTGCCACTTTCATATTCTTCTATCTGATGCGGATGTGCTATTGTGTAAGGGACATATAAATCGCCTAAGATGTAGCCTCTTTTTTGCAGGGCATCTAAATCCTTTCTCCAGCGGCCACGGTTAAGAATTGTTATAGATAACTTTGGGTTTTTAGTCTTTGTCAGAAGAAAACTATACGAAAAATGTACTCCTTCAATAAAAACAATGCTGCCCCCTGTGTTTCTGAAGGTAATGTATAACCCTCCCACCGTAGAACGCGCCGGGTCAATTGGTATATCAGCAGGTATTGCCGGATTTTCCCTAAGGTTCAAATTCGCAATATCGAAATTAAGTTTTTTTATGAAATACCTTACCCTTCCTTCTATGTCTGGTTTTCTATCTCCTAAATAAATATAGCTGTTATGATTGGTTAGTTCTGGCCCGTATGGGCCATAAAGGTTAGCGCCGGAATCAAGCATATATTCAATTACCATACCCGGCTTAATTATTGCAAAAGGCCCTGTCGCTCCAAATAAGCCATCCTTATCCAAATCTTGTAATTTAATCCATGCAATAAGTGAATGGGTCGCTTCATGTACAGCAGCACTCGCACAACCATACTTTGCACTGAAACCGTAGATGTTATTAAAGGGCGAGTTATACCTCATGCCACCAGCGTATGGGCTCAAATAGATATCCTTTGTACCTGGTTTATACTCCCCAAGCTGATGGCTGTTACTGAAGTTCTTAGGTAATATCCTCTGCACATACTGCTCTTGCGGAAGCCCGAATAATGATTCTGCGGCAATTCTTTCCATCCAATCAGGAGAAGCGTGTGCAAACAACAAACTATTTATCAGGCTATTCACCCAACCCCTCCTGTCTGAAGCAAGGTCTTTACGCTGAACAACCTTAAGCTGGCCATTTTGATTAAACCAAATCTCTTTGTCAATCCATTGATTGATAAACAATTTTTCCGGCTGCAATTTTTGGCTAGGTTTTTCTATTAACCTGCCATAACTACAATCTGGAGTTGAAAGTACCAGATATGAAATAGCGCCGTCATCTACACCAATCTGTAGTGCTATAGAATTACCACGGTCAGCGGCAGAATAAAAATAAAGAATATAGGGATTCGCATCGCTGCGGACTTCCTGGTATATGTCTATTACACCAATAGGAGGATCAGATTTACCGGTAATAATTTCAGTAGATGAAGAACCACCTAGGCCATCATAACCACCACTGGGTATGGATATTGAAATAGCAATTTCGGGTTTACCGGTAATAATGCCACCAGATTGACCATCAAAAGCACCAGGTGCTGTTATGGATGACGCATTGATCAAAAAAGATACCCCCCTCTCTATACCATTCATTTTCAGCAATGGCGCACGATATGCCCTATCTAAATCCAACGGTTTCCAATTATCATCAAAGTTTCTATATATTCCTATTATTACTTTAGCGACCTCTAAGTAATAAGTATACTGCTTGCCGTCCGCGCCCATCTTACTAAGCGTAGTATCATCATCATTCTGTTGTATCCATAAAATATGCCGGTTAGGATTTAGCTTAGCAGTAAGCGTGCCGGGAGTAGTTGCGGCTTGAGCAGGTTTAAGCGCACTGTTAGCGCTTGTTTTAGTTAATCCGGCAGTAGCAATAATTGGAGCTGGCCGCCTTTTTGAGACTGCCACTCCTTCGTCTTTACCGTCATTAAGCTCTAAGCTAACCTGCCAGGCATTAGCTGGATCATTACCCACTATATCAGGCTTAAGAGTGGCTACTTGGGAATCAGAAAGCTTCTGATATAAAACGTAATCTAAAGACTGCACCTCTCCTTCAGGAATATGCGTAATCACCCAGCGATAAGAGATAGGGTCATTGTCAGCATCGTAGGCTTGAACTGGCTTTAACTGATAAGCGCAGGGTAATCTCTTATCCGGATAAGTGCCTACATCTGTTACAGGAGGGTTATTAGGCTTACCACTAAAGTCAATAAGCGCTCCGGTTATGTAGAAGTCATATCCGCTCTCCCTGCGGCTGGTATCAAAAAAGGCCGGCCCTGCTTTAAAAGGAGCGTTATAAGACAGGTATGGTTTGTATTTATCAAGGATGGCTTCAAGTTTTTTGAATAATTCCTCCCGGGCATCATTAATAGCTTTGTAGGTTATATTCTCTTTTTCATAAGAACTCCTTACGCCTTTAGGGATGCGCTGTATCTCAGAATCAGGATATGCGCGCACATAGTCTATAATACTTCCCTGAATTCAGACCACTGGTTAAGGTGTAAAATTGGGGTATAATGAACCCCTCAACCAGGAGGCCGGGATGAAAAAGCGAAAGCTGTATCCGAAAGAGTTCAAGGCGCGTGTGGCATTGGAGGCACTCAAGGAAGCCAAAACGATTGCTGAGCTGAGCTCTGA
>Ga0265296_1001998_pt1 | contig 21630 bp, 17 predicted proteins | sample MunlanPumphouse1_FD_189073 | JGI IMG/M metagenome (GOLD analysis project Ga0265296, IMG submission 189073) | Groundwater microbial communities from a municipal landfill in Southern Ontario, Canada - Pumphouse #1 | ecosystem: Environmental > Aquatic > Deep subsurface > Groundwater | place... | reverse complement strand
CAAACAAACCATCAGTCGACCATCCGTGGCGTCTAAAAATTACTTCCGAGATTTTAAGAACGAAATTACTCAAAGCGTGACATTTTAACTTTCCACAGAGGTATGACATTTTAACTTTCCGTTGACAAATCCACCAGGGTCCCTTGTCATATCTTTTTTTCCATGCTACGTTGTTTCGTCCTTTTCAACCCTTTATCATCCATCAATTTCAAACGAGGTGACCTGTGCCCGCAGCCGTTCTCAAAGGAAGCAAACATCCCCTTTTCACCACGCTTGGTATTCCTTATATTCTTATCGTGTTTGAAGGTGAACGCAACAAACTCATCATCTATGATACTGAACAAGGAAGACAAGCCCTCCGATCCTGTGTGGAAAACAAGTTGGTGACCATACAAGAGATGATGGAGCTCGAGGCACAGATCGTCGAGAAAGGTGTGTTCGATTGTATGGAAGTTGTTCTCGAACAGGTAAAACGGTTTCCTCTTCAGAAAGATATCCCCCCACGCGTTTCCATCGCATCTTGTCGAGAGTGTGTGGGTGTTGGTCGACATATGCATCTTGTTGACCAAGAAAACAATCAGATCACTGATCCCATCACGACGTTTGAAGAGTGTTTTGATCTGGCCTGGAATTTTGTGGGAGAAGGGAAAATGCATCTTTATGACGGAATCTGCCTTCTGCAAAAATCAGCCGCAGCCGTGACAGGGAAACTTCTCTCCGTAACAAAGCGAGCGCGTCTGGCCCCACGCACAAGCGCCGTGGGCCAAGCCGCAGCCGAAAATTAGAAGGAATAGACGAAGCAGCCGCACGCCCGGCTGTTTTTTTCTTTGTCAATTCCTGGCCTTTTGGCGTTAATTTTGATAAACTAGAAGAAGATTTTTTCTTCTTTATGGAACCAACAACCTTTACAAACAGTGCATCTCCTTATGGAGAAACACTTCTTCAATGGGAAATAGATGAATATCCCAAACACACGCGTTCTCGTTTGTGGTTTATTCTCGTCATTGTGATAGGAGCAGCCTTGCTTTTGTACGCGCTGCTTACCGCCAACCTGACATTTGCTGTTGTCCTTCTCATGATCGGGATTATTATGCTTATTTCCATTGTAAAAGAACCGGCGAAGGTGGGGGTCATCATTACCAATACGGGATTGATTGTGGGAGATACGTACTACGAGTATCCGGCGATCAGAGATTTTTCCGTTGTGTATGATCCGCCGGAGATCAAATATTTGTATGTAGATTTTCGTTCCACTTGGCAGCCGATTGTCTCCATTCCTCTCGAAGATATGGATCCCAATCAAGTGCGAGCACATCTTCTTCCTTACTGTGCGGAGAATCTGGAACGCATGGAAGAAGGATTGACAGACGTGCTTCGTCGGATGTATAAACTGTAAGCCTTCTTGCGCTCGTAGCTCAGTTGGATAGAGCATCAGCTTGCGGAGCTGAGGGTCGTAGGTTCAAGTCCTGCCGAGCGCACCACATAAAAACACCAGTTCGTCTGGTGTTTTTATGTGCCCCTCCGAAGCCCCGCGAAGCGGGGCGAAGGGGGGCTCTGATCTGTCATGACCACTAGTGTTCGTATGGTAGGCTACCGAGCTTGGCGAGGTGAGGCCAGCTTAGCTGGCCCACTTCAGAGATCAGTTCGGTGGTACAAAATAAGTCGCATCTGCGGCTTATTTTGTTTGACCAAAAAAGATCACTATGATAAGAACAAGCTGTTCTCTTTACCCGCAAGGAGAAGACATGCGCATTGTCGCCACCCATATTGGTCGTTTTTTTCCTCAGGATAAAATGCTTCATTCTCTTTTGGTAAGCAGTGAACCATTTGAGACCCTTCTTGGCGATTATCCTGAACTCAAAGAGGCAGAGCGTCATTCAACTTTCCTCATGTTCTATTTCAAAGGAAGAGGGGAAATCTCCGTTTGCCTTTGTCGATCTTCACTCCATGTCTATCTTTCTGGAGCCAATGGGACTGATGTCTATCGATTCGCTGAATTGGAAGTGAGCGAAGGAGAGGTGTGGAAACTCATACAGCATTATGACATCGAAGAAGTTTTGTCTATCCAAGAGCAAGAATACCAGAGGAGAAGGGATCAGATTCGGGACCAGATCGCCATTCTCAAACGCCATCAAACATCTCTTCGACGTTGGAAGCAGAGAGTTGATCGGAGACATCAACCGTAGAGGGGATATCTCTTCCACAAACGCAACCGGTTTTACAAGCCGGTTTTTTTGTCCATTATTAAATAGGTCCTATAGGACCAATAGGACCTATCATTCATAGGCAAGGTGGTTTCTCGCGATCATAAAAGCGCGGTATCATACCCTCATATGGCGGTTCATCTTTCAGATTCGATTGCATTATTGCCCGGGATTGGGACCCAAGGCGTTCGCGCTCTCAAAACATTGGGAGTCGTAAGTGTACGAGATTTGTTGTATTATGTGCCGTTTCGTTATGACGATTTTTCTGTGATGAAATCTATCGCTTCTCTGCAGGCTGGGGATACCGTCACAATAGAAGGTACGATCAAGACGATCAAATCTCGACGTTCATGGAAACGAAAAAGACTTTCTTTGACCGAGGCGATCATTGAAGATTCCACAGGTGCCCTTCCTGTTCTCTGGTTCAATCAATCCTATTTGGAAGAGACCCTGAAGCCCGGGACAAAAGTATCCTTGGCGGGGACGGTGGAAAATCGTAACGGGTTGCTTTTGGTCAATCCTCTTTTTGAACCCGCAGGGCAGAAGATTCACACGGGTCGTATTGTGCCCGTGTACGGGCTTACCAAAGGATTGGCCATGCGACGATTGCGTGCCGCGATTCAAACCGCTTTGCCGGCCGCACAAGAATTGATGGAGTGGTTGCCTCGTGAGGTTCTTAAAGCCGAGTCTCTTCCGGGATTATCCGAGGCCATGACGGCGATTCATTTTCCAAAGACACATGATGTTTTGGATGAGGCGGCCGCGCGGCTTAAATTTGACGAAGTGTTTTTGCATCAATTGTTGTTTGCCGATGTGCGAGAACAACGTCGTCGTCTCAAAGCCAAAATATTTTCTTTTGATCAAACGTTTGCGAAAGATTTTCTCGCGCGTTTACCGTTCACCCTGACGGCGGGACAAAAAAAAGCCGCGTGGGACATTCTGCAAGATCTTACAAACGCGCATCCCATGAATCGTTTGCTCGAGGGAGATGTGGGATCTGGAAAAACCGTGGTGGCGGCGATGGCGATTGCCGAAGTGTTAAAAGAGGGTGGAGCGGTCGCGTATTTGGCGCCTACGGAAATTTTAGCGACTCAACAACACGTGACTCTTTGCCGATGGTTGGAAGAAAATCACGTAGGATTATTGACCCATGCGTATTGTCGATTGGGCTTACAGGATTTCACACGAGAAGATTTTCAAAAACAAATGGGAACACAAAAAGGATGTTGTCTTGTGGGAACGCATGCGCTTTTGGAAGATCGTCTTTCCCTTCCTTTTTTTGATTTGATTGTGATTGATGAGCAACATCGTTTTGGGGTGGCGCAACGCCACGCGCTTTTGGAACGGCAAAAAAATCACGCTCCGCATTTGCTTTCCATGACGGCAACCCCGATTCCTCGTTCGCTTGCGTTGACGATCTATGGCGATCTCGATGTTTCTTGTTTAACGGAAATGCCCAAAGGTCGTAAACCGATTGCCACGGCGATCGTTCCACAAAATCAACAAGAAGGGATGTGGAAACACATTCGCGGGCAGATCGAAGCGGGAGAGCGCGTGTTCATTGTCTGTCCTTTGATTGATCCTTCCGATCGTCTGGGAGTGCAATCCGTGGAAGAAACATCAACCCGTCTGAAGGCGGAAGTATTCAAAGGTCTTCCCATCGATGTTCTTCATGGCAAAATGAAATCCGATGAAAAAGAAAAAGTCATGGAAGATTTTCGGAAAGGGAACGTGCAAGTGTTGGTTTCCACAACGGTTGTGGAAGTGGGAGTGGATATTCCGGAGGCAACCGTGATGGTGGTGCTTGGCGCTGAACGATTCGGACTCGCACAACTGCATCAATTGCGCGGTCGTGTGGGACGCGGAGAAAAACAATCGTACTGTTATTTGTTGCCTGATACCTTTTCCGATCGCAGTCGTGCGCGACTGGAGGCCATGGTCAAAACAAATAACGGTTTTGAACTGGCTCAAAAAGATTTGGAACTGCGCGGACCGGGTGATGTGTTTGGCAGTCAACAATCCGGGTTTCCCGATTATCAATTTGCTACGTCTGCGGATGAAGATCTCATGAAAAAAGCCCGGCACTGGGCCGAGCATTTTATGGAAGAGGATGCTACGCTCGCGGCGTATCCTTTGGTACGCCAGAGGATGGAGGATGCTTTTGAAATCGCGCATTTGGAATAGAATTGATAAGTCCTACGTGACCTATAGGTCGTATATCTACACCGGCTTTTGTCGGTTGTTTTTTATCAGGAATAACAGCCTTTATGATACCAAGACGTCGGGCTTCCTCAAGTCTGCGATCCAAAAGAGGAACGGATCGTACCTCACCTCCAAGTCCCACTTCTCCCAAATAAACAGTAGGTTCCAAATCGGCTTGGTTGGTTGCCGCCTGTAGGATCGCGGCACAGATCGCAAGATCCACGGCAGGTTCTTCAAGTGTCAGTCCGCCGATTACATTGACATACACATCTTGCTCCCCAAGTTTGAGTCCGGTGCGTTTTGCCAAAATAGCGCATAACATCTGTAAACGATTGACATCAAAACCAGAGGCGCGACGCGTGGGATTTCCATAGGCGCAAGGAGACACAAGGGCCTGCACTTCAACCAAAAAAATTCTTGATCCTTCGGCCGTTGCCGTGATCACCGATCCGGGGATCGCGGCGCGCTCTTCCAAAAATCTTGCGGAAGGATTTTCGACGACCACCAGTCCCGTCTGCGTCATCTCAAAGATTCCGACTTCATCGGTGCTGCCAAAGCGATTTTTTCTCGCGCGTAAAATGCGATAGGCATGGACCGGATCACCTTCGAGATACAAAACCGTATCCACAATATGCTCAAGCGTTTTTGGTCCGGCGACTGATCCGTCTTTTGTCACCTGGCCGACGAGGAGGATGGGGATATTGGATTGTTTTGCCGTCTCAAGCAAAAGCGAAGTCGCGTAGCGCACCAAGGTAGGGGATCCGGCTTGTCCTTCGAGATCTTGAGAATCAAGGGTTTGAACCGAGTCGACAATCACCAAAGAAGGATGTTCTTTTTCAATCGTCGCGACGAGAGTTTCAATGGGAAAGTTTTCGAGAAATTGAATTTGTTCGAGCGGTTCTTGAAGACGTGTGAATCTTGAAGCAAGTTGGGAGGCAGATTCTTCGCCGGAGATATAGAGCACGGAAGATTTTTGTCTTGCGACAATTCCTGCGATCATCGCGACCAAAGTGGATTTTCCAATTCCGGGTTCACCGGAAATTAAGGTGAGACTTCCTTTGACAATTCCTCCGCCAAACACGCGATCCAATTCTTGGATATCGGTGTGAACACGTTCGTGTTCATTTTGTGACGCGATATCAAACAAGCGCGTACTTGCGCGCGCGCTGGCTTTGGTGGCGGATCGTTTTGGGACGGAAGGGGATGAAGTTTCCTCCACCACGGTTCCCCAAGATCCGCAGGTTCCGCATCTCCCGGCCCACTTGGGTGATTGGGCGTCACAATGTGTGCAGTGGAACATACTTAGGGAGTGCCATCAACAAGGCAAGGAAGAAAATTACCATCTCCGTTCCAAGTAACATGGACATGATGTCCCGTGGTGTTTCCCGCTTGTTCCGGAGGCTGACATCCGCAAGAAGCATTTTGTTTGGTTGGATCGGTACAGGCGGTTGCCGTATTTGTGCATTGGGTCACATAACTTCCTCCCGGAGAAGCATAATCATCACAACAGCTTCCACCCGAGTGCCCGATGGTTGTTCCCACCCCGACTTCTTTACCAGCATTCTCGACTCCCGCATCGTCCAAAAAGTCTTTTGCGTGACAAAAAGTGACACTCGCATTATTTCCTTTGAGCATGATGGTATTTCCGCACGAGCTCATGCCTGTATTTTGTTGATAAGTGACCGTCCCTTTAAATGGTGCACGAATAGCCGATCCAAAAGAGGATGCCCAATCCAGAGCATTTATTTTTTCCCATTCCCCATTTTTTCCTTGGTCATACCAGTGGTGATTGCCTGTTTTGGGACCGTTTCCCGTGGGGGAATAAAATTTTTGGCTATTGGTCATTTTGCAAGTCCCCTCCTTTAAGGCAGTTTGATAAATCGTTTGATAGGGGTCAGCCATAGAAGCCAAGGAAGAATTAGAGGATCCGGATCCTCCATTACCTTCTAAGGAAACAGCGAGTTTTATCGCGTCCACACTTTCTAAATCAAGCGCTCGAAACATCATGAGTTCGGGATTCACCAGTTTCAAAAGCGTGTAAGAGCAAAGAAGAAGCGCAAATCCCCAGACAACGCCGCTGATTCCTTTGGTCGCTTCTTTGGTGCGTCCGCTTGATCCGGCTGTGAGATATTGCACCCCGCGGACCATCACCATGATAATGACGACAATACTCATGGCACCCAGAAGAAAGTTGTAGATCATCTGGATGTATTCACTCAAATAGGTGATCTTGATAATGCCTCCTTCGGAGAGAATAGGGGAGAACTTGAAATTGGGATCAAGCGTTACTGCCAATTCCGGCGCGACGAATTCATACTCTGGCATTGTTGACGCATTTATAGTGGTGGATGTTGATCCAGTGATAGCTGACTTCGGGTTTCTATCACAAATAGCTTGTGCAGCAGCCCTACCTGTTTCTTCTGTTGTGTATTGATATGTTTTATAGTCTTTTAACGTTGCATCTTGCATGGCAATACAATTGGTTTCACAAAACGTCTCTGAACCGATATATTCCGAACCGGAATATCCCGATACACAATAATTGACTCCTGCAGTATGGGCGGCGTCTCCGTAATACCAGCAAAAACAATTGTTAGATGCGAAAACAGAAGCTCCCGGATAGAGAGAAAAAAAGAGGATCAAGGTAAAAATCCATTTAAGGGGATGGTGTGGAGAGAGCTTCTTCCACATAAGAGAGAAGTTGATCGGTTGAAAGCGCTCCCGTGTAGGAAGTACCGTTTATAAATAATGTCGGAGCAGCCAAAAGACCTAGGGCTGTTCCTTCCTCATAATCGCGCTCCACAATAGGGAGAGTGTCCTGCGTTTCCATGCAAGAACTGAAGCGATCTGTGTCCAAAGAAAGATTTTGCGCAATGTTTAAAAGATCGTTGGCCGTACTTAAGGCCGCTTGGCGTGCAAAAAGTTCATCCGCATATTCCCAAAATTTTCCTTGGCGATCCGCGCAATGAGCCGCAACCGCCGCTTGGGTCGCTATGGAGGAAATATCCAGTTGCGGCATATCCTTCCAGACAAAGCGAACATCTTGCGGATAGGTTTTCATAATCGCCAAAATAGAATCCGCCAATTGTTTGCACGGGTAGCAAGTGAAGTCGGCAAACATCACCAGAGTAACAGGGGCGTCCGCAGATCCCAGTGATGGATTCACAATGGTGACGGTCGGCTGTGTGAGAGTCAAACCGGTTTCTTCATCTTTTTGCAGATACGCATCCAAATCCAAAGGACGAGATTGCACATACAAAATTCCGATGACGATCACGGTCAAAAGTCCGAACGTGGAAAACGCAAGCCATTTGTGCGGCATATTATTGAAGACGGATCATTTGCAAACGCCCTGTAAGAGCATCGGTAAAATAGAGATAAGATCCGTCACTGCTCAATGAGAGTTGTTCCATGGTGACATCCTCGCTTGGAATCGCGACAAGAGATGATTTGCCGGAAGAAAGATCAAGACGATAAAGATTGTCCGGTTCGTTTGCATACAACGCTGGTTGGAGACCCGCATTGGCAGGCAACGCGGTGGGGACGCCACAATAAACCGTCGTTTCCGAGGCAAAGACGCATTTATTCACCCAGGTGTTGATGCCATAACTGCGGCGATTTTCACCCATGGTTGAAGAAGTGGCATCGACGGACCAAAGCAGGGGACGATAATCGCTATAGGATCCGGAAACAGAATAGAGGAGTTTTTTACCGGAAGGAGACCAAAGAGAATCAAAATTCATTCCCTCCACGGTGAGACCTTCAAAATTTTCATTGTTGCGGCCAAGAGGGACGACCATTTGGCGATCCAGTCCCGCAGTGAGCGTGGTATCCGCATCTGCAAACGCGATGATTTGGGCATTGGGAGAAATGTTGATATTCACTTTGTCTCCATTTTCACCCAAAGCTTGGATGGCTTCCACTTGGGTGCCGTCCGTTTGACTCACGACAAGCCAGCGATTTTCCGGATCCAGTGCAATACTTTTTGCCGCAATCTCATCGGTTGTGGGGGCAAAGTCAAAATCTTCCCAATGAGAAGGAAGGGTGACTTGCGTTTGTGTGGCAAAGTCATAAACCACATTGGACGTATCCGGGAATTCAATCACCGCCTTATCCGCCGTGTCATTCCAGACAACCGAGGAAGCTTCGGGAAATGTTTTGGAAGAAAGGGCTACGACATTTCCATCAGCATCAATCGTGTAAAAACGATCATCATTGGGATTATAAAAGCAGGCGTTGTCTCCGCAAGAAGTGGGGGAGAGAACGGCATTGGCCGTGAGTTGAGTGACTTGAGTCACACCGCCGTTTGCAATTTCATCGGCCGGTGGCAATCCTCCGGTTGCAGACGGAACATAGACAGAAGGACTTCCGGTTTGCGCGGAAGGAAGCGTTCCGCTTGGAGTGACGGTTTCTCCTCCACCTGTTTGATCAGAAGGTCCAAACAACGGACGGAAGAAAAGAAAATAGAGAGCAGCTGCGATCGCAATCACCGAGGCGATAAAAAGCGCGATCAGAGCGATACGTTTGGAACGAAGAGTGAGCATAGGAGTAGCTTTATTGTAGCGAGAGCAAGCGAAGAAAGCCAGGAGAGGGGAGGTGCAAATTTCTAATTTCCAATTTCTAATGAAGGAATGGAGATATCTATTTTATGTCGCCGTTAGGCTCCATCATTGGAAATTAGGAATTGGAAATTAGTAATTTTTTTCTCTTTATTGAAAGATATTGATCCTCATGTCAAAGAAATCCAGAAATGATGCCAGGGGATTGTCCAAAACAGCCATGATGCCGGCGATGATAACAATCAGGGCGACCACTGCGGTAAATGCAAGAAGAAAGACGAGGATGTCCGCGGCGATAATGAGTTTATCCACCCATTCATTGGGAAGGGGGAGAGGAAAAGGATCCCAACTCGGTTCAGAGATAAAAGGATCTTTTCCTTTCATGAGATATTTTCCGTAAAAAAGTTCGACATTGAGATATCCCAAAGAGAACGCCCAAATAATCCAGTCAATGAAAAATCCCACACCGGCCGATCCCATATCAAACGCGCCGGCAATCAGATCGGTGATATAGACCGCTCCGCGTCTTACTCCCGCCTCGGCTTTTTTCTTTATTTCTTTTTGTAAGACGGTTTGTTTTTTTGATTCTTCACCTTGGGTTTCTTGCTGTTCACTTGCAAGAATCGTTTGGGCTGTGGTGGAAGCAAATTGGGTGCGGCGTTCTTCTTCATCTATCTCTTCTTCTTCGTCTTCTCCCGCTTCTTCTTCCATTTCTTCAGTGTCAGCGAGAGGATCCTCATAGGGGATGGTCGTGGGTTTATCCTCCATGGTGCGTTGAGCGAAAGAAGGAATGTTTGGAAGAGATGTTTTATTTTCCGGTTTGGCAAAACGCAATTGAGCCGCGGCGAGAAGATCGGCGCGTTTTTTTTGCACATCGCGAAGATACTGTGATCGGCGATTCTGTTCGGTTGAGGAGGCTCCTCCTGTAGCCATACGCAAAGATTAAACGGACTTGGAAAGTTGAATGGATCCGCGGGAGACTCGGGCGCGCAGAGAAAGCGGGCGGGGAGATTGCAAGGCAAGGCCGGCGATCGGATATTCGATCAAGGTTTGAATGGCTTGGCGAATACTGCGGGCTCCCGAGGAAGGATCGCAGGTTTTTGCCAACGTCTCCGGGATCGTTTTGTCCCAGGTAAGAGCAATCTGCTGACCTTGGAGCCGCAGGGCAAGTTGAACAAGTTGTTGCTCCACAATCAGAGCGAGGGTTTCCTTGGCAAGGGGGCGGAAGATGCAGATATGATCCAAGCGGTTCAAGAGTTCGGGGCGAAAACGTTCTTTGAGTTCTTGACGCAAATCTTGCAAAAGTTGGGCGTTAGCTTTTTCCTCATCAGCCTGAAATCCCATGCCACCTCGTTCAAAACGTTCGAGGCCCACATTGGAAGTTAAGATGATCAGAGCTTGGCGGAAACTCACACTGCGGCCGGTGGCATCCATAAGTTCTCCCTCCTCAAGAATTTGCAAAAGAATATTTTGAACGTCCGGATGGGCCTTTTCGATTTCATCAAACAAGAGAACCGTATAAGGCCGTTGTTTGACGCGATCCGTGAGCGTGGCGGATTCTCGATATCCCACATATCCGGCCGGTGCTCCCACGAGTTTGGAAACGGTAAACCCTTCGGCATATTCGGACATGTCAAAACGGATCAAGGCTTTCGGATCTTGAAAAAATTGATGGGCAATGACTTTTGCCATTTCGGTTTTTCCCACCCCGGAAGGACCAAGGAAGAGAAAAGAAGCCATGGGGCGTTTGGGATCATGGAGTCCTATCTTCGCGCGTTGCAACGCTCCGGTAATGGTTGTGATCGCCTCGGATTGTCCCAAGATGATTTCTCCCAAGCGTGCGGCAAGTGTTTGAACGGTGAGATCAGAACCCAAAAGATCTTCCAGGGGAACGCGGGTCATCCGTGAGACAACACGGAAAATATCTTCTTTGGCAATCGTTCCCAAACGTTCTTCTTTTTGTTTTGGGAGGGCGGAGATCAGATCTGCAAGGTGGTGCTCTTCTTCCTTGAGCATCATGGCATCCTCATACCGTTCTTCAAGCACGGCTTGTTTTTTTGATTTTTTTACTTCTTGCCATTTTTGTTCGAGGGTTCGACGTTGTTTTGCGGCAGGGGACGCAGGGATTTGCAAATGCGCGCGAGCGGAGGCTTCGTCCAACAGATCAATGGCTTTATCCGGTTGGTGCTTGTGAGGAAAATAACGATCCGAAAGAGTCACGGATGTTTCGATCGCCTCCGGAGTGATGGTGATGCGGTGAAATTGTTCATAGGAGGGAGCGATCCCTTTGAGGATTTCTCGCGTACGCGCAAGATCCGGTTCCTCCACGCGCACGATTTGGAATCGACGTTCCAAAGCGTGATCGCTTTCAAAACTTTTTTTGTATTCCGCAGGCGTGGTGGCGCCAATGCAACGCAATTCTCCGCGTGCGAGCGCCGGTTTCAAAATACTCGCCGCGTCCATGGATCCTGTGGCAGATCCGGCCCCAACAAGATTGTGAATTTCATCAATAAATAAAATAACCTGAGGATTTGCTTTTGCCTCCTCGGTGATTTGTTTGAGTCTGGCTTCAAACTCGCCTCGATACATGGTGCCGGCAACGACATGAGAAAGATCCAGAGCGATCAGTTGTTTTCCCAAAAGCGCATCCGGAGCCCGGCCTTGGGCAATCCGTTTTGCCAGTCCCTCCACAATAGCGGTTTTCCCCACCCCGGCTTCTCCCAAAAGGAGGGGGTTATTTTTAGTACGGCGGCAAAGGATTTCCATGACACGCTCAATTTCTTCCTCACGACCAATGACCGGATCCAAAAGGTGTTGATGATCGGTATCGGTGAGATCATGTCCAAAGTAATCCAATGCAGGGGTTTTGCTTTCATCGTGGGCGGGAAACGTATCCTCGGCAAGAAGGGTTTCTTCCTCAAACGTTTCGTGCGGTATCTCATGCGCCAATTGTGAAAAACGAGAGGTGCTGCGCATCATGAGAGAAAGTTGACGTCGCAGACGCGTGAGATCCACGTGTTCTTTTTCAAAAAAAGTGAGGATGTCTTTTGGTTGCGCATGCAGAAGACCGGAGAGAAGATGCTCGGTTCCCACATAGGAGTGACCAAAGGTATGTGCCAGAAGAATGGCTTTTTCCATGGCGCTTTTGGCGTCCTGTGAAAGTTCCAAGAGATGATTTTCTTTTCGCGTGGAAGAAGTCCGACGTGAGGAGGGAGGGCGGATCCAGGTCTTGAGTCGATCAGGAGGAAGATTCGCTTTGTGAAGCACATCGGACGCGAGAGATCCTTTTTGAGCGCTTAAGGCCCACAAAAGATGTCGCGCTTCTATTTTTTGTTGCTCGTGTTCGATCGCAAATTGCAAGACGTCGGAAAGGGCGTTTTTGAGATGGGTGGAAAATTTATCCAAAATATTCGGGGTCATACGGATGTGCCCATATGGCGCAGACGTTCAATGCGTTTTTCAATCGGAGGATGCGTGCTGAAAAGATGTTCAAAACGTTTGGTCACAAAAGGGTCAAAGGGATTGGCCAAAAAGAGATGAGCCGTGGCATGGTTGGCTTTTTGCATGGGGCGATCTTGCGCGGCAATTTTTTCAAGCGCCTGTGCCAAGCCTTCCGGATAACGTGTAAGAAGAGAAGCGGAGGCATCGGCCAGATATTCTCTTGATCGGCTGATAGCCAACTTGATAAGTTCAGCGACAAGAGGGGAGAGGATGGCCAAGGCGATTCCGATGAGAAAAAGGAACAGAGCGGTTTGTCCTTCTCCGCGGCGGGAGCGAAAAATATTTCCGCGCAATAAAATATCAGAGAGAAGAAGGATTGCACCCACCATGACAACAACGAGGGTCATGAAACGAATATCGTAGTTTTTAATATGAGAAAGTTCATGGGCGAGGACCCCTTCGAGTTCTTGTTTATCAAGGAGTTTGAGAAGACCGGTTGTGACCGCGATAGAAGCATGGGCAGGATCGCGTCCTGTGGCAAAGGCATTGGCCGCTTCGTCGGGAATGAGATAAATCATTGGAGTGGAAAGACCGTCGGCAATGGCAAGATTTTCCACGAGGCGATACAGCTCCGGGGCATCGGATTTTTGAATGGCCTTTGCTCCGGAAGCGGTCAAAGCAACTTTATCTCCCCGGAAATAGCCAACCAAAATAAGAACCGTTGCCAGGAGGGTGGCAAGAATGATGCCTCCCTGCGGACTATCAAAAGCCGCTCCAAGCACCCAGCCCAGAGCGACCAAAAGAATGGTACAGACAATCATCAAGATCCAAGAGTCTCGTTTGTTGCGAGCAATGTCCGCGTACATGGATTAGAACGTTACCTTTGGCACTTCCGCGACTTCATCGGGTGCGTCAAAGAATTCTTTTTTCTGGAAACGGAAGGGGCCGGCAATCAGATTGTTGGGGAAGGATTGCAATGCCGTGTTGTAATCGCGTGTCATGCCATTATAGAAACGACGGGAGGCTTGGATTTTATCTTCCGCATCGGTGAGTTCTTGTTGCAGGTGTAAGAAATTTCCGGCCGCTTGCAAGGTGGGATAATTTTCCGCCACAGCAAACAAAGACTTAAGAGATTCGGTGAGCATGTTTTCCGCCTTCGCATGCTCGGGCATGGTTTGCGCTCCCATGGCAGCACTGCGCGCTTGGGTCACCTTGGTAAACACGGAATCTTCATGGGCCGCATAGGCCTTTACAGACTGTACGAGATTGGGGATCAAGTCATAACGACGTTTGAGTTGCACCTCGATATCAGACCACGCTTCTTCCACACGATTGCGCAGACGAATGAAGCGGTTGTATGTTACAATGAGCCAACCGCAAAGGACGAGAAGAACAATGATAATGGCGTAGATAGTTTCCATAAAATAACGAAGAAAATTAGAGTTTTTCTATTAAAATGGTACGGGATTTTTCCTTGAGCGTCAATCAAACTATGCAGGTTTCTCATGCGATTTTTAAAGCCTACGATATCCGCGGACTTGTAGGAAGCGAGATTACTCCACAAGTCGCGTATCATTTGGGTCGCGCCTATGCGACGTTTTTGCGCGAGGGGAATGCGGACGCACCTTTGCGCGTTGTTGTGGGATACGACATGAGAGTTTCTTCCGAAGATCTCAAAGGAGAATTGACACGCGGTCTTATGGAAAGCGGTGCGGATGTGTTGGATATCGGCCTTGTTTCCACCCCTGTCTTTTATTTTAGCGTGGGACATCTTCACGCACAGGGTGGAATTATTATCACGGCTTCTCATAATCCCGCCACATACAACGGGTTTAAATGTACGCGAGAGCAGGCGATTCCTGTGGGAGGAGACAGTGGATTTGCGCGGTTGATCGAGATCATTGAATCAGAACGTTATAACGCAGGAGAGGGGAAGGTGGAGGAAATTCCAAACATGACACAATTGGCGGTGGAATCACACAAGAATTTTGCCGGACAAGGAGAAGTGCGTCCCATGAAAATTGTGGTTGATTCGGGCAACGGCATGGGGGCTCAATATATGGATGTCCTTTTTTCTTTGCTTCCTGTGGAAGCGGTTCGGTTGTATTGGGATCTGGACGGTTCGTTTCCCCATCACGAATCCAATCCCATAAAAAAGGAAACGCTAAAAGATTTGCAAGCAAAGGTGATTGCGGAAAAAGCGGATGTGGGAATTGCAACCGATGGGGACGGGGATCGCATCTTTTTTGTGGATGATGCGGGAAAGATTGTGGAGCCGGCGATTATCCGCGGATTATTGTCACAAGTCATGTTACGGCGTTTTCCCGGGGCGGTGATTTGTTATGATGTGCGTCCGGGAAAAATTACCGAGGATATGATTTTGGAATCGGGAGGGAAACCTTCAAGGACGCGTGTGGGCCATTCTCTTATCAAAGCGCAAATGCGACGTGATGGAGCCGTATTCGGGGGAGAATCTTCCGGGCATTTTTTCTACAATTTTCCAACCGGGACCTATGACGGACCTCTTACGGCCATTGTGCAGATTTTGCAGGAGATTACACGCACGGGAAAATCTTTTTCAGAAATGACGGCGCCTTTGTATCGTTATGAGCAATCCGGTGAAATAAATTATCAAGTGATAGAAAAAGAAGCGGCATTGACACGTCTCAAAACACATTTTGCCGACGGACAACAAGATACTCAAGACGGTTTGTCTGTGACCTATCCCACGTTCTGGTTTAATGTTCGCCCTTCCAATACCGAGTCTCTTTTACGTCTTAATCTCGAAGCGGTAGATCGTGCGACAATGGAAGCTAAGCGCGATGAAGTTTCCGCCATTATTGAACAATCATAAATTATGTCTGTCATTACCGATCAAGAAAAAATACATCATGTCCTCACGCGAGGGGTGGAGCATGTCTATCCTTCCAAAGAGTTTTTGGAGGCGCGTCTTAAAGAAGGAAGGCCGCTCAAACTTTATTTGGGGATTGATCCCACAGGTCCCAATTTACATATGGGGCATGCGATCGTGCTTCGTAAGATGCGGGAGTTTCAGGAACTCGGACATCAGTTGATTCTCCTTATTGGAGACTTTACCGGCATGATTGGAGATCCGACGGACAAATCCGCTACCCGCGTGCGGCTCTCTCGTGAGCAAGTTTTGGAAAACGCAAAAAATTATCAGGAACAAGCGTCCAAACTCATCAAACTTGAAGGAGAAAACGCCGCGCAGGTGAAATATAATAGCGAGTGGCTTGGATCCATGACATTTTCAGATGTAGTGGAACTCGCTTCACATTTCACCGTGCAACAATTGCTCGAGCGCGACATGTTTGAAAAACGTATGGAAGAAGGTCACCCCATTCATCTTCATGAATTTTTGTATCCTCTCATGCAAGGCTATGACAGTGTTGCGATGGATGTGGATGGAGAGATCGGCGGCAATGACCAGACGTTTAATATGTTGGCCGGGCGAGATCTTCTGAAGGAGATGAACGGGCGAGAAAAATTTGTGATGACCACAAAACTTCTCGTGGATCCTACCGGCAAAAAGATGGGAAAGAGCGAAGGGAATATGATTTGTCTTTGTGACAGCGCGGATGAAATGTTCGGCAAAGTGATGAGCTGGACCGATGGGATGATCATTCCCGGATTTGAATTATGCACGTTGGTTTCGGATGAAGAAGTAAAAAACATCGCACAAGAACTGGAAAGCGGGACAAACCCGCGAGAAGTGAAAGCGCGACTTGGGCGCAAAGTCGTCGAGATTTATCATGGGGAAGAGGCGGCACAAGAGGCATCAGATCGTTTTGATCAATTGTTCAAAGAGCATCAGTCTCCCGATGAGATGACCACCTATCCTCTCTCACAGGCCATGAATATCGTGGATCTTTTGGTGGCAACCGGTCTTGCCTCTTCCAAAACCGAAGCAAAGCGATTGATTGACGGTAAAGGCATCAAGGCGGGGGATCAGGTTGTCGAATCGTATGAGGGAATGGTTACCCCTTCTTTGGAAGGCGTCGTGCTTCAAAAAGGAAAACGTTATTTTGTCAAAGTGATCTTAACGTAATACCCACATGTTCTGGACCATCATTCTTTTTATTGCGCTTTTATCCCTTCTCGTCTTTGTGCATGAGCTCGGGCATTTTTTGGTTGCCCGACGCATGGGCATGAAGGTGGAGGAGTTCGGATTTGGATTTCCTCCGCGTATTTTTGGCGTGCGTCCAAAACCGGAGGGGACTCTGTATTCCATCAACTGGATTCCGATCGGGGGATTTGTACGCATCAAGGGAGAAGGAGGAGAAACACGAGATCCGGACAGTTTTGCCGTGAAGGCGGCATGGAGACGTTTTCTTGTTCTCATTGCGGGAGTCAGCATGAATATTGCTCTGGCCGCTTTTTTGTTCATGGTGGGATTTACATTCGGTATTCCTTCGATTTTAACCGACAACATTCCGGCTTCCGCGCATGTGCAGGATGAAAAAATTCAAGTGTATTCCGTGCTTCCCGGAAGTCCCGCCGAGCTTGCGGGGATGGAACCGGGAGACACCTTTCTCTCCGTGGACGGCCAAGTTTTTACCACATCCGAGGAGGTTCGCAGTTATATTCAGACGCAGGGAGATGAGGGGGTTCTCATGACATGGAAATCATCGGGAGGGGAGACGCAAACCGTGGCCATGACCGCGGCCGATCTTGTGGAAATGGATTTTCACGGGTTGGGAGTGGGGTTTGTCAAAACAGGATTGGTATCTTACCCGCTCCATATAGCGATTGTTCAGGGGATCACCTCCACGTTTACGCTCGGGTGGGAAATTTTGAAAGCGTTTGGCCAGATTGTGAAAGATATCGTGGTCTATCAAAAAGTACAGGCCGAACTTTCCGGTCCGGTGGGGATTGCGGTCATGACCGGAGAAGTGGCGCAAATGGGATGGACGTATTTGATTCACTTTGCGGCGGTCCTTTCTCTCAATCTTGCCGTTATCAATATCTTGCCGTTTCCCGCGCTTGATGGCGGACATGTGATGTTCCTTATCATAGAAAAGATTCGTCGCAAGCCGGTGGGGGAATCCCTGCGAGCTCTTGTGAATAATTTCGGTTTTGCTTTGCTGATTCTTCTTGCCGTGATTGTGACCTATCGTGATGTGATTAATTTTGGAACCTAGAACTTACACGTTTGGCGCATAACTTTGTCAAAATCTACGTTTTTTGCTCAACGTATGTCTCATACGTCTCGCAAAAATCCTCCCACTTCGTCCCGTCTGACGGGACTTCGAGGGACACGTCGGTTTTTCCTCGTTCTGCATCCAAACGCGTAAGTCCTCACTCATTTTATGCATGAAGCTTTTACACAACTTGTGGAACAATGCAAAGAAGCGTTGTCCCCTGTCGCAGATCGTCCGGCGCTCGAAGAAGTGCAGGTCAAATTTTTAGGACGCAAAGGGGAACTTGCTTCTCTCATGAAACAACTTGCCGCTTTGCCCGATGAAGAAAGAAAGACTGCGGGGAAAATCGCCAATGAGGCGAAAGAAAAAATGGAGGAAATGATTGCGAAGGTGCAGGAAAAGTTGATGCGGGAAGAAGAAAAAACACGCGCCGAGCGCGAGTGGATTGACGTCACGGCTCCCGGAGTGTTTCCCAAAGAAGGACATCTTCATCCTGTGAGCCAAGCGATTCAAGAGATTACCGATGTGTTTGCGCAAATCGGGTTTGTCTCGGTTCGCGCACCGGAGATCGATTGGGATTGGTATGTGTTTGAGTCTCTCAACATGCCGCCGGATCATCCGGCCCGCGATAATTGGGAAACCTTTTTTATTGCAGACACCAAAGGGCAAAAGGCGACCGGGGCAAAGGGGCGACTCGTTCTCACTCCACACACGTCCAACGCTCAAGTCCGCGAGATGGAAAAAGGACATCTGCCCATTCGCATGATCAATATCAATCGTAACTATCGTCGACAATCCGATCCTTCCCATACCTCCATGTTTCATCAGTTTGAAGGGTTGGTGATCGATGAAGGAATTACGATTGCACACTTGAAGGGGGTGTTGGATTATTTTGCGAAATTTTTTTTCGGTCCTGATCGCAAGATTCGTTTGCGCCCGCATCATTTCCGATTTACCGAACCCAGTTTTGAAGTGGATATCAGTTGCGGAGCGTGCGGGGGCAAAGGAGAATGTCGACTCTGCAAAGCCGGTTGGTTGGAACTGGGAGGAGCAGGGATGGTTCATCCCAATGTGCTCAAGGCCGGGGGACTTGATCCGGACACCGTTTCCGGGTTTGCCTTTGGATGGGGGGTGGAGCGGACGCTTGTGATGAAGGAAGGCGTGCACATTGACGACATTCGTATCTTATATAAAAACGATTTGCGTTTTACCAAACAGTTTTAGGACTTACCTGTTTGGCGCATAACTTTGTCAAAACCTCCATTTTTCGCTCAACGTATGTCTCATACGTCTCACGAAAAGCTTCCCACTTCGTCCCGTCTGACGGGACTTCGAGGGACACGTCGGTTTTTCCTCGTTCTGCATCCAAACAGATAAGTCCTCAATTTTAGAGTGTTTTATGAATATCATGATTTCCTATTCTTGGCTTAAAGAATATCTTCACACGGATTTGACTCCTGATGTTTTTGCGGCGCGCATGACCAATGCGGGAAACAGTGTGGAACATCTTTATTCTCTTTCCGCTTTGTATGAGGGGATGGTGGTGGGACAGATAAAGAGATTGTCTCCTCATCCAAACGCGAATAAATTATTTATTGTGCACACGGATATTGGTGGCAAAGAAGTGGAGATTGTCTGCGGGGGCGTGAATTTGGAAGAGGGGATGAAGGTGGCGGTCGCTCTTCCCGGGTCGCGTGTGCGTTGGCACGGACAAGGGGATTTGGTGACGCTTGAGGAAACCGAAATTCGCGGCGTAAAAAGTACAGGCATGATTTGTGCCGCCAATGAACTCGGATTTGAAAAACTTTCTCAAGGAGAAAAAGACATTTGGGATATCGGATCTCTGACCGACGCACCTGTGGGAACATCTCTTGTGAAAGCTTTGGATCTTGAAGATACCCTTTTTGATATTGAAGTCACGACCAATCGTCCGGATGCCATGAGCGTGATCGGTCAGGCACGGGAGGGAGGAGCGGTGACAGGAGATCCGTTTGTATGGCAGCCGCCAACCGTCATCATCCCCGATGGGATTTCAAAAACAGCGCTCAAAGTGGAAGTGCAAGCGCCGGATCTTTGCCCAAAGTATCAAGGGATTTTGATAGAAGGAGTGAACATAGGTCCTTCTCCTTGGTGGTTGCAAAAGAAATTGTTGCAAGCGGGGTATAAACCCATCAACAATGTCGTGGATGTCACCAATTATATTTTGCATGAGTATGGTCAGCCGCTTCACGCGTTTGATGCGGATACACTGGAGGAGAGAACGATTGTGGTGCGTCGCGCAAAAAAAGGAGAGACGATTGCGGCGTTGGATGGAACGGTCTGTGAGCTGACACCGGAGATGTTGGTGATTGCGGACGCCAAAAAACCGGTGGCGATAGCCGGAGTGATGGGAGGACTTGAAACAGGCACACAGGATAAAACCATCCGTGTCGTGATTGAAAGCGCTATTTTTGATCCTCTTTCCATTCGCCGAACGGCACGTGCATTAAATCTTCCTTCCGCCGCTTCCCAATTATTTGAAAAAGGATTATCCGCTCCTTCCACTGATGCGGCGCTTGCTCGAGCCGTAGAGTTGATTGTACAAGTGGCCGGAGGAACGGTTGCTTCGCCTGTGATCACCAAAGAAGCCGAACCGTTTCGGGAGAAACGTCTTTTGTTTGATCCCGCCCGCGCCAATGCGCTGATGGGGCTTGAACTTCCAAAAGAAGAGATGGTGCAAACATTGCAGCGTTTGGGGTTTGAAGTGGATCCCCAGGGGGCCGCTTATCATGTGACTGTTCCTTATTGGCGGCATCATGACATTGAAGCTTCCGTGGATTTTACGGAGGAAGTGGCGCGTATTTATGGATATGATCGTTTCCCTTCGGTCCTTCCCACCGGATCTCTCGCGGGTTTGGCGCAAGATCATGCCCTTCTTTGGCAACGGCGTATCAAACAACTCTTGTGCGGTGCAGGATTTACCGAGGTCTATTCTTATGCGTTTACTTCTCGCGAACATTTGGAAGCCTATGGCTATGAGGTGGAGAAAGAAGCGATCCGTGTGGAAAATCCGCTTAGCGTGGATCAAGAGTTTATGCGCCCGTCCCTTATTCCTTCTCTGTTGGCAACCATTGAAACGAATCAAGGTCAAGAACCTTGCGGAGATTTGTTTGAGCTCGCTCCCGTGTATCTTCCCAAAGGAAGTGATCTTCCTTCTCAAACACTTTCTTTGGTTCTGGCCGTGTACGGCAAGGAAGGGGAAGAAAATTTTCTGCGAGCCAAGGGCATCTTGGAACGTTTCTTGCGTCAGGTCGGCGTACGATCCTGGAAGTTGGATCGAGAGGTGGATACGAATCGTTGGCATCCGGCACGCAGTGCGCGCATTCTCGTTTCTGATATTCCCATGGGAGTTATCGGACAGGTGGCACCGAAGATAACGGAAGCGTTCGGCGTCTCACCTTCGATCGTTTTGATTTCATTGGATGCAGAGGCATTGATCGCACAGTGTACAACCGCGCATACCTATGAACCGTTGCCGCTGTATCCTCCGGTCAAACGCGATATCGCCTTTGTCATTGATATCAAAACCGAATATGAAGCGATTGTAGAGGCTCTCCAAACACAATCCGCTTTGCTTGATACGGTTGAGTTGTTTGATGTCTATCGCGGGTCGCATGTGGGGGAAGGGAAAAAATCTCTCGCCATTCATCTTTCTTTTCGCGCGGCGGATCGTACCCTTGAAGCCGTTGAAGTAGAAGCGGAGATACAAACGTTGATTGAGATGTTGGCGAAACGTTTTTCTGCTACAATGAGAGAGTAAGAAACAAACTTAAATTTCCAATTTCTAATATCTAATTTCTCCGGCAAAGCCGGATCCGGCTCCGCCGGACAATGAAGGAAAAAGATATTTTTTTCAAATATCGCCGTTAGGCTCTATCATTAGAAATTAGTAATTGGGGGATGAAGGAATTAATTTGGTTGGTAAATTGTTCATTCACAAATAAATATTGACTTAGCTCTTACACAAGCGATAGCCCATTTATGCCAGGATCTGGGAGTGTTCACAGATCGAGTTGTCCGTAC
>Ga0265296_1001997_pt1 | contig 21638 bp, 21 predicted proteins | sample MunlanPumphouse1_FD_189073 | JGI IMG/M metagenome (GOLD analysis project Ga0265296, IMG submission 189073) | Groundwater microbial communities from a municipal landfill in Southern Ontario, Canada - Pumphouse #1 | ecosystem: Environmental > Aquatic > Deep subsurface > Groundwater | place... | reverse complement strand
CTGACGCCGCCGATCGACGGCGCGCCGTCGCAGCGGTTCGGGCGCGGTTCGACGGGCTGGCGCTGGCGCGCGGACCGGGCCGAGGCGCGCGCCCCCGCGAGCGGACGGGTCGCCTTCGCCGGCCCGCTGAGCGGCTGGGGGCAGGTGGTGATCCTCGACCTCGGACCGGGCTGGCGCGCCGTGGTGTCGGGCCTGGACGAGGCGGCGGTGGAGACGGGCGACCGGGTCGCCGACGGCCAGGTTCTGGGCCGCTCGGGCGCGGACGGCGAGATCGCCTTCGAACTGCGCCGCGACGAACGGCCGATCGATCCGGCGCCATGGTTGCGGTGAAGGCGTGGCGAGTGGCTGGCCGCTCCTCCGAAACCGCTTCCCAAGCCGCGATGACGCTGATTTTATCCGCGGATCGGCGGTCGGCCACGATTTGGTCGCGCGTCGGTCCGTATCTGTTGAACACGCCGCGCTCGCGGCCGCCGCCTGACCGTTGAAAGAAACCCGATGCGTAAACTGCTTCTGATAGGCGCCGCCGCCGTGACCATGGTCGGCGTGAGCGCCGCCGCCGTCGGCCAGACGCCGCGCAACGAAGCCTTCCGCATGCTGGGGCTGTTCGGCGACGTGCTGGGCATCGTCGAACAGGCCTATGTCGTGCCGGTCGACGACAAGAAGCTGATCGAGGCGGCGCTGCAGGGCATGATGACCGCCCTCGATCCCCACTCCAACTATCTGCCGCCGGACGGCTACGGCGACCTGCAGGAACGCACCTCGGGGGCCTATTCGGGCGTCGGCCTGACCATCCAGTCCGAGGCGGGAATGGTGAAGGTCATCTCGCCCATGGACGGCGGGCCGGCCGCGCGCGCGGGCGTCAACGCCGGCGACGTCATCTCGTCCATCGACGGCCAGAACGCCTCGGGCCTGACGGTCAGCCAGGTGTCGGACAAGCTGCGCGGCGCCGTCGGCACCTCGGTCAAGGTCACCTTCCTGCGCGACGGCGAGGAGCCGAGGGAGGTCGTCCTGACCCGCGAGGTCATCAAGATCGAGTCCGTCACCGGCCGGGTCGAGGGCGAGTTCGGCTATCTGCGCGTCTCGACCTTCAACGAGAACACCGGCCGCGAACTGAGCGAGACCATCGCCCGGCTCAAGACCGAGAACCCCGCCATCAAGGGCTATGTGCTGGACCTGCGCAACAACGGCGGCGGCCTGCTGGACGCGGCCATCGCCGTGTCCGACGCCTTCCTGGAACGCGGCGAGATCGTCAGCCAGCGCGGGCGCAAGGCCGATCAGATCCAGCGCTATTCCGCCCGACCGGGCGACCAGATCGGCGGCCTGCCGCTGGTGGTGCTGATCAACTATGGATCGGCCTCGGCCTCGGAGATCGTCGCCGGCGCCCTGAAGGATCATCAGCGGGCCACGCTGGTCGGACTGACCAGCTTCGGCAAGGGCTCGGTCCAGACCGTCATCCCCCTGCGCGGCGGCGCCGACGGGGCCCTGTCGATCACCACGGCGCGCTACTACACGCCGTCCGGCGCCTCGATCCAGAAGATCGGCGTCGAGCCGGATCTGGAAGTGTCGCGCTCGGCCGCCGAGGCCAAGATCGTGTCGCGGTCGAACTTCATCTATTCCGAGGCCGCCTACGCCACCGCCCTGGACTCGTCGATCGGGGCCGAGCGCAAGGGGCCGCACACGCCCCGCGAGGCGCCCGGCGAGACCTATGACGAGGACAAGGACTATCAGCTGGAGCGGGCCTTCGACGTGCTGCGCGCCGGCGGAAACCTGACCCAGCTGGCCGCCGCGCCGGAGGGCATCGTGGTGTCCGAGCCCGGCGCGACCCTGGCCGCGGTCGAGCCGGAGCCCGCGCCCGAGAACTAGGTCCGGGACGTCAAGGGGCGGGCGCCCATGCCTAACGGCGCGTTAGGGTTTCTTAACCGACGCCCGCCAGAGTGGCCCTTGAAGGAGTCCGCTTCGCGGACCCCCGCATCAAGCGTCCAGTTTGCCCATGTTCGCCAAACGCCAATCTGTCCTGGCCGCCACCGCCGCAATCCCCCCGGTGCGCCGGTCAATGCGTGAAAACCTCGCGCCCGCTGCCCGCTTCCTCAGCAAGCCGCCGGTCGCCGTCGCCGGCGCCGGGCTGATGCTGATGGGCGCGGCCGCCCTGTTCATCACCGTGCTGGGCGATCCCCGCGCCGGCGCCCCGTCGGCCCGCGCGGCGCTGAAGCGCGAAGCCCCCGTCGCCGCCCCGGTCCCCACCGGCCTCGAGGCCTTCTCCATGGGCGCCTATGGCTCCTGGCAGGATGTCGCGGCCGAAGGCGGGGCCGCCGATCCCGCCCTGTCCGGCGAGGCGGTCATCACCCTGCCGAACGGGGCCACCGTCTCCGGCAATGGCGCGCCGGTCACCGCGCCGCGCGTGACGGCCTCGCCCCTGCCGGCCGCCCCCCTCGCCGGGCTCAGCCAGCCGGGCCCCAACGGCCCCCTGCCGACCATCGCCTCGGACGGCCGCGTGCCGGCCCAGGCCTATGCCCGGCCCTTCCGCTCGAACGGCCGGCCCCGGGTGGCCCTGATCGTCGGCGGTCTCGGCCTGAACGCCGCCACCACCCGCGCCGCCATCGAACGCCTGCCCGCCGAGGTCACCCTGAGCTTCGTGCCCTATGCCGAGGGCCTGCAGACCTGGATCGACCTCGCCCGCGCCCAGGGCCATGAGGTCATGCTGGAAATGCCGATGGAGCCCACCGGCTATCCCGACAACGATCCGGGCCCCTACACCCTCCTGGCCTCGGGCCAGCCCGCCGACATCACGGCCAAGATGAACTGGCTGCTGGGCCGCGCCACCGGCTATTTCGGCGTCACCAACTACATGGGCGACCGGTTCGCCAACTCCGACGCCGGGATGAACGCCTTCCTCGGCATCCTGCGCCAGCGCGGCGTCGCCTTCCTCGACGACGGCTCGATGAGCCGCCGCCCGGGCGCCTGGGCTCGCGCCAGCGCCAACCGGGTCATCGACGAACAACAGACCCCCGCCGCCATCGTCGGGCAGCTGAATGCGCTGGAGGCCCTGGCCAAGGGCAATGGACAGGCCCTGGGCACGGGCTTCAGCTATCCGGTCACGGTCGAGGCCGTGGCCCGCTGGACCGCCGACCTCGACGCGCGGGGACTGCAGCTGGCGCCCGCCTCGGCGATGACGCAGCGGCCGGGAAGATAGGGACGAGGGATTAGGGATTAGGGATTAGGGATTAGGAAGCAGCCCTCCCCGGCTCCGTCCCGCGCCATAACCCCTTCCCTCCCTCATCCCTAATCCCTAATCCCTCATCCCTATGAAGGAACTCTCCCGCTACCGCCCGAATGTCGGCGTCGTGCTGTTCCATCCGGACGGCCGCGTCTGGTACGGGCGCCGGGCCGGGACCGGGGCCCCGCATAACTGGCAGTTCCCCCAGGGCGGCGTCGACGACGGCGAGGATCCGGAAACCGCCGCCCGCCGCGAACTGGCCGAGGAGACGGGCGTCGTCTCCGCCGAACTGATCGCCTCCACCGACGGCTGGATCGTCTACGACTTCCCCGAGGGCTATGGCGGCACGAAACAGGCGCGGGGATGGGCCGGGCAGAAGCAGCGCTGGTTCGCCTTCCGCTTCACCGGAGACGAGTCCGAGATCGACCTTGAGGCCCATGGCGAGATCGAGTTCGACGCCTGGCGCTGGGGCCCGCTCAGCGACGCCCCGGACCTGATCGTGCCGTTCAAGCGGGCGGTCTATGAACAGGTCGTGGCCGTGTTCGCGCCGCTGGTTGTCTAGGCCGCGGCGCAGCCCTGCGGATTGAACACCCGCGTCATCGACGCCGGATATTTCGCCAGCAGACGGGCCGGCCGGATCGGCCGGGCGACGAAGCCGCCGCCGCAGTTGGGGCAGACGCCCTTCAGCGCGCCGTCCACGCAGGCGGCGCAGAAGGTGCATTCGAAAGTGCAGATGCGGGCCTCGGCGCTGTCGAACGGCAGGTCGCGGTCGCAGCATTCGCAGTTGGGGCGCAGTTCGAGCATGGGAGCCTCCTCGCGGCGGAGGCTACACCGTCAGTGCGCCGGCGCCAGCCGCATCAGCACCAGACCCACGACGACGAGGCCGGCGGCCGTCACCCGCATTGGATGCACGCCCTCGTTCAGCCAGATGGCCCCGACCACGAAGGCGCCGACCGCGCCGATGCCGGTCCAGACGGTGTAGGCCGTGCCCAGCGGCAGGCTCTTCATAGACACCGACAGCAGGGCGAAACTCATCCCCATGGTCACGAAGGTGATCACGCTGGGCCACAGGCGGGTGAAGCCCGCCGACTGTTTCATGAAATACGCCCAGACGATTTCCAGCAGTCCGGCGATGATCAGATAGATCCAGGCCATGGGTGCGGCCCTCCTTGCAAAGGGCCGGGCCGTCCCGGACTTTGCCCGCGATAAAGGATCGCCGGGGCGAGGACGTGGCCTCGTCTGCAGGGGCTATCTAGGGCTTCCAACCGGGGGGTCAAGCACCGCCGATCTTGTCATCCCGGCCGCAGCGAAGCGGAGAGCCGGGACGGGACGAACTCCACAAATGAAAAATCCCGGGCAGCTCGAAGAGCTGAACCGGGATCCGGGTGGGATCAACCCTGCTCCCGGACAGGCTACGCCTTCCGGGAGCAGGATGGTTGGGGAGGGCGCGTCCCGGATCGCGGCTGCGCCGCGTCCGGGATGACAAGGGCTTGAAGGCCTACGCCGCGGCCACTTCCGAGGCCTGTTCGGCCAGGATGGTCAGGCCGGCCGGGGTCACGTCGGCGAAGCCGCCGTGGACCTCGAACTGGCGCCGCGAGACGCCGTCGATGACCGTGACCACGCCTTCGCGCAGGGCGGTCATGAAGGGGGCGTGGTCGGCGAGGACGCCGAAATCGCCCTCGACGCCGGGCGCATCGACCTGGTCGACGAGGCCGTTGAAGACCTCGCGCTCAGGCGAGACGAGGGAGAATGAGAGTTTGGACGCCATGTTCAGGCCTTTCCGGGGAAGTGAGTGTAGGCGATCGGACCGTGTCGAGACTGCATCGCCCGGACGGTCAAACCGAGGCGCTCGCTCTGCTCACCGCTGTCGTCGATGATCAGAAGCTCGTCGTAGGGGCAGACCTGATAGCCGTTCCCGGTGCCGCAGGTCGTATTGAGTTCAAGGTCGATATCCTTACGCGACCCGATGACTCCGGCTCTCATGCCTTCGCCGACGTTGAGCGCGTCTGGACCGAGATAGACAACAGTGCATGAGCCGGGAGCAGGCCCCGCGACGGCGACGACAGCGTCCGCTCCGCGCCACGAATATCCTTGCCGCTGAAGATCCATTTCGCCGTCCGGCAAAGGATTGGCGATCGGTCTGGCCCCGATCGCTCGGGCGGCCGCCGCCATTTCTACGCCCTCCACGGCGACGTTAACGCAGAGATCTCGCACCAAGATCATGGCGGCGAACTGCTCCTCCGCGTGCGGACGCTCCTGCGCGGACGCGGGGGGTGCGGCGACCGCGACAGCCGATGCGGCCAGGACCAGAAAGTGGCCCCAGCCTTTCATCAGGCCGCCTCGGCGGCGAGCTTCTGGGCCTTCTCGACGGCTTCCTCGATGGCGCCGACCATGTAGAAGGCCGCTTCCGGAAGGTGGTCGTATTCGCCGGCGACGATGCCCTTGAACGATCGGATCGTGTCTTCCAGCGAGACGAATTTGCCCGGGGAGTTGGTGAACTGCTCGGCCACGAAGAACGGCTGCGACAGGAAGCGGCTGATCTTGCGGGCGCGCGACACGATCAGCTTGTCCTCTTCCGACAGCTCATCCATGCCCAGGATGGCGATGATGTCCTTGAGCGACTTGTACTGCTGCAGCACTTCCTGGACCGAACGGGCCACGCGGTAGTGCTCCTCGCCGATGACCAGCGGGTCCATGATCCGCGAGGTCGAGTCCAGCGGGTCCACGGCCGGGAAGATGGCCTGGGCGGCGATGTCGCGGTTCAGAACCGTGGTCGCGTCCAGGTGGGCGAAGGAGGCGGCGGGGGCCGGGTCGGTGAGGTCGTCGGCGGGGACGTAGATGGCCTGGACCGAGGTGATCGAGCCCTTCCTGGTCGAGGTGATCCGCTCCTGAAGGTTGCCCATCTCGGTGGCCAGGGTCGGCTGATAGCCCACGGCCGAGGGGATGCGGCCCAGCAGGGCGGACACTTCCGAACCCGCCTGGGTGAAGCGGAAGATGTTGTCGACGAACAGCAGGACGTCCTTGCCCTCTTCGTCGCGGAAATATTCGGCCTGGGCCAGGCCGGTCAGGGCGACGCGGGCGCGGGCGCCGGGAGGCTCGTTCATCTGGCCGTAGACGAGGGCGCATTTCGAACCCTCGGTCGAGCCGCCGTTCTTGGCCGGGTCCACGTTGACGTTGGACTCGATCATCTCGTGATACAGGTCGTTGCCCTCGCGGGTGCGTTCACCCACGCCGGCCAGCACCGAATAGCCGCCGTAGGCCTTGGCGATGTTGTTGATCAGCTCCTGCATGGTCACGGTCTTGCCCACGCCGGCGCCGCCGAACAGGCCGACCTTGCCGCCCTTGGTGTAGGGGCACATCAGGTCGATGACCTTGATCCCGGTGACGAGGATTTCCGACGAGGTCGACTGCTCCTCGAAGCTCGGGGCCTCGCGGTGGATCGGGCGGTACATGGTGGTCTTGATCGGGCCCTGTTCGTCGATCGGCGCGCCGACGACGTTCATGATGCGGCCGAGCGTGCCGGGTCCGACCGGGGCCAGGATCGAGGTGCCGGTGTCGGTCACCGGCTGGCCGCGGGTCAGGCCTTCCGAGGTGTCCATGGCGATGGTGCGGACCATGTTCTCGCCGAGGTGCTGGGCGACCTCGAGCACGAGGGTGAACGGCTTGCCGGTCTTCTGGTCGACGTTCTGGGTCTCCAGGGCGTTCAGGATCGCGGGCAGCTGGCCCTCGAACTCGACGTCGACGACGGCGCCGATGACCTGGGCGATCCGGCCCACGCCGGTGCCGGCCGTATAGGCGGCGTTGCCGGTGGAGGCGGCGGCTGCGGGCGCCTTGGGAGCGGCCGGCTTGCGGGCGGGTTTCTTGGCGGTGGTGTCGGTCATCGGTTCGTTCCGTTCGGAAGGTCGTGCTTGGCGTGTCTGTGCGGGGGTCGGATCAGAGGGCTTCGGCGCCGGCGATGATCTCGATCAGTTCGGTGGTGATCTGGGCCTGGCGTTTGCGGTTGTACTGCAGGGTCAGGCTGTTGATCAGGTCGCCCGCATTGCGCGTGGCGTTGTCCATGGCGCCCATCTGGGCCCCGAAGAAGCTGGCCTGGTTCTCGTACAGGGCGGCCAGCACCTGGGTGGTGATGTTGCGCGGCAGCAGGGTCTCGAGAATCTCTTCCTCGGAGGGCTCGTACTCGTAGGTCGCGCCGTTCAGGTCGATCGGGGCGGCGTCGCCGTCGACGACCGCCGGGATCAGCTGTTTCGGGGTCGGCACCTGGGCGATGACCGACTGGAAGCGGCTGTAGAACAAGGTCACGACGTCGGCGTGGCCGGCCTCGAACTCTTCGGCGATCAGCCGGGCGATCGGCTCCGCCGCCGGCAGCCCAATGACCTTGTGGTCGCTCATCTCGAAGGTCTTCACCAGCTTGTCGCCGTACAGGCGGGACAGGCCGTCGCGGGACTTGCGGCCCACGGCGATGATGCGGACGTCCTTGCCGGCGCTGACCAGGCTGTTGATCCGCTCGCGCGCGGCCCGGATGACGTTGGTGTTGAACCCGCCGGCCAGACCCTTGTCGCCGGTGGCGACGACGATCAGATGTTTCTTGTCCGACCCGGTGCCGGCCAGCAGTTTCGGCGCGCCGTCGCCGGACACGCCGGCCGCCAGATTGGCGATCACGGCGGCCATCTTCTTCGCATAGGGACGGGCGCTTTCAGCCTGGTCCTGGGCGCGCTTCAGCTTGGCCGCGGCGACCATGTTCAGGGCTTTCGTGATCTTCTGCGTGGACTTCACGCTTCCGATCCGATTGCGCATTTCCTTGAGGCTGGCCATCCGGCGCTACTTTCTCGCTATCCGGTCCGGTCTCAGGCGAACGTCTTGAGGAAGGCGTCCAGCACCGACTTCAGCTCGGCTTCGAGCTCGGCGGTGAGGTCCTTCTTGGCGCGGATGCCGTCCAGCAGGCCGGCGTTCGACGACTTGATGCGGGCCAGCAGCTCGCTCTCGAAGCGGCCGATGTCGCCCACCGCGATGCCGTCCAGATAGCCGCGCGTGCCGGCGTAGACCGAGACGACCTGCTCTTCCATGGTCAGCGGGCTGTACTGCGGCTGCTTCAGCAACTCGGTCAGGCGCGCGCCCCGGGCCAGCAGCTTCTGGGTCGAGGCGTCGAGGTCCGAGCCGAATTTCGCGAAGGCGGCCATTTCCCGGTACTGGGCCAGCTCGCCCTTGATCGAGCCGGCGACCTTCTTCATCGCCTTGGTCTGGGCCGAGGAGCCCACGCGCGACACGGAGATGCCGACGTTCACGGCCGGGCGGATGCCCTGGTAGAACAGGTCGGACTCGAGGAAGATCTGGCCGTCGGTGATCGAGATCACGTTCGTCGGGATGTAGGCCGAAACGTCGTTGGCCTGGGTCTCGATCAGCGGCAGGGCGGTCATCGAGCCCGAGCCATAGTCGGCGTTCAGCTTGGCCGAACGCTCCAGCAGGCGGCTGTGCAGATAGAAGACGTCGCCCGGATAGGCTTCGCGGCCCGGCGGACGGCGCAGCAGCAGGGACATCTGGCGATACGCGACAGCTTGCTTCGACAGATCGTCATAGACGATCAGGGCGTGCATGCCGTTGTCGCGGAAGAACTCGCCCATGGCCGTGCCCGAGAACGGGGCCAGGAACTGCAGCGGGGCCGGCTCCGAGGCCGTGGCGGCGACGACGATGGTGTAGTCCAGGGCGCCGCGCTCCTCGAGCGTCTTGACGATCTGGGCCACGGTCGAGCGCTTCTGGCCGATGGCGACGTAGATGCAGTACAGCTTCTCGCCTTCGCTGGTGGCGGCGGCGTTGGTGCTCTTCTGGTTCAGGATGGTGTCGATGGCGACGGCGGTCTTGCCGACCTGACGGTCGCCAATGATCAGCTCGCGCTGGCCGCGGCCGATCGGGATCAGGGTGTCGATGGCCTTCAGGCCGGTCTGCATCGGTTCATGCACCGACTTCCGCGGGATGATGCCCGGCGCCTTGACGTCGACGCGGCGACGCTCGGTGAACTGGATCGGGCCCTTGCCGTCGATCGGCTCGCCCAGCGGGTTGACGACGCGGCCCAGCAGGCCCTTGCCGACCGGAACGTCCACGATCTCGCCCAGACGGCGGACCTCGTCGCCCTCGGCGATCTGGTTGTCCTGGCCGAAGATCACGGCGCCGACGTTGTCGCGCTCGAGGTTCAGGGCCATGCCCTTCACGCCGGCTTTCGGGAACTCGATCATCTCGCCGGCCTGGACATTGTCCAGACCGTGGATGCGGGCGATTCCGTCGCCGACCGACAGCACCTGGCCGACGTCGGACACGTCGGCTTCAACGCCGAAATTGGCGATCTGCGACTTGAGGATAGCCGAGATTTCGGCGGCGCGGATGTCCATGACAGGCTCTCTGTTATCGTCTTGTCAGCGCGGCCCCGTCGGAGCCGCGAGCGTTGGGGTCAGGCCCGTTTGAGGGCGAACTTCATCTGGTCGAGCTTGGTCTTCAGCGAGGCGTCGAACAGTTTCGAGCCGACCTTGACCTTCAGGCCGCCCAGGATCGACGGATCGACGCGGGCGGTCATCTCCGGATCCTTGCCCAGCGAGGTGCGGAGCGCGGTCTGGATGGATTTCATCTGGGCGGCGGTCAGGGCCTGGGCCGAAACGACCTCGGCGGCGACGACGCCCGTCTTCTTGGCATACAGCGCCTCGAAGCCCGCGATCACGCCCGGCAGGTCGCGCGAGCGGCCGTTCTGGGCCAGCAGGCCGAGGAAATTCTTCGTCACGCCATTGAATTTCGCCTTGTCGGCGATGGCGACCAGGCCCTTTTGCTGGTCCTCGGCGGCGATGACCGGCGACTGGGCCAGCCGGCGCAGGTCGGCGCTCTCGTTCCACGCGGCCCGCAGTGCGGCCAGATCGGCGCGCACGGCGTTCAGGGCGCCTGTCTCGTCAGAGAGGTCGAACAGCGCCTGTGCGTAGCGCTTGCCGACTTCCGTCGTCCTGTAATCGTCAGCCACTTATAAGGTCCGCGCGGGTTAGCGTTCGGGTTTGCGACCGGCGGCGGGGTGCGCACCGATCAAAGGCCTGAAATGCTTGAAGAAAGCACGCCGGGGACGCGTCTTGCAACGCGCCCTCCGGCTCAGCCGGGCGCCTGATAGCACTCATACCGGGGCGCCGCAACCGAGGCGGGCCCAGATGAGTCGTCGGATTGCCGCACCCCGGTCAGTGGGCGACGCGCTTGCCGCGAGGGACAAGGTGCATGATCGCCACGATGACGCCCCCCACCACCAGGCCGACGACCGCCGAGGCGGCCGCCGTCGCCACCCAGCCCGTCACGGGACCGATGAGCGGGACGCGCCCGGCCGCCTGTCCCAGACTCGCGACCAGGTCCGGCACGGCGTCGAGATGGTATTCATGCAGGCCGTGGACCAGAATTCCTCCGCCGACCCACAGCATGGCCAGGGTGCCGATCGTCGCCAGCCCGGTCAGCACGACGGGCATGGCCTTGACCATGCCCCGGCCCAGGGCGCGCGCCGGAGCCGAAGTGCGCTCGGCCAGATGCAGGCCGATATCGTCCATCTTCACGATCAGCGCTACAGCGCCATAGACCGCTCCGGTGATCAACAATCCGACCAGGGCCAGGGCCGCCGCCTGGGTCGCCAGCGGCCGTTCAGCCAGGTCGGCCAGGGCGATGGCGGTGATCTCGGCCGAGAGGATCAGGTCGGTGCGGATCGCCGAGCCGACCATTTTCTTTTCCTGTTCCCGGGACGACAGGGCCAGGGCCTCTGTCGGGATATCGCCATCTCGGTGACCCGCCAGCTTCTCCCACAGCTTCTCGCACGCCTCGAAACAGAGATAGGCGCCCCCGGCCATCAGGAGCGGCGTCAGCGCCCAGGGCGCGAAGGCGCTGATCAGCAGGGCCCCGGGCAGGAGGATCAGGAATTTGTTCTTCAACGAACCGATGGCGATCTTGCCGATGATGGGCAGTTCGCGGGCGGGCGAGAAGCCCATGGCGTAACCCGGCGTCACCGCGGCGTCGTCGACCACCACGCCGGCGGCCTTGACGCTGGCGCGGCCGGCGGCGGCGGAGACGTCGTCCACCGAGGCCGCCGCCATTTTGGCGATCGTGGCGACGTCGTCGAGAAGGGCGGCTAGACCTGAGGGCACGCTTCACCTGATAACGAATGCAGTTCTTCCTTGGCTAGGCGAGGCCGCGAGCCGGGTCCAGAGGCGCGATCGAGCGCGGCGCCCTGCCGCGCCCCGCTGCGGTGAAAAATTCTGGCGCGGTCTCCCCGGCTGGCCTATCCGGGGTTCATGACCGAAATCGTCGCACTGCTATCCGATCCCGCCGCCTGGGCCGCCCTTGTCACCTTGATCGTGATGGAGGTGGTGCTGGGGATCGACAACCTGATCTTCATCTCCATCCTCTCGAACAAGCTGCCGCCCGAGCACCGCTCGCGGGTCCGCCGCATCGGCATCTCCCTGGCCCTGATCATGCGTCTGGCCCTCCTGTCGATGATCGCCTGGATCGTCAGCCTGACCGCCCCCGTCTTCACCGTCATGGACAACGCCTTCTCATGGAAGGACATGATCCTGATCGCCGGCGGCCTGTTCCTGCTCTGGAAGGCGACCAAGGAAATCCACCACAGCGTGGATCCCACGAAGAGCGACGACATGCTGGAGAAGGACAAGACCGAGATGGTCATCTCCAATGTCGGCTCGGCCATCTTCCAGATCATCCTGCTGGACCTGGTCTTCTCGATCGACTCCATCCTGACCGCGGTCGGCATGACCGATCACCTGCCAATCATGGTCGTGGCCGTGCTGGTCGCCGTCACGGTCATGCTGCTGGCGGCCGATCCGCTGGCGAATTTCATCAACGAGAACCCGACCGTCGTCATGCTGGCGCTCGGCTTCCTGCTGATGATCGGCATGGTGCTGATCGCCGAGGGCTTCGGCGCGCATGTGCCCAAGGGCTATATCTACGCCGCCATGGCCTTCTCGGCCGGGGTCGAGGTGCTGAACATGTGGAGCCGCAAGGCCTCCGAGAAGAAGCAGGCCGCCCTCGCGGAACGGCAGGCGGCGTTGAACAAGGCCGAGACGGCCGAACCGGGAGTCTGACCATGCGGGGGGCCGTCCTCCTTCTCGCTGCGCTGCTGACGCCCTTGCCGGCGGCGGCGCAGTCGACGGTCCCGCCGGTCCCCATAGAGGCCTCCGCGCCGGCCCCGATCCCGGTCTACGGGTTCGAGATTGTCCGGGCGTATCCCCACGACCCCGGCGCCTTCACCCAGGGGCTGGAGTTCCGCAACGGCGAGTTGCTGGAAAGCACGGGCCGTTCTCCCTCGACCGTGCGACGGGTGCGGCTGGAAGACGGGGCGGTGATACAGAAACGCGAACTGGATCCGGCCTTGTTCGGCGAAGGGCTGACCGCCTTCGGCGACCGCGTCCTGACCCTGACATGGAAGGGCGGCCAGGGTTTCGTCTGGGACCCGGCGACGCTCGAGCCCCGCGGCGAGTTCGCCTATGCCGGCGAAGGCTGGGGCCTGACCCATGACGCGACGCGGCTGATCCTGTCCGACGGCACAGCCGCGCTGCGCTTCCTTGATCCGCGGACCTTCGCGGAAACGGGCCGGGTCCCGGTCACCGTCCAGGGCCGGCCGCTGCGCCAGATCAACGAGCTGGAATGGGTCGAGGGCGAGGTCTTCGCCAATGTCTGGCAGACCGACTTCATCGTCCGCATCGATCCGGCGACGGGCGTGGTGAAGGGCGTCATCGACCTGACCGGCCTGATGCCGGACCGGTCCGGGCTCGATCCGACCGATGCGGTCCTCAACGGCATCGCCTGGGACGCGGAGGGCCGCCGCCTGTTCGTCACCGGCAAGAACTGGCCGAAACTGTTCGAGATCCGGCTGACGGGACCGCGCTAGTCCTCTCCCTCCCCTTCATGGGGAGGGTGGTCGCGCAGCGACCGGGTGGGGAATTTCAGACGCACCCCACCCTGTCGTCGCTCCGCGCCGACATCCCTCCCCATGAAGGGGAGGGAGAACGCAGCTACAGAAAACTGTACGGGTCCACGTCGACGCTGAGCCGCACCGACCCCGGAACCTTCACCCGCGCCAGCCAGGCCCGCAGGAAGCCCTGCAGGTCGACGTCGCGATCCGCGCGGACCAGCAGCCGCTTGCGCCGCCGCCCCCGCACCAGGGCCAGCGGCGCGTCGGCGGGACCATAGACCTCCAGCCGTCCGGCGTTGGGGATGTTCTCGGCCAGGTCGCGGGCGACCTTCTCGACCGCCATGGCGTTCTCGCTCGACAGGATGATGGCCGCCAGCCGGCCGTGCGGCGGCAGGGAGGCCGCCTCGCGCTCGGCCATCTCGGCCGCGACGAAGGCGTCGCGGTCGCCCGCGGCCAGCGCCATCAGCACCGGATGCTCGGGCGTCCAGGTCTGCAGGATGGCCCGGCCCGGCTTGTCGGCCCGCCCCGCCCGGCCCGTGGCCTGGGTCAGCAGCTGGAAGGTGCGCTCGGCCGCGCGCAGGTCGCCGCCGCGCAGGCCCAGGTCGGCGTCCACCACCCCGACCAGGGTCAGGTGCGGGAAGTTGTGGCCCTTGGCCGCCGCCTGGGTGGCCACAAGGATGTCGATCTCTCCGTCGGCCATGCGCTGGATCAGCGCCCGCGCGGATTTCGCGTCCGGCGCCGTGTCGCTGCTGAACACCGCGGTGCGCGCCTGCGGGAACAGCTGGCGCACCTCCTCCTCGACGCGTTCGACCCCCGGCCCGACCGAGACCAGCGAATCCTCGGCCCCGCAGGCGGGGCAGTGTTTCGGCCGCAGCATGGAGAAGCCGGTCAGATGGCAGATCAGCCGGCCGGTGTAGCGATGCTCGACCAGCCAGCTGTCGGTATCGGGCGCGGTCAGGCGATGGCCGCAGACCCGGCACAGCACCACCGGCGCATAGCCGCGCCGGTTCAGGAACAGCAGGGTCTGCTCGCCGCGCAGCAGCGTCTCGCCGATGGCCTCGCGCAGGGGCTGGGACAGCCAGGTCTGGGGATCAGGCGGGGTCTGGCGCAGGTCCAGCAGGGACACGTCCGGCAGCACGGCCGCCCCGTGCCGCGCCGCCAGCTTGAGCCAGCCGTAACGGCCCTGATGGGCGTTCCACAGCGTCTCCAGCGACGGCGTGGCCGAGGCCAGCACCACCGTCGCCCCCTCGATCCGCGCCCGCGCCACGGCCAGGTCGCGGCCGTGATAGACCAGCCCCTCCTCCTGTTTGAACGAGCCGTCGTGCTCCTCATCGACCACCACCAGCCGCAGGTTGGCGTAGGGCAGGAACAGGGCCGAGCGGGCGCCGACCACGATGTTGCAGCGCCCGGCGATCACCGCCTCCCACACCTGCCGCCGGCGCGGCGGGGCGACGCCCGAATGCCATTCCGCCGGGGCCGCGCCGAAGCGGTCGGTGATGCGGGAGATCAGGGCCTGGGTCAGGGCGATCTCGGGCAGCAGGATCAATATCTGCGCCGCCGGATCGGCCTTCAGCGTCCGCGCCGCCGCCTCCAGATAGGCCTCGGTCTTGCCCGAGCCGGTGACCCCGTCCAGCAGGAAGGGGGCGAAGCCGCCCTTCGCGGTCGCCTCGGCCATCTCATGCGCCGCCGCCGCCTGATCGGCGTTCAGCGTCGCCGGGGCGTGATCCGGGTCGGGGGCGTCGAAGGCGGCGACCGCCTCGATCTCGATGACCTCCAGCACGCCCTCGTCGACCAGCCCCTTGACGACGCCCGACGACACGCCCGCCGCCCGGGCCAGATCGGGCCCCGGCATGGACCGCTGGCCCAGGGCCTCCAGCACCGCCGTCCGCGCCGCCGTCGGTCTGGCGGAAGCCTTGTCGCCGACCCGCCGCACCCGCCGTTCAGGCCGGGGTTTCGGCGCGCGCAGGCCCTTCAGCGCCGTCGCCGCCATCTCGCCCGGCGCGCTCAGCGTCCAGCGGGCGGCCCATTCGACGAAGTCCACGGTCTTTTCGGGCAGGCGCGGATCGTCCAGCACATGGTCGATGGCCTTCAGCCGCCGGTTCGAGCCCGTCGTCTCGCGCGCCTCCGAGACGATGCCCCGCATCAGCCGCGGCCCCAGCGGCACGGCGACCTGGTCCCCGCGCGCGACGTCCAGCCCCTCGGGGACCTCGTAGTCGAAGGCCTCGGGCACCGGCAGGGGAATGAGGACGCTGGCGACTTTCACCGGGCAGCCCGCTCCGCTAGAGAGACTGGCATGAAACTCTTCCTCGACACAGCCGACGTCGCCGTCATCAGGGACATGGTCCCCACCGGCATGGTGGACGGCGTCACCACCAATCCCTCGCTGATCGCCAAATCCGGTCGCAACATCGCCGAGGTCATCGCCGAGATTTGCGCCCTCGTCGAGGGGCCCATCTCCGCCGAGGCCGTGGCGACCGATTTCGAGACCATGGTGAAGGAGGGCGACAAGCTGGCCGCCATCGCTCCGAACGTGGTGGTGAAACTGCCCCTGACCTGGGACGGACTGCGCGCCGCGCGCGCCTTCGCCGACAAGGGGATCAGGACCAATGTCACCCTGTGCTTCTCGGCCGCCCAGGCCATGCTGGCCGCCAAGGCCGGCGCCACCTTCATCTCGCCCTTCGTCGGCCGGCTGGAAGACCACGGCGCCGACGGCATCGGCCTGCTGGAGGAAATCCGGGTCCTGTACGACGTGCACGGCTTCGACACGCAGATTCTGGCCGCCAGCCTGCGCAATCCGAACCATGTCAGCGCCGCCGCCGTGGCCGGGGCCGACGCCGCGACCATCCCCGCTGACGTTTTCAAGGCCCTGGTCAAACACCCGTTAACCGACAAGGGGCTTGATGCTTTCCTGGCGGACTGGGGCAAGACCGGCCAGTCCATTCTGTAGCTGTGCCTCGAGGAGAGGTTTGTGAGCGTTTCGCCTGACCTCTCGACCAAGCCGGCAGAGCCTCACTGGCCGGAAATCCGCGCCTGGCTGCAGACCAACGCCCAGATCCTGCTGGACGATCGCTCCCTGCTGGAGGAGATCGGGCTCAAGCCCCATGGCCGCAATGTCGTCGAGTTCGGCCGCGCCGCCCTGACCCGGCTGGAAGAGGCCGCCGAGCGCGAGGCCGACGCTCGCAAGCGCATCGAATCCATCGCCCGCGCCAATTTCGCCGCCCAGACCCAGACCCATGTCGCCGCCCTCGACCTGATGGAGGCGCGCAACGCCTCCGATCTGGCCCGCCGTCTCGACGCCGTGGCGCAGGGCCGGTTCGGCCTCGCCGGGGCCGCCATCGCCATGGAGAAGCCGGGCGGCGTGCCCTTCGGCTGGCGCGGGCTCGAGGCCGGCGGGGTCGACGCCCTGCTGGGCGACCACGGCCTGACCTGGCTGGGCCCCAATTTCGACGGGCTCAACCTGTTCGGCGCGGCCGAGACCGGGGTGAAGTCGGTCGCCCTGATCCGCATGGCCCCGCAGTTCCCCGGCACCGGAGCTCCGGCGCGCCACGCCATCTGCGCCTTCGGCTCGCCCGAGCCGGACGGCTTCGCCCCGACCATGGGCTGCGAGCTGGTGGCCTTCATCGCCCGGGTGGTGGAACGGACCGCCGAACGATGGCCGATTCTCAGCTGACCGTTCCCGGCCTGTCCGCGGACCAGGCCCTCTCGGCCTGGCTGGAGCATCTGGCCCACGAACGCCGGCTGGCGGCCAATACGCTGGAAGCCTACGGCCGCATCGGCCGGGGCTATCTCGCCTTCCTGCAACGCCACCGCGGCGAGCCGCAGCGGCTGGCCGATCTGGGAACCGTCACCGCCGCCGAGGTCCGCGCCCATCTGGCCGAACGGCGCGGCGGGGACCATCCGCTGGCGGCGCGATCCATCAGCCAGACCCTGTCGGCGATCCGCGCCTTTCACGCCTTCCTCGACCGCCGCTGCGCCACGCCCGCGCCGCAGCTGGCCCTGGTGCGGGGCCCCCGCATCAAGCCGTCCCTGCCCCGGCCCGTCAGCGAGGATCAGGCGCGCGGCCTGATGCAGGAGCCGGAAACCGACCCCGACGCCGAACCGTGGGAGGCCGCGCGCGACCGCGCCGTCCTGACCCTGCTGTACGGCTGCGGCCTGCGGATATCCGAAGCCCTGTCACTGACGTTCGCCGACACGCCTCTGCCGGAGACGTTGCGCATCACCGGCAAGGGCGGCAAGACCCGGATGGCTCCGGTCCTGCCGGCCGTGCGGGCGGCCGTGGACGCCTGGCTGGCGGTTCAGCCGTTTGCGCTGGCGCCCGGCGACGCCCTGTTCCGCGCCCGCCGCGGGGGGCCGCTGACGCCCCGGCACGTTCAGGCCACCGTCCAGCGGCTGCGCGGGCGGCTGGGCCTGCCCGCCTCGACGACGCCCCACGCCCTGAGGCACAGCTTCGCCACCCACCTGCTGGGCGCCGGGGCGGACTTGCGGGCCATCCAGGAACTGCTGGGCCACGCCAGCCTGTCGACGACGCAGAAATACACCGCCGTCGACGCCCAACACCTGCTGGCGGCCTATTCCGCCGCCCATCCGCGCCACTGACCACGGCGGGCTGGTCAGGGTCGTCCGGCCGCGCCTACAGTGACGGTCCATCCGCCAGGGAGACGGCGCGAGAGGTGACTGAATGACAGGCCTTGACCGTCGCGTCTTGCTGGCAGGGCTCGGGGCCCTCGGCCTTCCCGCCGGCCCCGCCGCCGCGCAGGACCCCGTCGGACCGCTGATCGAGGACCGGCCGATCCAGTTGCTGAGCAACCTGTTCACGCGCGTCGGCGCCGCGGTCTTCATCGACGGGCACGGGCCGTTCACCTTCGTGATCGACACCGGGGCGGGCACGACCTCGATCGCGGACACCCTGGCGGATCAGTTGGCCCTGCCTCCGCTGCAGTCCGTACTGGTTCACGGAATCACCGAAGCCAGGGTTACGCGCAGCGTGGCGATCAACCGGCTGCAGCTCAGCGGACTGGGATTCCGCAACCTCGCCTGCCCGGTCTTTCCGCGAGATCAGCTGGCCGCGGACGGTCTGATCGGTCTGGACGTGCTGGATCGTTTCCGATTGAAATTCAACGTCTCGCGCCGCACGGCCAGCCTGAATGTGCGGGGCGTCAGCGTCCGTATGGGCGGCGACATGGTCACCGGGTCGCGCCTGCGCCGCGAGGGCATCCGCTCCGTTCGCGGCCGCTTCGGCCAGATGATCATGACCCAGATTCTCGTGGATGGTCAGCCGACGGCGGCCTTCATCGACAGCGGGGCGCAATATTCGATCGGCAATCTGGCGCTGCGGCGCGCGGTCTCGGCCCGTCGCCGCGACGGCGGCCGGGCGGCCCGCGAGGTGCCGATCTACGGCGTCACCGGTCAGAGCCTCAGCGCGGACCTGGCGATGGTCGACGATCTCAGGTTCGGACCGCAGCGCCTGGGGGCCACGCCGATGCTGTTCGCCGACCTGCACTGTTTCGAGACCCTGGGTCTGTCGGGCCGGCCGTCCATGCTGATCGGCGCCGACCTGCTGGGCCGGTTCCGCGAGGTCACCCTGGACTTCCCGGGCAATACGGTGGTCTTTTCGGGCCTCCGCCGTCAGACCGACCGCAGGCTCGAAATTCCCGGCGTCTGAAGCGCGCGCCCCGTGATCAGGCCTGCATCGTCCAGCCTTCAACGCCCATGGCCGCCTGTTTGACAGCTTCCGAGCGCGTCGGATGCGGATGGCAGATGCGGGCGATGTCTTCCGACGACCCGCCGAAGGCCATGGCCACGCAGGCCTCGCCGATCATCTCGCCGGCCTGCGGACCCAGGATATGGACCCCCAGAATCCGGTCGGTCGCGGCGTCCGCCAGCACCTTGGCGAAGCCCTCGGTCTCATGGTTGATCTTGGCGCGCGAATTGGCGGCGAAGGGGAATTTTCCGACCTTGTAGGCGACGCCGTCGGCCTTCAACTGGTCCTCGGTCTTGCCGACCCAGGCCACTTCCGGGGCGGTGTAGACCACGCTGGGCACCAGATTGTAGTCGACGTGCCCGGCCTTGCCCGCGATCAGCTCGATCACGGCCACGGCGTCTTCCTCGGCCTTGTGCGCCAGCATCGGGCCGTAGGTGACGTCGCCGATCGTCCACACGCCGTCGGCGACCTTGAAGTGGTCATTGGCGAGGAAGCCGCGCTTGTCCGTCTCGACCCCGACCGTCTCGAGTCCCAGACCCCCGGTGTACGGACGCCGGCCGATGGCGACGAGAACGACGTCGCCCTTCAGGGTTTCCGTCGGTCCGCCGGCGGCCGGCTCGACGGTCAGCTCGACCCCGTCCTTGCCCGACTTCGCCGCCGTGACCTTCGACCCGAGCCTGAAGGTCATGCCCTGTTTGGTCAGGACGCGCTGGAAGGCGGTGGCCAGGTCCCTGTCCATGCCGGGCGTGATGCGGTCGAGGTATTCGACCACCGTCACCTGCGCCCCCAGACGGCGCCAGACCGATCCCAGCTCCAGGCCGATGATGCCGGCGCCGATCACGATCAGGTGCTTCGGCACGGCCGGCAGCGACAGGGCCCCGGTCGAATCCACGACCTTGTCCGCTTCGAAGGCCACGCCCGGCAGCGGCGTCGGCTCCGAACCCGTGGCGATGACGATGTCCTTCGCCGTCAGGATCGTCTTCGAGCCGTCGGCGGCCGTCACCTCGACCTGACCCTTGCCGACGATGCGGCCCCGGCCCTTGATCCAGTCGGCCTTGTTCTTCTTGAACAGGAATTCGATGCCCTTGGTCAGGGCGGTCACGCTGTCCTGCTTCTGGCCCATCATCTGGCCGAGATTCAGTTTCGGCGTCCCGACCTCGATCCCGAGCGTCGGAAACTCCTTCGTGGCCGTCTCGAACAGTTCCGACGCGTGCAGCAGGGCCTTGGACGGCATGCAGCCGACGTTCAGACAGGTTCCGCCGAGGGTCTCGCGCATCTCGATGCAGGCGGCCTTCAGCCCCAGCTGGCCGGCCCGGATGGCCGCATTGTAGCCGCCCGGTCCGCCGCCGATGATGACGACGTCATAGGTGCTGGGGGAAGCGGCTTCGGCCATGGGGTCTCTCGTGTCTGTGGTGGGCGCGGGGAGGCGCGCGGAACCTGACGGCGCCGCCCGCGAGCGTCAACCGCGGCGCCGCATATAGGTGCGACGGCCCCGATCCGACAGACGTCAGAAATTCAGCTGGCCGGCCGTCCGCTTGCGCCGGATGCGCCGGCTGGCCACCGCCACCAGCACGCCCAGCAGGAACAGGGCGCCGAGGACCAGCCACACCGGTTCGACCGGCATGCCCGGAAGGGTCTCGGGCGCCGCCATGGTCGTGGGTCCGCCGGAGCGGGCGGCGGCGTCGCCCCCCTGCCGGTCAATGGCCAGCCGCAGGACGACGTCCGCGGCGAAGGCGAGGAAATAGGCCACGGCCGCCTTCGCATTCCCGGCCCCGAGCATCAGCGCCGCGATGACATAGAGGCCGACCGCCCCGGCCCACAGCGTCCACACCGGCAGGAAACCGAACAGCTCGCCGCCCGATGAGGCCTCCGCCCCGGCCCGCGCGAGGGCCGCATCGGGCGCCGCGCCCTGGATCAGCGGAGAGAGGAACGGCCAGGCCAGCCATCCGGCATAGCCGAGCACCGCCAGCATCACGATCAAGCGCAACAGCTTCATTTCGAGCCTCCCAACTCCCGTTAACCTTACACCGGTCCGTGGAGCCGGCGAAAGGGGGCCGGGGGTCAGCTCGCGTTGGGCAGGGTGATGGAGACCTCGGCGCCCTCGCCCGGGGCGCTGTCGATCGACAGGACGCCACCCGACTGGCGCGAAAAGGCATAGGCCTGCGACAGGCCGAGACCCGCCGCGCCGTCGCGGGTGGTGAAGAAGGGCTCGACCGCGCGGGCGGCCAGGTCGCGGTCCATGCCCGGGCCGCTGTCGCGGACGCTCAGGCGGACTCCGCCCTCCAGCAGGACCTCCAGCCGCACGGCGACCGAGCCCTGACCGGCCACGGCGTCGACGGCGTTGCGCGTCAGGCTGTTGACCGCCCCTTCGAAGGCGACGGGATCCAGCCGCACCGGGGCGTCCCCGGACGGTCCCTCGATCATCAGATCGACGCCCGGCCCGGCCATGGCCCGCAGCCGGCCTTCCATGCCGCGCAACAGAACGCCGGCGTCGAGCACGCGCAGGACGGGTTCGTCGTCGCCCTGCGAGAAGGCGGTCAGACGGCGCGTCAGCAGCTCGCCCTTCTGGCCGGCCGCCAGCGCCGCCTGACCGATGCGGCGCACGCGGACGGGGTCGTCGGCCTGGCGCAGCATCATGTCCAGGGCCCCGGTCATGACGCCCAGCAGGGCGTTGAAATCGTGCGCCAGACCACCGGTCAGGCGGCCGACGTTCTCCATCCGCCGCCCGCCTTCAAGCTGGGCCTCGGCGTCCTGCGCGGCCTTCAGCGCCGCGGCGCGGGCGGTCTGGGCCTCCT
>Ga0265296_1001995_pt1 | contig 21655 bp, 12 predicted proteins | sample MunlanPumphouse1_FD_189073 | JGI IMG/M metagenome (GOLD analysis project Ga0265296, IMG submission 189073) | Groundwater microbial communities from a municipal landfill in Southern Ontario, Canada - Pumphouse #1 | ecosystem: Environmental > Aquatic > Deep subsurface > Groundwater | place... | reverse complement strand
CGAATCCCCTCCTGCGCGAGCGCGACATGGGCGCGTGGACAGGGAAGTCCGTTGATGAGGTTCTCGCCACTCATCCGGGAATCCTGAAAGGCGTCCGTACCGTGTTCCAGCGGATCACGCCGCCTGAGGGCGAACCGTATGAGAAGTTCGTCGCAAGGGCGCAGGAAACCTGCGACCTCCTCCTCAAGAAGTACGCGGGGAAGCGCGTCCTCCTCGTGGCGCACGGGGGCTTCCTCCTGGCGCTGCGCATGGTCGCCGAGTGCCTCACCTACTCCGACGTATCAACGCAGGAACTCCATAACGCAAAAACGCACTCCCTCACCCTCGCCCCGCAGATGCGCAGGATCGAGGAAGTCCTCGACTGCTGGTTCGAGAGCGGCGCCATGCCGTACGCGCAGGAGCACTTCCCGTTCGAGACGGGCGGCGATATCCCACCCGGGTTCCCCGCGGACTTCATCGCCGAAGGCCTGGACCAGACGCGCGGCTGGTTCTACACGCTGACGGTGCTCTCCACCGCTCTCTTCGACTGTCCGGCGTTCCGCCACTGCGTCGTGAACGGCATCGTCCTCGCCGAAGATGGGAAGAAGATGAGTAAGAGGCTCAAGAACTACCCGGAGCCCACGGAGGTCGTGAAGCGCCACGGCGCCGATGCGGTGCGCTTCGCGCTCATGAGCTCGCCCGCGGTCAGAGGCGAGGACCTCCGGTTCTCCGAACGTCTGGTGGAGGAGACGGTCCGGACGGTACTGCTGCCGCTCTGGAACGCCTACCGCCTCTTCGTCACGTACGCGAACGCCGCCGACCCGTCCGAACCGGCCAACGGCCGGGCGGGCTGGAAACCCTCCATCGACTTCTCGCTCCGCAACGGACAATCCAAAATCCTGCTGGATCGGTGGATCCTCCTCAAGACCCAGGAACTGGTGAACAGAATGACGGAAGAACTCGAGCAGTACGATCTCTCCGCAACCTGCGCTCACCTCGCCGACTCCATCGACGATCTTACAAACTGGTACGTGCGCCTGAGCCGCAGGCGGCTGGCCGGAAAGGAAGAAGGCTCCGCCGAGGCTTTCGACACTCTGTACCGGGTGCTCATTGCCAATTGCCAATTGCTGGCGCCATTCTGCCCTTTCATCTCCGAAGCGATCTACTTGAACCTCGTCACGGAGGAGCACGGCAGCGTCCACTTCAGCGACTGGCCGACCAAAGTCGTGATAACCGCCGAAGACCGGAAAGTACTGGAGCTGATGGACTGCACCCGGACCATCGTCCGGCTGGGACTAAAACTCCGGGCCGATGCGAAGATCAGAGTCAGGCAACCGCTCAAGTCGGTGACTTTCGCCCTACCTCCAGCTCACAAATACGGAGTGGTGAAAGAGCTGATCATCGAAGAACTGAATGTGAAACAAGTGATCGAATCGGTCGACTCCTCCGAGATGTGCACGCGTTTCGCACTGGTTGACGCCCGCAAGGTGGGACCCAGGCTCGGAGCCAAAGTTCAGGAACTGATCAAAGCCGGGAAGGCGGGAAAGTTTGATGAAAAGGACGGAAAGATTGTGATACTGGGGGAGGAACTTACGCCCGAGGAAGCGGTGATCGTTTATGAAGGCAAAGCAGGAAAAAACTGCGCCGCCGATCACGGGATCGTCGTAGACCTGGATACAGCCGTCACCGAAACGCTTAAATCCGAGGGCGTGGCCCGCGAACTGATCCACATAATCCAGAACAAGCGCAAGGAAGCGGGCTTGGAGTTCACCGATACGATCACTCTCAAAATAACCGGCGCCGAAGACGCGCTGGATGCGCACAAGGCACTGGTACTGGAGGAAACCCGGGCGGAGGAAGGCGAAAACAAAGGAAAACCGGAGCAGGTAGAGATTGATGGAAGAAGCATCACTTTGAGGTTTGAGAAAAAACAATGAAAGGAAAGAAACCAAGGAAACCAAAAGCCGACTCCACAGGTGTTACTCCGCGGAATCGGCTGTCCTACCAGTAATCAAAACCTGTAGGTCACGAGGACATATGCTGTCCGGACGAGGATGACCAGGAGAATAGCCCCGAGTACAAAGAGGATCCACCTGCTCATCTCCCAGTAAGCGGAGACACCGTCCTTCGCATACCAGGCTTGGATCAGGAGATCTGTGTAGATCCCCATCTCAGCCTTCTTTTCGGATTTTCGGACCCTTTCCGCCAGGCTGTGCATCAACTCCGGTATCCCGAGCCGGAGCAATTCCGAAAGATCCTGAAGCCCGTTCATCCTGGCGTAATTGGCGGCCTTTCGTTTCAGTCTTCTGCTTTTCCATGCGTATAAACACATGATCATGAGAAGACTGACCGACACGGCCGCCATACATCCGGCAAAGAACAAGGCTCCGGGAGGCATAAACAAATGCCAGTTTGACCACGTCATGACATACCTCCTTTCTGTTTCGAATCTGTTCGAAACAGGTGAGAGAATTTCTTCTGTGCTGTAAAAAGACCACTGGTAGTGCAACACTATGAAACTCTTATTCGATAGTGTCAATTATCACCGGCAGGGCTTTGGAATAATATGATCAGGCTTTTCTCCGTCCTATGTCCTCGCCGCTCAAACTGGTTCTGAAGGCCATTCTGAACGTCCTCCTCGTGTATGCGCTCAATGCGTACCTCTCGGAGTATTTCTTCGTGTTCGGCGGTCTGGCAGCGTACGTGATCGTCGGAAGTCTCCTGACCCTCCTTAACCTCTTTGTCCGGCCGCTCCTCGGTCTCGTCGCTCTGCCCTTCAAGCTCATCGCAACGCTCCTCACGACCGTCCTTCTCAATGCGCTCTTCCTCTGGCTCGTCTACGAGCTCACGCTCCGCATGGACCCGGACATCATCGCACTCGCGGTCACCGGCGGCTTCACCGGGTGGATCGCGGTGAGCAGTGTGCTTGGTTTCTCAAACTGGTTATTCCGGCTGATTCTCTGAGTCGCCTACCGACTTCCATGCTATAATGATTTTCTCTGCTCCATCACAGCATCGTACTTTATTCCAACGTTTAGTCCTCCTTCGTTCCTTCATGACGGAGCTATGGAGGACATTGTATCTTCGGCTTCGCGCTGCGTTCCTTCAGAACTTGCGCTCAGCTCGAATTCACCAATGGGGATGACAGGCTATCGACAGCGTGAATATGCTTCGTGGTCTGCCCCGGTCCGGGATTGCTGAAGTTCCCGATACCCACATTCAGCGACCAACAAATGCTACTACAGCATTCCGCGAGGCAGCTGAGAAAGGTGAGGCTCTCGTCGCAAGGCTTGGCCTGACTCCTCAACTCGCCTTCGCTTAAGGTCTGATTTACTTCGGACCACGTCTCACCCTGGATCCTCGCTAAGGGGATGAGGCGTCACCAGCGAGGTTGGGTACCCGCCTGACGCAGCGGTACTCAGAATTCTCAGCGTCACCCCTTCTGCCCTTTCCTTGGTCTTTCCCTACGGGCAGGAGAATCGGAAGGACCATGACCGTACGGGCGCATGATGCACACGTTGGACCCGGGTTCGACTCCCGGCATCTCCACCAACCTCCGCAGGAGGTTGTCGGCCGTAGTCTCGCCTCAGCGAGCGAAGGCTGACCTTTCTGCGACCACCTCCTGACTACGGTCGGCAAGCCCGCAAAGCCCGAAGAGCGACGTGGGGCTTTTTAATGTAAAAATTTCTTTACAGTTCAGGGCTAAGCATGGACAATACGCCTCCTGTTCAAAACCCTTCATTGAACCCCCGGGTACATCATCCGGGAATCGAATGAAATGTTGAACAGGATCGGTCTTTCAAAGCACGATTGACGAATGAGTCTTCGACATTGGCGTGGTGGGTATAGGTAGTATCTACCCCGCCAATGTCGGAACTTTGCATGTGCTCCCCGCGTGCGCGGGGAGTGGCGGTTCTTTACCCGAGGCACTCGTGCCTCTGATTCCAGAAAGGGAGAGAAAGTCATGACACGTCGTATTTCGATGCCCACACGATGGGAAGGTGTCCGGATGCAAGCCGTGCATGTCGGCCAACAGGTGGATGCGCTCATGGATGCGTATGGAGGTGTGCTTCCCCTGGGCCCGGCTTGGGTGCATCGTGAGTTCTGCCAGGCTGGCATGGACTTGCGCTTGCACCCGTACGCGTACATGCCGTTCGGCCCCCGCAAGGAGGTTGACGAAAGGTGGTTCGCGTCGACTATCGGCGCGAAGAACACCTTCCAGGTACCGCACGAGGGGCTGAGCTGGATGTTCAGTACTTCCGGGAGTTCCCGCTTCACGCTCGCAGATGCGGTACAGGAGCGCGGCAACGCGCTGGTCGGCGGGAAAATGTACGGGAAGTACAAGCACTGGCCCGTATATAGCAAGTACTTCAACAACCGCAATCCCCTCCCGCACCACATGCACGAGGACGATGCGCAAGCGGCCCTCATCGGGCTCCCCGGCAAACCCGAAGCCTACTACTGGCCACCCGAGTACAACCTGCACCGGTCGGCCGATGACGGGACGATGATCGGGCTGCGTCCGGGGACGACGAAGGACCAACTGCGTAACTGCCTGCGGCACTGGGGAACGAGGGGCTACGACATCCGGTTCCTCACCATGAAGTACGCGATGATGGTGGGGACGGGGTGGCGCATGCCCGCCCGCAGATTGCACGCGCCGGCCGCCCTGTGCACCTACGAGCCCCAATGGCGATCCGACGTCTTCAACATGTTCGAGGCGAAGACGGCGGATGGCTGGCTCGACCGGGCCCAGCTACTCTTCAAGGACGTCCCGGAGCAGGTCGCGTGGGAGGAAGACGTGGATCACATGGTGGAGCTGGTCGACTGGATCGGGAACCTTGCCGACCAGTCGGGCAACCAGCTCCTGCCGATTCGCGACGATAAGCGTTGCCACACGGGCGTGGAAGACACGTGGGTGGTGTACCACACTTTCCCGAAAGAAGGTCGGGAGATGGAACTCTTCACCGCGAAACGGCTGGATATCGCGCCCGGTGCGGAGACGACCCTCAGGGATCCGGGCGCCAGCGGCATGCAGGTACTCGCCGGCTCCGGCGTGATCGGCAAGTACGCGGTGCAGGCACCCTACATGCTGCGGGACATCCATGACGTTCCGTACGATGAGTGCTTCGTACCGCATGTGACCGCCACCGGCGGTCGTCTCGTGATCCGCAACACCGGTCGCGTCCCGCTCTCGCTGCTCCGGTACTTCGGTCCGGAAGTGTGGGGCGACGAGATGCCGCGGCTGCAGAACGCGGTCTGATCCAGGATCGCAGAAAAATTCGTCAATCGAAATACAAGCGTGAGTTGTCCATGCATGGACTCACGCGGTAATCGAAAGACCTACAAAGACCCGGCAACCGTGACATTGGCACGCCGGGTCTTTATTTAAATGTCTCGAATTTGGACCCGGGTTCAACTGCCGGCATCTTTACCGTTGGCTGTTTAAGCCAAATTTTTAATGCAAATCAGCATGCATTACGCAGCTAAAGGTACCTCTAAAATAGTAATTTTGTTGTCTCTCTTCAGATGAAAATATACGTTCGCAGTACGATGTATGCATTCGATCAAATCATCTAAAGTTGTTATAAAGATAAGTTTTACTATTGGCCTTAGGCTTCCTAACGATTTAATAATTTTACTTTTCTCAAGCTCGAAATGAGCATATTGCCCATTTAAATAAAGATCCAAAATTTTCTTTGGCGTAAATTCTTCACCAAACCGCATTATTCCAATAGGTGCGTGTTGCAATGATTTTATATAGTGATTTTTGTGATTTTCCAAGATCTCAAGATAATCCTGTTTATTAATGGCCTTGCAGATATTTCTTAATTTCTTATTTATCTTTAAATAGTGGATATCTTCCTCCTGCAAATAGAATGGACGAAAAAGACCTATCACCTCAAATATTTCTGATTCACTTGGAAGATTTTCTGCTACCTCTACTTTTGTAGGTACACCATCTAGAGTTACACTTCGACTTTTATATCTCAAAAAATAATCTGCTCGTCGAGTTTGGTCAGCACGTTCCATAAAAACTTCCAAGGCATCAAAGTCTCGCCGATTTATGATGATTTCTTGCATATTTGATATAATTTTACGCCAATCACGTTTAGCTGTTCAGCAAAACTGACGATATAGTTGATTTATGCCATCGCCAATCAAACGACAGGTTTATAACCTAGAGTTCCCCATTAACGTAAAGCAGCTTCAGATTGGAGAATATATATTTGATCAAACGCCAGATTATGAGACTGCCTTTCAGGACTTGCAGCATTTAGTTAATTCATCAGGTAGCGAATTCCCAACTAGAATAAACACGGGCTCGCATCAAGTTACAGCGACAGTAACATCACCATTACCAGAAGCAGCGCATGTGCTTCCGTGGGAGGGCATTCATACGCAGATATCCGATATTACTTTGCTCTTATCAATTTTTACATGCAGACACGTTTTTACTGTAGATAGACCTCTTACCGAAGAAGAGGCAATAATTTCTGACCATCGCAAAACAAAATACGGTGGAATTCTGGAATGTTCTCCGAATTTTGAAGAAGTAGAAGTTATTACAGGCAAAGAATGGTGGCAGCGTGAGCACCATGACATTGGTTTTGAGAAGACGATGAATGAAATACTTACTTTGATCCAAACGAATGAGTGGCAGACAAAATACAAAGGTGGGCACATCTTAGTCCTCTATAAATCTGCAATTGAAAAACGTTACATATCAGATGTTTTTGGGCATTGTTGGACGCTTTGGTCACATGTTTTTGGTATAGAAAATTTAGGCAACTATACCGAGCAACAGATACGAAGAACCTCTGAAGCCAGTAGAATCACTTATGTTCTTAAACAATATTTTTATCCAGCACTCACGGCTGAGGCAGCGCTTCATATTGAGCGTCTCGCCAGAGCGAGACATCGCATTGTTCATTTCGGGCAAAAGCCAGAAGATACTTCTTATCAGGATTTGGAGTTATTTGTAAGGGCGACAGAATCATTAATAGCAAAAATTTTAAACCTACAACCAAGTAATGTTTTTAATACCTCTGAAAAACTTGCAACTTTCTTTGCTCAACCTGCTCCAGCAGCTGGCTTTAAGCCCTAAGGTTCTCCTCACCCCCTGTGCTACAGTCCTTCAGTGTTTTTTCGACGAACTTTCGCTTTCGCGATTTTGGGAGTACTGGCAGTGCAGCTCTTTCCGGTGAGTATCGATGCGGCTGCTGTGCCTTTCTCCGACATGGACGGAAGCTGGTACCGCTACCGCGAGGCAGTGGAATATTTGCAGGCACGCGATGTCATCGGCGGCTATCCGGACGGGACATTCAAGCCCAAACAGACCATCAACCGCGCCGAGCTGCTGAAGATTATTTTCAAGGGCAAGAGCGATATCGTGCCGGTGCGCCGGCGCTGCTTCAGCGACGTAAATCCCTCTGCCTGGTACGCGCCGTATGTGTGCGCTGCAAAAAACCGCGGCATCGTCAAAGGCTATCCCAACGGCACGTTCCGTGCAGACACACCGGTGAACTTCGCCGAAGCGATAAAGATGGTCCTGAGCGCCTACGGACAGGAAGTGCAGGAAGGAACGGGGCCAGAGTGGTATGTGCCGTATGCCGAGAAACTGGAGAGCCTTGGCATACTTCCGCAGCACTCGTACATCGCCTGGCAGCCGCTCAATCGTGAACGCGCGGCCGATTTGTTGTGGCGCATGCTGCGTCACGATGAAGAACGCTTCGTACCCAGGCTCTCTCCCGGCTGCGGCAAGTCACCGGTAAGCGAGCCGCCTTCGAGTGTGGTTGCCGGAGGAATCAAACGCGATTTCCTTCTCACCGTGCCTTCCGGCTACACGCCAAATAATCCCGCACCGCTGATCGTCGCGTTTCATGGCCGCACGAACAGCAACGAACAAGTCCGGCAGTACATGGGCATGGACCGCGCGGCGACGGACAGCATCATCGCCTACCCCGCCGCACTGAAGAAGGACAACGGCAGCTACTCGTGGGCGAACCCCGGCGACAAGCCGCAGGAAATCCGCGACATCGCCTTCTTCGATGAGTTAGTCCAGAAGCTGGCCGACGACTATTGCATCGACATGGACCGCATCTCCGTGGTCGGCCACTCGCTGGGCGCGTGGATGGCCAACTCTGTCGCGTGCGTGCGCGGCGACGTGGTGCTGGCCTCGGCCACGGTGGGCGGAGACTCGGTAAACACAACCTGCGCAGGCCCGGCGGCAGCCATGATCATCCATAATCCCAGGGACAATCTGGCTCCGTTCAGCGGAGCGGAAAAGGTGCGAAGGCTCCGTGCGGAAACCAATTTCTGCGCTCCGGAAACCCAAAATACCGGCCCGGCCGAACTGAATTGCGTTCGGCAAACCGACTGCGCCAGCGGCAACGACATACTGTGGTGCCCGTCAACGATAAGCACTACCGACAACGGAACGTATTACCCCCACACCTGGCCGGATAACACGGCCAAGTACATCGTGGAGTTTTTGAAGTCGATAAAATGATTTCGGCTGTGTCAGTTCAAGCGATTAATCCTCTGCCTGCTCCAAGCCAGGCAACTCGTGTTTCAATCGCCTGAGCCTATTCAAGACCTCGGCAGTTATGTAAGCGACATATTCATCGCGACCCAGCGGTATTTCCGAAAGTGAGTTCCCCGAAAACCCTTCTACGGTCCGACTTTCGTCTCTGCCAAGAATATTCGCGACGGAATCTCCAAGTACCAGTTCGTGCGGGAATTTTATCGGGAGTTCTTTCTGTCCGCCTAGTTGCTTCAATACAGCGTCCGCGCAGCGTTTATGAGCGAAGACCGGCTCACTCACTCCGGTATTATCGGTAAATTGGGTTACGTGATCTCCATGAAATATGTCGTTCCAGCACATTTCCCTTCGACAGGACTTTTGCCCCTTGCAGATGATTCTTTCAATTTTCCAGCGGGCCAACGTCTTTAGCTTTCCGATGGTTACCGCCTGTGCAGAAAGCAGCAGTTTGTCTCCAGGACTTTGCTCAGCCTCAGCAGAATCTCCCGAGGGTCTCTGCCCGCCCTCAAGTCCTGCTTCTCCCCAGCGTTGTTCCAATAATCTTCTTTTGGCTTTGCTCATATTTATAAAAAATGAATAAAAAGGAGGATACGGTTACACGGTCGATTGGTTAAGTCAAGATGCCAGTTATTTTCCGAAACACTTCAAACCTTCCCCCTCGCACGCGAACGCGTATGAGGGGGGTGGTGTGTGGTTGCTTCAGCTTCAACTTTTCAAGAACGTGTTTGCGCGTCTTCAGGAGGCGCGCGGCGAGATGATCTCATGCCTCTCGAGGCACCATCTCGTCACCTCGAGTGAGGTCGGCACACTGAGCGCCGAAGGGAAGCTTGGGTCAACGATGCCCGGCATTTCCTGCCGGCACTTCGGGCCGAAGAGTTCGAGCACCACCGATCCGGCGTAGCCGACTTCCCTGAGACCATCGGCGACCGATTGCCAGTTGACCTTGTCCGTTCCGGGCGTCATGCGTTCGCTTCCGGAAACATGGACATGGACCAGCCGCTGTCCGATGGCCCTCAGAGTGACCTGAGGTATGCCACCGAAACAATCATCGTGGAACGTGTCGTAATGGAGCCCCAGGCGTGGGCTCCCGACCGCGTCCACGATCTTGATCGCATCGTCGAAGCCCCAGAACACCGCGCATTCTGCCGGCCGCAGCGGCTCGAGACCCAGGACGATCCCCGTGCTTTCCGTCGCTTTGACGGCTTTCTTCAGGAAGGCCGTGACCTGATCGGCCGTCCCGGGCCTTCCGATGGAGAACCCGATGGGACCCGAAACTTTCGTGGCGCCGATCGCTTTCGCGTACTCGCAGGCATCCACGATGTGCTTCAGCGCGGCATCCGCCTGGTTTGGAACGAGCGGATCGGGCATATCGGGCCCGCCAAAGAACACGCAGACGGACAGGTGCTCGATTCCGGCCGCCACCTGGAATTTCTTGATCACCCCTACCGGGTCCGGTGTCCCAGCCGTCCCGGCAAAGAGGACTTCGAAGGCCTTCACTCCATGCCCCTTGCATGGATTCGCCAGAGCTTCCAACATGAGGTGGCTAACCCGGAAGCCCTGTACCAGACTGTGCACTCCAAATGCCAAGTTCAGATTCGTCTTCACGTCATCACATCCTTTCGTTCTGGTTGAATTGAAAAACAAACGCTTGCTGAGGCAACCACTGAGCACTGAATTCTCCTGACCCGGAGGTCAAAGAACCCAGTGGAACCTCAGCAACTGCTGTGTTTCCAAAGAGCGGAATGAAGGGAGTTATCCTAGAACATCTACAGTGGCAGTCAATGCGAAGCCTCATCACCCCTTTTTCCCCTCCCAGAAGGCCTCCGGGATCAATGCCAAATTGTGTGGAGAAACTTTAATCCAAGCACGTGAGACAAGAAAAATATAAATGATACAGAGCAGGTATCTACCTGCGGTCGGCAAGGCACGTCGTTCGCGAACGACGTGCCAAGAATAAGCCATTATCGTTCAACCGCGGGTAGATACCCGCTCTGGTGGATGTAAGAATCACTTTTGGACAAAATTATTTTCTCCACACAATTTGGCTATGATCCGGCCTCCGCCTCCTCTTCCATGGCATAGAGCCGCGTGTAGTAATCGGAGAATTCCCGCAGGTGCGCGAGCGCGATCTTGCCGGTGAGGACAGGGTCATCGTCCGTGACGTTCGTGACGGGATCGACGGTGCCGTGCTCCAGCTCGACATCCAGTCCCATGCGGAATTGTTCGAGATCGAACTTCTCATTTTCGAAACGCAGGCCGAGCCTTGAACCGATTTCTTTGGCCTGATCGCTGGTGAAAACTTTTTTGGTGGACATGAGGAAGGGGGAAAAGCGATACAAGTATAGACGTCGTTTACGCGGGTAGCAGCCTTCGCCAAGGCTTCGACCGCCGAGGACACCCGCTCCACATTCTACATTCCTCAGAGCGCTCTCACTGTTGTGTATTCGCCGCGCCCTTGAGTACCGGTGACTTCACCTCGATGGCCTTTCCGAAGATCTTCGCCGCTTCGGCGCGGCTTAAGAGCCCGTACGGATCGAAGAGTCCGCCCGTTTTCCCAGTCATGATCCCATAGGACGATACGAGGCTCACGTAGTTCTTAAGTACCGGACTCAAGCGGACGGTATCCGCGAAGGATTTGGCTTGCTCCGGGTTCGTCTGACGGCCCTTAAGAAGGGTATCCGCGATGGCGCGGCTCATCTGCAACCGTGTCACGGGACTCAAGGGAGTTGCCGTGAAGAACGTGACGTCCACGCCGCGTCCGCGCAGCTCCACTACCGCACTCTGTCCCCAGACAGGCCATGAACCGAACGCCTGGCCGGCCTTCGCCGCGGCCGGACGAGTCCCGCCCGACTGTTCCCGCATGGCATTCGCAAGGATCACGGCGAGCTCCGTCTGATTCAGGACTTTCGTCGGCGCGAAAAGACCGTCTCCCTGGCCTTTCATCAGCCCCAGATACTGAATGTAAGCGACCGCCGGCGCATACCAGTCCTTTGGATCGATGTCCGGATTCATCGTGTACTTCTGCGCCACGAGCGCCTGCCCGTTCTCCAGCTTGAACCCGGCGAACACGTAATCCGCCGCCGTCTGCTTGAGCGATGTGCGCGGGAGCTCCTGCGTGACATACGTGTGCACTTTCTCCCGCATCGCCTGCGTGAGCGTCAGTTCCTGCGTGAGGCGGGTCGCAAGAGACGCCTGCACCGGCGACAGCTGCCTGATGATCTGCTGTTCCTCGCGCACCTTCGCTATGTCGCTTCCCTTGCTCAGGAGCTGGATGACCGACTGGACAGATGAAACGTACGCTTCGTACGACCCCGCCGGAAGGACGCTCGATGCACTGCCGGCCAAAGAAGACCCTCCGCTGGAGGGCAGTGGACTCGATTGCCCGCTCGAGTTCGTCATCATGAGCAGCAGGAGCCGCATCAGAAGTTCCTGCTCGCTCGACGTCAATCCCTGCGTCCCCGCGGCGCTCGAAAAAGCACTCTGCGACTTCGCGCCCTGCGATCCCCGGGAGAGCGCGGAGGAGGAGGATTTCTGCGTCTTCAGGAGCATTTCCCGTATCAACTGCATGGCATCACCGGAGGTCGCCGCGGAACCCTGCTGCGCGCGCATCGACTGGAGCATCTGCTCGAGCGTGAGCGTGCTCTGTTGGAAGCCCCTCGACGCATCCGACCCCTGCTGACGGGCCATGGACGAGAGGGTCTGCTGCATGAGCAACATCAGGCTGGAGTTCGTCCCCTGTCCCCCCTCTTTTATGAGCCGGAGGTAGAGCTCCTGCATATCACGCGTGTTCTTCATCCGCTCCAGCTCCTGCTGCGCGTTCTTGGAAGACATCATCTGGAGGTAACTCGAGTAGTCTCCCTGCGTATTGGTGTCCCCCAGCACCGCACGGAAATTCACGCCTTTCCCGCCGCCGGAGAGCGTGGCGACACTCACTCCCAGAACCGCGGCCAGCGTCCCGAGAATGACGAAACGCATGGAGAGCGGAGAATGCGGTGCCGGACGAGGGAAGTTCTGCGCTGGAATGGGAGACATGCGGGCGTGCGAAATCCCATTATTGTAGCAAAAAACAGCCTCCCATGGAAGGAGTCAGGAGCTCAAGATCCGTAGAAATACCGCGGATTCCATGGTATAATGGGCGGCAAATACATGCCAAGTAATCGTCGCGCTCTCCGGGAGAATTTTCGGCAACTCCTGCCCATTGCCGGAATCACGACAGTGGTGATCTCCACGATCGTCGCGGCAGGGCTGTTCTTCTTCTTCCAGGGACGGCATATCGCGGAAGAACAGCTGAAGGATAAGCTCAAGAGCACCGCAGCAGCCGCGGCAATCCAGTTCGACGGCGACAGAATCACCCAAATCCGAAACGGGGACATCCTGCAAACATCAAGCCTCCTCCGGGAGAAAGTACGCAAGCTCCTGAGGACGAAACATGAGGTCACGAACATCCGCTTCGCTTACATCATGCGGAAAACCCGCGACCCCATGGTCCTCGAGTTCGTTGCCGACGCGGACCTCGGCCTCACCAAAGAACAACTGGACGTTAACAGGAACGACGTCGTCGATTCGGAGGAGGAACCGTCGCCTCCCGGGACGCTCTACTCTGTCCACGACATCACGGCACTTCAGAAAGAAGCGTTCCTGCACCCCACGACGGACGACCGCATCATCAAGGACCAGTGGGGATTGACGATCTCCGGCTATGCCCCGATTCATAATGCGAAGGGGCAGGCCGTGGCCGTCCTCGGCCTCGACATGGATGCGACGGATTTCACGCGCCTCTCACAGGGTGCTTTCTCACCCGCCGTCCTCCTCCTCATCGTCCTCGCCGCCCTCTCCATCGGCGGCGGGACGCTCCTCTACCTCTGGAAACGCCGTCTCGAAACGATGGAACGACTGGAGATCGAGCGTTCGGGGTTGCTGCGGCTCGCGTTCCATCAGCTGGGCGGTCCGCTCACCATCATCAACTGGTCCATCGAGGAGCTGACGGATGAAGGGCCACGGTCCCTCCAGCGGACGATCGCGAACATCCAGGAAGGAGTGAGGCGGCTGACGAAAATCCTGAAAACACTCAAGGAGGCCGACCTCGTCCACAGCGGCCACATCGAGTACCGACCGGAGCTCGTCTCCCTCTCCACCATCCTCGAGAAAGTGGTCCATGGCAGCGGCGAGCAGCTGGCTGTCCGGAAGCAGCGTATCACCCTCGCGCTTGCGGAGAACATCACCATGCGCCTCGATCCGACGCTGATCGCCGGCGTCGCGCAGGAACTCCTCACGAACGCCATCGACTTCTCCCCCGACGGGGCGGCCATCACCGTCCGGTCGAGAAGGCGCGGGAACTTCGCGGAATTCGAAGTCGAGGATCACGGCTGCGGCATTCCCCGACGGGACTTGAGGCGCATCTTCAGCGAGTTCACGCGCGGATCGAACGCCACGCGGTACAAGGCGGACGGGAACGGCCTCGGTCTCTACATCGTCCGGGGGATCATCGAACACGCGGGCGGAAGGGTCTCCGCCAAGAGTGAGGAAGGGCAAGGCACAATCATCACGGTGCGGCTGCCGATCGCGTGAACCATCACTGTTTCGCGATGAACGTATTTCCGAGCGCGACGCTCTCTCCGCCGCGAACGCGGGAGACCGTCGGTTGCCAGCGATCCGGAAGCGACCGCGGGATCGCCTGGTAGCGCGAGACGAACGTTTCCCGCTGCTGGCTGTCCGCTTTCTTCACCTCGCGCACCCAGACAATCTCGTTCACGCGGACTTTCCTGCCGCTTTCGAGCAGATCCGGAGGGGCATTTTTGGCGAAGTACGGTCCGGAGAGCGTCACCGCGCGACCATCGTCGTATCCGTAGATATTGACGAAGGCTTCGTCCCCCTCGTTGTATGACTGGATGAGGAGCGGGCCCCCCGTGTCATTCAGGAACGAGAGATCCTGACTCCCCGGGAACACCGTCGCATCCTGTCCCACACCGTATTTCTCGTAGTACGAGACATAGAGGCTGTGGCTCTTCTGTTCCAGAATGGGAAGTCCCGCCTGGAGCATCGCACGGTAGAGCGTGGTGGATACCTGGCAGATCCCGCCGCCCGGGGCCGGCCGCAGTTCGGACCCCCCGAAGATGGTGAGCGCCATGCGCCAGCCGTTGCCCGTACTGATGCTCTTCCCCAGAACACTGTTGAAGGAGAAGGCCGTCCCCGCAGGCACATACACGTTGTTCAGGTGCTCATTCAGCCCCTTACGCACGTTCACTTTCCTCCCTTCGTCCGATCCCTTGAAATTCGACCTGCCGACCGCGAGGAGCTTCAGCGGTTCCCCTACCCTGTCCCCCTCCGCAGGCATGATGGTCGCAGGCAGTGTGAGAAGTGGGACGATCACCTCCTTTCTGTCCCCCTCCAGTGCATCTTTGACCGCTTCCGCAATGCGCGTCACATCGTAGAGATAGCCGTTCCGCGCGATGCAGCTCGTCTGAGCCCGGTTCACCCCCTGCCCGTCAACCCACAGAGAGAGCAAACGGCAGAAACGCGGCTGGGGAATGCCCTCCACGGGAAAACTGATGAGCTGCTGCCTGATCCTCTCGGCACTCACGACCGCGCGCCCCTTCCCGTCGTCCCCCACTTCGAAGACGACCAAGGAAGGGCGGTCTTTGAGCGAGACCTCCCACAGAGCAAGCACGGAGCCGCTCGCCGCGAAACGTACGCGCACCGTTTTCTTCAGGAGCGCGACTCGTTGATCGATTGCCTCGGAAAGGTTCACCTTCATCTGCTGCCTGAGTGTTGGGCCGCTCTGGCTCTGTGACGGTTCGGCTTCGCTCACACGGGAGCTACGCCGCGATTTTGTCTGTTCGATCAATATTGTCCGCGCGTCTATCGTTCCGCGGTACTTCCGGACTACCGTGCCACACAGGACGAACGTCAGCAGCACCAGCACTACCGTCGCCACTTTGACCCGCCGCAATGAACGCCCCCCGGGAGGAGATGTCTTCCAATCCATAGATAGATTGTTGTTTTATGTTATTATAACATATTTATAAATATATGCAACATCGCCACTCGTAAGTGCTCACTGAGCCTGCAGCCTACCCGCCTCACTCCGCCCCGCTGTGCGGGGCACCTCTCTCCCGATGGGGGAGAGAGGAATCCGTACAACACTTCATTCGGAGGTGAAGCGAAGCTCCCCTCTCACGAGCGTCAGCGAGGGAGAGGGGCAGGGGGGTGAGGCGGGGCATGATGAGCGGCACCATCCCGCAGGGTCAGTGAGCGGTTACCTCCCTTGCTAGAAGAGCCCGCCAGCAAGCCTGCTCGCGGCTGCCGAGCCGACGGCGAGCAGCGTCACGAGCGTGGCATAGAAAACCGTGGCGTACGCGTTCGTCTGCGAAGGCGGAGGAGCGGACTGCGAGACAGCCGCGGTCACGTTCGTCCCATCGCGCGGTTTCGTGTAGAGCTGCGCACCTCTCGTTCCGGTCCGGGGCATGGTTACCGGCGGGTAGTAGACAGGCGGGTTCGTGGTCGGCGGGTAGTAGACCGGCTGGTTCGGGTAGTTGTAGGGCGGATAGTAGGGGGGATTGTACGGAGGATAGTATGGCGGATTGTACGTGGAAGAGCGGATCGTCGTGTCGTCGGTGGACGACTGGTTCCCCACGTATGCGATGTTCCTGAGTACCGTACCGTCAGTCACAGAGCTCCGGACCTCGGCATCGATGTACAACGTGCGGCTCGAGTTGGCACCGACGCTGAGGTTATTCCACGTGACGTTCTGTCCGCTCACCGTGGCTCCGTCGGAGACCGTGATGATCGTCATCCCGTACGGGACCGGATCCGTCACCGTGAGGTTGTTCGCCGTGCTGCTCGACGTGTTGGTGATGACGATGCTGTAGCGGACGCGGTCGCCGGTGTTCGCGGTACCAAGGTTATCCGTCTTATAGATACTGACATTACCACTGGTATTGCAGGTGACCGTAGTCGTGACGGTCTGGCTCGTGTTGTTGCTTGCATTCGGGTCGGCGGTACTGCTCGTGATGAGGGCATACGCCTGCGTCGTGAGTGTTGTGGAACAGCTCGAAGGCAGAGAGAAGTTGAGCGTGATGGGCGTCGTTTGCCCGCTCGTCATGTTACCGAGATTGCAGTCGATCTCATTCCCGACCACGGTGCACGTGCCGCCGCTCGAGGACTGGTAGGTGAGGTATGTCGGGATCGGCAGCCGCACGAGCGCGCTCTGCGCGGTCGAGGGACCGCCGTTGGTTGCCGTGAGGTTAAAAGTCACGGAGTTCCCGCTCGTAACCGTGGATGGGCCCGTGAGCGTCACTCCCACGTCGGCATTGTTCTGGGACGGACAGGTGAGCGTCGCCTGGAACTGGCTCGCAGAGTTGCCGGAGACCGGATCCGTATTATCGCTCCGGACGGTCGCTGTGTTGCTGACCGTCGTCTGCGCGCAGTTCGTGACGGTCGGAACCGTGAACGTGATCGAGAGGTTCGTCGGCGCATTCATCGCGAGATTGCCGAGCGCACAGCTCACCTGCGCGCCCGTCCCGACGAGACTGCACGTCCCACCGATCGCCGAGACATAGGTGAACCCGGCCGGGATGGTATCCGTCACAACAGTATTGGTTGCCGTCGCCGGACCGGCGTTCGTCACCGTGACGGTGTAGGTGATGGTGTTGCCGCGCACCACGGAAGCCGGGCCGGTCTTGCTGACGGAGAGATCCGCGTTTCCGGCCGGACAGGTGACCGTCGTCTGCACCGAACTCTGATTGTTACCGGGGACCGGGTCCGTCGTTCCCGAAGAGACAATCCCGGTGTTCGTGACGGTCGTCTGCGTGCAGTTCGTGACGGTCGGCACCGAGAACGTGAGCCGCACCGTCGCCGAAGCGCCCGACGCAAGCGTGCCGAGCGCACAGCTCACCTGCGCGCCTGTTCCCGCGAGACTGCAGGTTGCGCCGATCGCGGAGACATATGTGAAGCCTGAAGGAATGAGATCACGGATCACCACGCCCGTCGCCGTTGCCGGACCGGCGTTGTTCACGACGACGGCGTAGGTGATGGTATTTCCGCGCACCACAGAGGATGAGCCGGTCTTCACGACGGAGAGATCGGCGGTATTCGGCGTGGGGCAGTTGACCGCCGTGTTCGCCTGGCTCTGGTTATCGGACGGATTGGGGTCCGTGAGCTGACTCGTAACCGTCGCGGTGTTCTGGACAGTCGCCGGCGTACAACTGACTACCGTCGGCACATCGAAGGAAAGAACCAACGGAGCGGACGAATTATTCCCAAGACTGCCGGTGCAAGCAATCATTGATGAGCCGCTCATTGCGCAGTTCGGGCTGGAAGCTCCGGCGTTGAACGTGACGCCACCGGGAACCGGATCTTTGACTATATAGTTCGCCAGTTGCGTCGACGGGCCGGCGTTGTAAACAATCAAGCTGTAAGAAAGAATGCCGCCGCGGGTCACCGAGGCCGGTCCGGTCTTCACGATGGAGAGATCGGCGACGTTGTTCGGGCAGCTCAGCGCCGTCACCACGCTGCTCTGGTTATTTGCGGTGGTCGGGTCAACGATGGAGCTCGAGACGTTCGCGGTGTTCTGGATCGAACCCGGCGTGCACTGGCCGCCCGGCTGTTGTGACTGGAACGTCACGGCGATCAGCGGAGCGGCCTGGCCGGAAGCAAGCGTCCCCTGCATGCACACGAGCGCGCCGCTCTGCACAGAGCAGTTACCGCCCGAGGAGGAGACGAACGTGAGGCCGGAAGGAATGGGGTCGCGGATGACGACGTTCGTTGCCGTCGAGGGTCCGGCGTTGCTCGCGATGAAGGCGTACGTGAGCGCATCGCCATATTGACCCGATGACGGACCGATCTTCTGTATCGAGAGATCCGCTTCATTTTGCGACTGGCAGTTCACGAAGGTACTCGCCTGGCTCTGGTTGTTGCCCGGCTGCGGGTCCGGCGTGGCACTGGCAACGGTCGCCGTATTCTGGAACGTGGTCGGCGTGCAATTCGGGATCACCGGGGCTAAGAAGGTCACCGAGATGATCGGCGTGGATTGTCCCGAGGGAAGACTGGCGACGGTGCAGGTCAGGATGTTGTTCTGCACGCTGCAGCTGCCTCCCGACATGGAAACGAACGTGAGGCCAGCCGGGATCGGATCGGTGATCACGACGTTTGTCGCCGTCGAAGGCCCGTAGTTGCTGGCGATGAGTGAGTAGGTGATGTTGTCACCGCGGGTCGCCTGGGTCGGCCCGACCTTCACCATCGCAAGATCCGCATTCTGCGCCGGGCAAGTGATCGTCGTCTGGAACTGACTCTGGTTGTTTCCGGACACCGGATCGGACGTCCCGCTCAAGATGGTTGCTGTATTCTGCACGACGGTATTACTGCATTGCGACGGCAGCGGTGGCGCAGTGAACTGTAGTCCGATCGTTTGGGGCGTCGTTGTCGTGAGCGTACCAAGCGCACAGATGACCTGCCCTCCTGCAACGGAGCACGATGCACCGGTAGCAGAGACAAACGTGAGGCCATTGGGAATCGGATCAGTCATCACCACTCCGGTTGCTGTAGACGGCCCGGCATTACTGGCAACAATCGTGTAGGTGAAGGCATCCCCATACATCACAGACTGTGGTCCGGTCTTCATGACCGAGACATCAGCCGAGTTCTGAACGGGACAGTTCAAGATCGTGGAGACTTGGCTCTGATTGTTACCCTGGACAGGATCAATCGTACTGCTTGAAATCGTCGCGGTATTTTGGACGGTTGTCGTCGTACAGTTCCCCGCCATCGGGACCTGGAAGGTGAGGTTCACGGTCGTTGGCTGTCCGGTGGTGACGCTCCCCACCTGACAAGCGACTTCCGTTCCGTTATTCACCACACTGCAGGCGCCGCCCTGTCCGAAGAGGAACGTGAATCCCGACGGGATGATGTCATGGACGATCACGTTCGTCGCGGTCGCGGGGCCGGTGTTGGACACGACCAAGACATAGGTCACCGTGCTGCCGCGGGTGACCGATGAAGGTCCGTACTTGTTGATCGCAAGATCAGCGGTCGTCGCCGGGCAATCGACGCGCGTCTGACTGTGGTTCGTTTGCGCAATCATAGAACTTCCCTGGTCGATGTTCCCCACGTTATCGATGATCGCATTGCACTGTGCGCCCGGCAGCACTCTGAAGTTCAGCACGTATGTATTCGTCTGGTTTGCTGTATAGGTTTGCGCAGGGCAGACCACGACTGGTCCGACCTCGGGTATGTGAACACCCAACACACAACCGGGTGTCGATCCCGCCGGTACGAACGTGAGATTCTGCGGAATCGGATCAACCAGACTGATATTCTGCTGGGTCGTGGTCCCGTCGTTGTGCACCGTCAGCGTGTAAGTGATGAGACCGCCCGAGAGCACCGTTGCCGGTCCCGACTTCGTGCCGGAGAACTGCGGGGCAGGGCAAACGACTTGTGTCACCGCGGGACTGGAGGTCACGACGTTCGAGCTATTCTTCCGGACCGTCGCTGTGTTGCTGATATCCGAGAGACACTGTGCGGTCGGCGAGATCTGGAACTTGAGGGTGTAGGTCACCGGTACATTCGGGATAAAGGTCTGCGGAATGCACGCAATGGTGCTGCCCTGCTGGACGCAACCCGCGGTACTCCCCTGCGGGACGAATGTCGTATTCGCGGGAATCGAATCGACGATCTGGATGCCGTTCTGGTTCATCGTCCCGTTGTTCGTCGCCGTCACCGTATAGGTGATAATGTCGCCGGGACCGGCGCTTCCCGGACCGCTCTTCTGAATGGTGAAGTTCGGCTGTTCGCAAATGTTGTGAACCGAAGCGATGTTGGACAGAGCGACGGTCACGCCATTCAGGAGCACCGTGGCAACATTGTCGATGTCACTGTCGCAGGGAGCGCCGCCCGCGACGGTGAACCGGAGCGAGTAGGTCAACGGCTGATTCGTCTGGAACGTCTGGAATGGGCAGACGACCTGCGGGCCCTGCTGGTTGCATCCGGGGGTGGAACCACCGGGAACGTACGCGAGGAAGGTCGGAATCGTGTCCACGACCTGCGCGCTGGCCGCGGGACCGGTGTTGAGCGCCGTGACGGTATACATAAAGGTGTCACCGGGAGCGACCGTCTGGACACTCGAGGTCTTCGTCACCGCGAACTGGGGCTGCGGAATGCACGCGATCGGCGTCTGCACGTGGTTGGTGATGACGAGGGTTGTCGTACCCTGCTGGAGGTTCGCAACGTTATCGGCGATCGCGCCTCCGCCGCAGGGAGCGACCGATGACAGCTGGAATTTAAGCGTGTAGGTCGCATTCTGCCCGACACTGAAACTCTGCGGAGGACAGACGAGCATCGAACCCTGCTGGATGCAGCCGGAGGTGGAACCGGCAGGCAGGAAGGTCATGTTCGGCGGAACAATGTCGAGAAGACGGATGTTCTGCTGCGGATTCTGGCCGATGTTCTGGGCGGTCACCGTGTAGGTGATGGTGTCACCGGGGTGGAGAGTCTGCAGGTCCGCGGACTTCGAGGCGGTGAAATGCGGCGGTTGCTCGAGACGGTTGGGGTCGAAACTCTGGGAATTGCCGGCATTCCCGTCGATGTGGCAGTTGGCATCGGCTGCATCGATGTAACCGTTGTTGTCGTTGTCAAAAGCATCGGAACACTGCGGCAAGCACGTCACCGGCGTCTGGACATGATTCGTCTGTGCGAAGGTCGCAGTGTTCTGCTGGAGGTTGGCCACGTTGTCGGCGGCGTTCGTGCCACCACAGGGGGCGGAGGAATTGAGCTGGAACTTCAGGGTGAAGGTGGCACCCCCTCCCGGATTGAAGGTCTGGGGCTGGCAATAGACGGTGGTGCCCTGGACGGCGCAGCCGGAGGTGGAACCATTCGAGACGAAGGTTGTGTTCGCCGGGAGGGCGTCGGCAATGCGGACATTCTGCTCGGCGTTCTGGCCGGTGTTCAGGATCGTCACCGCATAGGTGACGGTGTCACCGGGGTGGAGGGTCTGGGAGGAGGTGGTCTTGGCAGCGGTGAATTGCAGGGGCTGCTCGGTGCGGTTGGGATCGTAGGAACTGGGATTCCCGGGATTGCCGTCCGTATGACAATTGGGATCGGCGCCATCCCTCAGGCTGTCGCCGTCGTTGTCCTGGCCAT
>Ga0265296_1001994_pt1 | contig 21663 bp, 11 predicted proteins | sample MunlanPumphouse1_FD_189073 | JGI IMG/M metagenome (GOLD analysis project Ga0265296, IMG submission 189073) | Groundwater microbial communities from a municipal landfill in Southern Ontario, Canada - Pumphouse #1 | ecosystem: Environmental > Aquatic > Deep subsurface > Groundwater | place... | reverse complement strand
CTGTTACCGAAGGCCATCCCGATAAAATGTGCGACCAAATATCCGACGCGGTTCTCGACGCGATTATTGCAAAAGATCCTGTAGGAAGAGTCGCTGTTGAGGCTCTGACAACAAACGGTTTTGTAATGGTTGCGGGAGAGGTTACAACCGGCTGTTATATAGAAATTCCGCTAATTGTAAGGGAAACCATTAAAAATATCGGCTATACAGATACAAAATTCGGTTTTGATTTTGAAACCTGCGGAGTTCTTGTCGCGATAAAAGAGCAATCAAAGGATATCGCCCGCGGAGTTGATACCGCTCTTGAAGTAAGAGGCGGCGAAGTAGTAAAAGAAGATTTGGAACATCTTGGAGCAGGAGATCAGGGCCTTATGTTTGGCTACGCAGCGGACGAAACAGACGAACTTATGCCATTGCCAATTTATCTTGCTCATAAGCTCGCGAAAAAACTTGCCGATGTCAGGAAAAACGGAGAACTTTCTTATTTGAGACCGGACGGTAAATCCCAAATTACAATTGAATACGAGGACGACAAAGCAATCCGGATTGACAGTATATTAATTGCCGCGCAGCATTCACCGGATGTCAATACCGACAAAATCCGAAAAGATATAATCGAAAATGTAATGATTCCAATGGTTCCGGCAAATCTTCTGGATAAAAAAACAAAATATTATGTAAATCCAACCGGAAGATTTGTTATCGGTGGTCCTCAAGGTGATACCGGCCTAACTGGCCGAAAAATTATAGTTGACACATACGGCGGCCTTGCAAGGCACGGCGGAGGATGTTTTTCCGGCAAAGATCCGACAAAAGTTGACCGCTCCGCAAGCTACGCTGCAAGATATGTGGCAAAAAATATAGTCGCAGCGAACTTAGCGAAAAGATGCGAAATTCAGCTGGCATACGCGATAGGCGTCGCAAAACCGCTCTCAATTATGATTGATACTTTTGGGACCGGAAAAATCTCTGACACAAGAATAGCCGAGATTGTTGATAAGGTTTTTGATTTGAGGCCCGGATTAATTATAAAAAAGCTTAACTTAAGAAGACCGATTTACCAACAGGTCGCGTCTTACGGACATTTTGGAAGGTCTGACCTTGATCTACCGTGGGAAAAAACCGACATGGTAAAAATATTAAAAAAAGCCGCGAAGATCTAATTATCTTTTAGCTTAATAATCAGGGCATTGCTTACTTTTTGCACATAACCGTTATCCGACCTGTTCACGACTTTGCCGTTAATATACATAGTGCTTTCTCCTCCGCCGTCAAGCGCAATGGCATCAACTGCATCAACTTCTTTGAAAAAGTCAGCTAACTGTGTATAGGAGACTCCCCTCTTTTTACGTTTATATTTGCTTCTTCGCCCGTCAACCGCCATAAGCAAAAGATTTCCCTGCCTATCCACTCCAACCGCTGTTCGGGCATGCTTTTTTAATAAATCGTAACGAAAATTTTCCTCGGCAATTGCTTCGTCAACAACTACTTTTCCGTTTTCTAAAAGCCTTGGTCCGCCTGTCAGGGCAAATAGGACATTTTGCCAGCCGTCAGAGAGTTTATAATCAACTGATACAGGCGCCGCCGGCGGCAATTTATTTGTATGATTCATGTTTTTACCGTGAAACGAAACAACATATCCGTTTTCAGGTATCTCACTGTCGCCATCTGATATACCTACCACCTGGTCATTTTCAACTGTTATTTCAACACCTGTTTTATTAGTCCCCGTTGTATCTCCGTATTCATCTGTATAAAGTATTATTTCGTCATCCTTTCGCGGTCTGTTTAATCCCCATATTTCAAAAGAGCTTCCGGTTGTCAGATTTGTTACAACGCAGGATATCTGCGGAATACCAAAGATGGTTTTTTTTTCGGTCGTAAGTCCCATTGCGGACCTGTTATGCCATGATTTTGTAAGGATTTGGCCGTCGATAATCAGGAGACCTATTGGAAGATGCCCGGGTCTCCTGTCAAAAAAAGATCCGTTTATTGCAGCAATTGCTTTGTTTCTTTTTGCGATGCCGGTTGTTGTTTCCAGTCTCCCAATTTGATCATGGGCAAGAGCTGTCCTTACAATTATTTTTGGATTGCTAAGCTGGATTTTTAATACATGAATTTTTGTGTTGGTTTTGACAATACATCTATACTCTATGCCGTCACAAACCTGCTGGGCGGAAAATCCGGTTCCCTGAATAACAAGAACAAAAAAAATACAGTATAGGTTTTTCCAAAACTTCATATGACTCTTGCAAGTTTCATTGAAACTATTTTGGATATCCCCGGCTCTTCCATTGTAAGGCCAAAAATCGAATCAGCGATCGACATTGTTCTCTTGTTGTGGGTAATAATTATAATCTGCGTGCTCTCGCCAAATTTTTTTAACAGTTTGGTAAACCTGTCGACATTTGGCTCGTCAAGTGCGGCATCAACCTCGTCAAGGATGCAAAACGGGCTTGGATGTGTTCGCAGTAGAGCGAAAAGAAGCGCGATCGCCGTAAGAGCTCTTTCTCCGCCAGAAAGGAGAGATAAATTAAGCCATTTTTTCCCAGATGGTTTTGAGATTATTTCAATTCCTGCCTCCAGCACGTCTTTGTCCGGCTCCAACACGATTTTTGCTTCGCCGTCTTCAAAAAGTGTTGAAAAAATATCCGTAAAATGTTTTTCAACCAGATTGAATGTCGCAAGAAATTCATCTTTCGCTTTGCCGTCGAGCTCGGAAATTAACGCGCTTAAATTTTCTCTGGATTTTATAAGATCCTCATATTGTTTTTCTATAAAGTCCATCCTCTCCCTGCATTTATCAAATTCATCGATGGCAAGAAGATTGATAGGCCCAAGAGAACGCAGATCCTGCTTATATGAATCAACTTCGTCTTTTGCTTTTGCGACGCTTGGCACATCGCCCTCAAAATTTAGAACATTCTCCGCGGTCAACAAATATTCTTCTTTCATCCTTTGTTCTATAGATGACATCTCGATCTCGAGCTTTGATAAATTCAGTTCTTCTCTGTAAAGCCTGTCACGAAGATCCCTGTCTGCCAGATTCTCGCCCTGCATATCGTTTTCCAGTTTATCAAGGGCCTCTCCCGCCTCAAGATGCAAGACTTTGAGATCATCTGTCTTTGCTCTTATAACGGACTCCTGTTCTTCCATCTTTGGCAAAAGACTTCTAAGCTGACTTATATTATTTACGGTATCGGCAATTTTGTTTTTGACTGTTTGGTCCTCGGAAATCCTTGACGAAACCTCGTCCGTTATCGAGGCAAACCTGCCTTGTTCCCCTTCAAACTGCAGTTTTATCTCTCTATGTTTAGATGAGGCTTCGACGGCAGCCACCCTATACTCCGTAACAGTATTCGAAAACATATTTTTTTCATTTTCAATTACCACAAGATTATTTTGCGAACCGGACAACTCCGCGTTAAGAACCCTTATTTCTTCGGACAAATCCGCCGCTACAGACATCAAAAATTCGCCTTGTTTTGTAATTTCATTGATTTCCATTTTTCTTCTTTCAATATCCGATGCCAGGAGTTCACTATCTGATTCAAGATTTTTGCGCTTAGCCGTCAACTCCTCAATTCTTTGTATGATTGCTCCTAATTTTATTGAATAAGAATTTTTTGAATTATTATGAATTCCGAGAGCTTCTGTTGACTGCTTTAAGCTTAAAGATACAGAGAAATGTTCTTTAATCAGATTTTCGAGCAGTCCGTCCAGTTTTGCAATTTCTTCCGATATACCTGTTATTTCGCGGTCTTTACCGAGCAAGCTTGGAGCATGTGAAGAGCGGCTGCCTCCTGTAATTGATCCCGACGGTCTTATGATCTCGCCTGATAGGGTAACAATTCTTATGCCGTGGGCGAATATTCCGCTGTCAGCCTTAATCGCGTTGGCAAGCTTAATCGCGTTCTCACTGTTATCAACCACAATGCTTCGGCCAAGAAGGTAATTCATAATTTTTGAAATACGGCCGTCAAATTTGACAAGATCCACGGCAACACCCAAATATCCTTCCATCCCTGACCATTTTTTTAAGCCCAGATCAACAATGACCGAGTCATTAATAAAATTAAGAGGTAAAAACGTGGCTCTCCCCAGATTGTTCGACTTTAAGTGTTCAATTGCCTGCCTTGCGACCAAATCATCCTCGGTAATTATATTCTGGATGCCGCCGCCAAGCGTTGTTTCGATCGCGGTCTCATACTGCTCCGGAGTCTCAATAAGATCGGCGACTACACCGAGTATTTTTTCCCAATTTTCAGGCATATCTTTTTTCTGTTTAATTATTTCTCTCACTCCGCTGTAAAAGCCCTCGAATTCTTCTTTCATTCTTTTTAAGAGCGAGAGCTTGGATTTTTCCCGCTCGAGAGTTAATCTTAAGTTGGATACTTCCGTATCCAGGAGATAATATTTTTGCTGTTCGGAAGTAATTTGCGATGATACGGAATCAATTGCTGAAATAGCATTAACGACTTCGGACTCGATGCCCGTTTTTTCATGTTCGGCAGAAGAGATTATTTCGCCGACGGAACTAATTTCCGCCGATATTTTTTTGATGGATTTCTCATCCCTGTTAATTTCTTCTCTGGAAAAACGCTCGTTTATCTGCAGATCATAGAGCTTGTTTTTTTCATCGGACAAAATGCTTTCTCTCTCAAATATTAAACCCCTGAGTTGTTTTATTCTGTCAGAAACATTTAATGTTTCCCGGGTTTTTGTCGACAACAACTCGAGTTTTCCATTCAAGCTTTCCTCATGCGCCGATACGGATGCTGCCGCGACGGAAACCTCCTGCCTTTTACCGTCAAGCACATTTGTACATATCTCGAGCTCATTTGTAAATCTCGCGATCTCAAGAGTAATTCTTCCAAGCCGGTCTTCAAGATTTTTTATTCTTTCATCTTCAAGCATAAGGTCTCTAGTGTTTTCTTCCTTTGAGGTTTTGATCTCGTCAAGCAAAATCCTATTCGCATCGATCTCGTCCGAAATTTCTTTTGCTTTTGTTTTTATTGCCGCCCTAGCCAATATTTCGCTGTCAACCTTTGCCTTGGATGAAGAAACATTTGTCCGCAGCTCTCCAACCTTCAGGCGCAAGTTTGATAATTTTTCGTCAATACTTCTTATCTGTTTTTTGCTCAAAGCGATTTCTACAAATTTGAGTGTTTCCTTTATCGCGGTATATTGTTTTGCTTTTTCTGCCTGATCCGCCAGAGACCCAAGCTGGTCTCTTATTTCAACCTTTAAATCATTAATGCGCAGCATATTTTGTTCCGTAGCAATCAGCCTGCGCTCCGCGGACCGTTTGCGGAATTTATATTTGGAGATTCCCGCGGCTTCTTCGAATATTTCCCTGCGTTCCTCGGGTTTTGCGGAAAGTATTGAATCAACCTGGCCCTGATTAATTATTGAATAAGAGTTTGGCCCAATACCCGTATCCATGAAAAGCTCTCTTATATCCCGCAACCTGCACGGGACTTTATTTATATAAAATTCGCTCTCGCCGGACCTGAAGATACGTCTTTTTACCTCTACCTCCGCATAGTCCGCGTTAAGGCAGTGGTCTGTATTATCAATAAAAAAAGAAACTTCGGCCATTGACAATGGTTTTCGCTGATTGGTTCCGGCAAAAATAAGTTCTTCTAAGGTGCTGCCGCGCAGCTCTTTTACGTTTTGGTCGCCGAGGACAAATTTGACGGCATCAACAATATTGCTTTTGCCGCAGCCGTTCGGGCCGACAATCGCGGAGATATCCGGCGGCGGTTCAAAATTTAAATCGGTTTTGTCCGCAAAAGTTTTAAAACCTTTAAAACTTATAGTTTTTAAATGCAAAGTCGTCTCCCGTAGAAATGATCTTTTGAATTATTTATATCATAGAGCGGAGAGTATGGCAAGACTATCTTTTACATAACCATAATATGTGATAAAATGTGATACTACAAACATGGCAAATCATAATATCCTAATATTTGAAAGAGACGAGATAGAACTCTGTGAAGTCAAGTCAAAATTGAGCAATGCCGGATACAACGTCAAGTCAACAATCGCTTTGGATCAGCTTATCTCCATAAAAGCAGATCTTGTTCTTCTAAATATTGACAATCCCCTGTTAAACGGAATAGAAATCCTACGCCGGATTAAAGCATTTGACCGGACAGAAATAGTAATACTTCTCGCGCGAAATGAAAGCGTTGAAGTAGCTGTCGAGGCAATGAAGCTTGGAGCATACGACTTTTTATTAAAACCGGTTAACCCGGACAGGCTGTTAAGCATTGTGAGGGACGCTTTAGCGGACAGGTCACTGCAAAAATCACTGACAAAAGAAAAACAGCCGTCAATCAAATGCGAGTTTGGTGAAATCGTCGGTGAAAGCCAAAAAATAAAAGAGGTTTTTTCCCTGATAGAAAAGGCATCCGGCTCTGACGTTACGGTAATGATTACGGGAGAATCAGGGACCGGAAAAGAACTCGTCGCGAAGGCAATTCATTTTAACAGTACAAAGAAAAACAAACCTTTTGTTGCCGTAAACTGCGCCGCGATCCCTGAAACACTTCTTGAGTCCGAGCTGTTCGGTCACGAAGAAGGCGCTTTTACCGGCGCGATCAAAAAAACCGCCGGCCGTTTTGAACAGGCCGATACGGGGACCATATTCCTTGATGAGATCGGCGAGATGAGCCTGGCAACCCAGGTAAAAACACTGCGCGTTCTCCAGGAAAAAGCTTTTGACCGCCTGGGTGGAACGGATAAATTAAAAGTCGACGTACGAATTATCTCATCGACAAATAAAAATATTGAGAAGTCCATAAAAGACGGGACATTCAGGGAAGATTTGTTTTACAGGATATCTGTTTTTCCGATTGTAATGCCGCCGCTGCGCGAGAGAAAAGACGATATCCCTTTAATTGTCGCCCATTTTTTAAAAATGTACAGCAAAAAAGCAAAAAAAGAAATCCATAATATATCAAGGGAAGCGATTAATATCCTTATGGAATATAACTGGCCGGGAAATGTAAGAGAACTCGAAAATGTTATTGAACGCTCCATAGTGCTGACAAAAGGCGACCAGATTGACTCTAGCGACATTCCTCAGGCTTTGAGGAATTTTTATGAAAAAGGGATCGGAAATACTGAATATACGGCCGGGGACATAAGCCCTGGCATAATAAGATCGCTGCGCGAAGAAGAACGTCTCATATTACAGAGAGCTTTTGATATTCTCGGCGGTAATATAAGCAGGGTCGCGAAAGAACTGGAGATATCAAGACGGACCCTTTACAGAAAAATCAAAGAATTCGGCCTGGGAAAAGAAGCGGACATAAACTAGATATCTTGGACTGCCATGAATAAAATAACAGTAAAAAAATCGTCTGGAATAATCGGCGAAATAAAAATCCCGGGCGACAAATCAATCTCCCACAGATCCATTATGATAGGCTCAATCTCAAACGGGAAAACTACTGTCAAAAATTTCTTGTTTAGCGAAGACTGCCTTCATACAATCTCATGTTTTAAATCTCTTGGCGCAGACATAAAAGAAAAATCCGTATTCCTCTCAAAAAACCGGCTTATTGAAATCCAAGGCAATGGATTGCACGGATTAAGAGAGCCTGATGAAACATTGTATGTCGGAAATTCGGGAACGACAATCCGCCTTATTTGCGGAATCTTAAGCGGACAGAACTTTAGATCCACAATTACCGGGGACGTATCAATAACAAACCGTCCGATGAAAAGAATAATAGACCCTCTTAGAACTATGGGGGCAAACATAAGAGGAGAAGAAGATGATGCAAAAGCTCCTCTGCTTATTGAAAGAGGAAAAATTAAGCCCACAACGGTAGAAATGCAGGTCGCAAGCGCACAGGTAAAATCCTGCGTTTTACTGGCCGGATTATACGCGCGCGGGACAACAACAATAGTGGAAAAAATCCCGACAAGAGATCATATGGAAAGAATGCTTGAGTACTTCGGAGCCGAAATAAAAAAAGACGGCAACAAGATTTATATAACAGGGAACCCATATTTAACGGGCAAACCTGTTGACGTTCCAGGCGATATTTCGTCCGCCGCATTTTTTATGGTTGGGGCGTCTATTATCCGGAACTCGGACATTACAATGAAAAATATTGGTTTTAATCCGACAAGATCCGCCATTGTAGATATATTAAACCGGATGGGAGCTCATATCGAAGTTTCTAACGAGAGGACCGTATCGAACGAACCAAGAGCGGATATCAGGGTAAAATCAAGCACAAACTTAAGGGCTATTAATTTGAGCGGCGCAATCATTCCGCAGATAATTGACGAGATCCCGATACTTGTCCTTGCCGCGACTCAGGCGCAAGGCACGTCAATAATAAAAGGAGCATTGGAACTGCGGGTCAAGGAGAGCGACCGCATCGCGTCTATGGCATTGGAATTAAGAAAAATGGGGGCAAAAATAGAAGAGCTTGAAGACGGGCTTATTATTCACGGAGGAACATCTCTCCGCGGTGCGGATTGCAAAAGCCACAGTGACCACAGGGTCGCTATGACATTGCTTATCGCGGGCCTTATTGCCGACGGAGAAACAAATGTTGAGGGAACCGAATTTATTGAGACATCATTTCCGGGGTTTGAAGCTATATTAAAATAGTTTGAAGATTCTTTCTCTCCATGCCGGATCCAATACTTCAAATTCCGTCAAGTCATCCGCTGTTGCCAATTTGCGGACCTGCGCTTCCATAAAATATGAAGTTGAGAGGACATCTTTATCCGAAATACAGTGCACCAAATCAATGTCAACCGGCCCAAAATAACCGAACATATCAGAAAACCTCTGCGCCGCGAGCTTAAGTTTCGGATGTAAAAATCTACCGTAATGCTGATATTTATCAGGGACCATTCCAAGATTGTCTTTAACAAGGGTATAAAAACTTTCATTTATCTCAAGCTCTTTGCCTCCGCCACAAAAATTAGCCTGATCCTCTGTTCTACCGACTTTTCCATAAGCGGATAAATGGACCCAATCATAAATCTCCCCTTTTCCATCAAACAATGGAACCATAAAATGTCTTGTTTCATATGCGCTTTGGTCAATCCAGTGCGTATATGGAATCGTCTGTTCAACATATCCAAACAGAGATTGCCCTCCCACAAGAGATCTTCTGGATTGTTCCATCATTGTCAATGATAAAATATTTTCCCAGATTTTTTGATAGTCAGGGGGATCTCCTGACAGTGATTTTAATATCTCCTCGTGAAGATGTCCGGCATCTTCTGAAATTGATAAAAACTTTAATTGGGGGACATTGCCTTGAAATACTGCGTGGACCATATTAAGCCCGCGAAAACCTGACAGATTTTTAACATAAAAATCATTAATGCCTTTTTCCAGCAGATCTGCTGGAAAATGCCTTTGGTCAATAAAATTTTTGGCCCGCGCGTATAATTTGGCGGTTTCGGCCGTATACGCTTCCGGGTTACTTACAATTGAAAATATTTGCGGGGAGCCGACCAAAAAGAATTGAGGATGCATGAACGCGTCACCGATAGCCAAACGCGCAAAAAACTTGTTATTGCCGTCAATATTTTTTGATTGATTTGGCCTTTGTCCAATATTACCAGATTTTTTAATAAGAGATATTTCTCTTGCGGTTGGTGGACAAAATATCGGAGCTGTTCGCATATACCCTCTCCTATATATTTATCGTGAAAAAGAGGTCTAAATTTCAAAGGACTTTAATCCATTAATGAGATTCTGAAACAATATCTCTGGCCCCGTAGATATTTGCCATATTTAAAATCTGGATTTGATCAACGGGGTGATTTGTTTCAAAAATGATTTTGTACCTAAATATATCCGCGCCGTCAACTTGGTCTTTATCTTTAAAATCGATATAAACATTTAATGCCTTAAACTTTAGCGAATCAGCCTGCTTAAATATATCCGCGATCGCAAACCTTTTTACGTCAAATTCAACTGTAAATTTTTGGCTTTGCTGCGGAACATTCCTTCTTAAAAATCCGATAAAATCATCCAGAACAGTCTCAACGGGAATATCGCCGGAACCGATCGCGTAATACAAGTCGTCAATTGACATAGCTTTTTTCTTTCTGCCTATTTGAATCCTGTTCTGATGCGAGAGCTGGTGCAAAAAAGCCCTGATGTCGATACCAAAATGTTCCCTTATATTAATAAGATGATCCGCTGCAATAAAATAGTGCTGCGCGTAACTTGCCAGCCTTTCGCGTCCTCTATCAATGCAAACCTGCCGACCTTTCGACCTAAAATGTCTCTTTAACAATTTTGCCGCTTTTTCTGTCTTTGTCGACTGGATCAAATCAAGAGTTAGACATGGGTTATCCGACGTGGCTTTTTTTAAAATCTTGAATATTATTGCTTTTTCGGAGCGATATATTCTTCTTGCCGGGTCATGACTGTTTAATTCAAGATCAAATTTTTCAAGTCTTCCGTCAAACATCGGCTGGACTTCGAGTCTCGCATTTAAAAACCCTTGCCTTTTCAATTCATCCAAAATTAATGACTTTCGTGCAGTATTGAAAACATCAAATTTATTCTCTGGAACCGCCAAACATCGGATTTCCACCCTGTCGTCATTTTGGAGAACATAGGGCATAAACTGTTCTGACGAATATCTAGCAGCGTTCGTGATTGTGCATCCAACCGCCCTGGATAAAATTCTGGAATGAATCGCGGCGGCAAAATCAAGTGCAGACGACCCGTACGGGAACTGATAAGTATCCGCATGAGGAGAGGTTACCGCAACCATTGATGAATAACCGACGCTTTCTTTTAACATTCCAAAAATTTCTTCCGGTGATGCTTCGCAAAGTTCTTTCCATTTTACTCTTAGCTTTGGCAGTTGTCCCGGTTCATCAATATGGGCAGCAATACCGATACGCGCGATCCTGTCCATTTCTTCTGTCCTTATTTGAACCTGCACAGGCCCGTAGTTCCACCCGAGGGACGCGTCTTTTGCCGCATCTATCGTCGTATGGAGAGAGCGATAATCGTTTTCTTTTCCGGTTCCGACCAAATCCCTGACCATCGCTTGTTCATATTTGAACGCCGTGTGAATCGACCTCAATATTAAATAACATATTTTTTCTCTTTCTTCCTCGCTTTGGTCTTCCCGCTCTTTTACAATTATCTGGAATGCGTCTACGTTAAATAATTCGGATTTCGGCCGTTTTCCTTCTGCCATCATGCAATGAACGTGATACGGAGAACTATACTTTAATCTTAAAATAACATTAAATTCGAGCTTTAGGGATTCGACAATTGCCTTAAACTCATTAAACGCGTCAACACATTTTGATTTGTTTTTATTCATATCAGCTATAATCCGGCTAAATTCGTGCGGATCCAAAACCTTGAAACATTCGTGTTCAAGTCGTTCTTTCATCCTCCACAGGCCCAGCCTGCCGGCAATAGGAGCATAAATATCCATTGTTTCCTGGGCAGTCCTCTTTTGCTTATCCTCATCCATATACTTAATTGTTTCCATGTTATGAAGCCTGTCCGATAATTTAATCAGGGCTATTCTTAAATCTTCAACCATAGCTTTAAATACTTTCAGGAGATTTGATCTGTGTTCTCTTTTTTTTGCTTCAGGATCAAGCTCGTCCGAGCTTTTTATATCCAAATTTGTAACGCCAAAGACAAGATTGGCGATCTCTTGCCCAAACTCCAATTCGAGTATTTCCTTCGACACGCCAGTATCTTCGATGACATCGTGCAGTAATTGAGCCGCAAGTATACTCGTGCCTTTTATATCAAGCCTGCGCAGATTAAAAAATGTTTCCAGAGGATGAACTATGTACGCCTCTCCTGACTGCCGCCTTTGCGGACCGTGCATAATATCTGCGAAATTAAACGCGCGCGAAAGCATAACCGTATCAGTTTGCGGACATGTTTGTTTAACTTCCTCCAAGACTTCGCCAAACACAGCTCTTTCATTTAAATGATTGTGATACGGGGTAATATCAAGCGAATGAATTTGCATAAACGGATGCAGAGGCAAACCGATTGCTGCCTGCGACGCGGCCTGCATGCACGCTCTCACGGGAAAAACACGCGTTTGATATCTATTTAACGGCCTTGCACGTACAGGTTCTATTGACATAATAAACTCCAATCGTATATCGACTAAATAAATGCAGGATTTCACTTTTAAAACCTAATTTTGCATGCTAAAATGACTTTCAAATGGCAAGCAGAATAATCATCTTAGATGACGCAACTGCAAGCAAAATCGCCGCGGGCGAAGTTGTCGAACGCCCATCCTCAATAGTTAAAGAATTGGTTGAAAATTCAATCGACGCCGGCGCGGGAAAAATTGAAATTGAAATAAAAAACGGCGGCCGCGATCTTATAAGAATAACCGATGACGGATGCGGCATGAACGAAGAAGAGGCAAAGCTTTCCGTAGAACGCCATTCAACAAGCAAAATAAAAAACGCGGATGACTTATTTTCCATAAAAACACTGGGGTTTCGCGGCGAGGCCCTGCCGAGCATCGCGTCAGTTTCAAAATTTGAACTTATTACCAAAGAACTTATGTCATCGGAAGAATTCGGAATTACTCTTAAAATAAACGGAGGAAAAATCGAAGGTATAGAAAAAACAGGGGCGCCTTACGGAACAACCGTTATCGTTAAGGATCTTTTTTTTAATACGCCGGCCAGGCTCAAGTTTTTAAAGTCGACAAATACGGAATTTTCACATATTGTCGACAGTGTAAGCAAATTTATTATCGCGTATCCCAGAATCATGTTTAAGCTCCTGCATAATGACAAGCTTGTTTTGGATTCACCCGGAAAATCAGAGCTAATTGACGCTTTGGGGGCCGTGTACGGCGCGGAAACGGCAAAACACATCATACCAATCAGTTATTCCTCCGATGACTTAAAAATATGCGGCTATATAAGCGACGCGCAGACTGTGCGTCTTGACCGTTACATGGAATCATTTTTTGTAAACGGAAGATATGTCAAAAACTTTATCCTTTCAAAGGCGCTGGAGGACGGCTACAAAAATATTATTCCGTCCGACAGATATCCCATTGCCGCGGTTTTTATCGAAATTAACCCGTCTGTTATCGACATAAATGTCCATCCCAGCAAAAGAGAAGTAAAATTTTCAAATTCGTTAGATTTAACAAAGGCTTTAAAAGAAGTTGTTTGCGACTCGTTATCGGCGCAGATGCCAAACAGTCAGGATGACATTCAATTTAACCAGGAATTTAAACCGGATTTTATCCAGCCGGCGTTAATTGAGAATATTCAAACATCGACGGGATCAAACCGGCAGAATTACGCTCCATATCTCCAGATAGATAAGAACTATATTGTAACAAGCATAAACAATGAGCTGACAATAATTGACCAGCATGCCGCGCATGAAAGAATTTTATTTGAAAAGCTAAAATCAAACGGCTCAAACGACGCGTCTCAAAAACTTCTCGTCGCTGAAACTATCGAATTAACACCCCACGAAGCATCGGTTCTCGAAGTAAACCTAAAATTTCTTGGCGCTTTGGGATTTGAAATAGAGGCATTCGGAAAAAACACGTACATTATACGATCTATCCCTGATATCATTTCAAGAGAAAATATTAAACAGATAATTTCGGATATTATTTCCGAATTTATAAGCCTCGACCGGTCCGTAGAATTTGATGTCATTGTTGACCGCGTAAAAAAGCTGATAGCCTGCCACGGAGCGGTAAAAATGGGGGATATTTTAAACGAGAATGAGGTTAGGAGCCTTATTGAAGAAATGGGGAAAACCCCAAATTCAACAACCTGCCCGCACGGCAGACCAACAGTAAAAACGATTGACAAAAAAGAGCTCGAAAAAATGTTCGGCAGACGATGAACATATTTATTAATATATATATCCGGGTTTCCGTCTGGCTGTTGTACTTTCTTATTACAGCCGTTAACCGCACTCTAAGGCTAAAAATAACCGGCGAAGAAAATTATTACCGCTTAAAAAAAGAAGGAAAAAATATCGTCTTTGTCTTTTGGCACGGCGCGACATTTATTCCCATCTTCCACTATAAAAATAAAATGGCCTGTATATTGACGGCACCCGGACTTCGCGGCAATATATTGACAAAAGTCGCGCAAAAACTCGGGTACCAGGTTGTCCGGTTGGCCCGGTCTACCGAACATAACAAAGGCGCGAAAAGAATGCAGGAGTTGTTAACTATGGTAAAATCCGGTTTTGACAGCAACATCGCGGTCGACGGGCCGACAGGCCCCGCGTTTGTAGCAAAACCAGGGGCGGTTTTTTTGTCAAAACAGACCGGAAATCCGATCCTGCCGGTCGCGTCCGCCTGTAATAAAAAAATTACCCTGAATACGCGGTGGGATAAATATTTTATTCCATTGCCTTTTAGCCGGGCGTCAATAGTCCTGGGGGAGCCGATTTACATGAAAAGCGGCTTAAGCGATGTATCCGAAATAAAACACGAATGTGAAAACATATCTAAAACCATAAAATATTTGACAGTCAAGGCGGAGGAGGCGGTAAAATAATACCATGGAAAATATTGAGATCCTCAAAAACATTGATATTTTTTCGGCGGTACCTGTCGAGGAGCTGATCAAAATCGCAAACTTAGTCACGACAAAGACATTTAAAGCAGGCGAAGCAGTTTTTATAATCGGGGAGATTCCGGACGCAATTTACGCGGTTAAAGGCGGCTACGTGGCCACAATGATTGAGCTCGAATCAGAGAAAAAAACAATCAGGTCATTTTCAGAAGGTGAAATATTCGGCGAAACATCTGTTTTGACAAAAGAACCCCATTGCGCGACCGCGCGGGCGGAAACAAACGCGGAATTATTGATTATTCCAATAAATATTTTTCTTGATATTCTAAACAAGTTTCCAAAAGCATCTGCAGCATTAATAAAAACCTTATCGGAAAGGCTTCGCAGCGTTGACAGATTTTCGCGGCGCAAAGCCGGCGCCCATATTATATCCGTCTGCAGCGCGTCCGAAGGATTGGGAAAAACTACTCTTGCGGTAAATCTTGCCGCGGCCATAAGAAAACAGACTAAAAACGAAGTCATCGTGATAGATCTTAATGATTACCATAAAAATCCGTTCTCGATGCTCAATCTTAACCCCGTCGATTCAAAATATGACGGATCCGCCGCCAGCCTCGATGCCTTAATCGTTAGACATGACAGCGGAATAAATGTTCTGGACGGATTCAGGCTTTTGAATGATTTTTACGCTATATTTGAAATATTAAAATTAAAATTCAAATATTTGATATTTGACCTCCCGACAAAGGGACTGCCTGTGGAAAATGATATTTTGGCTTCGTCCAACACTATTCTTATTATTTCGGCTGATGAAGACGGCGTAAAATCCAAAACTAAAATATTTATTGATTCTTTAAAAAAAATAAAACTGCATACAAAAGCGACTCTACGGCTGGGAATAAATCTCGCGTTCGGCGACGGGAAGCCCAAAAAATCCGTAGTTGAGCGCGATCTTGGCCTAAAAATAGATTTTATTCTTGCCTCAAACACGGATATCGCGAAAAAATCTCTTGCGACCGGAATACCGTTCGTCGCATCCGATCCGGAATCTGATATCTCCAGGGATATAACGAGCCTTGCGACCAAACTTACTAAAAGAAGGGTTGGACTTGCCTTGAGCGCGGGAGCCGCGCAGGGCCTTGCGCATATCGGCGTATTCAAGGTATTGCAGGAAGAAAATATTCCCATTGATATTATCGCGGGAACCTCCGGAGGATCACTCTACGGATCAGGATTTGCCGCGGGATTTTCGGCTGAAAAACTCCAGAGAATTGTCATGTCAAAGGGATCACGGGGATTTATGTCGATAGCGGATTTTACGTTTCCAAAATCAGGCCTTATGGAAGGCCGCCATATAACAAAACTGGTAAAATCTTTTATCGGAAATATGAAATTTTCTGATTTAAAAATTCCGATGATGGTCATAGCAACCGATCTTATGAGCGGTTCTGAGGTAACAATAACAAAAGGTCTTTTGCACGAGGCTATCCGAGCCAGTATTTCTATTCCAGGAATATTTATTCCGATCGAACACAAAGGAAGGTATCTGATCGACGGATCTTCTTCGACGCCAATACCGATTGAACCTCTAAATAACGCGGGAGCCGATTTTATAATCGCGGTTTCCGTGACATCGTATGGCTCCTCCGAAATCGCGCAGGATGAAATTGACGGCTTGTCTCTTGAATACAGCTCCGACATGGGAAAACAGCTCCAGAGACGGATTGATGGCATGTTTAAACTGCCGGGGATTTTTGACATTATAATGAGATCGCGCGAAATTTCGAGCAACAAGATTGTCGAGATGAGCTGCGGCAAAGCCGATGTTGTTATCAGGCCAAAAACAGGAATATTCGGATGGATGGATTATAAGAGGGCGCCTGAAATAATCAAGGCGGGTGAAATTGCTGCGCGCGAAGCAATGCCGACGATAAAAAAAATAATTAATTTATGAAAAAAATTTTGCAGTTTTTTCTCGCTCGAATATTATACCTGTTTATCGCGGCAATAAATTCCACGTTAAAAATCAGCATGAAAAATCCGGAAAAATTAGAAGAAATAAAAAAATCCGGCAATTACGTAATATTCGCGATCTGGCACCAGTCAACGCTTCCGCTTTTTTATTTATACAGGAACACGAATATTGTCGCTCTTACCGCAAAAGGAACCCGGGGTGAGATAATCAGTTATTGCGCAAGAAAATTCGGTTACAGAGTTGTAAGAGTCCCATTTAGGGAAAACAGCAGAGAGGCTGCTGTCGGCGTAATAAAGATGCTGGGATTATTAAAGGAAAATAATTCCGAAGCGGCAATTGTAGTGGACGGCCCATGCGGACCTTTTTATAAAGTTAAGCCAGGCATATTCTTTCTTGCACAAAAAAGCGGCAGGGCTGTTGTTCCTGTCGGCGTAGGTGTTCCAAAAAGGCTGGAGCTGCCATGGAGATGGGACAAATATATAATACCGATGCCGTTCTCAAGAGTAAATGTATTAATTGGTGACCCGGTTATGGTCCACAAAGATGACGATCAGATTAAATTCCTCTCACCTCTTCTCGAAGAAAGACTTCAAAGCGTAACCTGGATGGCCGAAAACATCCGCTAAAACTGAAATTCTACTTTAAATACGTCGATAAACATTCAGGAGAAAACATGGGCTTAATTACAACATTAAAAGCGGGATACGGTATAGCGACAAACAGGATTGCGTACACTACTCTCAAAAACGATCTTTGCGGAGTCGTCGGCCTCGCGGGAAGAATGAATTTTTCACGCAATGTTGTGGCATGCGTTGTGCCGGGTATTCCCAAATCCAACCGAATAAGGCTTGAAACTGAAGTCGGAAACAGGCTTCCAAATATAACTATATATAAAGGATCAATAACAGAAAGCGATCTATCAAAAGTTTTGCCGGTTTTAAGGGGATTAAGCATTGATCTTCCGCGCAGCGATATGGATTATTTTGCCGCGATCAAAGCTTCCGGGTTGATTATTGAGGATTCCGCTGTACCAAAAGATAATAGTTTTGTACTGGGCAATTTGCTTTACTCATTTAAAAGTCCGGTTTTATTATGCAGGGCCGTTGAAATGTCTTATGGCAATTTAAAATCCTTATCGGCACAGTTAAGCATAGATGAATTTGAAAAAAAACGCGGATTAACCGACGAAAACACAAATCTATTGAGGATAACTGATGATTTACGAAAAAGGATAGATACCCTGGGCAGGTTCGGCCAAATTGCCGTGCAAATGTCGGAAAGTCTTTTGGACCCAAAAGTCGATCCTGCAAAGATTGAACAGCTTTCAATGGAATTATGTTGTTCATCATTAAATTATAGAAGGATAGTTTATTTTTCTTATACTGAAAAAGTGCCGGTTTGGGCAACCGACGGAAAAGCAAGGCCGGTATTGGAAGTAGGCAACAGATGGGGAACCAATTTAGAGATTATCCGCATTATTGAAACCGTCCTTGAAGGACAAATGGACCTGCCGATAAACGCGGAGGATCAAATTCTTTTCCAAAAATGGTCAAAGTCAAAGATAATTGCCGCGTTAAGCCATAACGATCCGAAAGTTCGAAGCTACGCGAGAAAATTAATTGCTCAATCGGCGCTGCTTCCATTTTCCAGGAGAGGAAAATCATTATCGCCGACTGATGAAACGCCATTGGGAGCGGCTTTAACTTCAAAAAGAGGTTTGAGTTATAATACTGATTTCTCAAATACGATGATCAGCTATGGGTGGACAATGGATGTTTCAGGACAAGGATCAAACGCTCGCGCGGAACTCTATAAGCTTGTTTACAATAACGGAGTTGAAAATAAATACTCAATTGTAAATACTATGCTTGAACTAGATGACTTGAGGAATTTTGATGGAGAAGAAAGACAGGCAATTATGTCCGGCAGCGTACCAGACGTAGTTTCGATAATTCTGCAGAATAAACTGCATAAAAAATATAAAGAGACGCCTGCAAACAGTTTTGATCCGGTTATTTTTCAGGCTCCCCGGTCCATTATTGTAAAAAGTTTTCTCGATAAAAGAGGATATCAGGTTTCTGATGTTGATAATACTACAATGGAAATAAATCCCGGGATGCTCCTTCTTTGGGGGGGGGATATCAAGGCATTTGTTACCGAATACGACCCGCAAATGAAGAGAGTATATGTTCTGGAACGTCCATTTACCGGAACAGAATTAACAACAGACGAAACAGAAATGCTTCGCGCGACGATAAAATTAATGGAGCTTGTCCAGGTAAGGAAAAGCGAAGAAACCGCGAAAGCTGAAATGTATAAGGCTCTTAGGGAGGTTATTTTATCTTTGGTTGAAACAATCGACGCGAAAGATCCTTATACGCGCGGACATTCCGAGCGAGTCGCAATAGCTTCTGAAGCTATTGCGAGGCAGATGGGATATCCCTTAAATACATTGGAAGTGTACCTGCACGATATTGGCAAAATTGGCGTGCCGGAACATATTCTTCAAAAACCTGCAGCTCTTGATGCTGATGAACGCGCGATAATGGAAATCCATCCTGTTGTAGGAGCTCGTATTTTAGAACAGGTTTCTTTCTATAGAGACAAACTCGACGTCATATTATATCACCACGAGAGAGTAGATGGTCTGGGATATCCGGAAGGATTAGCCGGAGATAATATCCCATTAGTCGCAAGAATTGTCGCGGTCGCGGATACTTTTGACGCTATGACATCGGACAGGCCCTACCGCAAGGGCCTGACGGTTGAAACTGCTTTTGAGGAATTGATTTTATCTTCCGGTACACAGCTTGATCCAAATGCGGTAAAAGCGTTTCTGCAGACTTTTGTACAAAGTTCAATTGATCTGGAAAAATTCATGCTCCGCACGGATAAGTCTGGCGACATTATGCAAATCGCGCAAGATTATTTAAGAAAATTCAATCAATTGGCCGAGATTTCAGCTTTTCAAACAGTCAACAATTATGTCGTTTCCAAAACATCGGAAGGTGCGTATAATTTTGGCGCGTCAAAAAAACCAAAGCAATATTTAAAGGATTTATTAGGCGGCACTGACACATCCCAAAAAATAGAATAATTTGACAAACCATTAAGCTCTCTGCTAGTATCAAATAATCGTGAGTAAAAACTTAGTCATCGTCGAATCTCCCGCAAAAGCCAAAACCCTGGAAAAATTCCTGGGCAAAGATTATCAGGTTGAGGCAAGCGGCGGTCATGTTAGAGACCTTCCGCCAAAGAAGCTTGGAGTAAACATTGATAAAGATTTTGAACCGGCCTACCAGACAATAAAAGGCAAAGAGAAAACCATAAAAAATCTCAAGGATATCGCAGGTAAAAAAGACCTTGTTCTTCTGGCTCCCGACCCGGACCGCGAGGGTGAGGCAATTGCCTGGCACCTTGCCAGCATACTCGGGAAAAAGGTCAAGATTAAGCGGATTGAGTTTAACGAAATAACAAAAGGCGCCGTGCAGGACGCCGTAAAACATCCCAGGGATATAGACATAAACAGGGTAAACGCGCAGCAGGCAAGAAGAATACTTGACCGTCTTGTCGGATACAAAATAAGCCCGATATTATGGAAAAAAATAAGAAAAGGCTTGTCTGCCGGACGCGTCCAATCTGTTGCCGTCAAACTTATTTGTATCAGGGAAAAAGAAATATCCGATTTTAAATCCGAAGAGTATTGGTCAATAATCGCTGTCCTGGAAAGCGGCGACAGTCAAACGCAGTTTCCAGCAAAAATAATCTCAATAAAAGTTTCAAACAAAGAATCAACTGACAAAATTCTGTCGGATTTAAAAGATGCCGTTTTTAAAGTTGAAAAAGTCTCAAAAAAAGAACAAAAAAGACACCCCTACCCTCCATTTATAACATCTACGCTCCAGCAGGAAGCATCCAGAAAACTTGGCTTTTCCGCGAAAAAGACTATGGTAATCGCCCAGCAGCTCTATGAAGGCGTTGATATTGAAGGAGAAGGCCAAACAGGTCTTATTACATATATGAGAACAGATTCGGTCAGGATTGCCGCAACGGCGATTGACGAGGTAAGAACCTATATCAATGAAAAAATCGGCCCGAAATATCTTCCGCAGAAGCCGATTATTTACAAAACAAAGAAACAGGCGCAGGACGCTCACGAGGCAGTACGGCCGACTTTAATTTCAAAAACTCCGGAATCAATTTCAAAACACTTAACATCCGACCAAAATAAGCTATATAAACTCATATGGAACAGGTTTGTAGCGTCGCAGATAGAGTCCGCGATTCTTCTACTTTCATCTGCAGATATCAAAGCCGGGGAATACACATTCAGGGCAAACGGTTCAACCGTTATTTTTGACGGCTACAAAAAAATATACGAAGAAACCAGCGACACTGTCGAGGAAGAAGAAGAAATTACGCTTCCGGATCTTATAGAAGGCGAAAATCTCAAACTCATAAACATTGATCCAAAACAGCATTTTACAGAACCCTTGCCAAGATATACAGAGGCAACACTTGTAAAAGAACTGGAAAAAAGCGGAATCGGCCGTCCAAGCACATATGCGCCTATTGTCGGTACAATTCAGGACAGGGGTTATGTAATTAAAGAGGCCCGTACCTTAAAACCCACAGAGCTTGGAATGATAACAAATGAACAGCTCACAAAACACTTTCCCGCCATACTTGATATAAAATTTACGGCCCATATGGAGGATACCCTCGATAATATCGCCGAAGGACTTACTAACTGGGTTGACGTTTTAAAAGATTTTTACGGGCCGTTTGAAAAATCTCTTGCTCTGGCGAATGTCGAAATGGAAAAAATAAAAAAAGATGTTTCGACTGATATTGTCTGCGAAAAATGCGGAAGTCCGGTTGTTATCCGAAGCGGACGCTACGGCGATTTTCTGGCGTGTTCTACTTTTCCAAAATGTAAATTTACAAAAGAACTCCCCGGAGCTGAAAAAACACCGCAGGAAGATAAAGCCTGCGAAAAATGCGGAAAACCGATGCAGCTAAAACGCAGCCGGTTTGGCCAATTCTGGGCATGTTCCGGATATCCAGAATGTAAGAGCACGGCTCCAATGCTAAAAAAGATCGGCGTTAAATGCCCAAAA
>Ga0265296_1001989_pt1 | contig 21679 bp, 17 predicted proteins | sample MunlanPumphouse1_FD_189073 | JGI IMG/M metagenome (GOLD analysis project Ga0265296, IMG submission 189073) | Groundwater microbial communities from a municipal landfill in Southern Ontario, Canada - Pumphouse #1 | ecosystem: Environmental > Aquatic > Deep subsurface > Groundwater | place... | reverse complement strand
CCTGAGGAAAAAGGATGAGGCGCATAGGATACACATACGGCCTCTACTGAGGCATTCCTTGATCGTTGCGGTGGCGAGCTACCTGCTTATCGGAATCGCTGGAGCCTGGTTAATTGGGATACTAATTATTGCTGAGCCATGCCCTCATTGACTACTTTTCCGCCCGGCATTTGAAAGACAACCTCAGAAGCTTTGCATTCGATCAGTGCGCGCATCTCATAGTGCTGCTGACGATTTCTGTCGTCATTTCATCAAATGGTTTCTATCACAATGCGAGCTTGTGGGCCAGTTATGTGGGTCAATGGTTTTACCCGTTGCTCGTAATAGTATCCGGGGCTGTTTTATGTGTAAATGCAGGAAGTCTCATTGTCAGCCTAGGTGTCGGACGGTTTCATGATCAACTGAAGGCTTCTTCGAGCTTAAAAGGCACGGAGCTGCACGAAAATGAGGGCCATAGAACAAGAGGGTTCGCAGACGGAGGAAGAGTCATCGGTTGCCTGGAAAGGACTCTCATTTTCTTGTTCATCATGGTTGGCCAGCCGATAGCTATCGGATTTCTCATTACCGCCAAATCCGTTTTCCGTTTCGGCGAGATAAAAGAAGGAACAAACCGCATGGAAGCTGAATATATCATCATCGGTACACTCTGCAGCTTCACCACAGGCTTGATTGTATCTTACCTCACTCGGGAAGTCTTATTCGCCATCAAGTAATCAAGATTCTACGGCGCGAGAGAGGTGCTCTATTCAATCGATAGCCGCCTCCCTTGACATCCCTATTACCCTGCCTTAGTCTCTGCGCCATGAGCGCACGGGACGATTCCCCGAAGGACACTCGCGCGAACGCGGGCTCCGAAGAAGTGACCTTCGGCTACGGGCATGTCAGCGCTTCCGATAAGAAACGGCTCGTCAGCGGACAATTCGACCCCATCGCGCGCCGGTACGATCTCGCCAACGCGCTCCTGAGCTTCGGGCTGCATGCATACTGGAAGCGATGGGGAATCGATCGGCTCGCCCTGAAGAACGGCGAGCTGGTCCTCGACGTGTGCGGCGGAACGGGCGATCTCGCCCTGCTCGCCGCCGCGCGCGTCGCGCCCCTCGGCCGCGCATTCGTCTACGATTTCAATAGGCCGATGATGCTCGCCGGTCGCGCGAAGACGAAACGTTCCCGTTTCGCCGGGAGCGTTCTCTTCGTCGAGGGGGACGCGGAAAGCCTGAGCTTTCCGGATGCGGTCTTCGACGCGGTCACGGTGGGATTCGGCATACGGAATCTCGTCCATCTCGAGGCCGGCTTGCGCGAGATGCACAGGGTCCTCAAGCCGGGGGGACGGCTCATGATTCTCGAGTTCTCACTGCCCGCCCATGCGTGGCTCCGGCGCCTCTATGATTTCTATTCATTCAAGATAATGCCTCTCGGAGCCGGAATCATCTGCGGCACGGCGGGACCTTATCGCTATCTCGCCGAATCCATCAGGGTCTTCGATACGCCCGGGCGGGTGGCCGAGAGACTGAAGAACGCAGGATTCTCGGATGTCCGTTTTCAACGGCTCACGGACGGTATCGCGGTCGTGTATCTCGCGCGGAGGCGATGAATCTTGAAGTTGACCGGGGCGCCAGGATATACGGGGGTACATAGACAATGGCGGTAAGCGAAGAATATCTGCAGTTCGTTCTCGATCAGCTCGCGGGATTGAAGGGCGTGTCCGCGCGGAGAATGTTCGGCGGCGCGGGGCTCTACCTGCGGGGAATCATGTTCGGTCTTGTCGCGGACGACAGGGCGTACCTGCGCGTCGACGATTCCAACCGCGCAAGCTTCGAAGAAGCCGGGTCCGGGCCCTTCCATCCGTACGGCACAAAAGGGACGATGCCGTACTACGAAGTTCCCGTCGACGTGCTGGAAGATCCGGGGGATTTCTGCGCGTGGGCGGAGAAGGCCCTCGCGGCGGCGGCGAGGCGAAAACAGACTTCATCGCGACGGAAGCTGAAAACGGGAAGAACGAGCGATTGATCGATTTGCGATGAATCTCAGGGCAGTCCGCCGCCCTCGAGCCGTCTGAGGAGCCCGGTGGTCTCGGCGTCTCCCGGCTCGTTCTCGAGGACGCGCCTCATCCAGCGGATCGCCTCGTCGCGGTTCCTCTCTTCGAGGGCGATCTTCGCGAGGATTCTGCAGGCGGCGTTCCGGTCATTCGAGCGGCTCGACGCGGTGGCCTCGATGAAGAGTCTTTTCGCATCCTCACGCCGGCCGAGGCGCGCGAGCGCGAGACCGTACTCGACGGCGACGCGAGGGAACCTGGGCTCGCGAGCGTATGCGCGAGCGTACACACCCGCCGATTCGACGCCCTTCCCGCGCTGGCCGAGAATCCTCGCGTAGTTGAGCGTCGCCTCGATCTTGTCGGGATCGAGCCGGTACGCCTCGGCGAAGGCCTCCTCGGCCCTCGGCTCGTTCTTCGTCGCGATGTAATGGTTTCCGAGAAATGCATATGCGGCACTGTGGTTCATATTCACTATGGTTCTCTGCGAAACGAGGAGATAAAGCGCCGCTGCCGCCGCCGCCATGATCGAGACTTGCTTCACGCGGCGGCCCGAGACGGAGCGCGCGGCCCAGGCGACGAAGTAAGCGGCGAGGAGAATGAGCAAGGGCACGGCGGGCAGCCGGTAGCGCGTGTTGACGTAGAAAAGGAGCACGGAAAGAACGGCGCATCCGAGGAAGATCGAGACGACGCTGCGGTTTTTCCCGCTCCCGAGGAGCACGATGAGCCCGCAGACGCCGAGCGGCGCGATCACGGCGAAGGGGAGGAAGAGCAATCTGAGAGCCCCGCACGATCTCTCGTAGAAATAGACGCTCGGTACGTCGTAGAGCTCGGCGCCGTTCAGGAAGAGCCCGAGCTTTCTTGCGAGGAGGCCGAGCCACGCCGCCGGATTCGCGCGGATATCGGCGAGAGCGCGGCGGGTGTAGTAATCCGAAGCCTCCGCCTGCGTCATGCTCCGCCCTGTTTCCGCTTCGGCCATCGCCTTGCTTTCCTCGAGAATTCCGCGCGCGTTCATCCGCGAGCCGTCGAGCCCCTGGAAGATGCCGGTGCTTCCCGCCCGGTTTCCCAGGTAGAAATTGATTCCCCCGTGGGTGGTCACGGGGACGAACCGCCCCGTGGCTTTTGCGTTATAGGTGATCGACGGAGCGAGGAGGATCGCCGCTCCGGCGATGAGGCCGACGGCGGGGATCAGGCCAGCGCGCCGGCCGCGATGCCTCGCATACAGCCAGACGGGAAGCGCCGCGACGAGAAGCAGGAAGAGGTTGGGTCTGCCGAGGGCTCCGGCGCCCAAGAGCGCTCCGAGAAAAAATCCCGAGAGCCACGTTGGAATCCGCCGCCGCCCGAGCTTCAGCGGACGTCCGCCCTCCAGCTCCGCGTCCAGCGCGAGCGCCAGCACGAACGAAGCGGCGAGAAGAAACACCTCGAACGCGGTCGAGAGAAGCGTTCCTTCGTACAGGACGAATTGCGCGTAGAGAACGGTCATCGCCGCGGCGACCGTCGCCGTGACCGTTCCCGAGGGCCGCACTTTCCGGAGACCCGCGGCGAGTCTCATGCCCGCGAGATAGACGAGCACGACAGTGAAGAGTCCGAGCGCGAGCTGGATGATTCGAGGCGCGAGAAGTCCCTCGCCGAAAAGCTTGAAAACGACGACGAGGAACGCGGGATAGAGCGGATTGAAGTCGAGCGCGCCCGCGGGAAAGGCGCCCCCCGTCGAGAGCGTGCGGGCGAGGTCGTAGTAGAATCGGGAATCGAGCGAGAGGACGCCGCCCGTTTCCGATCGCTCGAGCTGCGCCAGAAATATCACGCGCACGACGAGCGCCGCGGCGAGGATCGCGGCGAAGGCGAGAAACGAAAGCGCGAGCTTTTTCCGGGGAGCCGCACCGTTCATATGGCGTGAATTCCTTTGTTCATCCGGCTACGGCGCGCTCTCGAGCTCCTTGAGCATCTTCGTGAGCTCCGGCTCTCCCGGAACCTCGACGAGCGCCTGTTTGACCCAGCGGATCGCCTCGCTGCCGTTGCCCTCCGCGATCGCCGAGCGGGCAAGGAGTCTGCACGCGAGAGCCCGCTCCATCGGACGGTCCGCGGTGCTCGCCTCGAGGTAGAGCTTCTTCGCCTCTTCGTGTCGTCCGAGACGATCGAGCGCTATGCCGTATTCCACGGCGACGAGGGGAAAGCGGGGCGATCGCGCATATGCCCGCGCGAACATATCGGCCGCTTCCTGATTCTGTCCCCGCTGCCGAAGAATCCGCGCGTAGCTGACGATCGCCTCGACCTTGTTCGGATCGGCCCGGTACGCCTGGGCGAATGCCTCCTGCGCCTTCGCCTCCTCGTTGTTCTGCTTGTAGTATCTCCCGAGGAAGGAGTACGTGGCGCCGTTGTTCAGCTCCACGAGAGGCCGGCCCGAAACGAGAAGGTACAGGGCGACGGCGAGCGCCGACATGCCGGCGAGATGCTTGAGGCGCCTCTGCGAGATCTCTCGCGCTGCCCAGACGACGAAGAACGAGGCGAAGAGAATGAGGATCGGGGTCGCCGGAAGCCGGTAGCGCGCGTTGGCGTAGAAGGCGACGACCGAGACGAGGGCGCACGCGATAAAAAGTGTAACGACGCTCCGGTTCCTCCCGCTGCGCAGCATGATCAGGAATCCGCAAATGGCGAGCGGCGCGATCACCGGAAAGGGCATGAAGAGGAACTTGAGAACGCGGCACGAATTCATGCAATAGAAGACGTTGGGCATGTCGGGCACGTCGACGTTGAAAAAGAGAATGAGCTTCTTTCCGAGGAGCCTGAGCCACGCCGCGGGGTTGTCCACGATGTATTCGAGCGTTTTGCGAAAATAGTATTCGGACACCTCCGCCTGGGTCATCGAGCGGCCTGTTTCCACCTCGGCCTTCGTCTTTGCGTCCTCCAAAACCCCCTGCATGCTCGAGCGCATATCGACGGGAGGTCGGAACACACCGGCGCTGCCGGGTCCGTTCCCGAGAAAGAAATTGAATCCTCCGTGGGCGGTCACGGGAACGAGCCGGCCGGTCGTCTTTGCGTTGTAGACGATCGGGGGAGCGAGGAATATCGCGGCTCCGGCGACGAGGGCGGCGGCGGGAACCAACCATCCTCGGGCCTTGCGGTGTCTCGCATAGAGCCATACCGGAAACGCCGCGATGAGGAGGAGGAAAAGATTGGGTCTTGCGAGCGCACCCGCCCCGAGGAGAACGCCGAGGATAAGGCCCGAAGCCCATGGCGGCACCCGGCGGCTGCCGAGCTTCACGGGGCGCTCCCCCTTCAGATCGTCGTCGAGCGCGAGGGCGAGCGCGAAGGAGGCCGTGAGAAAGAATATCTCGAGCGTCGAGGCGAGGAGCATTCCCTCGTACAGGACAAATTGCGCGTAAAGAACGGACATCGCCGCGGCGACGAGCGCTATCGCTTCCCCCCATCGTTTCCCTTCCCAGGCGGAGGGGGCGAGTCTGCGCCCCGCGAGGTACACGAGCACGATCGTGAAGAGCCCGATCGCGAGCTGGACGATTCGCGGCACGAGAAGCCCGACGCCAAAGAGCTTGAAGATGACGACGAGAAACGCCGGGTAGAGCGGGTTGAATACGAATGCGCCCTGCGGCAGCGCGCCTCCGCTCGAGATATCCCGGGCGACGTCATAATAGAGCTGCGAATCGAGCGAGAGGACGTCGCCGAGCTCGGATCTCTCCAGCTCGACGAGGAAGATAACGCGCGCGACGAACGCCATTAAAAGAATCGCAGCGAGAATTACCGCAGGGTGAATCGCTTTTTCCCGGGGAATCGTCCTGTTCATAAACCTCCGGCGCCATTATACTGCAGGGCGGGCTCCTTACTGCAAGCAATACTCGATGCCTGATGCGGCCTCGCGGCATCGAGCGGGGGAAATGGTAACGGCATGAGCGGCGATACAGGCACAATTCCATCGTTCGCCTCGCGGCTGCGCTACGATTCCGGCTACGCGGAACGGTGCGCCCGCGCGCTCGATGAGGCGCTCGGCTCGACGAAGGCGTACGAGGCGTGGCGCGCTTTCGATCCGGGGCCGTCGTGCGGCGTGTTCTCCCGCCTCGCGGCGCTCCCGGCGCTGACGAAGGCGGACCTGCGCGTCCACGGGCCGCAGGGATTCGTGCCAGGCGGCCGCGACCTCGACGCGGGACTCGCCGCGCGGGAGATCGAGCTCGTCAAGACGAGCGGATCGACGGGGGACCGGGTCGTGAACGTCTGGTATCAGCCCTGGTGGGACGCCTCCGAGGCGGCGTCTTGGCGGCTGAATTCCCACGCGCGCGCCGCGGGGGTCGGCGAGCACCCCGAGGCGATTCTGACGAGCCCCTGGTGCACCGGCTTTCCCTGCGAGGACGAATATCTCGCCGTGCATCAGCGCACGCTGGGCCGGTTCCTCTACCTGAGCGAGCGTTCCGACCCGAGCACGTGGAGCACAGAGCTCATGGACCGCATGGTCGCTGAGCTCAACGCGTTCAAACCGGTCATCCTCGAAGCCAATCCGTCGTTCCTCGCGACGCTCTCGCGCCACGTCGTGAGGCGCGCCCTGCGCGTGCATTCCCCGGCGGTCATTATCCTCACCTACGAGAATCCCTCGATCCTGCATCATCGCCAGATCCGCCGCGCATTCGATTCTCCCGTCGCGAGCTCATACGGCTCGACCGAGACCGCATACGTGTTTATGGAATGCGAGTCCGGTCGTCTGCACCAGGTGACCGAGAGCTGCCACGTCGATTTCCTGCCGTACGGGCCGGAGCACGGCGGGCCGGACGTCGGACGCATTCTCGTGACGACTTTCGACAATCCCTGGCGTTCGCTCGTGCGTTTCGACGTCGGCGACGTGGTCCGGTTGAACGGACCGGCGCCGTGCCCCTGCGGTCGCGACGAGGGGCTTACCCTCGCGTCGATCGAAGGACGCTCGATCAGCCTCACCTTGACGCCGGAAGGCAATGCGGTAACGCAGGGCGCCGTCGATCGCGCGCTCGGCGCCGTGGAGGGACTCGTCGAGTACCAGATTCTCCAGACGGGTCCCGAGGCCTTTCTGCTGCTCTTTGTACCGGATGAGGATGCGTCGATCGCCGTTGCGGGAGCGGCACATAAAGCTCTGCTGGAACTATACGGCAAGGTTGCGGTTATTATCACGGAGCCGGTCGAGGCGATTCTCCCCGATCCGCCGGGCAAGTACAAGCTCGCCAAAATGTACGAGCCCATAGACCACGACGCGCTGCTCGACGAACGATACGCTCCGAAGCGAAGATAAGAGGCTGCAAGGAGGCCCGTGCATGAGCATTGTCAGGAATCTCGTTCCTATCTATCTTCTTGCGGGCGGGCCCGGCTCGCGCCGCGCGCAGAAGGATCCTCTCCTCACGCGGGTCATCGCGAGCAGCGGCGTGGCCGAGCCGTCGATCGCCTACGTCGGCGTCGCGAGCGGCGACGACAAATCGTTTTTCAAGATGCTTTCGGGCCTCATGCGCATCTGCGGCGCCGGGGACGTCGAGCTCGCCCCTCTTGCCGGCCGGCGCATCAAGCTCGACAAGACGCGTTCGATCCTCGAGAGGGCCGACATAATATTCATCAGCGGCGGCGACGTGGAGGAAGGGATGGAAGTGCTCGAGGAACGCGGGATGCTGTCCTTTCTCCGCGAGCTCCACCGGGGCGGCAAGCCCTTCTTCGGGCTCTCGGCCGGGAGCATCATGCTCGCGCGCGAGTGGATCGTCTGGGACGATCCCAACGACGACTCGACTTCGAGCGCGTTCCCCTGCATGGGATTCGCGCCGGTTCTCTGCGACACGCACGCCGAGGACGAAGGATGGGAGGAGCTTCGCGCGCTGCTCCTGATCTCTCCCGAAGGTACAATCGGGTACGGCATCCCGACGGGCGCCGGTCTCTGCGTCCATCCCGGGGGCGAGCCCGAGGCGCTCGGGATGCCGGTGAGTTGTTTCGCGAAGATCGACCGCATGGTGAAACACCGCCCCGACCTCATGCCGGATGCGCCATGAATTCTTTGTTCGACTCGCAAAAGTCTATGAGAAAAATCTGTAGCCGGGTTATAATCCGGGGAAAACATGGGGGAGGTTTCAGGGAAATGGTCAAGCGATCGCTTCATCGATGTGCAATCGCGCTTGCATTCCTGATGGTATCGAGCGCACTCGTCCCGTGCCGCGATGCCGCGGCGGGGCCGAAAAGTCCGGCGCCGAAAACGAAGGCGGAGTCATCCATGGACGGAATCGCTGAGAGCTTCGTGAAGCTCGCCCTTGCCGTCGGCGAGCACGATCCCCTGTACGTCGACGCCTATTTCGGGCCCGAGGCGTGGCGCGAGCAGGCGATGAAGGAAAAGAGGCCGCTCGAAGAGATCAAGAACGCCGCCGCCCCGCTCATCGCGGAGCTGGGAAGGTTGGACGCGAGCCGGGAAGAGGAGCCGCTCAGGATCCGGCGCACGTTTCTGATCAAGCAGCTCGAATCGCTCGTGGCGCGCGTGATGATGCTCGAAGGGACGAAGCTCACCTTCGATGAGGAATCGAATGCGCTCTACGACGCCGTCGCGCCGCGCTCCGACGAAAGGCGTTTCAGGGAGGCGCTCGGCAGGATCGATTCGCTCGTGCCGCCCGGAGAGGGAACGCTCCTCGACCGGCTCGAGCGGTTCAAGAAGGATCTCGTCATTCCGAAGGACCGGCTCGACGCCGTTTTCGCCGCTGCGATCGCCGAAGCCCGAAAGAGGACCAAGGAGCACATCGCTCTTCCCGAGGACGAATCCTTCACCGTCGAATACGTCACCGGAGAGTCGTGGGGCGCTTACAACTGGTACAAGGGCGCGAACCGCAGCGTGATCCAGATCAACACGGACTTCCCGACGCACATCGACGCGCCGGTCGGCCTCGCCTGTCACGAAGGGTACCCGGGCCATCATGTTCAGAACGTTCTCTTCGAACAAGGCCTCGTGAAGGACAGGGGCTGGATCGAGTTTACCGTTTCTCCGCTTTTCAGTCCGCTCTCCCCGATCAACGAAGGAGCCGCAACCTTCGGCATCGAGACGGCGTTTACCGGCGACTCGCGGCACGCGTTCGAGCGCGACGTGCTGTATCCGCTGGCCGGCATCGACCCGGTCAAGGCAGATGTTTATTACGCGATCCGGAAGCTGCTCCAGGAGGTTCATTACGCGGAGAACGAGGCCGCCCGGCAATATCTCGACGGGGAGATCACCGCGGAGGAGGCCGCGCAGTATCTGTCCGCGAACGCCCTCATGTCGCTCGAGCGCGCCCGCAGGCTCGTGACGTTCTTCGATCGATACCGGAGCTACATCATCAACTATAACGTCGGGTTTGATCTCGTGAAGAGCTACATTGAAAAGCGCGGCGGCACCGCGGATCGTCCGGAAAAACGGTGGGAAGAATTCCGCGCGTTGATTTCCTCTCCCCGCGTTCCATCGGAATTGAAGTAAGGAGGCCGTTCCATGATCAGCGAAATCCCGGCGCAGCAGCTCAATCCCGAAGGCTTCATCAAGGAGAAGGTCAAAGAGATACAATCGGTGGTCGCGGACGGTACCGCGATCAACGCGCTCTCGGGAGGCGTCGATTCTTCCACGGTCACGATGCTCGGGCACCGCGCCCTGGGGAAGCGGCTCAGAACCGTGTTCATCGAGAACGGCCTCATGCGGGAGGGAGAGCCCGAGCGTGTCCGGGGGCTGTTCGAGAAGCTCGGCGTCGCCGTCGAGGTGGTCGACGCCCGTAAGGAGTTCTTCGCGGCTCTCAAGGGGATCACCGACCCCGAGGAGAAACGCGAGGCGATCACCCAGACGTTCTACAAGAACGTGTTCGGACGCCTCGTGAGGGAGAGCAACGCGAAGCACCTTCTCCAGGGAACGATCCTGACCGACGTCGACGAGACCGTAGCCGGGATCAAGCGTCAGCATAATGTTTTCGAACAGCTCGGCATCGATCCGCAGGAGGCTTTCGGCTACCGGATCATCGAGCCGCTCATCCAGCTTCGGAAGGACGGCGTGAGGATCGTCGGCAAGGCCTTGGGGCTCCCGTCCGAGCTCTTCGATCGCATTCCGTTTCCCGGGCCGGCGCTCTCGGCTCGGGTGATCGGGGAGGTCACGCCCGAGCGCATCGAGACGGTGCGAAAGGCCACGTCCGTGGTCGAACGGCTGCTTTCAGGCACGAAGGCGTTCCAGTACATGGCGATCCTCCATGAGGATCGGGTGACCGGCATGCGGGACGGGAAGCGGGACTTCGGCCAGCAGATCGAGGTTCGGTGCTGGGACAGTCTCGACGCGCGGATCGCGACGCCGACACGGCTCCCGTTCGAGACGCTCGACACGCTCGCCGACGAGATCATCAAGAAGGTGCCGGGCATCGTGAGCGTGACGTACAACATCGCGACGAAGCCGCCGTCGACGATCGAGGCGGTTTGAACACGTGGATTTCGAGAGATGGTAAGGCCTGATGACCTATGGTGAAGCAGTTCTGCGCCGCGCGGCCGGCACTCTCGACCCATTTGTCCGATTTGCCTGTCCATCCGCTCTTGCGGATTGACCGTTTCTTTTCAGTATGTTAGCTTATTGTAGATTTTTCGCGGCAATCTGTTGAAAAGGAGCGGTCTTGCCCGAGCTGGAAAAGGTATACAACCCGGTCGAAATCGAAAAGAAATGGACGGTCGTCTGGCGCGAGCGCAAGGTGTTCACGCTGGACGCTCAGGCGGCCGAAACGCCTTTTACCATCATTCTCCCGCCACCCAACATCACCGGATCTCTGACGGTCGGGCACGCCCTCGGAACGACGGTGCAGGACCTCCTCTGCCGCTGGAAACGGATGAAGGGATTCAACGTCCTGTGGCTCGCCGGGATGGACCACGCGGGCATAGCGACGCAGAAGGTCGTCGAGCGCGCGCTCCTCGATCAGGGCATCTCGAAGGACGCTCTCGGCCGCGAGAAGTTCCTCGAAGAGTGCTGGAGATGGAAAGAGAAGTATCACGATAGAATCGTCGAGCAGCTCGGCGCCCTCGGCGCTTCCCTCGACTGGTCGCGGGAGACGTTTACCCTCGATCCGGGCGTCTCGCGCGCGGTCCGCGAAGTATTCGTCAGGCTTCACCGCAAGGGTCTCATCTATCGGGACCGCTACATCGTCAACTGGTGCCCTTCGTGCGGAACGGCGATCTCGGATGAAGAGGTCGATTTCGTCGAGACGCACGGGAAACTCTATTACATCGCCTATCCCTTTGCGGAGGGTGGGGGAGAGCTCGTCGTCGGGACGACCCGTCCCGAGACGATGCTCGGGGACGTCGCTGTCGCGATGCATCCCGGGGACAAGCGCGCCGGCGCGCTCGAGGGGAAGATGCTCGAGCTTCCGCTCACGGGGCGGATTATCCCGGTGATCTTCGACGAGGCGGTGGATCCCGCGTTCGGCACCGGATGCCTGAAGGTGACGCCGGGGCATGATGCGACCGATTTTCTCATTGGTCTCAGACACCGGCTCGATCCGGTCGTCGTCATCGATCGCGAGGGGAAGATGAACGCCGAAACGGGTCGTTTCGCCGGACTCGACCGGCGCGAAGCGCGAAAGCAGGTGCTCGCCGCGCTCGAGGAGCAGGGGCTGCTCCGGAAGGTCGACGACTACGAGCACTCGATCGGCCACCACGACCGCTGCGGCACGGCGATCGAGCCGTACATTTCGCGGCAGTGGTTCCTCCGGATGAAGACTCTCGCCGCGCCGGGCATCGAGGTTGCGAAGCGGGGAGAGGTGGCCTTCACGCCCGAGCGCTGGGGGAACATCTACCTTTCCTGGATGGAGAATATCAGGGACTGGTGCATCTCGCGGCAGCTCTGGTGGGGGCACCGGATCCCCGTGTGGTATTGCGGCGACTGCGAGGAGACGATCGTCGCCGTCGACGTGCCGGCGAGCTGCCCGAAATGCAGGGGTACGAAGCTCGCGCAGGACGAGGACGTCCTCGACACGTGGTTCTCGTCGTGGCTCTGGACCTTTTCGCCGATGGGCTGGCCGGAGAAAACGAAGGACCTCGAAGCGTTCCACCCGACGAGCGTTCTCGTCACGGGCGGGGATATCATATTCTTCTGGGTCGCCCGGATGATCATGGCGTCCCTCGAGTTCATGGGGGAGGTCCCCTTCTCGACGGTCTACATCACGGGGATCGTCCGCGACACGAAGGGGCGCAAGATGAGCAAGTCGCTCGGCAACTCCCCCGATCCGATCGACATCATCGGCCGTACCGGCGCGGACGCCTTCAGGTTCACGCTCATGATGCTCTCCCCGCCGGGGCAGGACATCATGTTCGACGAATCGAAGGTCGACGTCGGCAAGCATTTCGCGAACAAGATCTGGAACGCCGCCCGGTTCGTTCTTGGGCAGGAGGTCGAACTGGGCTGCGCGGAGGCGGGTGCGCCGGGCGCATCTCCCGCTCCGGCGCCGGACAGCGGCTCTCCCGCCCGGCTTTACGAGTCGATCTTCGGCTCGGCGGCCGGTCCGGATATCGAATTCGGATGGGAAGACCGCTGGATCATGAGTCGCCTCGCCCGCCGGGCCGCGGAGCTCGGAGGGCACATCGACACGTATCGCTTCGACGAGGCGTCGCGCACGCTCTACGATTTTTTCTGGCACGAGTACTGCGATTGGTATCTCGAGCTCTCGAAGGCCGCCGCCCGGCAGGGAGGGGCGCGGGCGCGGGGCGCGGCGGTTACGGCGCGCGCCGTTCTGGGGACGTCGATGATTCTCCTCCATCCGACGATGCCGTTCATCACGGAAGAGATCTGGAGCATGCTGGCGCCGCGGAGAGGCGTGCTGGCGGGTTATCGATTCCCCGGCGTCCCCGAGCGCTGTCTCGACGAAGAGCTCGAGGCGGATGCGGCATTCTTCATGGAGATCGTCTCGGCGATCCGGAATCTCCGGCAGAGCTTCAATATCCCGCCGGGAAAGCTTGTGAGCGCCGTCATCAATTGCGGGAAGGGGCGCGGTATCCCCGCGCGTCTCGATCGGTTCCGCGAGCAGATCGGGCTCCTGGCGAAGGTGGACGATCTGGTCGTCGCCGACGGCGCGGCAAAGCCTCCGGGATCGGTCGCGGCGGGGCTCTCCTCGGTCGAGATCTATCTGCCGCTCAGGGGAGTCGTCGATATCGAAGTCGAGAAGAAACGACTCGGCAGGGACCTCGAAAAGATCACGCGCGAATGCGAGAAAGTCGAGGGGCGGCTCAAGGACGCGCGTTTCGTGGAAAAAGCGCCGAGCGATGTTGTCGAGCAGGAGAAAAACCGCTACAATGAAATGTCCGATAAGAAACAGCGAATAGCCCGAATCCTGGAGGATCTGGGGTGAACGACGAGCAGAAAGAGCCGATGGATTCTTCCGGCGAGCAGCCCGTGGACGGATCCCCGGAGGGATCCGGACGGCCGAGCGCCGGTGAATCGGCGGAATCGCAGCCCGGGGAGCGGGCCGCCGGCGCGACGGGGGAGAAGCTTGCGTCTCTCAAGGGGGAGGAGACCGTCGGAGAGATTCTCTTCGCCGCGCGCGAGCGTCTCGCGCAGACGCTCGAGTTCATGAGCCAGGAGACGAAGATACCGAAACAGACGCTCCAGTATCTTGAGACGGACAACTATGATGCGCTTCCCGCGAAGGTATACGCGAAGAGCTTCCTGCGCGCGTACGCGACGGCGCTCGGTCTCGATATCCAGTACATCCTGAACAAGTACGAGGTTCAAACCGGGCAGACGCACCGCAGCAAGGGTGACCATTGGGAGATCGAGACGGAGGTCGTCGAGGAAAAGCTCCGGTCTCCGAACGTTCTCAAACGCTACGTGATCCCCGCGGTCATTGTCGTCGCGCTCGTCCTTCTCGTCGTCAAGCTCGCCGGGAGGAAGGAAGAAAAGGCGGAACTTCCCCGGCAGATCGATCTCAAGGAGGAGCTTCTCGAATCGAAGTCCGCTCTTGCCGAAGAGTCGACGATGCGGAAGTCAGAGCCGGCCGAGACCCCGGCCGAACCGATGGAGCTGAGTATCGTCGCGAATCCGACCGACAGCTGCTGGTTCGATCTCATGACCGTCTCGATCGTGGAACAACAGCCTGAAACGACGATCAACAGGTTTACGCTCCCGCCGGGACGCGCGAGGTCGTTCCAGGCGACGGAAGAATTCTATTTCATCAAGGTCGGGAACGCGGGCGGATTCGTGATGGAGTTGAACAACTCGAAGCTCCCCACGCTCGGCAGAAAAGGCAAGGTCATCACCAACTACCGGATCACGCGCGAGAATCTTCCCAAGGGAAAGAAAGACTAGCGGCACGCGCGCGGGTGCGCCCATGTCCCTGTTCAAACTCAAGTCTCAGTACCGGCCGACGGGGGATCAGCCCGAGGCGATCGCGAGCCTCGTCGCCAACGTCGAGGCCGGCAAGAAATTCCAGACGCTTCTCGGCGTCACGGGCTCGGGGAAGACCTTCACGATCGCAAACGCGATCGCACGGTTGGGCATGCCGACGCTCGTCATCTCTCACAACAAGACGCTCGCCGCGCAGCTCTACGGCGAGATGAAAAGCCTCTTCCCGGAGAACGCGGTCGAGTACTTCGTCAGCTATTACGATTACTACCAGCCCGAGGCGTTCATTCCTTCGACCGACACGTATATCGAGAAGGACGCGTCCATAAACGAGGATATCGACCGGCTCCGGCTCCACGCGACCGGTTCGCTCCTCACGCGGCGCGACGTGATCGTCGTCGCGAGCGTCTCGTGCATCTATGGCCTCGGATCTCCCGAGGAATTCGGGAAGCTCAGTTTCACCGTCTCGCAGGGGGAGCGCGCCGGCCGCGACGAGATCCTTCGGCGGCTCGTCCGGATCCAGTACTCGCGCAACGACGTCGATTTCGCGCGCGGCACCTTCAGGGTGCGCGGCGATACGATCGAGCTTTGGCCCGCGTACCTGGAGGAGGCCGTCCGCATCGAACTTCTCGACGACGCGGTCGACCGGATCTCCGTCATCCACCCCCTGTCCGGAGAAGCGATTCGCCGCACCGAAGCGGCCGCGATATTCCCCTCGTCCCATTTCGTAACCTCGGGAGAGAATCTCGAAGGAGCGATCGAATCGATCGAGAAGGAGCTCGCGCTCCGGCTCGCCGAACTCCAGGCCCAGGGGAAGGGCTTCGAGGAGAGGCGTCTCGAGACCAGAACCCGCTACGATATCGAGATGCTCCGCGAGATGGGCTACTGTCCCGGAATCGAGAACTATTCGAGGCATTTTTCAGCGCGGCTTCCCGGCGATCGTCCGGCGACGCTCATCGACTATTTTCGCGACGATTTCCTCGTCGTCATCGACGAATCGCACGTGACGATTCCGCAGATTCGCGGAATGTACGAGGGGGACCGGAGCAGGAAGAGGACGCTCGTCGAACACGGATTCAGGCTTCCCTCGGCGCTCGACAACCGGCCGCTCACGTACGACGAATTCGAGAACCTCGTCCAGCGCGTGATCTTCGTATCCGCCACGCCGAACGATTTCGAGCTCGAGCGCTCGGGGGGCGAGATCGTCGAGCAGATCGTGCGCCCCACGGGGCTCATCGACCCCGCGACCGAGGTGCGTCCCGTGAAGGGACAGATCGACGATCTTCTCGGCGAGATCCGCGCGCGCGTGGAGAAGCGCGAGCGTGTTCTCGTCACGACGCTCACGAAGCGGATGGCCGAGGATCTCACGTCGTATCTCTCGGGCCTCGGCGTGCGTGTCCGCTATCTTCACAGCGATATTCACGCACTCGAGCGCATCGAGATTCTGCGCGAGCTGCGTTTCGGCGAGTTCGACGTCCTCGTCGGGATAAACCTGCTTCGGGAAGGGCTCGATCTGCCCGAGGTCTCCCTCGTTGCGGTGCTCGACGCGGACAAGGAAGGTTTCCTCCGCTCGAGAACCGCCCTTATCCAGACGTCGGGACGCGCCGCGCGGAACATCGAGGGAAAAGTCATTTTCTACGCCGATACAATCACGGGCTCCATGGCGCGCGCCATCGAGGAAATGAACCGCCGCCGCGAGAAGCAGATCGAATACAACCGGAAGCACCGCATCACTCCGCGCTCGATCGTCAAATCGGTCGAGGAGGTGATGCTCTCGACCTCGGTTATCGACGCGAAGCGAAATCGCGAGAAGGAAGCGACGCTCGCCGCGGAGCTCTTCGTTCCCGAAGGTCGGGACGACCCCGGGCTCTTGAAACGCCTTGAGGCCGAGATGTGGAGGGAAGCGGAGGCGCTGCATTTCGAGAAAGCGGCGAGCATCAGGGATCGCGTGGAGGAAATCAGGATGAATATGACCGGGAGGAAGAAGATTGGAAGAACGGGAAAAATGGCTCGATGATCTCGTGAAGACGGCGCTCGCGGAGGACGCGGCACGGAAAGACGTGACGTCGCGACTCCTCGTCGACGCCGCGCGCCTTGGGGACGCGGTGGTGCGGGCGGGGGAACCGGGCGTCGTTTCGGGACACCTCCCCGCTCGGGAAACGTTCAAGGCGCTCGATCCGTCGCTGGCCTATTCGGCGTCGGCGCCGGACGGCGCCCGCGTCGAACGGGGGGCCGTCGTCGCGCGGATCTACGGGCACGTGCGCGCGATACTGTCCGCCGAGCGGACCGCCCTCAATTTTCTCCGGCATCTTTCGGGAGTCGCGACACTCGCCGCCGCGTTCGCGGAGCGGGTGCAGGGGACGGGTGTCGTCATCCTCGATACAAGAAAGACGACGCCGGGTCTGCGCGTTCTCGAGAAAGCGGCGGTTGTCCACGGGGGCGCCCGGAATCATCGCGCGAACCTCGCCGCGATGATTCTCGTGAAGGAGAATCACATCGCGGCGGCGGGCGGGCTCGCGGCGGCGCTCGCGAAGCTCGGGAGCGCAAATCTCCCGAACGCCGAGATAGAGGTCCGTTCCCTCGATGAGCTGCGCATGATGAAAGAGACGCCTCCGAAAAGGATCATGCTCGACAATTTCGAACCGGAGGCCGTTCGCGAGGCGGTCGCCGAAATCAAAGGTTGGACAGCCGTTCCGGAGATCGAGGTTTCCGGCGGGGTGAATCTCGAGAACGTCGCCGCGTATGCGATGCCGGGCGTCGATTTCATATCGATCGGCGCGCTCACGAGCAGCGCGCCGGCGCTCGACATGAGCCTCGATCTCGAAGGAGTCGATCGGAAATGAAAAGGAGGACGGGAAAAAACGACGCGCTCGCCGCGGGGGAGCTTCATCCGGCCCGACTCCTCGATCTCTGCGCGACGAAGCATCTCGCGAGGAGAATCATCCTCTACGACTCGATCGAATCGACGAACGCGGCCGCCATGGCCGCGGCCGCGGAAGGGGCGGACGGCGGTGCGCTCTTCGTGGCCGAGGAGCAAACTTCCGGGAAGGGGAGGAAGGGACGCGCGTGGTTTTCCGCGAAAGGGAGGAGTCTTACCTTTTCCCTGCTCCTCAGGCCCGCCGGGCGAACGGAAGGGCTCACCGCGCTTTTCGCGCTCGCGGTCGTGAGCGCGCTCGGCGATTTCGTCAAGGGCCCCGTTATTAAATGGCCGAACGACATTTTCCTGAACGGGAAAAAGCTCGGAGGGATTCTCGCCGAATCGAAGGACGATTTCGTAGTCATCGGGCTCGGTCTCGACGTCAATGAAAAGGCGGGGGATTTCTCGCGCGGGATCGCGGCCGAGGCGATATCGATGCGCATCGCCTGCGGACGCGTGCTGGATCGGGGGATCGTACTTTGCCGGGTCCTCGAGGCCTTCGAGGAGCTGTATGACCGGTTTCAGGAGGAAGGATTCGCTCCCTTCAGGGAGGAGATTCAGCGCAGGCTCCTCTTCATCGGCAAACGGGTGATTATCGAGAGCGGCGGAGGCTCGTTCGAGGGGAAAATGATCGGCATCACGAACGAGGGGCGTCTCTGTCTCGATGTGGACGGCACGGAGAGGGTGTTTTCTTCAGGGGATCTCACGCTGCGGGCGAGATCCCGTCGACCTTGAGGAGGTTCTCATGGCATGGATTCTCGCGCTTGATCGGGGGAACGACGCGCTCAAGGCTGCCCTGTTCGATTCGGGAACAATCGTCGGGAAATGGCGGGAAGACGGCGCGCGCCCTGAAGACTCGCTTCGCAGAATCGCCCGCGAGCTCGCCCTTGATTCGGCGAAAGCTGCGGGCGCGAGAATATCGAAAAAGGATCGCGTGCTTTTGCTGGATGCCATCCTGGACAGCGTGATGTTCCACAGCGTCGTGTTTTCCAGCGTCGATCCCCGGTGGACGAAGACGATCAGGCGCGTGCTCGATCGAATGGGCGCGAGCCGCGTCCTCGAGGTGAGCGCGAAGATCGAGTTCCCATTCGAGATCCTCGTTGATCGGCCCTCGAAGACGGGTTCCGACAGGCTCGCCGCCGCGGCGGGCGTCGTCGCGGCCGGGGGACGCGAGGCGATCATCGTCGACGCGGGGACGGCGATCACGGTGGACGTTCTCTCGAGAAAGGGATTTCTCGGGGGCGCCATCTTTCCGGGCACGGGGCTCCTGTATCGCGCGCTGCACGAAGGCACCGCCGCCCTGCCGCTCGTGACCGGAAGAGGCCGAGCGGCCGATCCTCCCGGGCGCAGCACGAGAGATGCGATCGTTGCCGGCGTCGAAGGAGGAGCGACGGGCGCCGTGAAGGAGCTTGTTGCGCTGTCGCGTCGATCCGTTTCGAAGAATGCCGGCCTCTGGGTGACGGGGGGAGGGGGCGCCGGCCTCGCGAAACATCTCGGAAAAGGTGCGCGATACGAGCCGGATCTCGTGCTCCGCGGGCTTAAGTATCTCTTCGATCTCAACTGCCGCTGAAAAATTCTTCTTGCATTCTTTCCCTTCCGGGAGTATATGTTTCTGCAATTAGCAGTCTTCATACTGGAGTGCTAACCCGTTTAAATAAAATCAGAAAGGGGGAAAAGACATGAAGATTACACCTCTAGGTGACAGGGTTATGGTAAAGCCCCTAGTGGACCTCAAGGAGGTCAAGAAGGGCGGGATCATAATTCCAGACACCGCAAAGGAAAAGCCCATGGAGGGTGAAGTCATCGCCATCGGCAAGGGCCGCGTCAACGAGACCACCGGGGAGCGCATCGCGCCCGAGGTCAAGAAGGGTGACAAGGTGCTCTACGGAAAGTATTCGGGAACCGAGATCACCGTCGATCACGTCGAATACCTGATCCTCAGGGAAGCCGATATCCTGGCCATTCTCTAAATCGAAAGGGGTGAGACGAAATGGCTAAGCAGATCAAGTTCAATATCGACGCGCGCGACCGCCTCAAAGCGGGAGTCGACCAGCTCGCGAACGCGGTCAAGGTTACTCTTGGACCCCGTGGTCGCAACGTCATTCTCGACAAGAAATTCGGTTCTCCGACGATCACGAACGACGGTGTGACGATCGCGAAGGAGATCGAGCTCAAGGATCCGTGGGAGAACATGGGCGCCCAGATGGTGAAGGAAGTCGCTACGAAGACCCATGACGTCGCGGGCGACGGCACGACGACGGCGACGATCCTCGCCCAGGCGATCATCCAGGAGGGGCTCAAGGTCGTCACGGCGGGCTCGAACCCGATGTACATAAAGAAGGGCATCCACAAGGCCGTCGACGCCGCGGTCGAGTACATCAAGAAGAGAAGCAAACAGGTCCGCAAGCGCGACGAGATCGCTTCCGTCGCCATGATTTCGTCCAATAACGACGCAGAGATCGGCGAGCTCATCGCGGACGCGATGGAGAAGGTCGGCAAGGACGGCGTCATCACGGTCGAGGAGGCGAAGGGAATGGAGACGACCCTCGAGGTGGTCGAGGGTATGCAGTTCGACCGGGGATACGTGAGCCCCTACTTCGTCACCGATTCCGAGCGGATGGAAACGGTCATCGAGGACGCCTACATTCTCATCCACGACAAGAAGATCAGTTCGATGAAGGATCTCCTGCCCGTGCTCGAGAAGGTGGCGCAGGTGGCGAGACCCCTTCTCATCATCGCCGAGGACGTCGAGGGGGAGGCCCTCGCGACGCTCGTCGTGAACAAGCTCCGCGGCACGCTCCAGGTCGCCGCCGTGAAGGCGCCGGGCTTCGGCGATCGCCGCAAGGCGATGCTCGAGGACGTCGCGATTCTCACGGGGGGCCGCGTGATCTCCGAGGAGACGGGCTTCAAGCTCGAGAACACGGCCATCACCGATCTCGGCAAGGCGAAGAAGATCACGATCGACAAGGACAACACGACGATCATCGAGGGCGCCGGCAAGCCGGCAAAGGTCAAAGAGCGCATCGGCCAGATCAAGGTCCAGATCGAGGAGACGACCTCCGATTACGACAAGGAGAAGCTCCAGGAGCGTCTCGCGAAGCTCGCCGGGGGCGTCGCCGTGATCAAGGTCGGCGCGGCGACCGAGATCGAGATGAAGGAGAAGAAGGCACGCGTCGAGGACGCGCTGGCGGCGACGCGCGCGGCCGTCGAAGAGGGTATCGTCCCCGGAGGCGGCATTACCCTGCTCCACGCGGCCGAAGCGATCGCGGCGCTCGACCTCGAAGGGGAAGAGAGAATCGGCGCCAATATCGTCATGAAGGCGCTCGAGGAGCCGGCGAAGATGATCGCGCAGAACGCCGGTCAGGAGGGCGCCGTCATCGTCGAGCGGCTCCGCAACGAAAAGCCGGACATCGGCTACAACGCCGCGACGAACGAGTACGTGAACATGATCGAGGCGGGTATCGTCGATCCGACGAAGGTCGCACGCTCCGCGCTCCAGAACGCGGCGAGCATCGCAGCGCTCATTCTCACGACTGAAGTGTGCATAACCGACATTCCCGAGAAGAGAGAAATGCCGGGTGGCGGCATGCCGGGCGGCGGCATGGGATCCGATATGTACTGAGCCGGTCAGGGATTCAAGATGCAGACGGGCGCTCCGGGGATACCCCGGGGCGCTCTTTTTTTCGACCGGGGGCGTCCCGCGAGGTCGGCCCCGCCCGATTTTTAAGCAAAATTCGCTTGAATTTCGACACAGACCCTCATATTTTTACATCGAACACACGCTCTTGCATGGTTTCGCCATGTATCCGTAAGATGGAGAGGGATATCTGCCGATACGAACCGGGAGGTTCTGAATTGAATCGTTATTTGAGATCGATGCCGGCGACGCTCATGATTGCCTTCACGTTCGCCCTGATCTTCAACGCCGGATGCAGCAAGGATGCACCCTTGACCGGCGGTTCGACTGATTCGCTTACGGTATCGGGAATCCTCTGCAACCCGCCCGCCCCCGCCCCGGGAGATACGGCGCAACTCACGGTGCGAGCAGCGGGCAAGGGCGCCGGTGCGACGTATGAATGGCAGGTCGAGGCCGGAACGCTCATAGGTATCAACGACATCTCCATCGCGTGGGCAGCGCCGACGGATCCGGGAGTCTACATGGTAACGGTGCGCGCGAGCGTCGGATCCGAAGTTCGCCGAGACACGACCTGGGTGATGGTGAGGCGCTTTGTGGCGATCGACGCGGGCCTCAGGTACGCTTTCTATCCGACCCTCGTCGAGGGAGAGCTCTATTTCGTGGGCACCAACGCCAACCTCTCCGACCGCAGTTTCCTCGGCTATCACGCGTACAAGCAGGAAATGCCGCCAACGCAGATCGACAAGCTGACCACCTTGAACGTAAACGGCGGCTTTGAGT
>Ga0265296_1001988_pt1 | contig 21679 bp, 20 predicted proteins | sample MunlanPumphouse1_FD_189073 | JGI IMG/M metagenome (GOLD analysis project Ga0265296, IMG submission 189073) | Groundwater microbial communities from a municipal landfill in Southern Ontario, Canada - Pumphouse #1 | ecosystem: Environmental > Aquatic > Deep subsurface > Groundwater | place... | reverse complement strand
CAGGAGCAGTCTGTATTCTGCCCTTGAGGTGAACATTCTGTACGGCTCTGATGTGCCTTTTGTGACAAGGTCGTCAATCAAAACCCCGATGTAGGCCTCGGACCTTTGGAGAATTAAAGGCTCCTTATCCTTGAGTTTTAAGCCTGCATTTACCCCTGCCATCAGGCCCTGCGCAGCAGCCTCTTCGTATCCTGATGTGCCGTTAATCTGGCCTGCAAGAAAAAGTCCGCTGATTAATTTTGTCTCGAGGCTGTGTTTAATCTGAGTTGGATACACAAAATCATATTCGATGGCGTAACCGGGCCTCATTATCTCTGTTTTTTCAAGTCCGGGGATTGTCCTTACGAGCCTCACCTGTACATCATACGGAAGGCTTGTTGATATGCCGTTTGCATAATATTCTTGCGTTTCTAAACCCTCAGGTTCTAAAAATACCTGGTGTCTTGGTTTTTCAGAGAATCTTACAACCTTATCCTCGATAGAAGGACAGTATCTTGGCCCGATCCCCTGAATCCTTCCGCTGTACAAGGGTGAGCGGTCGAGATTTTCGAGGATTATTTTATGTGTTTCAGAATTTGTGTATGTTATATAACATGGAAGCTGAGGATTTGTGATTCTCTCTGTGCTATATGAAAATGGCAATGGCGGCTCATCTCCATATTGTGGTTCTGTCTTTGAAAAGTCAATTGTCTTTGCATCAAGTCTTGGGGGAGTACCTGTCTTGAGTCTTCCCATCTCCAGCCCGAGCTCTTTCAGGGATGCAGAAAGTCCGACAGACGGGAACTCTCCGGCCCTCCCGGACTGAAAATTCTCAAGCCCTATATGAATTAGTCCCTTCAGAAATGTGCCTGTAGTTACTATGACTGCAGAAGCGCCATAGAAAATACCGAGGGATGTGAGAACTCCGTTTACTTTTCCATTTTCAGCAATAACCTTTTCTACAGAGGCCTGCTTGATATCAAGGGTTTGCTGTGACTCGAGGACTTTTCGCATAGCAAGCTTATATAAAACCCTGTCTGCCTGTGCCCTTAATGACCAGACAGCAGGCCCCTTTGATTTGTTTAATACTCTGAACTGAATGCCTGCCTTGTCAGTCACCTTTGCCATCTCCCCGCCGAGGGCATCTATCTCGCGCACAAGATGTCCCTTTGAGAGGCCTCCTATAGCAGGGTTGCATGACATCTGCGCAATTGTGTCCAGGTTCATTGTGAAAAGGCATGTAGAAAATCCCATGCGCGATGCAGCAAGCGCTGCCTCGCAGCCTGCATGGCCGGCGCCGATAACAATTACGTCATAATCCCGGTCTTTAATCATAATTTATTATACATTATCGGGCTTAGCGTCCGGGAGATAACGGGAGTGGCTGCCTTTCGCTTTTTGTAGATATTTTTCTGCCGTTCTAGGGCTCATTCTGCTACACCCGCAAAACTCGCTTCGCTCAGACAGTTGCGGCTGTGGCCGCGCCATTTCGCCGAGAACGTCAACGAACAATCTCTAATATCGCTCAAACCAACCATTCCCGTTATTTAAAAGCATAATTCGTGAGGCTGCACCCGATTTCCCCGCTCTGCTATAATATCCACGAGTGGAGGTGAGTTATTTCTTCGATAATAATAGACGGTTACAATCTGATTGGCATATATCACAAAAACCTTGAGAAAGAGAGGCAGCGGATTATAGATGCTCTTGCAGAGTATCGGAAAAACAAGGGGCATGAAATCACTGTTGTGTTTGACGGATGGAAAAGCGGAGGCAGTGACGAAAATAAAACTATTGTAGGAGGGATAACGGTTATCTACTCCAGGCTTGGTGAAAAGGCGGATTCTGTTATCAAGAGAATAATATCTTCTGATAAGCGGCAATGGTTTGTTGTCACGTCAGACAGGGATATAGCTGACCATGCGTGGAGATGCGGCTCTGTTGCTGTATCTTCAGAAGAATTCCAAAATGTTTTTGAGAAATCAGGAAAGATTGATTCGGGTGATTTTGAGCTTTTAGAGGAAGAGGATTATGAGTCAGAAAAGAAGGGAAGCCCAAGAAAGCTTTCTAAAAAAGAAAAGGCAAAGAGAAGGGCGATAAGCAAGCTTTAGATGGGAATGATATTTAATTTAAGACCTGCGGATGCTGTAACAATAATCTTCGTAAGTCTTTTGTTGATAATCACAATAGTTTTTAATCCAGTTATACCAAATGCCTCCCTGTTAATTTCAGCATATCTCACGCTCCTTATCACACAATTTATTATTATTAAGTTTAGAGATAAAAATAGATTTCTAAGGGTTACATACGATCTGATATTCCCTATCATCAGTGTGATTATACTGTTTGACAGCCTCGGCTGGGTTGTCCATTATGTAAATCCCGATGATATAGACCCTCTGCTCATAAGACTTGATTACACGCTATTTGGCAATCATCCGACTGTTATGCTTGAGGCGGTGATGAACCCTATTTTAACCGACATTCTCCAACTTGTATATTCTTCTTATTATTTTCTTCCTGTGATTTTTGGCATTGCACTTCTGAAAAATAACCAGCGGGAAGAGTTCAACAGGTCATTGTTTCTGATCTTATTCTGTTTTTATCTCTCATATGTTGGCTATATAATCTGGCCTGCGATTGGCCCGAGATTCACACTTGGCCATCTGCAAACACAAAAATTGCAGGGATTTTTTATTACGGAACCGGTTCAGCAACTCCTTAACAGACTCGAAGGCATAAAACGAGATGCCTTCCCAAGCGGGCATACAGCGGTTGCCCTTACGGTGCTTTACCTTGCATATAGATTTAATAGAAGGCTTTTCCTGATATTCCTTCCAATTGTCTCTGCTCTCATATTTTCTACAGTCTACTGCAGGTATCATTATGTTGTTGATATAATTGCCGGCTTTGGTCTTACGGGTGTGACAATCTTTTTTGGGGAGAGATATTATTCATGGTGGGAGAAGAGAAACAATTAAAGCTTAGCCCAGATTATTCATAAAACAATGATTAAAAAGCAGGATACAGTATTTTCGCTCATTCTCGCTGCGCTCCGAGGTATTTTGCCTAAAAACATCCTGTTTTTTATACGGCAAAATAAAACCGCTCAAACACTATATCCTGCTTGCATTAGAAAAATTGATGAATTAAGTGGTTTAAATAAAAGATATGTTTTTATGTCAGTTTTATTTTAAAATATACCATGCTTAATATCTTGATCATCTCCGATGAGGCAAAAGAATTATATGCATTGTTTAAATCGGTCAGGTTTACTCAGGATAAACAGGATCCAAAACCAAAAGGCAATTCATTGGTGGGTGACTCCGCCAATCCCGGCAGATATGATATGGCTTTCCTTGATCTCGGCACCAAAAACTGGCAGCAAAGACTCTTAGAGTTAAGACAGCAAATGCCTGTAATAGCCTTCTCGAGCCCTGATATAAAGATGGCTGTCGAGGCTATGAAGCTCGGTGCAGGTGATTTTCTGGAGAAGCCGCTTACCTGTAATGTCCTGAGCGATGTAATCAATAAACACAAAAAGAAGATACTCGATCATGAATATGGTTTTGATGATACAACAGGCACAAGTAAGGTAATGCAAGAGGTTTTTGGTCTGATTAAGAAGGCGGCAGTAAGTGAAAGCAATGTATTAATTACAGGTGAAAGCGGCACAGGCAAAGAGCTTATTGCGAGGGCTATTCACAGGTGGAGTCCAAGAAATGGAAGACCATTTATGACTATAAATTGCGGCGCCATTCCTGACACCCTTCTCGAGTCAGAGCTGTTTGGTTTTGAAAAAGGCGCCTTTACAGGGGCAAATTATACAAAAAAGGGACTTCTCGAACTGGCTAATTCTGGAACTGCATTCTTTGATGAGATTGGAGATGTCTCGCCTTTGTTTCAGACCAAGATTTTAAGGATGCTCCAGGAAGGCGAGATTATGAGAATCGGGGGTGCGCATCATATAAAAGTTGATGTGAGGATTATCGCTGCTACTAATATGGACCTCAATATCGCTTGTAAAAAAGGCATATTCAGGGAAGACCTCTTTTATAGACTGAATGTGATAAATATTCATCTTCCACCTTTAAGACAGAGGATGGATGATATACCACTTTTAGTTGAACATTTTATAAAAAAACATGCTCCAAAAAGAAAAGACATGTTGATAAGAGGCATTACCGATGACGCCATGAATGCCCTTATGACATACTCATATCCGGGCAATGTAAGGGAGCTTGAAAATATAATTGAGCGCGCAATATCATTTACAAATAGTCCTGAGGTACTGCTTTCTGACTTGCCGTTACACTTACTGCAGTCCCCTTTTAGAAAAAGAACCCTTACGCCAAAATTGAAGGAGGCGCTTGCAGCTGCCGAAAGGGAATTAATATGGTCTGCATTACAAGAATCGCTTGGGAACATATCAAAGGCAGCATCTGCCCTCGGCATCTACCGCCAGCAACTCCAGAGAAAGATAAAGAATCTAAAAATAGCAACATAAAATACCACTGCAATATTTTGTTGCACCTATTTGCCTAATATTTCGAAACATTTCAGAGCTTTACATTTCTAAATGCATCATCAGGTTGCATTGCTGTTTTTTACAAAACATTTTTCCATTAAATATCAATATGTTATATTCTGGCATGTGTATTGCTTACTTTTTGAAGAAATTCAATTTGAGAGTCCTGAAAAACCCTCAAATTCGTCATTCCCCGACTTGCTCGGGGAATCCAGTATTCTTTAAAACCAAAGGGTTCTGGATTCCCGCTTTCGCGGGAATGACAGAAATAAGGTAACGCTGTGGCAAGACCACAGGGAATTCTCAAGTTAAAGAAAAAACTCGCAAGTTCAATGAATTTTATGGTATAAGTTATGAAAAGATTACGGAAAAAGTTAAAGGATATTATTGTATCTATAACATTCGCTGAGCCGAAGGAATATGATACTGCAAAACAAGGCTTTAAAAGCGGCGCCGAAACTGCAAAAAGAGAACATACAGAAAAAAAAAGATGAAATCAGGGGAAAAGGGGGTGCGGTCACCAACAAAAAAGGGAAAAGATAAGCTGTCTAAAAAGCGATATTAATCCATGGATATCACATACAAAAAGGAGGTTCTAAAATGAGTTTTCCGAGACAGGTTTTTGAAGCTATGAAAGCGGCCAGTATAGCTCATGCGAAGTGGGACTATGAAGTTTCGATGAGTATTATCAAGAGTAGAAAGAAACTCTTAGTCCTTTTGATTCTTTTGCTGCCGATACTGGGTATATCAATTTTACAGGCAGCAGACCTTATAGGTGGCAAGACAGCATACGGACCTGCACATTATTCAACCGGTATATTTTTTGTCTCAATAGCCATTGGTCTTGGGGCAGGCCTTATTACAGGATGTATAGGCGCTGGAGGAGGGTTTATTATAACTCCTGCCCTGATGGCAGCTGGAGTAAAGGGAATCATGGCTGTCGGTACAGATGTATTTCACATATTTGCAAAGGCGATAATGGGAACGACTGTCCATAAGAAATTGGGAAATGTCTCTTTAGGTTTAGCTGTGGCATTCGTTTGCGGCTCCGCCATAGGAGCAACTGTTGGCGGCTGGTTAAACAGGACGATCTATGACATAGACCCTGCACTTAGCGATGCCTTCATCAGTGTAGTCTACGCGGTTATACTCGGTTTCTTAGGCACCTATGCCATGATGGATTACTTAAAATCAAGAAAGGGCGGCGCTGATGCAGGGGCACATGGTGAAGGGGGTCATGGAGGAGGCAAACCCGCCCCTATAACAGGCATGGGAGCAAAGTTACAGGCATTGAAGATACCCCCTATGATTAAATTTGATGAGGACATCGTTCCCGGGGGAAGAAAGATATCAGGTGTAATCATGGCATGTGGTGGATTTATCGTAGGGGTACTGGCAGCGATAATGGGTGTCGGCGGTGGATTCGTAACATTCCCTATGTTTATTTATACATTCGGTATATCCACAATGACCACTGTAGGTACCGATATCCTGCAGATAATCTTTACCGCAGGTTATGCCTCAATAACACAATATGCTATTTACGGATATGTGTTCTACACGCTCGCTATGGGAATGCTTCTTGGTTCGCTTGTCGGCATCCAGGTAGGGGCGCTCACAACAAAGGTTGTAAGAGGGATAGATATCAGGGGATTTTATGCGATTACCATCCTTGCAGGATTTGCAAACAGAGCAACAGTAGTTCCAAAAAAATTGGGAGAGCTCGGTTATATTACGATATCGAAACCTCTTGCATCGGGCATAGAGGCTGTTGGTTTCTGGCTATTCTGGGTATGTATTGCGATCTTTGGCGTATGGCTCTTCGCCAAGTTTTTCGGAAATCTTAAAGCATTAAGGGAGGGATAGAAATGGCATCTGCACAGAAAAAACATTTGGCTTATGGGATAGCGCTTGCAATATCGTTTCTTGTGATTTTGGTTTTGATATTCTCTCCTATTTTCCCTTTAACTAAAGCAGGAGAGCCTCAAAACGGATTACAGTGGGCTGATGAGATGTTTAACAACCTTGCAAAAGGCTCGTCTTATTTCATCCCCAAGGTTGCAAAGAGCAACGAGAAGTTTATGGGTAAAACGTTTTCCGTCAGCATCAATCTGGGTAAGCCTGAGGATAAGCCCGGAGACGGTGAAAAGAGAGCTGAACGGGCATCTCAGCTGTTTATTGTTAATGAAGGGATAGCTAAGGTTGAAGTCAAAGGCGCTGAGTTAAAGATAGAAGGAGACATGGGGAAGGTACTTGCAGCAGCTTTACGGGATTCAGAGACAATGTACAGGAATGAAGGGGAAAAGATCAAGGCATTGTACGGGACAGCTATGAAGACTGACGATGAGAAGCAGATGTTCAGGCAGTGGTATAACGTTCTGGACAAAATGAATAAGCGATTCATGATAGAGAAGAAAGCTGCTGAGGCCAAGATTGTATCAACTGTAATGAAGAAGGCTGTTGAGGCGGCGTATAACTTTTACAAGGTTGATGCTGTGCAGGTTAAAGAAAAGGCCGGTCTTATGGTGTTTCTGCTGGTCTTTTATGTGGTTTATACCATGTGGTGGGGATTCGCAATATTCTTCACATTTGAGGGAATAGGTCTCAACATGTCAAAGGCCAAAGTAAAGAAGGAAGTATAGGAGGGATAAAATGAAAATACTGGTTCCTGTAGATGGTTCACAATATTCAATAGAAGCCGTAAAAGCAGCTTTAAAATACACAAAGGCAACAAAAACAGATATATATCTCATGACCGTAACTCCTTTTATTCCAGGGCTTGATCTTGAGATTTCTGCCAAAGAACTGCAGAGTCTTACAGAGAGCATGAAACGTCGGGGCGAGGAGGTTCTTGAGAATGCCCTGGGTATCTTAAAATCCGAGGGAGTAACAGCCAGCACTATCCTTGCTTCATCCATCTCTGCGGCTGATGAGATTTTGAGTTTTGCTGAAAAGGAAAAGGTAGACCTCATTATTATTGGAAATCGCGGACTGGGAGGCGCTGTTACGCGATTCTTTATGGGAAGCGTGGCTTCAAAAGTAGCTACCCATGCACCCTGTTCTGTTTATGTAGTTAAAGTATAAGAACCAGCTTAGCCCTGGTACAGATTCTAAGTGGCGTGAGACCTCATTCCCTTTAAGAATCAGGCTAAATGCTCATGCTGAGAGCTTTAGACCTCACTTTTATCTTTACGCCATTAAAAGACAGGCCTTTTCAGGCCTGTCTTTTAATGCAACTGTTCCGCCTCTCTTAACTTTTTTTCTGAAAATTTGTTATTGTAAATTAAATGAAGTATAAGAAATTAAAGGCTAAGAATTGAAAAAAGCAATATCCCCTTTCCTCAGACTCAAGCGTGTATTAATCTCTTTAATGGAAAGATACCACCCTTTAAATATCAGATCCTTTAAGATTTTAGTTGTTATAGCGATGACTCTGCTTTTAGGGACTGTCCTCATACTGGGGTGGATGTCCTCTAAAAAGGTAAAAGAGGTTGTAACCGGAGACTTCAATCAGCAACAATTAGTCCTTGCGCGGCATGCAGCCAGCCAGATAGAAAACAGCCTTAATGCGTTAAAAAGAGAACTGTTGCTCCTTAGCTTATCCCCATCTATACAATACTCTGAGTCACATGCTATGAAGAGTAGAATGGGGATTGCCTTTTCAAGTATCAAGGACGAAGGGGTGGTTGGTATAAGATTTATAGCGAATAAAAACGTCAAGACCCATGTGGTAGACAACCTTGGATACAGGATTGTAAATCCGTCTCCTGAAGAAATAAAGTGTCTGGAATGGTCCAGGAAGGAGGAAAACAAAGGCAATATTCAGATACATAGGGCTTCCCTCATAGATTATGGGAGTGATCACAATGTCCTTATAATGAAGATGGTTATACCAGTCTGGCAGACTTCTGTGAATGAGTCGCATCCTGTAGCAAAAAGTAAGTTTTCCGGGACTGTAATGTTTCTTGTTGATTCCACTAAATTAGTCGAAAAAATTACAGAAGGAATACGCTCCGGGAAAACAGGGTATGCATGGGTAATAGATGAGAAGGGCCTCTTTCTTTACCACCATGAAAAAGATTTTATCGGCAAAAATGCCTTTGAGGTTCGGAAAGGGAAAAAGCCTACGATATCCTTTGCAAGGATTAACGAGATTCAGAAAGAGAAGATGTTGAAAGGCGAAGAAGGGACAAGCTGGTATATCTCTGGCTGGCACAGGGGGGTAGAGGGAGAGGTAAAAAAATTGATCGCCTATACACCTGTTAGATTGGAAGATACCGGTAAGGCTGAGAATATCTGGTCTATGGCTGTAGTAGCGCCTATAAGCGAGGTAGAAGGGGCGATCCATTCGATCCATATCCAGCAATTTTCACTTCAGGCAATAGTTATTCTTGTCATTTTATCCGGGGGGTTTTTAATTAATTTTATGATTCTAAGCTGGTCAAATTTATTAGAGCAGGAAGTTGCAAAAAAAACCATTGATTTAAAAAAATCCGAACAGCGGTATAAATCCCTTGTGGAAAATGCCGAAGATATTATTTTTACAGTAGATTATAATGGAAACTTTCTATCAATAAATAAATACGGCGCTAATTTTTTTAACAGTCACGAAGAAGATATTGTTGGGCATAATCTGTCAGAAATCCTTTCATGGCCGAGCGCTGAGGTGTTTCTTTTGATAATTCAAAAGGTATTCGATACAAAAGAAAGCAAACAGATAACTCACATGGTTATTATCGGAGAACGGCAGTACTGGCTTAGTACTAATATTAGAAGGCTCTGGGATGAAGAAGGAAATATTTACGCAGTTTTAGGCATCTCAAGAGATATTACTGAGAGGAGAGAAATGGAGGAACACAGTTATTATACAGAGAAACTGGCATCAATGGGAACGCTGGCTGCCGGGGTGGCACATGAAATAAATAATCCAATTGGAATTATCCTCGGCTTTACAGACCTGCTTTTAGAAAAGGCTGTACCCGCCTCTAAGGAATACGATATGTTAAAGACCATAGAAAGGCAGGGCATTAATGCCAAGAGGGTGGTTGAGAACCTTTTAAGTTTTGCGCGCCATAAAGAGCACAAAGTGGAACTTATTGATATTAATAAGCATATAGAAACAGTACTGTCAGTTATGGGGAATACATTGCTCCTGAACAAGATTTCTGTAAAGCAACAACTTCAGGATGATCTTCCGGCAGTCAACGGAGAGGCAGGGGAATTACAGCAGGTCTTCTTTAATATCATAAATAATGCAATCTATGCTATGAAATTTGGCGGAGTTTTAACCATTATAACTAAGGCCTTAAATAATAAGGTTGAGATAAGGTTTGCTGATACAGGGCATGGCATTAAAAAAGAATATCGTAAAAGGATATTCGACCCTCTATTTACTACAAAGGAAGTCGGTAAAGGCACAGGGCTTGGACTTTCAGTTTCTTATGGTATCATAATAAAACATGGAGGGTCGATTACCTTTGAAACAAAAACAAAGGATGAATCAGAGGAGACAGGGACAACGTTTATAATAATTCTACCAGCAATAAAGGCAGTGGATAGTGTCAGTGAATAGTGTCAGAAAAAATCTGATAACTGACACTGACACTTAAAAAGGAGGGATTTATGCCAGAAAAGATATTGATAGTTGATGATGAGCCGGATATGTTAAAGCTTTTAAGCATGATTATCAGAGAAAAGACGCCTTATGAAGTCATAACTACAAATAATCCTTTAGAAGCATATGAGCTTGCCAAAAAGGGTGGGTTTGATCTTGTGATCTCAGATTTGAAAATGCCCGGTCTTGACGGTATGGAACTCCTTGATGCTATTAAGCTCATGGGTGAAGACATCCCGGTTATTATCATAACTGCTTATGGCACGGTTGAATCTGCTATGGAGGCTATTCAGAAAGGCGGTTTTGACTTTATCACTAAGCCGTTCAGAAAAGAGCAGATACTCTTCACCATTGATAAGGCAATGAAATGGCTCAAACTACAGAAGGAAAATAAAATGCTGAAGGAACAATTAAAAAATAAATAGGTTAACCCTTTATTTTAATGTGCTCTTTGATGAATTGTTCTATATACATGTCAGTCACCGCATCATTATACATGACCATGTCCAGTTGTTTGGTGTAGGCTGTCAGCTTGCCCATTACCTCTAATTTTTCTTCAATAGTTGTTTGTTTATATTTAGTAAGGATGGCATCTATCACATCCTCTTTAACATTTATCTTAAATCCCATATTCTTCAGGATCTCTATTATAAGCCTGACCCGTCTTAATCTCCTGTCATGAGCAGCTCCCCCGCCTTTAAAGAAGAACTTTATGTAATTATCATTTATGTTCTCCCCTGCATACGCCTCTACCATCGAAAAATGATAACCGAGCCTTATGCTGAAATTCATATAATTTCTGGATACTATAGAAAAACTCTTTTCACCCATCTGGCAAAGCTGTCCTTCCGGCACAGAAGCTGTATGTGCTATCATGCCTAAAAAGCCCTTAACGTCAGTAGGTTTCGGCTCCGGCCATTTCATACTTTTCATACCTTTGAGGAATGCAGAAAAAGGTATTGAAAGAATATCCTCAGGGGTTGCATTCTTTATATTCTCTTTTATCCCTCCTTCAATGTCTAAGATATGGGCAGCAATGGGAATCCCTGCAGCCAGATTAATTGTCTTTGTCCCTTTAATATCATGCCCCTCACCTATATTGAACATCTCCTGCATCGCTATTTCATGTGCAAAACGTGTTATATCATGGAAGGTCTTACAATATTCAGGCCTGAAGTTCTCACCTTCCGGGTCTACCAAATTCAAAGGAACTACCCATCTTAATGCCTTTTCAAGTGTTTTAAACAGATGTGTGTCCTTAAAAGGCTCTTTCTTTTTAAGGGCATACTCAAGGAGTTCATTGACCCTGCCCCCATAAATGTTGCAGTTGATGGCATCCACTGTTATCTCCTGCCCATCCCTGATGACGCTTGTTGCTACTTCAGTATCAAGGATTGTTGGAACCTGATATTCCCTTGACAATGATGCCATGTGTCCGGTTGCGCTTCCGACATCTGTAATAATAGCAGCTGCCTTATTCATAACAGTCACAAATTTGGGATTGGTATGTCTTGCAATAAGCACAGCGCCTTCAGGAAAATCTTTCAGGTTTTCTTCATCTTTAAGTATAAATGCCCTGCCGGAGCCAACCCCCTTACATGCAATTACACCTTTGTCAAGAAGGATATTATACCCCCCCATTCGGGTGGGAATACTAACATCTTTTGTTGAACGTATGTTGATCATCCTTAATGGCCGGGTCTGCAAGACATACGCCTTATTATCATTGCCAATCGCCCATTCAATGTCCTGAGGACATCCATAGTGCCTCTCTAATTCAAGTGCGTATCCTGCGAGTATTCTTATCTGTTCATCTGTAAGGCATTGTTTCCCCCTTATTTTTTCCGGAACCATAACCTCTTCAAGCTCTCTATTATGCCCGCAGATAAGCATCCTCCCCTGGTTCGATATCCTTTTGTTGAGAATAATTCCCTCCGGGTGTCTTGAGACAGTATACGAGTCAGGCGTTATTGTTCCGTCCACTACATATTTCCCGAGCCCGTGGATAGCATTTATTAAAATGTGATCAGCTTCCGGGTCATTTGGGTCCCTCGTATAAATGACTCCGCCTGCCATTGCATCTATCATCCTTAAAACACCGACAGCCATGACCATCTCTCCCTCTGAAAAGCCCTTTGTCTTGTAGTAAAATATTGCACGCGGGGTGAATAGGCTTGCTACAACCTCTTTGTATTTCTGAAGGATTAAATCTCCCGGAACATTGAGAAATGTAGCATATTGCCCGGCAAAACTAAACTCGCTGTCCTCAAGAATAGCGCTGCTTCTTACTGATACCGCTGTTTTTTTACCAATCTTTTCACATAACTCTGAGTAAGCATCCTTAATGGCCTTTTCCAAATCATAAGGAATATCTGATTCTATTATCATATCCTGTATTGTTTTGCTGACTTTATTAACTTCTTCCATATTTTCTATGCTCAGTGATGAAAGTGATAATAGTGTTTTATTTATCTTTTCAATAAACCAGTTAAGTTCCATAAATTTTGTAAATGCATATGCACTGATTGTAAAACCCTCAGGTGTTGGAAGATTAAGGCGATTTTTTACCTCTCCTAAATGTGCAATCTTACCGCCGGCGATACCTGCCATCTCACCTGTAATATTCTCAAGAGGAACAGCAAAGTCACTGACCGGTATCTCCAATTTGTATGTTAAGATTTTTTCGCTCTCCTTATTAATATCATCATAGATCTTGTAAAACTGTGCATATTTATCGTTAGAGAGGGCATTAAGGTTTTCGATGATATTTAAAACCCCGTCAGCAATAGATTTGACATTTGTATTTATATAATGCCTGTCAAACAGATATTCACCTGAAAGTTTTTCCTCCATGTCTGCCATAAGTTCAAGTACCTCGTTGTTTTTTGTAAGAAGTTTCTGAAAGGTAAGGTATTTGCCTTTCAGGATTTCTTTGACGATATTGTTTTGCTGCTCTTCTTTAGAGGGTTTTTTGAATATTTTTGAAAGATTAAACATAGATAATTATAACCCTAAAAAAAACTCTTGACAAGCCGCCCCCCTTTAATTATTATATTGTCCGTAAGAGTTTAAGCTAATGTTATTACGTTAGGACAAAATGAAATTTGAGAATTTGAGTATGGAAGAATTAATTCACAGAGAAGCCTCTCAAAAGCTTTATGTACAGCTTTACGAGATAATGAAAAGAAAGATTGAAAGCAAAGAATGGGATGTGGGCTCTCAAGTCCCAACAGAAGAAGAACTCTGCAAAACCTATGGCGTCAGCAGGGCAACAGTCAGAACTGCTATTTCAGAGCTTGTTAGACACGGCTATTTAATGCGTCAGCAGGGGAAAGGGACTTTTGTTTGTAAGAAAGCCATATCTTATGAACTGACTATGCTGACAAGTTTCCGCGAGCTCCTGCTTGAGCCTGGAATCATTTTCTCGACCAACGTGCTTGCTCAAACAACAATAATGCCTATAGATGATTTGAGTATAAAACTTAATGTTTCTGCTGATAAGCACATAATTTATATCAAAAGGGCAACAATTGTTAATAATAAACCTGCTATGATTCAGGAAGTATATATACCCTTTCATATATGCCCACCGCTGTTAGAAGAGGACATTGAGAACAATTCCCTGGTTGAACTCTTTAAAAAATATGGGATAAAGATTACAAAAGCAAAAAACTATTTTGATATTGCATATCTTAACCCTGAAGAAGGCAGACTTTTTGATTTGCCGGAAGGTTCACCTGCATTGCTCTTAACCCAGCATTTTTTTTCAGGGGAAACCCAGATAATGTATATACGTTCAATGAAAAGGTCTGATAGTTTTAAATTCTCAATCGAGTTTGAAAAAAACCAGACCGAGATATCTGCCCACGCTATTAGTCCTGCTTTAAAAGAAGCTAAAGCCTGGTACGGCGTGGCCCCTATTGAGGATTAGCTTATAAGAGGGGGATGTTTTAAGAAGATGGATGACAAAATTATTTATCAGTTGATGGGGCAAAGTACAATTTAAAGGAGGTTTCTATGTAAAACAGTAAGCTGCACATGAGATTATTTATTAGTTGATTGTGAAACAAAGCATAAAAAGGAGGTTTTTATGTCGAACAGTAAAACTGTAAAAGAGTTGATGATTGGTATCTTTGAGTATCCACACGTCCCCTACTGGTTTTCGATAAGTCAGGCCGTGAAAATTGTTAGGGTATCATTTATCAGCACTAAGAAATACCCTGAACCCATGGCAATACTGGTATTTGACGAAAAGTATAATCTCATGGGCACTTTAACCCTCAAAGACATCTTGAAAGGACTTGAACCGAGGTTTATGAAGCCGAGCGCTAAAGCACAGGTCGCTGAAGAGGATGAAACAGGTTTATCCCTCATCTGGAGCACCCTCTTTGCCAAAGAATCAAAAGAACTGGCAGAAAAGCCTGTTAGCGAGGTCATGGCTCCTGCCAAGTACTTTGTCGAACCTGATGACCCTATAACAAAAGCAGCATATATTATGCTCCACCACGATATCGTTTTACTGCCGGTTTTAGAGAACAAAAAGAAGTTTGTTGGACTTGTAAGAATGATAGAGATATTCGACGAAATATCCAACACCATTGTCAAGGAATAGGAGGCGATAGATATGGCAGAGAAAGAGATAAAGAGAACAGAGGGACTGCCGGAGCCGCCGGCGGATATTTTGGTTGCTTCAACAAAAATCCAGTTCGACTGGAAAAGGGTAATGTTCATTCTGTTAGGTCTCGGGCTTTTCTTATGGATTTACTTTATGCCGTCATGGCCGGATGCAGTAGACCCTATCGGCAAGCATTTTGCGCTCTCTCAGAAGGGGAAAGGCGCTATAGCATTATTTCTTTTGGCAGGCATTTGGTGGGTATTTGAAGTAGTGCCAATAGGTGTCACAGCTATAGCAATCGGTGTTTTCCAGGCCATTTTTGCAATACGGTCTGCTAAAGAGGCATTTAAAGATTTTATGGACCCGTCTGTTATGTTTATCTTCGCTTCAGTTGTAGTAGGCCTTGCATTTACAAAAGCAGGCCTTACGAAACGCCTTGCTTACAAAATGTTGGCAATTGTAGGTGAAAAGACAAATATGATTGTATTGGGAGCTTTGGTAGTAACGGCAGGACTTTCACATGTCATGGCACATACTGCTGCTGCTGCTACGGTCTTCCCTATACTTCTCGCAGTCAATTCCCTATATGGAGAAGGAGATAAACCGACAAAATTCGGCAAATCATTGTTCATCGGCATGGCTTATGCCGCAGGTGCGGGAAGTATTATTACCTTCCTGGGTTCTGCGCGTGCAGCAGCAGGCGCCGGTATGTTCGCCGAATTTACCGGAAAAACTATAGGCTTTTTTGAACTCACAAAATTTACATTTTTAATCGGCTGGGTTATGGTCTTCTTGATCTGGATTTATCTTATGGTTTTCTTAAAACCGGAAAAGAAGATTATCCCTGGCCTTAAGGAAAAAGTTACAAAACTCTCTAAAGAACTCGGCCCAATGACAAGGGATGAAAAGTTTGTCATTATTACTGTTCTGGGCGCTATTGCGGTAATGTCTATGCAGTCATTCGTGCCTGCCTTAAAGTCGCTTGACAGGGCTGCAATCATGCTCTGTTCAACTTTGCTCTTCTTCTTATTCAAGGTACTGACTGTTAAAGAACTCGAAGATATTCCGTGGAATATCATCCTGCTCTTCAGCGGCGCTATGAGCATCGGGTTCTGTCTCTGGCAGACAGGCGCTGCTCAATGGCTGGCAGTCAACTGGCTCGTTATGTTCCAGAATGCACACTGGCTCGTGTTCGTCCTGAGTATCGCCACATTTGTTTTAATCATGACAAACTTCATCATGAATGTGGCTGCGATAGCTATTTCGTTGCCGGTTTCACTGGTTATTGCACCGTATTTAGGTGTTGCCCCTGATGTCATTTTCTATTCCTCGCTGATTACAGCAGGAATGCCGTTTGTATTGCTAATCGGAGCTGCACCCAATGCGATCGCATACGAGTCAAAACAGTTTACTCCGGGCGAGTTTTTCAGGCACGGTTTATTGTTAAGTGTGGTGCTTGTAGCAATTATCGGTTTTGCAATAGTCACATTCTGGCCTATGTTGGGTATGCCTACTACACTTAAGTAAAGAAAAAAGGTACAGGTGCAGGTAGAGATTTTTTCTTTACCTCTCCCTGTACCTTATTCATGGAGGTTGCATGGGATTTGAAGAGGTTTTAACCAAACATTTCGACAAGGTTTTTACCGAAGTGGATTTTGTCAAAAAGACATACGCATCTTTGAAAGAGCTTGGTTTCACTGATGACAATTCTATTGCCTCTGTTTGTGTTTGCAGGGATGAAATATCACAAACCGTAAGAAGCATCATAAAACATACATGGGGTGAAGCATTCAATTTCTCAAGTCTCGCAGGAATGTTCACAGCAGGCAAGACAGGCATCAAAGCTGCAATGCACCATGCTCCAAGTGTTGATGGTAAAGAGCGCTATGTCTTTTATGTAGTGCCACACATAGCGGTTAATGAGGATGGCAAGACCGGGTTCTGCAAACGGAAAGGGATAAAGGAATCCAGTGCATGCGGTGCACTCTGTCTTTTTTTAGAGGAACTCAATGAAGGCAAACTGCATATCACAATAGATGAAGAAGACATTGAAGAGAGCCTTCTTAAAAGAAGACTTTTGAGGGAAATACCGTATGGTCACATCCCTGACCTCCTTGAACTTACAAAAATAACCCGGAAGGTTATACAGTCAGATATGGAGCATGCCCTTGCAAAAGTCGTTGATACATCAAAGAGCGATTATGCTGTAATCACAGGCATACAGATACACGGTCCTGATGGCAACTATATCTGGCCTGCTGAGTGTTATGCTGTGGTGAATGGGGAAAAACAGGAGTTAAAGTTAGAATGAGTGAGAGATGCTAAATATCAAGTCTGTCATTCCGGCTTCCTTCTCCGTAGCATTACTGCGAAGGATGAATGTCCGGAATCTTTTTTCAGTCCTGCATAACGAAGGGTTACAAGGCGTTGTCTGGAGAAGGATTCCCGGCAAGCGGGAATGACAAGAACTTAGAGAAATTTATAGTAGAGGATTAAGGATTGGAGGAATTATGAAGGCAAAGGATTTAATGGTGTCATTTCAGGAATACCTGAAGCCTGACAACACACTGAAGGAAGCAGCCAAAGTTCTCAGAACTGCAATTACAAAGGCAATGCTTGATGAGAATAACGGAGGTAGAAAATGACTGAAGAAGTTAAAGCCGCAACTGAAATTGTCATGGGCGCAAAGTTTTGGATTGCAACAGCGATATTCGTGCTTGTCTATGGTCTGATCATAGCAGACAAGATACACAAGACAATTCTCGCAATCGTCGGTGCATCAACAATGATCGTGCTGGGAATTCTCACACAGGAACAGGCATTTCATTCACCGGAACTCGGTATAGACTGGAATGTCATATTCCTGCTGGTAAGCATGATGATTATTATTAATATTATGAGACCAACAGGCGTCTTTGAGTACATTGCCATAAAAAGCGCGAAGGTGGCAAAAGGAAAACCGTTCGCTATCATGGCGATATTTTCTGTTGTCACGGCTGTTTTATCTGCATTTCTTGATAATGTGACAACCGTGCTCCTTGTCGCTCCGGTAACACTGCTCATCTGTCAGGCGCTCGAACTGGACGTTGTCCCATATCTCATTACAGAAGCCATAGCATCAAACATCGGCGGTACAGCTACCCTTATCGGTGACCCGCCGAATATCATGATAGCATCCAAGGCGCAACTTGACTTCATGGCCTTTGTATATAACCTTACACCAGTAATCATAGTCGTGCTGATAGCATATGTAATAACCATCAAATTCATATTCGGCAAACGATTGAAGGTGAAAGAAGAATTAAGACAAAGGGTTATGGCAATGAATGAAAACGAAGCCATTAAAGACCCCTTGCTGCTGAAGAAATGCCTTGCTGTTCTTGCTGTAACGGTAACAGGTTTTATTTTCCACGGCATGCTCCACTATGAGCCTGCAACCATCGCCCTTGCAGGAGCCGGACTTTTGCTCCTGATCTCCGGCACAAAAGAGCCCCATCATATCCTTGCCGAGTGCGAATGGGCAACGCTCTTTTTCTTTATGGGACTGTTCATGATCATCGGAGGTGTTGTGAATGTAGGGCTTATTAAATGGATGTCAATTAAGGTCCTTGAGATTACCCAGGGAAGTCTTTTCGGAACCTCGATGGTTATCCTGTGGTTCTCAGCCTTTGCATCGGCCTTTATTGACAATATTCCTTACGTTGCCACCATGAACCCGCTGGTCATTGACATGGCAAAACAGCTATGGCCAAATGTTACCGGTCTTAATCTTCTGCATCATCCTGACCTGATGCCGATCTGGTGGTCACTGGCTTTAGGCGCATGTCTCGGAGGAAACGGGACAATGATCGGCGCATCTGCGAATGTTGTGGTCTGCGGCATGGCTGAGAAAATGGGCAAACCGATATCATTCAAAAAATTCATGCTCTATGGAATGCCTTTGATGATCGAATCAGTCATTATCTGCCACGCATATATCTGGCTGAGATATTATGTTTTAAAAATATAGCAATTAGCTATGAGCGGTCAGCTTTCAGCGGAAAGACTTTTTTCTGCTGACTTATGATCGCTTTAACAATTTCTGCCCGATTTTATCGGGTTTATCTTAGGTAGAGACTGTCGGAGAGGAATAAAGGAGGATTCAAATCATGATGACCATGGTCGCAGTCGTCTTCGTGCTCGCCTACGCGATGATCGCGCTTGAGCACCCCATCAAAATTAACAAGTCCGCCACGGCCCTGCTCGCGGCGGGTTTAATGTGGACACTTTACTCCTTCGCAAGCCCACTCGGCGTGGAAGGCGTAAGCCACCAGCTCACGGAAAAGCTGGCCGAAACAGCGGCAATCGTATTTTTTCTGATATGCGCCATGACCATCGTCGAGGTGACTGACTCCCACGGCGGTTTCGAGGTCATCACCTCGCGCATCAAGGCCACCAAGCTGACGAGCCTGCTCTGGATCATCGGCTTCATCACCTTCTACCTGTCTTCCATTTTAGACAATATGACCACCACCATCGTGATGGTCTCCCTGATGAAGCGCCTGCTCAAGGAACACAAACAACGCCTCTTCTTCGCAGGTATTATCGTAATTGCTGCCAATGCCGGCGGCGCCTGGTCCCCTATCGGCGATGTGACCACCACCATGCTCTGGATTGGCGGACAGATCACAACAGTCAATATTATAAAGACTACATGGATTGCTTCCATGGTCAATCTGCTGGTTCCTCTTGTCATTGCCTCCTTCATGCTCAAAGGCAATGTTGTGCCTCCGGATAAGGTCCAAAACGGCGTCACAAACACCTCCCAGTTCGAAAAGAACCTGATGTTTTTTATGGGTATGGGTTCCCTGATCTTCGTTCCGGTGTTCAAGTCCGTTACGCATCTGCCCCCATATCTCGGCATTTTGTTTGCCCTTGGTGTACTTTGGCTGGTGGGTAATATCCTGCATCGGGAGAAGCCCGCGGAAGCAAAGGAACACCTTACTTTGACCAAAGCCCTCAAACGCATTGATATGGCTTCAGTGGTTTTCTTTATAGGTATTCTGCTTGCTGTGGCTTCACTTTCTGCAAATGGCATGCTCCCTGCGCTAGCCCAGTGGCTCGATGTCAAAATCGGAAACCAGTCTTTTATAGTCATTATTATCGGCCTTGTTTCAGCCGTCGTGGATAATATTCCTTTGGTGGCTGCTTCCATGGGCATGTACCCACTTGCCCAGTTCCCTCCGGACTCCTTTCTTTGGGAGTTCATAGCATACTGCGCAGGCACAGGCGGTTCGATCCTGATAATTGGTTCGGCTGCGGGTGTGGTTGCCATGGGACTGGAGAAAATCGAGTTCTTCTGGTATGCCCGCCGCATAGGGCCTCTTGCCTTTGCCGGGTATTTCGCAGGTATTGCGGCCTACATCATCCAATATAGGCTAGTGCACTGATATATGGCTGAGTATTATATGTTGAGGAATGAACCTCCCCGCCGCAAAGACGGCGGGGTATCAAAAATATCCGATAGCGATACTATTATCGTCATTCCCCGACTTGTTCGGGGAATCCAGTGTTTTTTTATCTGGATTCCCGCTTACTGATTGCGGGAATGACAACAACTGCGGTAACCCCACAGCAGAGACTGTGGGGTATTTAAAAGACATAAAAAAGCCCCTTTCTAACAGGGGCTTTTTTATTATTCCGAATCTTTCCGTTGCCCGGAGCTAATTTATGCTAAACCATGGTTTTGTGCGTATTGTATTGCAACTTCGTAGGCAATAGCTGAGTGGTCAGCGGAAGGGCTATTGCCTTCACAACTGAGTTCTCCTTTTGTTGCCTCCCTGTGGTTTTTGATCATTGCGGTTATAACCTGAGTCAGATCGAACCCGCCTTCAGCGCAGTCCTTGCTCAAACAGTCTACCCTGAACAAAGCATAACTGCCGGGAAAGAAATTTACGGTACGCGGTAGAGATTTTTGTATCCCCTTCTGATTGTACATCATGCTAATGACGATGCTTGTAACCTCAGGGAACTGTTTAGCCATAAAGCCCGCATCAACTCTTCGTTGCAGCCTTTCTGCCCTTGCCACATTCTTTCTGCTGTTCATGCTGTTGTTCATGTTCCTCCCAAATGAGAAGGCCCCCTCAACGCGAGGGGGCCTTTCCTCTCTAATTACAGTTTAACTACATTGATTGCCTTGGGTCCTTTTGGGCCCTTTTCAATATCAAAGCTGACCTTGTCACCTTCGGCAAGAGTCTTAAATCCATTGCCCTGGATTGACGTATGGTGGACAAAAGCTTCGCTTCCGTCATCATTCGTAATAAAACCAAAACCCTTGGATTCGTTGAACCACTTCACTGTTCCATTAGCCATTTTTTTACCTCCTTTTTTATAAACTGAAATTTCAGAAGGCATCAATAAAAAAAGGCCCCAAAGTCAAAAGTCTTTGTGGCCTCGTGTAATCGCAAAAACTTCTAAAATTCTGTCTTTAGAATAGCATGCCCTCAAACATTTAGTCAAGGGAAATAGAGGGGGAGGCATTCGAGAAATCGCTTTTTTACAAGTTGCACTGTGCCAAGAGGTTGCCCTTCTCAGGAGCAGAAGGATGCATTTTCCCCAACTAAAACACTGTTTTTGCTCATCATAAGCCTTTCCATATCTCAATTCCCTGCAACAGGGAACACTGAGCTTGTCTAAAAACTAACATTTTGTCATTGTCCGGCTTGACCGGACAATCCAGATTATATTGAAAATACTGGATTCCCCGATCAAGCATGCCCTCGAAGATTGTAATCGGGGTTTGCCTCCACATCCTTCCAAATGAATACCTTTTGTTGTCTAACACTTATAAGGCCAACCCTTGTCAAGAGAAAAAACGACCCTAATCGGAAATAAGAAAGAAAAGTTCCATTTCCATATTTTTTTAAAGATTGCTCAATAGTTCTGACTTGGTTTCAAAAACGGC
>Ga0265296_1001987_pt1 | contig 21682 bp, 25 predicted proteins | sample MunlanPumphouse1_FD_189073 | JGI IMG/M metagenome (GOLD analysis project Ga0265296, IMG submission 189073) | Groundwater microbial communities from a municipal landfill in Southern Ontario, Canada - Pumphouse #1 | ecosystem: Environmental > Aquatic > Deep subsurface > Groundwater | place... | reverse complement strand
TCAAAACCAGTCAATTCTATTTTTGTCTCCTTACGCATTAGCTACTTTGTAGCTAAACTGGTTAATTAAAATTTCGGTACTGAAGAATACAGATCAACATTAAACTTCAGAAAGCTGAACAGTTACCGAAAATCCCACAGTTTTTATACCAGCATTATTCAATTAACTCATGCCCAAAAAACATCCTTCTCGCAGCAAGTTAAAAGAAACCGCATTAGACAAAGTCAAAACCCTCTTTACCGAAGCAGCAAAACGACCAGCAAAAGCCAACAGATACGTCGAATTAGCCAGAACAATCGCTATGAAGATTAATTTAAAGATCCCACGCGAATTAAAAATAAAGTATTGCAAACACTGTAACACTTATTTTAAACAAGACAACTATCGCGTACGAACAAAAGACGGATGGATTATTTACACCTGTTTTAGCTGTAAAAAATACTCAAAATATAAGATTTAATTCTTTACCATTAACTTTCCAAGACTTGTTAATTCAATCTCTAATTTTCCTTTTTTAAATACTGTTTCAACTAATCCTAATTCTTTCAAGCCTTCCACGTTGTATGTGCCGTTTAGATGATATGATAGAAGCGGTAAACTCATCTTTGTTAATTTACTTAAATTCTCTAAAGAAATAACTCGATGCTCAGCAATTAACTGCAACATATTCATCTTTTTGTCATTCAATGCAGCGCTATAATGCGTTTTCATTAACGGTAAAGCAATACACTTCTCATCCATCACTTCAAACGCTCTTACCCCATTCAAAAACGCAGCAGTTAATGCAAATGAATTAAGACCCTTATCCGCAGCGCCTAAATTAATAACCACTTCATTTTCCGGATGATCTTTTTTTATCTGATTAACAATATGGAACATTTCTTCTAACGAACTACCTTCCTGAATTTCTGTCTCAATCTTAACTTTATCAAGATCCATTTTTAATTGCTGGGCTTGACCTTTTCTTTCATTCGTTGTAACTAAAATAACCTTCTCACTTTGAAACTCTTTTAATCCAACAAACAATGCGTTATTATCCTCTCCAACTGGAACAACCATCACATGCTTCATACTGGTATTGAGAGACAGCTAGTCTTAAAGATTTCTAATTAATTTTCTTTCCATCTTGATAGACAAACATCTTCCTTTTAGCCAATTCTTCAAAGAAATCCTGCGAAGGAACACACGCTTCAGGAGCCAGAATACCAATCTTATCAATCTTTCCTTTCAAAAACAACTGTCCCATAATCGAAATACTCATTCCCGTATTAATATTCGAACCAGCCTCTTCGTACCCCTTTAAGGTTGTTGTAAGACACTCCATCATAATCGTTTTATTCATATCCTCATCAACACCCGTCACCTTCACCCAGACATTCTCTGTCTCTTCATAATTTTTTGGATGCTTCTTCTTCTTTAAGACCTCTCTAGTAAAATCTAGAATTGTGATGGGAGTTCCCTTTACTGTAATCTCCTCTTTAGAACTAAACCCTAAATCAATTAAAAACTTAATCACACGATGAGAATGCTCGGGAAAACCAGCAGTATAATGCACATTCTTTAAACCCATCTTCTTAAAATATTTATGAAAGGTATACACTTCTGAATGCACAATACAATAGAGATTCTGTAATCCTACACCGCGAAACTTATTTGTTCCTTCAAAATAACACGCTTTACTTTTCTTGAACTTTCCTTTCTCTAACACGATCGCAGGTGTTGTTAATTCATACACAATACTTTCAATCGAATACGGAATGACAAATTCTTTAATATTCGAATCCCACGCAAATCCTAAATCAATATGATCTACCTTATCAAACTGTTCAACAGCATGCTTTGCCATAACATTCGCAATACCCGGAGTAGAACCACACCCAAGTAAGGCGAGTAACTTTCTTTTTTTAAATTCTCTTTCTAATTTGTATTGTTTGATCGTCATTTCCTGTAATCCACCAAGATCCAAATAATGCGCATTTGCAAGTAAACACGCTTTCATCACTTCAATATTCCATGTTAACTCAACACAATTTAATACAATCTTCGCGCCAGAATCTTTAATGACTTTCGCAGTTTTTTTAATATCTCGTACATCTACCTGCATAAAACTTGCTTTCTTATTTTTTAATAAATCTTGAATAGGATCAGGATTTCTTCCAGCTAATAACACAGTGTATCCTGCTTGTAATAAATCTTTAGAACAAATTCTTCCCTGATCACCTGTTGCGCCTAGTACTACAAAGTCAACCTTCATTTTTCCTCAATTAATCCTCTTGTTATTCTGAAATATAAAAATCTTCCTCTTCGTAAGCTCTTTGAAAAAAGACTCTGCGGGTATAATTAGTTCTGGAGGAAAGACTCCCCTTTCTTTTATTTGATTACTTAAGATGAATTGGGCAACAATCGAGGGAGGCACACCCGTCTCTTTATCAATCGTCTCATTCACACTATGAATCTTTGTGTCAAGAATGATCGTTTTTGATTTCTTTTCCTTTATTCCTTTAACAACAACACGGATAATTTCGTACTGTTCAATCTTTTTTGGAATTGATTTAGGAAGTTGTTTTAATACTTCAACAAGGAAGGATTTAATATTAATTTTATTATGTTTAATTTCAATCTCCTCATCCTTGGTTAACCCTAAACGTTTAAGTAACATAACTTTCTCCACAAAATCATCATCAAACGCAATCTTAAACGACACATTCTTTGCTCGTAAAGTAAAAGGCAACGTTGCTAATTCAGAATGAATTGTATACTGTGGCTTTTGCTTCCCTATTGGTTTTGGAAATACATACGGTTCTCTTCCAGATAAGGGTTCTACAAAGACCATCTTGCCATTCTTCCAGACTGCAGGCTTCCAACTAAATTCTTCCAGCAACGTTTGTAATGAGTACGACGCAGACAATGGAGACACTCGTTTATATTTAGAAAAATCCTTCATTCCAATTCTAATCTGAACCGCTTCAACCTTTTCTAATCCCTGCGCCCCATACTTTGCTAAGACATTTGTAATTCCCGGAGAAGCACCCATTCCAATAACAGCAGTTAACCTTTTTCTTTTAAACTCTTCATTTAATTTTAATTGCTCCCGTGTAAAATGAAACAACCCACCTAAATCCACATAATGACAATTTGCTTCCAAACACGCTTCCATCACTCTTACATTAAACTCATGATGCACTGCATGAATAATCACATCAATTCCCTTGAATGCCTTTACTAATGATTCTGGTTTAGATATATCAACAATTCTTACTTCCGCCCTGTACTTTTTTGCAATCTCTTTAATCGAACTAGGATTTCTCACTAAATACACAACTTTTCCCTTAAACGAATCATGAAGATCTTTAGCAATAATCTGACCCATCGCACCAAGGCCAAGAATTCCAATAACACCCTCTTTCATACGTCTATTTTAGAGTGGAATTATATAAATATATTGTAAGAATTACGCTTCCCATACACCCGTGCAGGATACACCCCGTAAGGAATAAGATCATCTTTTCCAGCCGGCTTACACTCTCCGTCCGCTAATTGTACTACATACACTACATCTTCCACCCTCTTACTCGTTCCCTTACTCCGGTTTATCCTCAGTGCTGTTGCTCTTCCCCTTTTCACAATCTGACCGGCGAGAATTATTTCTCTATTAGAATCATCTTCAAGATCTACTTCGTCCAACCTCATGAGAACAAGCGTACCCAACTCTAAACGTTCTTCAGCTACCATTCTAAAAATTAAGCTTTCTTAAACTTAGAAACAGTCTCTAACAAGTCAACATGACCCATAAATAATGCTCTGCAACAATATCTTTCTAATCCTAGCTCGTCCATGACTTTCTTTGGATGATCTCCTTTAGAAGTCCTACCCTTATAATCTTCCCAGAGGTGAGCGACAGGCTTGCCACAAGCGAAACATACAACAGGTATAATCATCTTAAGCTTTTGAAAACTCCCTTATTTTATAAACCTTACCATTGACCTTTAACTTTATATTTATCTAATTTTAAGACTTCTTCGTATTCTTTCTCAAGTTCCAATAACTCACTGGACTTACGCATAAAGAACCATCTGAAGAGAGCAATAGACGCAAGAACGCCAATAAGAATTAACCCCGTCTTAATATCAATCATCTCAAGCATACTAGTACCGGAGCATCTATGTTAAAAAAGCTTTCGCTTACTTCACTAGAACATTACCGGCTTCCGTAAAACATATAACCCCCTTTTACCTAAAAAAAACTATGGATTCAAAAACAAGAAACAGAGAAAACCTCAAAAAAGTATTTGGCTCATGCACTTTTAACAATAAACCCATATTACAGATCATGGAAGAAATAAAAGAAGGCTACAATGACTAGATTTCTTTAAGATAGCTACGCCCTGATTGAATTACTCAATAAGGAACTATTTAGTTTTTTAAAAGAAATAAATTGTGAATTAGTCTTAACAGGAGACCATAATACTCCCTGCGAACTAAAAAAACATTCCAGCGACCCTGTCCCTATCTTACGGGTTGGAAAAATTAAGAACGATCTTAGTGCAACGATTTACAGAAAAAACAAGCCTAAAAGAACCATTAGGAAAAATATATGGAAAAGACGTCTTGAAAAAAACAGGATTTGAATAAAAAAATTTCCTTTCTAAAAAAAACTAGATCAAATATCTATTAAAACACCCATTATAAGGAATACTATTCCCATTAAAATTTTGAGAAAAAGAAAGATCAGGAATAGTTGTTTGAATCTGAAAGACACCTGCACCATTTGGAAAGATAAGAGACTGTGAAGAAAGAAAATTAATATTATTACTAGGTTGATTTGTTAATTGTGCATTCCCCCTAATACCATAAGTATTAACCCATTCTCCATTTTCACGAAGAGAAAAATAAACTTCATTGACACATTCATTGGTTGAATCTTGAGAAAGTGAAGTTTCTACACTGAGATCAAAAAAGGTTTTAACTCCGCCACTACTCAAAAAGTTAGGATCATTTCTGCGTATAAATAACCCTTTGCTTCTATCCCTAGTACTATACTCTATAAACATCTTATTTTCAAAATTATCTGGAACTACAAAAATTAATATAGGATTAGTAAAAAAAACTTTTCCAATATCAATATTTGAGTAAGCGTTGATAGGATGATCCATACTTAAATCAATCACTCTGTCTTGAAAAAAGGTTGGAAAATTAAAATTGTTTGTGACAGTAGTACGAGAAGTTACCTGGTGTGAATAAAAGGGGAAAAAACCAATCTCATTCGTATTCTCCCAATTCATCCCTGAAGGGAAACCTTCAATTGCACCTATAACTACAAATTGATCATTCGTATTAAAATAACTTCTAGTTCCTATTTGTGCTGCTGCATCAACTACAAAGTTAAAAATAGGTCGATTAATCGGATAGGATTTTACATTCCTTTGAAAATGAAACGGATCATTTTGCCCACTTTGTTTATAGATTTGATTAAAGTAAATAGCCGGATTATAATTTCTGTTTTGCATATGCATATGAGCCACACTATCTAAAGGTTGAGTATTTGCCTCCTTAAAGATTAAATGATTATTTATCCTTAAGTCAGCAGCATTTTCTCCCATATATGTTGTAATAAAATTCGAAGCACCTTCTCCAGTATCTACTATAGCAATAATATCTACTTCCGAACGATCAGCATAAAATGTTCTTTCCCCTAAATAAGGAAAACCCCTTATTAATTGTTCTACATTCTCTGACCCTGGATAAGAAAGATAATAACTTACAGATTTTGTTTCTCGAGGAAAATAATTTTGAGCAAGAGTGGTAACTGTAAAAGCATACGCTTTTTTTATACGAATTGGAACAGTTTCAGTTTGAGAATTAACAATATTACTCCCACATCTTCCTTGTAATTTTTGAGTCCGAATAATCAGATCCGACTTATGAATGCCAATACCAAGATTTCTAAGATCAGCATTCACATTTACATCTCTTTGCTGTCCAGTCTCGAGACAAAAACTTGTTTGAGACAAACTTACCCCTAAAGAAGAAATATTTCCTGCTGATCCTCCTCTTCCTAGAACACCTAAAACAGTTCTAGAATTACTTCTTGCAGGAGTTAAAGTTATTTGGACTGCGGTTTTTTGATGATTATAAAAATAAAGATGAGAAAGAAGATTATTTGTATCAGAAGCAACAGTCTCACTAATTACGTTTGGAGTTATAATCAGATTTGCAGTTGCGGCTTTGTACACATCTAGCATTCCTGCACCTTGAGCATCAACGTCTTCTTCTAAATCCCTAGCAGAACTAATAAGAAGATCTTTAATTCGATTTGTAGCAAGTTGAGGATATTTTTGTCTTAAAATTGCTGCAGCACCAGAAACATGAGGGGTTGCACCACTTGTTCCTCCAAAAGTATTATGATTCGGACTATTCCCACAATTTCCCGTTCCAGATGTATGAAGAGATCTTGCTGCACAAGCATCTCCGGGGGCTACAAGATCAGGTTTGTTAATTTTTTGTACAATACTATTCGCAAACCAAACAACAGGACCACGAGAACTTGATAAGACAATCCAAGAACCTCCGTCTTCAACATATTGACTTACTTTTTTTGCATTTCCTACAGTAATTGCTTCTCTTGATACACCCGGTGTTGTGATCGTATTTTTTAATGGATTAGGTCCTTGTTGATAATTTCCTGCTGCAATAACTGTAATAATTCCTGCTTGCATAAGCCTATCTGCAGCTAGAGCTAAAAAATTATCTGGATTATCAAGACCATAAGCAATACTCATAGAAACGACATCAAGATGATCTTTTAGATCTCCATCTTCATTTGGATCTACTGATCTTTCCATTGCAGCAAGAGCCAAATGTCCACCGCCCCCACTCTGACCTAATACTTTATAGGCTACAATTTTTGCATCTGGGGCTACTCCTCGAAAAAGACCATTGCCTGCGGCAATTGCGGCTACAGGAGTACCATGATTAGTGTCATCCATAGGGTCAACATCGTTATTTAAAAAATCAAATCCGAGATAAAGATAATTTGGACTAATATCCGGATGAGTATAATCTACGCCAGTATCAATAACACCAATTTTAATATTCTTTCCTGTAAGAGGATTATTTTTACTATCCCTTAAATTCCATGCTGAAGAAGCTCTCACTTGTCCCACTGTTTCATCTAAAAGAGCCTTTCCTAAAGGGATCGGATGGATTGCTTTAATAATTTGAGGATTTCTTTTTTTTATTTCATCCCCTTTTTCTTTAGAAATACCAATTGCAAAACCATTGAAAACATAAAAATACTCACCCAATATTTTATTTCTTTCGATACCTTCCTTTACTAATAAATTTTTATGTACTTTTTCAATCTCCTTTTTCTTTATTTTTATCTCTAAACTTTTTTTACTAAGTTGCTCAGGAGAAAGAAGTAAAAGTTGTTCTTGAGAACTCCCTTTAAATTCCTCTAAAAGAGCAGGAGTTTTAAACTCAATCATATACCCCTTAACAAATTTATTTTCAAAAAAATCCTCTTCATTATTATTCTTTTCAACGTTTTTAATAATCTCTTTTTTAGGTAAATTTTCTATATTCGAGGAAACGACTTTTTCTTCTTGATTGAGTTTAAACTTTGGAAGAAGATTTTTATTAAATTTATCAACAATACCTTCATCAATATTTATAGCCATAACTCCTAAACTTAAAATAATAAAAGACAAGATTAAAAAAATAATTTTAAGAGAGGAGAACCATTTTTCCATATTAATTTTATACTTAAAGGGATATTTAAATCTATTTAGCTTATGATATTATCACCTGACTTCGCCACTTTAGGATATTTCCAGTACATAATTCTTTGGATAGATAGCGAAAGTTATGTATTTATGTTGGGCCTTTACAATATTTTTCTAAAAAATCTTCTAAAATTAATCTAATTTCCGGACACTACAGAAAAAATTCTGAAGAAAAAGCCTTAAATAATTATGAATGAACCTTTTACACAAAAATGGATGATATCTTTGTTCTTAATAATATCTCATTAGATTTAGATGGAAACAAAATCTTGAAAGAACTTAAATTTAGCATCACCAAAAACGACTTCCTAGGTATTCTCGGACCAAGCGGTTCAGGAAAAACAACTTTACTCAAATTAATGATCGGACTCTATCCCCCTACCTCCGGAGAACTTTTTTACAAAGGTAAGAGCTTTTCTGACGCACTACCCCAAATAAGGAAAGAAGTTGGTTTTGCCTCCCAAAAATACTCCTTCTATAGTGACCTTACCTTAAAAGAAAACCTCACCTACTTTGGAAGACTCTACAACCTCAAAAAAGAATTACTTACAGAACGAATTGACCAGGTTCTTACCCTTGTTGAATTAACTCCCCATAAAGACAAAAAAGTAATGCACATCTCAGGAGGAATGCAACGACGCTTAGATATCGCCTGTGCGATGATTCATGACCCTGAAGTTCTTTTCTTAGACGAACCTTTTACTGGCCTAGATCCTCAGCTAAGAGAACACATTCTTCTCCTTATTAAAAAAATTTGGAGCCAAGGCAAGACTATCGTTTTATCATCACATTTTATCAACGAGATGGAAGGACAATGCAAAAAAGTATGCATCCTCAAAGAAGGCTCTCTCCTCACGTATGGCACTCCAATTGATATTCGTAAAAATAATACTACCCTCTACGAGCTAACACTTCAAACCTCTCCCGGCAAATACCCGGCTATTGCCAGCTACTTAGCAGATAAAGGCCTTAACATAACTAAATATGCCCTAAAAGAAAACAAACTCGTCCTTTATCTCCCGAAAGAAGGCGTACCTTATAACTATCTCCGCAACGTGCTTATAGGTCTTCCAGAAATAAATGAATTTTTGTTAAATATTAAAATAGATACAATTTCCTTTGAAGAAATATTCGAAGAGTTGGTTAATAAAAAATGATTACACTCTTCACTATTTTAGAAAAAAATGGAAGACAACTTCTTCGCTCTAAGATCTCTTCACTAATCATCGTTCTAGGCCCCTTACTCATTATTTTTTTTGCAGGTCTTGCACTTTCAGGAGCCGCCTTAAAAGAAGTAAAACTCTCCCTTTACTCCCCTAACGAACCAGACCTTCAAGATCTCCTCCTAGAAAAATTTGAGAAGAAGGGCATGATTGTTACAGTGGCCAGTGATCTGGCTCAATGTAAAGAATTAGTGAAAGAGGGTGCAACAAACATCTGTGTAGAAATTGCAAAAAAAGAAAGCACCCTTATCCAATACGATCCCCGCTTTGGCAATCAACTTCTCTTCTATGTCGACTACTCAAAAGTAAGACTAGTTTGGATCGTTATTAACAGCATTAAAACTATTATCAACGAACAGAACCTAGAAATTTCTACCCATCTTCTGACTAAAATCACTGAAAACTTCCAATCTGTATCAAAAGAAATTACAACAAAAAGAGCACTCCTAGACACGGCCATAGAAAAAGGAGAATTTGTCGAAAGAAATTTTGAGGATGTTTCTGCCTCACTAGAAGCTGCAAGAGATTTCTCCATCAGCTTACAAAACGCACAACTTCCCCACTTACAAATATTAATTTCTAATCAACTTTTAAGTCTGAATTCACTTAATGCTACCCTCTCTCCCGCCTTACCCCCTGAAGGAAAAATCATATTAGCAAACTACTACCAAACAACCTCAGTTGCACTTACTGAATTAAATTCTAAACTAGGAGGAATTATCTTAGCAAATAATCAATTCACAACACTCTTAAACAGGGCAGAACCAACACAGACACGAACCATTCAACTACAACTCCAAGAAAACGTTAATGAACTTAAAAAATTGAGACAAAGTTTAGATAAAATTCATAACCAGCTGGCTGGAACTGAAAATATTAAACTTGAAGAGATTTTAACGCCAATCCCCATCTTAATTAATCCAATCTCAGAAGAACAATTCGTACCTACCTCCAGCACACCTGGAAGCTATTTAGAATATTTACTCCCTGCACTACTCGTTCTTATCATCCTTTTCATTGCACCAGTCCTTTCTTCCACCCTCGTCATGAAAGAAAGAAAATCTTCTGCTTCCTTTAGAAATAAAATCGCACCAGTCTCACCCTTCACATTCCTTTTCAGCACCTACTTTACTGCGCTCATTCTTATCTCCTTCCAAACATTCATTCTTCTCCTTATTTCCCACTTCGCCTTTAATATTAACATCATCCAAAACCTACCCCTAATCACCTTAGTCCTTATTATCATCATTAGTCTCTACACCATTGTAGGAATGATTATTGCGCATCTTTTTAATACTGAAGAAACAGCACTACTAGGAACCATGTCTTTCAGTATCCTCTTGCTTGTTCTTTCTGAATTTATCCTTCCCATTGAAGCAGCACCACTTTTCATTGGCAAACTTGTCGGTTTAAATCCATTTGTAATCACAGAAACAATTCTTCGAAAAATACTCGTCTTTAATCTTCCGTTTGCAAGCGTTCTTACAGGAATAGTCCTTCTGCTTGTCTATCTTATTTTAAGTGTAGGATTATTGTTAGTCGTTACAAGATTTAGTAATAAAGAATTAAATTAAACAATCTTTTCGCCAGTCTCTTTATCAAAGATCTTAATTACAGCTACAGGACAACCCTGCGCAGCATCAACATTAATCTGCAACTCATCATCAATCTCTAACTCCCACTCGCTTTCAGAAATCTGTTTACCACCAATTAAATCTGCTTTTCCATCCTTATTCATCACCCACACCTTTGGAGCAATCGCAACACACGCAGCAGCACCAATACACCCAGGCCGATCATACCACACCCTATACACTTTCTTATCAGCCATCTTACGCCTTCCCTAATGTTTTCTCACCAGGTTTCCACTCAATTGGACAAAGTTCACCAGACTGTAATGCTTTAAGCACTCTTACTGTCTCATCAACACTTCTTCCAACACTTAAATCAGAAACCACGATGTAACGAAGAATTCCTTCAGGATCAATTAGAAATGTTCCTCTATACGCAATCCCTTGATCTTCTTTTAACACTCCAAAGATCTTGCTTACAGAATGCGTTGTATCAGCAAGAATCGGATATTTTACTTCAGGTAAATCTCTTTCAATCCACGCTTTATGACTATGCACAGAATCAGTACTTGCACCAATAACAACAGCATTTAATTTATGAAACTCTGGTTGATTCTTCGCAAAACTTCTAATCTCAGTAGGACACACAAACGTGAAATCTAACGGGTAGAAGAATAAGACAATCCACTTTCCTTTATAATCAGTAGACTTTACTTTTACAAACTTCCCATCCGCATACGCTTCAGCGCCAAACTCAGGCACTTTCTCACCAATCTTTGCTTTTTCTTCCATAAACATCACATAAGCCAGTAGTATAAAAAGATTATTGCAATAGAATCTTTAATAATTTCCTTCTGATTTAGTTGAATCAGCTGGAAGAGTATAGGTAAAAAACTTTGCTGGCTTTAGTGCTGCGTTTAAGGCATCATAATCCATAGATCTTCCACTACTTAGTTCAAGAGGCGGAGGAATATCACTTATCCATTTTGATAAAAGCTTTGACCAAGCAGCCCCAGCATAATCCGTCACGCGTGAAAGACCACCTCTGCCTTGATTGTCTTTCTTTCTGCTTTCAAGATAAACTGAAACTGCAGAACCAGCTAATCCCAATGGAACGCCCCACCCTCCAACTAATAAACCACCAAGGATGACACTGCCTGCAATATATGTTGCATTCTTAAATCCAGCTTTATCTGTAATCGTCCAGGCACTCAATACATCACACTCCACCGCATCCTCGCCAACTACATATTGAAAGTATCTCCCCGGGGCTTTCGTTTCAAACTTACCCCCGATCAGATTTAATCTTTCTACTAAACCAGCATCTTCTCTTCTCAATCTAACAAAATCATCTTGAATAAATACGTGTTCATTTTCCCTTACCTTCACACTATATCCTTCTCCTTTTTTATAACCCAGAACTCTTAATACTTTCCCTAATTCTTCTTTAAACTCTGGACTGAGCGGATGTCTTGCTGCATGAGCACCTTCGTATTGACGCATAAAATCTGCTCTCAATCTTACAATTCTTTCATGAAGCTCTCGTGGAGCTTCCTCAAAATGCGCTATTCTTTTTTCAGCACTCCATTTAGCACTGCTTTGAACGAGAGCGTTTCCTTCTTCAAGACTAACAATTAATTGATACGCTTCCTGCGCAGTAATCGGTTTATTTTCAAGACCAACCATTCTTCCCAGAACATTTTTTAAATCACTACTTACGTTTAGATTTTCAATCACTTTTTTATTTTCTATCTTTTCATACTCTTCATGCGCAAGCAACGCAGGATGCTTTCCGGTTAATAAAAACGCCGCAGTCTTTGCTAACGCACTCACATCATCAGCAGGATTATGATCTAATTTAAACGAAGAATACCCCGGTGTACCTCTCGCACTCAATGTAAGCGTAGCAGTTCCCGTTTCTCTTAGCAATCCAAAATCAATTAATACATATTCAGTTAAGCTAGGATTAAAAATAATATTCTGAGGCTTTACATCACGATGCACCAATCCTCGTTCATGCAATGGAACAAGATACCTCCCTAAAACCTGTTTTACACAATCAGCAGTTTCTGATTCTTGAAATACACGATTCCTTCCATCTACTTCCTGCTCTAAATTTCTTCCAGGAACAAAATCAGCAACAACCGCAAAATCTAATCCATTCAATCCAAACGTTTCATAATTCGTTCTTAACGCAGCATTTACCTGCAACAATTCTTTACTTAATTTATCTACAACCTCGCCCACAGTTTGAGAACGAGAAGCACGAACAACCTTGACAACTTTCCCTCTTCCAAAACTATCTTGAGCCTTATACGTTTGCCCTTCACCACCCTCTCCAATCTTTTCTTGAACGGTATATTGCTCTGCTCTCCTTGGATTAGATAGAACTGTTCCTTCTGGAAGATTTCCACTAATTTCAATACTTACTCCTTCAGCATCAACAAGCGTTAATTTCGGTTTATCTGTCATAGAATTTAGCAAGAACTCAACCTTTAAAACTCTTTTTATTTTTAATTACTTATAAGTAGTTCTAGAATCCAGTCCCATGCCCTTTCTCTTTCTGAATTAACCCTTCATTCTTTGTAGAATATCCCACTGGCGTTGTTCCATAGCCAATACTTTTATTTGTTCCATACCCTACATTCGAACCACTTGGCGTTCCATATATATCTGAAATACTTTTATTTGAAGTAGTATACGCAGCACCAGTATGTTTTTGATGCTCTTCCATTACTTTTCCATCAGAACCAGCAACTGTTAAAATAAACCCGCACGGACAACCCGCAACAACCATCTGCTCTGCTTCAGGCGTATTATATCCGATTCCAGAACCACCTTTTGACACATTATACCCAAAAACAGGATCTTTATTTCCAGAAGGACCATAATTCAATTTACCAAGATTACCCGTACCTTTTGTTCCATATTCAATTTTAATTTCTTCAGTTTTCTTTGTAGCACCAGGTAACCGATCTTCAAACAAAAAATCTTCTTGCACTTTTTGTCTTCGCTCAGCTAACCCTTCAAGTAACTTAGGAAGATTACCCTCATCCTTCTTTTCAAAATGTGTATTCATTCCAGGCGTCGCAAGAATGGATAACTCCGCCCTCGCATGAGATTTCGCATGATCCTTCCACTGTTTAGATTTAAGCATCACTTTGAGAATAGCTTTCGCTACTTCTTCATCACTTAAAGACTTTTTCAAGCTTTTTTCTTTTAATCTCTTCACTAAATCCATACTAGAATTTCAAGGTTAAAAGTATAAAAGGATTTGGATTAATCAAATTTACTCTTTAACTCTTCGCGAGCTTCTTTAAGTAATTGCTTGGAAGGCTTTGAAAATTTAATAGAACCGAATAATTCTCTCAACACACTTTCTTTATTTTCAATTTCAATAATAACCTCTTGATTTCCTTTTAGATTTAGCTTTTCAGCAGCCTCACTAGGAATTAGAATACTAACAGTGCTACCCACTTTCTTAATAATACCTTTGACTTTTTCCATACATTCTTATTCATTGCATTCTTTAAAAACTTTGCTAGGAAATTTCCGGAAAAATCAAGAAAAAATAGAATTATCTTGTTTCAATTATCTTCACTGTAACGCCCGTTGCTTCTTCGCCCTTCACTTCAATCGCGGTAACATCATCTGTAATCACATCTGAATAATGCTTACTATTTTTGATTACAAGACCTGCAGCATGTACTTCTTTCGAATTATCTGCTGTCACAACCATCGCTGGATACATTCCACTTTTCGTCGCAATCAAACCCGCACCTTGAGCAATACACTCAACAGTATCTTCATCAACACCAAAGTAATCCCTCACTCCCCGATTATGATATCTACTTCCAACAAGAATTGTAAGAGCATCGTAAATACTTCCAACTTCTGAATCTAAATAGAATTTGACGATGTCTGCGCCGTCGGATACACGCAGAGTAATCGAATCTTCATCTGTTCCCACTTCATCAAAAACTTGATCAATTGAAATTAGATGACCTCCCTTAAACGTATCACTTCCTTCGGCCATACGACGAATAACATTATCAAAATTTATATAAGCAAACCTTTGATTATCTGCTGTTTCTGTTTTAATTAAACAAGCAGTTAATGAACTTGTTTCACTCACAGCGACACAATCATCCACTCCTAAACGGTATACTCTTCCTCGCAATCCACCCAATCCAAATGCAATATCCGTAGCCGCAATAGTTACCAGCGGATCATCAGTAGCCCCAATCACAATTCTTATCGGTTTTTCTGAAGTAGCTATCGGCGCATAGTTAAGAAAATCCCTTATTTCATAACTCCGATCAGAAAGAATTTTCGATTCTTCGGGACAAACTTTTTTCTGCACTGGAGGATTAGTTAAAGTCTCAGTACCTGCAACACAACTAGTAAAAGCAAGCGCAGTTAATCCCACTTTCATTTTCGAAATTACATTTTCTAACATTTTTATCTTTGCTCCAGAATCGATACCCTAATTCCCGTTGCTTCTTCACCTTCAACTTTTACTGCAGTCACATCATCCGTAAAAATATCTGAATAAGGATCGTCGCCATCCATTACTACATAGTCTCTTAACACTAAAGAAGCAGCGCGAACGGTTTGTGGATTATCCGCAGTTACAATCATTACAGCATACCTTCCTGTCTTTCCAGCAATTAATCCTGCTTCTAAAGGAATACAATATTCTTGCCCCTTGTTAACACCAAAATAATCTAAGACTGCACTATTATGATATCTGCTCCCTACAACAATTGTTGGAGCAGCGTAAATATCTGGAACTTCTACATCTAACAAAGATTTAACTAAACTACTCGGTCGCCTAATACGTAACGTCGCACTGTCTAATTCTGTCCCTTCTTCATCGAAGACATCTTTTACATAGACTTCAACACCATTTCTTACTTTTGAACTATCTTGACTAATCACTTCAACAGATCCACCAATATCCACTTCTGCTTTCGTTTGAGAAGTACCTTTCAAACACACATTTACGCCCCGATCTTCTTCAGATCTTACACGTACACAATCACCTGTATTAAATCGATACTCCATTCCACGCAATAATAGACCAGCGATATTTGCAGCAGCAGTATTTACTGCAGGATCATCAGTAGAGCCAACCACAATTCTCGTTGGAATATCTTGTTCTTGAGTAAAAGCGTATGGAAAATCTCTTAATTCATAAGAACGATCAGAAATCCTAACCCCTTGGGGACATTCAGTAGAACCACCATCAGCCATGCCTGTGTCGGTTTTTATTTGCTGAGAAGGATTTACTAACGTTTCAACAGGAGCAGAACATGAAGTTGCAACTACCGCTAAACTTAATCCTATTTTTTGAAGTAGTTTTTCTAACATTTATTGCCCATCCTGCAAACAATACTCTCCGGTCCACTTGGAATGACCATCGATTCGTTCATGATCCGCACTAAGCAACATCACTTGAGTTCCATCTTTTAACTTAGCACACTCTCCTGCAGCAAGTTCCTTTAGCTGGTTCCCATTAATCGTGAATCCCTTATACATTCCAACATCTTCCCCATTAATGTTTAAACAAAGTGTTACGTAGTTTTTATTGCTTGGTTCATCAAGAGCAAATGTCCCGCAACTTAATGAAACCTTATAGTCCTTCCCATTCAACGTTCTAACTTCCCTGCTTACATCATTGGAATCTCCAAATTTAAGCTCTAATGTTGATACAAGATCACAATTTTCAGCTCTGCATGCTAAAGGATTGTACATTTCTTGTGTTGGAATTTCTGGATTTTGAAGATAAAGAGTATCTGCTTCACAGGCATTTAATCCTAAAACTAATCCTACCGAAGTGAGCATTTTTTCTAAGGTTTTCATAACACTTTGAATAACTTTTAACCTATATAAACCTTTCTTTCTAGTACTTCTTAACAGTAGTTACAGATACTTCTCTAAATAATCATTCGCTCTTCTAATCGTATCTTGATAATTCTTGAACTTAATTAGTTCGATTACTTCTTCATACCCACACCACTTAAACGCTTTATGTTCAAACGAAACTTTCACTTCTTTCTCTTTTGTTTGTGCCAAGATTAACACAACCTCTTTCGCAACTAGCTGTCCATCCACTTTAAACATAAATGACACCTTTCTTTTAAAATCCAAGAATTTTAAATCTTTAATTCCTGTTTCTTCAAATACTTCTCTTATCACCACTTCTTCTTCATTCTCATTCTCTTCCCTTAACCCTTTTGGAAGATCCCACCTATTCCCCGTATCCAGCAAAAGATAGAGAATTTTTCCTGCTTCTTTCCTAAATAAAATTGCACCACAAGAAAATAAAACTTTCATTGGCCACCCAATGTGAAACTATAATACACAAAAGCAAGACTTACAAGCGCTATTATTCCCCATACTACTTTATTCCATTCAAAAATCTTTTTTCCATCAAACTGCCAGAAAGGAATTAAATTAAATAAGGCTAACCACGCATTAATCCTTACCCCATAAATTGCAATTGTTTGCAGAAATCCAGAACTCATTACAAATAACCCTAAAAATACTACAACCAATATTACATTAATTAAAGGACCAGCCATTGAAATAATCCCATTGTGATCTTTACGAATACTCTTTCCCCCAACCATTACTGCACCGGGAGCAGCAAAGACAAATCCAAAAAAACTCATGATAACTGCCAAGAATAACATCTCATCAAAACTTCTAAACTCAGCAAAATATTTGTATCTCTGCGCAACAATCTTATGCCCTAACTCATGCAATAAAAATCCTGTTCCAACGACAATTAACGAAATAATAAAACTAGAAAAAAACTTCCTCGATAAACCGCCAAGCACTATTGCAAACGCGATAGAAACCATCAACCATGATTTCAATAAGTCTCTCACTTCAATATTCGAATACGTAAACTTCCCTAGTTGATATTTCTTATAAATTGGCATTCATTCATTTACTTGTAGATGTTTAAATAACTTATGCAGATACAACTCTACCCAACTACTTTTAATTTTCCCTTCTTCTTTACTTTTTTCTGCTGAGACACAGGGGGAATATCCCTCACATAAGCAGCCAACACCCTTTGAATCGAACTAGCATCTCCTAACTCACTATACATTCCCACTAATTTGTTAAGCACCTCATTTTTTGAGAGACGATCTATTGCATGAAACTGAAAACCAACGTCCCCTTCTTCAGGAAGATTCAATCTTGCAAGCAATCCTTCCATTAATTCAGTTCCAAGACCATAATTTTTCTTCTTTACTTCGCTCTCTGCTTTTGCCAATTGAGCAAATTCACCATACCTATCTTTATGTTCCACAATCTTTTCCAATAATTCTTGCGCCTCTGCAGGATCTTTAGCAAGAACTGCATTCATACAAATAATATAAGCATACGACCTCCCTTGGATTAATGCTTTCTCAAATAATTCTCTTGCCTCATCCCTACTACCATCTACATATAACTTACTAACTCCCTTCAGCATTAGTGCGGAAGCACTCTTCGGATTCAAACGAAAAGCATTTGTTATATACTCTTCAAAGATTCCCCGATTATAACCTGCTTCTTCAAGATAATTTGTTTTACCTCCCCCTTTCGCAGAAGCCGCCTGCTTTAAACTTTCTACCGCTTTTCCAAGATAAAGCTGAGCATATACAATTAATGCGCCTAACTCTTCATTCCTTTCATCTTCTTCTTTAGATTCAACTAGCATTACTTTCTTTCCCATTTTATCCAACTATTCCCTGAGAAACTTTTCCCTTGATATTTTGATTTAAATCATTCTTTACTTTTAACAACGCTTTTCTCGCCATATGCAATGGATACGGCATCTTCACTTCAGGATTAATCCATTTCTTTACAAATTCCACAGCACTCTCTGGACTTACTCGATGAGCAGGAGTGACGTATACTGGATTCGCAAACTCTTTTGTTCTTAACGCAAATCCCCTTAACACATTATTTAACATAATCTTATCTTCTTCCAACCCACCAAGCATTAACGTATCACTTACTCCAATACTGGGTTTATTTGAAAGCACTCCAACATAACTTGCAGTGCCCACACGAAACGGATGCAATGCTCCAAACCCTTCAATCACTAAGAGATCAGGTTTGTTTGTTAATTCTTTTAAACACGCTAAGATTGCTGGACCTTCTCTAAATGCAACAGTCCCAGGAGAATAGGGTAAAATTTCTTCAGTCGTTACTTCTCTTTTTTCAATGATTTCTAACGAGTTGTTATCTAATACTACCGCAGCACAAATCGCTTTCTTCTCTCTAAACGTTACACAGAATGCAGCAACGACTTTTACTTCAGGAAAATTGTCTTTTAGATCAATCCCTTTAGCAATTTGCTTTTCAATCTCTTTTAGTTCTTTAAAGTCAATTTGTTGATACATCTTTAGTTTCCTTTACTTTTTCCTTTTCGAAAAGCAGATCCACTACTTCTCTTAATTCTTTAACATCATTTAAAAAACCTTTAACCCCTTCAAGATAATCTAATCCAGAGATGCGGATTTTAGTATGAGATTTTCCCCACTCACACTCAGCAGTAGAGAATTCTTTGGGCAAACAAGAAGCACCAGAAGTGCGAAATTCATACCCTTCCGGAGAAATCCTTACTTCAAAACCGATAACACCTGATTGATACCTTACACTTACTGGTCTTGCCTGTTCACTACTCCCTTTATTGTTATAAACAATCTCTAGGGTATCATCTTCTGACTTTCCAAATCGATAAATTCTCTTCTCAAACCCGTTACCTAACTCGTTCACAATACGGCGGACATTCCCCTGACCATATTTCTTTAGACCTTCACTTCGGGATCTTACGCTCTCTCGAGTTTGCTTAAAATAATCATTAATTATTTCATTCCTCACCTCATTTTTTTGCAGGCTGGATGAAGAATCTACTTTAGGTTGAAGGGTTGAGCATGCTGCGAAGGCAGCCACTACTAACGAAGTTAACACCTTTTTCATTTTCTTTTTCCTTTTGACTTTTTACTTTTATTACTTACATTATGATCAGGTACTGAAAACTGCCTAAATACTTCTCCAATCTCCACTGATGCGATTGCAGCTTCAAGCATACTCACAGAAGCAACAAGACCGTTTACGTTTTCTTTAAAATATTTCCTTTCTGGAGCAATCGTTTCCTTCCCAGACACATGATCAACACAACGAATAAATTTCTCACTACCCGGTTCACCCCTGCACTCAATATCATACTTCGGATTATCGCTCGTATAACGAACATGCAACGGAACCCCTCCATACACAGTTAGATCTAAAGAAGAATGATAAGGCGGATTTGTCCCATCAATCACTTTAACAGCAATAGATTCCCCATTACGCGCATAATCCACCTGCGCATTTTTCCCATGACAAGCAATAATATTTCTGCTCCCCCCAGCTTTATCCCCCGTACCGAACAAGCTGTAATCACCAGAAGGAATAGAAGATCCACTACATTGATTTTGAATTACCTTTTGACTTAATCCTTTAAGAAGAGCAGCATAATTTCCTACTTTTTCATTGACTTTTACATACTCAGTTCCCACTTTAGGTTCAGCACATGCTGTTAAGGCAGCTAGCGCAAGAGTAACTAACGTCTTTTTCATGCAATTTGTATAAGTTGTTTATTTAAATAGCTTTCTAATTGTAACCACTTGTAAGTAATCCTTAATAAAAAAGAAAGAATCTTAAATAAAATCATAAGCACAAAGCCATGTTTACACAAGCACTCGTTACGTTGATGGTTAAAGACTTGAAAACCTCTTTAGATTTTTATACAACCAAACTAGGCATGCAAGTAAAAACAAATATTGAAGGAGAATGGATCGAACTAGAATTACCGGGATTAACCTTAGCATTACATCCTTCGCATGGAGAGATTTCTAGCGGCACAGCTTCAGTTGGTTTTTCAGTTCTTCAATTAGAACAAGCAATTAGTGACTTAGAAAAAAAAGGATTAACCTTCACCATTCATGAAGAAGGATTCATCCGCTTAGCACTCTTCAAAGATCCAGATGGATATAATCTTTATCTTTATGAGATGATGGGCTGAAATTATTTTAACAAGGAATCTAAACGCGGAATCGCTCCAAGAACTTCCAAATCTGCTTCCCTCATTCTCTCGATTTCTGCAATTCTCCTTTTAGCTGCCATCTCAACTGATCCTTTTAGATGGTTATATCTTTCATTTGATTCAACATACTTTCCCATTAAATCCACATATTCTGATACCCTCACTGTCTTCTTCTTTCCCATCTCATAACGCCCCTCGCGAAGATTTAACTCTCCCTTACATAGAACCCCTTCTTGCGCCATTCCCTCTTGAGCAAGATCAATAATTAAACGCCAATAATCAGGAGGCACAATCAAGTTTCCGCCCATAGGGGGCAATTCACTTCTGTCCCCTTGACGGGCCAACATTTGATAACCATGTTTTTCTTCATAACCTGGAGCTATACACCACGTTACTTCCCACTTCGGCAAGTCCGGCACAATTTGATTACCTGATAAGATTAAGATTAAATCTTTTTTTGGATCGAGGGATCCAACACTTCGTCTTATTTCTCCAATTGACGTTTTTTCCATGCATTTTATCTTCTACAAAATTATATAAAACCTCTTTTTAAGAAAATGGATTCTTTCAAAACCTTTATAAGAAACCCGGCTTTCGTAAAAATTAGCGGGGTAGAACAGTGGTGATTAACTGTGCGTTAATTCCGTTTTCCTAGGAGTGTTCGTCGAAGCACTTATCTTTGGGTAAATGCTGCGCAAGGCTCATAAAGCTGTTTGGGTCACCCGAAGAGTTTCATTTATGGAACTCGAGTTGAGGCCGTTGGTTCAAATCCAACCCCCGCTATTGGGCCCGCAAGGGCCCCATTTTCCTCTTTCCATTTTAATGGTTTACAAGTTGATAGAAATCTTCTCGCTTTGTTAATATTTTTAGGATTACTCGAACCAACAATCTTCATCCATTTTCTTAATTGTTCCACTCCGTTTAATTGAATCCTTACTTGATGATCATTAACGTTATACACACCAAACCTAAACCCTAACGAATTCAATATCATTACATATTGTTCTTG
>Ga0265296_1001986_pt1 | contig 21682 bp, 22 predicted proteins | sample MunlanPumphouse1_FD_189073 | JGI IMG/M metagenome (GOLD analysis project Ga0265296, IMG submission 189073) | Groundwater microbial communities from a municipal landfill in Southern Ontario, Canada - Pumphouse #1 | ecosystem: Environmental > Aquatic > Deep subsurface > Groundwater | place... | reverse complement strand
TCAAGAAAAATATCCAAAATAATAAAAAATGTTGGATCGAGGCCGAGTTTATTCGCTGTAAAGCCGGATTATTTTTAAAATCGAGTTCTGACAAACCGGACAAAACCCGTCAATGCTCTTCGAAAACATGATGCAGTCAAGCGTTGGCCGATAGAGTCCGGTCGATGAATATCCGGCGCCTTCGAAACATCCGATTTTTCCCCAATATTTTTGGCTTCGCAGAAGATGAGTCTGGTCTTTGGAATTCCTCGGTAAACTGTCATAGCCCGCCTTATCCCACGGTGTCGGCAAGGGCGTGCCGGGTTCGACCATGTCCCGCCATTTCAATTTTTCCGGATTAATCAGTGTGGTCAAATTCGGTTCCCATGGTTCGACATCCGGCGGATAAAAATCGTTGTAACTGACGACTGACGAATAATATTCATCGCCCAGACCACCGAACAAATGACCGAACTCATGGATGAAAACATAATCCGGCCACCACGCTTCTCCCACGGAATCGATGCGCGAATAACTGGCGGAAAACTGGTTGAAGATAGAGCCGCCTCCGTATTTTGGTGAATTGAACAGGATGCAAATGAAGTCATATGGCGCGTGAGCGGCAACATCGCGGATGATTTTATTTTCGATCGGAAAGACATACCGATCCAGATTTAACGTGCTGTAAGTCAGACCGAATTGGGTGTTCACGTAACAATTAAGAGCGGGATTATCGATGCCGGATTGTTCGGAAGGAGCCTCGATGTACCACACGTTAAACCGGTCTTTCATTGTGGAAAATGGCTGGAATGAAAAAAGGACTTTCATGTAACGGTCAACATCCCGGCGGAATTGGCGCATCTCTTTTTTCGTATAACCTTCCGGTAAAATCAGGAGATCGACCTTTTGATGCGGATTCCCGGATTTCAGATACAGTATTGGTTGGAATTTTTTCACCGGCACGAAACGTCTGATCAACGCCGTTTCCGGATCGATCGTGCGTCTGAATTCCTCGATATTTTCGTTCTTTCGGTTGACGGAAGAAAGGATCAGGACAATCGGCTTCTTGGGAAATGGAAATCTGACGGAAGCATGAAAAGTCCGATAAATTCCGTCTGCGGCTTCATCGGTTGTCTGCCATTCGTTGTAGATACTGCTGAAACCTCTGGAATAAATCGGACGGCCGGTTTGCGCATCCCGGATCACGACGCGGTGTTCACCGAAGTTCGTCGTGTCTAATAAATTTGTCAGGCTTCCTGCCCAACCGGGCTCCCGGATAATTTCGTCAAGGCTGACGATCGTTCGGTTTTTGGTGCCTGTTTGATAAAAATCGACTCGCATCGTCTCGTCTCTGAAATGATCCTCGAATCGGACAGAATCCGACGACGCGAACAGATAACTGTTCAGAAGAAGTGCTAATAAACACGGGATGAATATTTTCATTTAATCTCCATTTTCCAGCGGTCAAATTATTCATTGCCCGGGAAGAATTCAATAGCCGTTTCCGACCGGATGAAAAAGAAATCCTTTTCAGAGAGAGGAAGGCGTTGACTAATTGAAGACCGGTGATTAAATTCCATCAACTTATTAACGAGACTATGATTTCTTTTATCAACGTTGATTGCACATTTGGGAAAAAAGCCGGCATAAAAAATGTCAACTTTACTATCAACAGCGGCGAATTCGTTTTCCTGACCGGCCCTTCGGGCGCCGGAAAATCGACCATCCTGCGTCTGATTTACATGGATTTATTCCCGGAAAAGGGGAAGGTTTCCATTCGCAATTTCGACAGTTCGACGATCCGCAGTCATGAAATTCCGTTTCTGCGCCGCCGGGTCGGAATGATTTTTCAGGATTTTAATCTGCTTCAGGATCGGGACGTTTACGAAAACGTTGCCCTGAGCCTTTACGTTTCCCATTACAAAACCCGCGAGATCAAGAACCGGGTTTACGAGGTGCTGAATCAGGTTGGACTGGGACATCGCGTTCATTTCTATCCATCGGAATTGTCCGGCGGTGAACAACAGCGCGTCGCCGTTGCCCGCGCGATCGTCAAAGAGCCGGTCGTACTTCTTGCCGACGAGCCGACGGGAAATCTGGATCCGCGCGTGAGTCTCGAACTCATCAACCTGCTCAATAAAATCAATCAGCGCGGAACTGCCATCATCGTCGCAACGCATAATTACGCGCTGATTCCGAGAATCCCCAACGCCAGGCTTTTTCAAATGGAAGAAGGTGAGGTAACGAAGATCACATGACGGTTTTCTGGTTTCTCATCAAGGAAGGATTTCGGGGACTCGCGCGCTCCAATTACAGTAGCGCATTTTCAATCATCATTATCACACTTTCCATCGTTTTGTTAGGATTCGGATATGTCGCCGCGCGGGATACACTTTTTCTGGTCGATCACGTCCGTGCGCAATTCGACGTCGATATTTTTCTCCATTCGTCTGCCACTCCGGGCGAGATCGATGCGTTCGGAAAAATGCTTGCCGAGATGAATAAGATTCAAAGCATCACATATATCTCTCCCGACAGTGCGGCCGAGCGATTCAAACAGGAGTTCGGCGAGGACATCTTTGATATTCTGGATTACAATCCACTGCCGCCGTCGTTTACAATCCGACTGAAATCGGAGTTTCGGAATCTGGCGGGAATCGAAGAAATTTCCGGTATCGTCTCAGGCATTTCTTTAGTCGATGAAGCCAAATATCGGAAGAATTTCCTCATCCTTCTCGAAAAGTACCAGCGATACACGCTGGCGACGGTTTTCACGGTCTTCGCATTTTTAACGCTGGTTTCCGTTCTCCTCATTTCCAATTCCATCAAAATGACGATCGTGGCGAGACGCGATGTGATTTCCACGATGAAATTGGTCGGCGCAACGAATAATTTTATCCGCGCGCCGTTTTTGATCGAAGGAACCTTGCAGGGATTTATCGGTGCCATGTTTGCATCGATCTTCATCGCGCTCGTTTTCTATTTTTTAAACAATTATCTTCAAACGATCATCTCTTACCGCGCGATCGTCAGTTATCGTTTCTACGCGGGCATCATCCTTTTTGGCGGTGCGCTGGGTTTGACCGGAAGTACGCGCGCGATCCGCAAATTTCTGAAGTAAATTCATTCCAACCCGGACAAGATTTTAGAATGGGACAGGCTGGAAATCGTATGTCATTTATCTTGGATTAACAGACGGTAAAAATTAAATTCGGCGGACATGAGAATACGTTCCGAAATGCAGAAACTTCATACCGAACGCGAAAAGGCCGTACTAAAAGCAGTCGTGACGGATTTCGTTCAGACTGCCATGCCGGTTAGTTCCAAACATGTTCAGGACAGGTACATTTCGGACATCAGTTCGGCGACCATCCGAAACGTGATGGCGGACTTGGAGGGAAAGGGATTTCTCACCCAGCCGCATTCTTCCGCCGGGAGAATTCCGACGGACAACGGCTATCGGCAATATGTCGATTCGCTCGTCCGTTTTTCGCTGGTTCGGGAAGCCGCTCGGCGAGTTATCGAAGCCGAACTGATAGAAGCCTCCTCGGACATGTCATTTATCATGGAAAAGACATCACGTCTGCTCAGTGAACTGACGCAGGAACTTGCAGTGGTCATCGCTCCGAAAGTCACGCGGGGAATATTCGAGAAAATCGATCTGATCTCTGTTTCCAGAGACAGAATTCTTGTCGTGATTCAAATCCGCTCCGGTTTGATCCGCACAATCGTTTTGGATATCGCTACGGAAATCAGACCGCATCGTCTTCCGCTCGTCGCTTCGATCCTGAACGAGCGCCTGAACGGCGTTCCGTTGCACGAGATCATCGATACGATCGGCGAAAGATTTTTCGATTTGACCGATGATAAAATTGTCAGCGTCCTTATCAATAAAGCGCCCAAAGTTTTTAATTTTAACGAACCGCATGTTGCCAAATTGTCCGGTACGCCTCATCTCATGTCGAAGCCCGATTTCCCGGATATCGGAAAACTCGGGCAGATCGTGTCCGAGATTGAAGATGGAACGATAATTGCCTCCATTTTCGCGAACCGAAAAGGGAGATCGGGAATATCCATCTCCATCGGGTCGGAGAATGAAAACGATTCGCTATTTGATTTCTCGGTGATCACAAAGGACTACAGCATCGGCGATGCCACAGGATTGGTCGTCGTGTTAGGTCCCAAACGGATGAATTATCCGCGGACGATCCCACTGGTGGAATTTATGGCGGATCAGATGACAACAATTTTGAATGAGAAGAGGTAAAATGGACGAGCAACAATCGACCGAGCAAACAAGGCCGACGGATAAAGAGAAACATCGGAAAAAAGCGCTGAAAGAAGCAGAACAAAAAATTGAAGAATTGAACGGACAAATTGAGACGCTTTCCCGCGATCTCGAAGATAAAACAAAAGAGTTGGCCGAGTCGAAAGACCGATACCTGAGACTCGCGGCGGAATTTGACAATTATCGGAAACGTCAGGATAAGGAAATCGGACAGATCGTCGAATATGCCGGTGAAGATGTTCTTCGAAATATTCTTCCGGTTTTGGACGATCTCGAACGTTCCATCAAGACGAAGACGGAAAATATGACAGTTCAAACCGTGCAGGATGGCCTTGAATTGATCTATAAAAAATTCCTGAAAATTCTTTCCGATCTTGGTGTGCAGACGATCGATTCACTGAACCAGCCATTCAATCCGGATATTCATCACGCCGTGATGGCGCGCGAAGAAAAAGACGCCGAACCGGATATGGTGATCGACGAATTCGAAAAAGGGTACAATTTCAAACAACGCGTGTTGCGATACGCCAAGGTTGTGGTAAGTAAGTAAATATGGCGCGAGACTATTACGAAATTCTGGGAGTGAACCGCGGTTCGACGCCGGACGAGATCAAAAAGGCCTACCGGCAAATCGCGATGAAATATCATCCGGATAAGAATCCGGGCAACAAGGAAGCAGAAGAAAAATTCAAAGTTGCGGCCGAAGCCTACTCGGTTCTGACCGATCCCGAAAAACGAAAACTATACGACCAGTACGGCGAAGACGGCCTGAAAGGCGGCGGATTCGGAGGCGCGCAAGGATTCAGCGGCGGCGGATACGGATTTGACCTTTCGGATGCGCTGAGGACTTTTATGGAAGGATTCGGCGGCTTCGGTGGATTTGACGACTTTTTCGGCGGCGGAGATCGTCACAGTCGACGCTCGTCTTCCCAATCCGGAAGCGATCTGAAAATTAAAATACCGTTGACGCTGGAGGAAATCAACACCGGCGTCAACAAAAAGATCAAAATCAAACGATTGGAAATCTGCGAGCAGTGCGGCGGAACCGGTGCAAAACCGGGCACCTCCCGATTGACCTGTCCGGTTTGCAAAGGAAGCGGCGAAATCCGTGAAATTTCCAGATCGATCTTCGGACAAATGGTCAATGTCCGTCCGTGTTCCAACTGCCGCGGTGAAGGAACCGTCATTGAACAACGATGCACGGCCTGCGGCGGCGAAGGAAGAATTAAAGAGAGCAAAGAAGTGTCGATTGATATTCCGGCTGGCGTCAGCACCGGAAATTATAAAACGCTACATGGCGAAGGAAACGCCGGCTATCGAAAAGGAGCCAACGGCGACCTGATCGTCATTTTTGAAGAGAAGCCACACGAGTTTTTTATCCGGAATGACGACGATGTGCTGATCGATCTCTGGGTCACGCCGTCTGAAGCTGTTTTAGGTTCGGAAATCGAAGCGCCGACGTTGAACGGTCGCGTCAATCTCGTGATTCCACCGGGGACACAGCCGGGGAAATTACTGAGATTGAAGCATAAGGGAATTCCGCATCTGAACCGTTCGGGGCGCGGCGATCAGATCGTGCGCATCCAGATTCTAGTGCCGGAAAATTTGACGGAAAAAGAGAAAGAGATATATCGGGAGATCGGAAAGTTCGAGACTAAAAAAATCCGCAAAGAATCCCGGTACAGTAAGATTCGGTACTGATATATGAATGATGGGAAATTTTTTTATTTATAGTTTTTTCATTTTAAGATAAAAATGCTAAATTTGACGCGCCAAGAACGATTGGTAATTCAGTTTTTAGTTGTGTTTTTTCTCATAGGTACTGTGATTCACTTCTACAAATCAAAGACGAGACGATCCGATGATACGATGATGAAACGTCAGACGAGCGAAGCGCGTCAGTTTCGGGAAATGTCGGAACGTGTCGATTCTCTTTATACGGTAAGCGATTCGGACAAAACACCGAAATCACCCAAGAAATCAACGAAGAAATCGACCGGTAAAAAACCGGCAATGGTAACTCGCCCCGTCAAATTGAATACTGCATCAAAAGAAGAATTGATGTCGCTTCCCAGAATCGGTTCGGTTCTTGCCGACAGCATCATCAATTATCGGAAACGAAATGGAAAATTCAGTACCGTGGATGATTTGAAAAAAGTAAAAGGTATCAGTCAAAAAACTTTGGACAGAATAAAAGGAGAGGTTGCAATTGAGTGAAGTAAGAGTTATCGGAAAAACCGTCGAGGAGGTTCCGGAGTACAGGCCAACTCTTGTAAAGGTTCTAAATATCGTCGCCGTTATTTTTGCTTTTTGTGTCATTCTTGTCATCTATCTTCCGAACTCGATTTGGAAAGAGGAAGACGCCGTCCGTGCCGTGTCCAGAAAACGAATGGTTGTTATGAATGAGGTCGAAAAATTTTATAAACAGATGGTGGGAGTCTATCAAAACGATCCGTTGTTAGCGATGAAGGTCATCACAGCCGTCCGCGACAGTACGCGCGCCGATAGTAATTATTTCGGTGAGCAGGTTGTCAAACTGCCGGAAGGCAAATTCACGCTGATGGTTCCGAAAAATTTCTTCCTGACTTTTGATACGACGTTTGCACTAGGCTATCAGAAAAAAGACACAATTTACGATACGACTTATCGCGTCCTCAAATGGAACGAAGAGATGTTGACCAATGACACGGTTTATGTTCTCGCCGACAGATACCGGGAGTTGCAGAAAGCCGATTCGAGTTTTCGGAAAGCTTTGGATTCCGAGACCAGCACGCGCGTCCAGATTAACCGTTATTATCGTCCGTTCTATTTAGACACAACCTTTGCGTACAGTCCGTTAATTAATGAACTGTATCAGATTACCAGCGATACCAGCAAGGTCAAAATTCAGGATCCGTTGAAAGGTGTCTTTAAAGAAAAGCGATATTTATTCTTCGCTTTCAAGGATACCTCAGCAGGTTATATCGAAAACGACGAAAAAAGTTGGAAAGACTAACGATCTTTTCGAGTAGAAAGAAAAGTTAATGCTCTGCGTCAGTTTCTCCGAAAATTCGGTACGGTATGGTCAGTTGATCAAGCAGGGGAACGCTTTTACGGTCGAAGTCATCGGAAAAAGGCCATTGTCCGTCCCATTCAACGAGACGCTGATAGACAATCCGAACGCAGTGCAATCGATCGAATCTGTTCTAACGCAGATTCGGGCAGACCTGCCCGTTCCGGAAAAGCATCTTTCCGTTTCGATTCCTTCCGCTTTCTTCGATATATCGGTCAATGATCTGGATGCGAACCTGAATGACGATGATATTGAAAATGCCCTAAACTGGGCTTCGCGCACACGTCTCGGTAGTATCGCCGACAAGAAATTTACCCAGCATTATCCGCTTGCCACGACCGAACAAAACCTCAAGCGGTACTTGTCGGTTTCCTACTTCAAGGAAGTAGGAAAAATCCTGTTCAGCGCCGCTCAGCCCGCCGGATTCAATATCGATCTGTTGGATATCAATATTTTCAGCGCCGCAAACGCGATCGAACAAATCGTTCAGCCAAAAGCCAAAGACAAATGGGGCATCTGGTTGGTCAACGAAGACCGCCACAGTTTGTTGATCGTCGATTCCGGCGAGTTTCGCAATTATGTGGAATTCCAATTTTTGGGCGATTCGGAATATACGATTCTGAGTACGGCCAAAGCGGACGCTCACCTCGAAACCGTCATTTCTGAGTTGAGTTCGCTGAGGTCATACGCCATCGAATCGCTGAGTTCGCTAAACCAGTTATATTTTTACTCCAACGATGTGGATTCGGATTTTTTCAACATGCTGGAAACTTACGAAGTCGCCAATCTGTCGGTAGTCGATCCGTTCAAAAATATGAAACCGGTCGAACAATATAAAAACGACGGCGAAGGCGTCGGCGCCATGTGCCAATTTTCCGACGTGATGGGACTTATTCAGCGTCGCATGTCTGGGAGGCGGTCATGATTCGGTTAAATCTGGCCACTAGTCCCGGTTATCAAAAAAATGAAATTTTACTCCAGATGCCGGAAGTGGAAGAATTTTCGCCGCAGGACAAACCTGTTGGTTTATCCGCGAATGTCCAGCCGTCGGTAAAACTCGACGAAGGCGTTTTTGCCAAAGCCGAAAAAAACCTCGATCTGATCGAGCAGGCCGAAAAGGAAGAATTCGTTCCGCGCCACACGTCGGTTCCCCCGAAAAAAAAGCCGGAAATCAAACCCATGAAATCCCACCGCATCAGACGGACGGTTTTTAGATATATTGGCTATCTGGTCTTGGTCGGAATCATCGCGGCCGGATTTTGGGGCTATCGGAGTGGATATTACAAACAGGTGGACTTCGGGAAAATAACGTCGTTTTTTAAAGAGAAGTTCGGTCGTGCCGAGAAAACCGAACTGGCAGGGAAAGCCCAGGAAGTTGCCGAATCGATCCTGACGGTGCTTCCATTCGCTCAACCTTCTGAGAAAGATGAAATCGCACCGGAACATATTCAAATGATCATTGCGGGCAAAAACCGGCTCGAATTTACACAGAAAGTTCTGGAAAATATGCCGCAAAATTCCATCCTTCAATACCTACGCGCGAAGGAAAATTCCGTCACTTTTATCATAAATATCCGGACACAACAAGAATGCGACGTGCTGAAGAGCGCTTTGGAGGGAGATTCCAGATACGCCTCGACGGAAGTTTTTCGCGCCGAACCGGACCCCTCAACGGGAACACATCCGGTACGGCTGACTGCGATTCTTAAATTCCGGGAAGAGACGGCGCGGGATGGGAAATGTTACCGCTTTATCGACGATATGAAAATTTCGCAGGTTGTTTTCGTTGCCGGAAAGAGGTCGATGGTGAACCTTTTACCGATGAAAATATTTAGCGCTCCTTCGCCGGATGTCCGGATGGCGCAAATTAACGGCGGTGGAACGTATGCCACGATCGTCACATTTTTTGATGAATTATCGAAGGTTTATGTCAATTACGGGATAGAAGATATATCTATTCACCAATCAGCGTCCGACTCATTGCAGAGCAATTCTCTGAATATGATTGTCGGAGTCCAGATCTTCCCGCCGCAGGCGTTATGATTCGTATCATCGCTGGCTCTTTCAAAAGCCGACATCTGAATACCGGAAAAGACCGGACAATTCGTCCAACTCAGGACAGAGTAAAAGAAACCATGTTTTCCATCCTCGGAGATATCGAAGGACAACGTGTCGTAGATCTCTTCGCCGGTACGGGAAATCTCGGATTTGAAGCGATCTCTCGCAGCGCCGCTCACTGCACTTTCATCGAAAATAACAGACAATCTATCGAAATTATCCGGTCGAATGCGGCCGTACTTTCGGTTCAGGACCAGATAGATATTTTTAACATAGATGCGATCCGATTTTTGCAGAATCCCGAACACGCAGGTATTTACTTTGCCGATCCGCCTTACCGGTTCCCGAAACTCGATGAACTGTTCGACTCGTTCCTCCGACTTGCCGAAGGCACGACGATCGTTTTGGAAGCGGAAAAAGAGTTGGTCATTCCGCCTAGTATTCAAACTAAACTGACCTCCCGGCGCATCATCGGCGAGACTAGTCTCAATTTTATCAGGGTATAAATGAAGATAGCAGTCTATCCGGGCACATTCGATCCTATCACCAACGGTCATCTGGATATTTTGGAACGCGCGGCAGCAATTTTCGATCTCGTTTATATCGCGATCGCTGAGAATGTCGATAAAAAGCCGGTGTTCACTGTTGACGAGCGGATAGAAATGATCCGGCGAACGACAGAGAAATTCACTAATATCCGCATCGATCATTTCACCGGATTGGTCGTGGATTATGCCGGTAAAGTTAACGCATCGGTGATCATCCGCGGACTCCGGGCTATCTCCGATTTTGAATATGAATTTCAGATGGCGTTGACGAACCGTCAGCTGAATGAAACAGTAGATACGGTTTTTCTGACGCCGCGCGTCGATTATACTTATCTGAGTTCCAGCACTGTTCGGGAAATTGCACGGTTCAACGGCGATGTCAGCCGGTTTGTGCCGGAGTATGTTAAAAATGAATTGTATAAGAAACTGAGAGGTTAATGAATGAAATTAATCGAAAATGTCCGGGAAAAAGCCAGACAAACCCATAAAAGAATTGTACTTCCCGAATCGACCGATGAACGTGTCCTCGCCGCCGCCGCAATGTTGAAATCGGAAAAAATCGCAACGCCGATTCTGGTTGGAAATCCGGATAGCATCAGCCAATTAGCCGAACGGATTAAGGTCTCCTTGAAAGATATCGAGATCGTCGATCCGGCCACGTCCAACCGCTACCGCGAATTTGTCGAGACATACTATGAAAAACGAAAGCATAAAGGAACGACACTCGGCGATGCGGAGAATATCATGACCAATCCGACGTTTTGGGGTGCGATGATGGTCGAGAAGAATCTCGCCGATGGCTGTGTTTCCGGAGCGATAACAACGACAGGAAACGTCTTGCGCGCGGCGCTTCATATTATCGGCACCAGACCTGAAACGCCAACGGTTTCCAGCGATATTCTGGTCATTTCACCGAACGCAGATCGTATCTGGAGTTTTGCGGATTGCGCGGTTTTGCCCGATCCGACAGCTGAACAACTTGCCGACATCGCCATCGCGACCGCCGAAACGCATCGGAAAGTTGTTAAGGAAGAACCCCGCGTGGCCATGCTCTCCTTTTCAACCAAAGGCAGCGCCAAGCATCCATTTGCCGAAAAAGTCTCCCGCGCGACGGAAATCGTCAAGAAAAAACGCCCTGACTTGCTGATCGACGGCGAATTGCAACTCGACGCCGCCATCGTTCCGAAAGTTTGCGAGCAAAAGGCGCCGGGAAGTCCGATCGCAGGTAACGCGAACGTCCTTATTTTTCCCGATCTGGGTTCGGGAAACATCGGTTATAAACTGGCCCAACGGATTGGCGGTTGTGAAGCGATCGGCCCGATCATTCAGGGCTTGAAGAAACCGATGAACGATCTTTCGAGATGTTGCAGTATGGAAGATATTGTCAACGTTTCGGCAATTCTTTGTAATCTTGCTTAGAAAGTCTGAATTATGCCTACTTATGAATATGTATGCAGTGAATGCGGATATGAGTTTGAAAATTTTCAAAGCATGTCATCCGAACCGCTGACCGTCTGCCCGAAATGTGGAAAAGTCTCCGTTCATCGTCGGATTAGCGGAGGCGTCGGATTAATTTTCAAAGGTTCTGGATTTTACATCACCGACTACGGCAAACGGCACAGCGACACGAGTTCTTCCGGCGGAAACGGAAACGGATCGAAACCGACCGCGGCCGGGAAATCTAAAAAAGCCGGAAAAACGGAAACAAAAGCCACTGCCGCTCTGGAAACCAAATCCTGATTTCGATCTTTTTTATTGCCAATTAAAAGCCCTCTTTGCGAGGGCTTTTTTATAAATAACCACTCTTCGGAAATCGCCCGAAGACGATTCCCGAAACGTCCGGAATGCCAGCGTTACTTTGCAGTATCGGATTTTTCGGTGCGGTCTTTCTTTCGATAGAGAATGGCAATCGGAATGACAACGAGGTAGCCGATCAACAAAATAATCGGCGCGACAGTCAGCGACTGGAAACTGTAGGTCTTTCCGGTCGCCATGACAATGTAACCGAGAATGATGGCGAGCAGTCCGATTCCGAAAATCAGGTAATTCCTACGGGTGAAAGAAAGACTTTCGACGAAAGAGGATTTTGGCTTTGATTTTTTTCCGACGAAAGTTGACTTAGATTTTTCTTGAACTTTAACCATTGCGCCCAAATTTAACAGGCTGTCTTCATTTGACCAACAGAAATTTCCATGGACGATTCATTCTGGAAATTTTCATGATCAGCTACTGAATTTTGGTTCTCCTGTTGACAAACACCCGGCGATTGTTTACTTTATTCGGGAAAAATGTCGGTGGCGACGAAGGAATTCAGAAAGGAACCCGAAGGATGGAAGCGAAATGGTGGCAATCGTGCGGTGACGGGAAGATCAAATGCCTTCTGTGTCCGAGGGAATGCATCATCGATGCAGACCGAACCGGTTTTTGCGGCGTTCGGAAAAATATCGATGGTAAACTCCAGTCGCTCGTTTATGGAAAACCCATCACGGTTCACGTCGATCCGATCGAGAAGAAACCGCTGTACCATTTTCTTCCGGGAGCCGCAGTCTTTTCGATCGGAACGGTCGGCTGCAATCTGGGATGCATTTTTTGTCAGAATTGGGACATTTCGCGCGCTTCATTCCTCGAAAGGAAAACCGTTTCGCTGACTCCGGAGATGGCTGTTCGATCCGCTTTGGGACACGACTGTTCGGCTATTGCCTTTACCTACAACGAGCCGACGATCTTTGGCGAATATGTTTATGACGTATCGTCTTTGGCGAGAAAAGCGGGACTGAAAACCATCATGGTGACTAACGGATATACTAGGAAAGAAGCGATCGAGGAAATCTATCCGCTGATCGACGCCGCCAATATCGATCTGAAGTCTTTTTCGGACAAATTTTATCGTAGCCATTGTCAGGCGCGGCTCGAGCCGGTGCTGGATGCGATCATGAATATTCAGAAATCAGGTACTTTCATCGAACTGACGAACCTGCTCATTCCCGGACTGAACGATACGGATGCCGAGATCGAACGGCTGTCGGACTGGATCGTGAAAAACTTAGGCGAAGACGTTCCGCTTCATTTTTCAGCATTTCATCCCGGTTATAAGTTGAATCGTCTTCAACCGACGCCAAAATTGACACTCGACCGGGCGCGCCACATCGCCATGGACGTCGGCGTTCGTTATGTTTACGAAGGAAACGTTGCCGCGACGATTGAAAACGACACCTACTGTCCCGGATGTCAGTCGCTTCTCATCGAACGGCGTGGATTTTCTGTTATTCGGAATGAAATCCGTGATGGGAAATGTTCCTGTGGGATGAAAATTCCGATTGTGGAATCGGTTTAGAACCATGAAATTAATAACAGTATAGACGGAGTTTGAAAATGTTGACACGACTGAGTATTGAAGTGGATCGTTCCGAGCTGGCGGAATTTCGGGAAGTTTTGGATAAACTGACACAAAACAAACCGGCGGTCGAAATTATATTGAATCCGTGTCTGCGAAGCATCTGCAGACAGATATTAAAGGAAATCGACCGGTGGGAGGAATTTAAAAAGGAACGAATGTGAAAATTTCCCGTAGAAATCCATTGATAATTAAAATGAGATTTGTAAATTCACCGTTGATATTTTTTGTAAGGATTTCTCGAATATGGCTGATGTAAAAATAACTGATTTCGGGAGTGACGAAAGTTGCAAAAACTACCTGATTTCCAAATTCGACGATCTTTTACAGGGCGTCAATAATTTGTACGGAAAAGAACTCATGGAAGAGCTCTTCAAACGGCTGGAAAAAACGATCGCCGTTTTCAATCAGGATGTGCAGTCGCTCATGAAACAACTGAAAGATTCGCCCACACCGGAAACAGAAAAAGGATTTGACGCTCTGAAGTCCGGATTGGAACATTCAGCACCGGCAGAAACCTCGCAAAACGAATGGTCGCGTCACCTGTTTGACTAACCGAAACAACATGGTAACAAACATAAAATATGGGAGTTTGGAATGAAAGAACTGTTTAAGACGATCATGATTATCTTGCTGGTTGTCGTCTCGGGCTACCTTATCTATGAAATGAATAAAATGGAGCGAACGCTGTCAACTCTGGATGTCAAGGATTCGGTTCGCATCGTCTCGATTGAAGAATTCGATCATGGTTTAAATGACCTTGAACTGCAGTTTATCGGACGTGGAAAACACATTCAGCAGTTTCAGGTTGAACTTCAACAGATGAACAATAAACTGGATCAAAATGCCAGAAATTTTGATACGAAACTGGATTCGATCGGTCTGACTATTAACGAACTTCGCTCGATGACAGAATCTCAGTTGGCGAGCCTGAAGACGGATCAGGAATCTCTCGGCGACAGAATTACCAAATTGCAAAGAAATACCAACCAATCTATTATGGATTTACAGACGGCTCTACTCAAGATTAATCGTGATTTCAGCGACATGGAAAAAAGAGTCAAGACTTTAGAAACGCCTCCGGTCGACGCGACGAAAAAGAAATAAACGGGGGTTCGAAAACATCAATCAAGCATTCGTCATTCTTTAAATTTTATTGGCTGGTGGATGCTTTTATTTTTGGAGGGCGGCGAGATGAAAAAATTGGCATGGCTTTTAACTGCTTTTTTGCTGGTTTCCTGCGGCGGCGGTAAGGAATCCGTCGAAAAAGAGACTCCGAAAACCGGTCGCCCAGTTGCGATCCAACAGACGACGGTGAAATCTCAGCCGCAAACGCAGACGAAGAGCGTCTCGCCTGACTCGCTTGCAAAAATGCTGTCGAAAAAACAAACTCCGGCAGTGACTGTTTCTCCGACCGTAAAACAACCTATTGTCAAACCCGACTCGATCGCAGTCAAATCCGATTCTCTTAAACGTCCGGTCGAACTAAAAACGGTTCCGAAGGATACTACGAAAGCCGCTGTTAGTGGGATTGCTCCTCAGTCGCCGGTCGCCGAGAAGGTTGTCGTCGCTTCCGGACAGGTTAAAACTACGGTTAAAAAACCGATTGCCGATCTATCTGTGAGAACTCAGGTTTTAAACCTTCTCAATCTGACATTCGACGATATTTTCTTTGAACGCGGCGAATGGAAATCTCCGAGCGCGACGTTCAACGGCAACTACATTTTAACGCTGAATAAAATAGTCAAGATGCTAAAAGGTGACGAGAATCTAAATCTTCGGATTACCGGATTCACGGACGACGAAGGCTCAGCGGATTTCATTCGCGACCTCTCGGAAAAACGCGCCGCCACGATTGGCAAACTGATTCTTGATTTTTTTCCGACCGACGAGCAAGTCGTTGTTGGGAACAGAATTGAGATCGGATCGGCAGACAACAGCCAACCGCTTGTCGAAGGGCCGAAAGGTCAATCGTCGCTTAATCGGCGCGTATCATTCGAATTGTTCGACGGAACCGTCGAAGGACAGACGCTGACGGAATATCTGAAAACCGGACAGGATCAATCGCCAAAACCGACGCCAGTCACTGCTGATCAGTCTGCATCCGGCACCGGATTGCGGCAGGCGAAATTGTACGCCAACGCCAGTCGTTTGATGGAAAACAAGAAATACGAACAAGCGATTCCGCTCTTCGAGCAAATTGTCGAGATCGATCCAACCCATCCGTTTGCGGACAATGCGCAATACTGGATCGGCGAAGCTTTGTTTGATATGCAGAATTACAAAGACGCTCTGACAGCGTTTATGAAGGTCTTCGGTCTGGGTGACCGCAATAAGGAAGCGTACGCGCAGTTGCGCATCGGATTCTGTTTCATGAACATGGATCAACCGGCCAAAGCGAAAGAGGAATTTCAAAAAGTTTTAAAGAACTATCCTTCGGCGAAAGAAGAAGTGAAAAAAGCCCGAAGTACCCTCGCCAAACTTCAACCGAAATAACTTTTCGTTCAAACGTTTTATCACCTTTAGTATGAATCCGAAAGACCAGATGAGAATGGGAATAATTTTTAATTGGGATTTGGATTGTGCCGAGAGGGGGAATCGAACCCCCATGGACCGAAGTCCGGCGGATTTTGAGTCCGCTGCGTCTACCAATTTCACCACCTCGGCAAAAAGCGCCGTAAAGTTACATTTTTCGAAATTAAAAACAAGAAAAAACAACATCCAAACAAAAGGGAGTATCTATGTCAGAACAAATGTTTCAAACAATTGCAGAAATGTTTATCGCGAACACGAACAGGTTTTCACAAGGAGCTTGTTATGGTTATAAAGAATCGGGAGTATGGAAGGAACTCACATTTGCGCAGGTCAGGGAAACCGTAGAGAAAATATCCGGCGGTCTAAAATGGCTGGGAATTAAACCGGGTGATCGTGTGGGAATTATTTCTCAGAATAGTCATTTTTGGGCGATGGCAGACTATGGTACGATGTGTGCTCGGGGCGCCTTGACAACGATATATCCAAGTTTGACTGCAAAGCAAACGAAGTGGATTATCCAGCATTCTGAATCGCGGTTCCTGTTCTGCGGCGATAAGGAGCAGACCGAAAAAGTTTTATCTATGATTGACGAAATCAAAAGGGTCGAGATGGTCATCGTCATCGATAATACAAAATTCAGCCATCCGAAGGTCATGACATTGGAAGAATTGCTCGATTTAGGCGTATCGTACAATAAATCTCATCCGGGCGAATTTGAAAAAGATGCCATGTCCATCACAAAGGATGACCTGCTCACACAAATTTATACATCCGGGACGACAGGCGAACCGAAAGGCGTCATGCTGACACACGGTAACCTGACTTCCAATGTATACGGATCTCTGCAGGTTGTTGTCGCCGACGAAAACGATACGTTTCTGTCATTTCTGCCTCTCAGTCACATCCTTGAAAGAATGGCCGGGCACTTTTTGGCAACCTGGGCTGGAGCGAAGATCTGTTATGCAGAAAATATCGAAAAAGTCGCTGAAAATATTACCGAAGTGCATCCTACGCTTATGATCGCAGTTCCTCGGTTCTATGAGAAAGTCTATGCCAAAGTTATCGCTAATGTAGCAGCTTCTTCCGCTGTCAAACGGAGTCTTTTTTGGTGGTCGATTAAAGCGGGGAAAAAAGCGGATGGACTTCGAAATAAGCACGAAAAGGTCGGCGTTTTACTCGGACTTAGACTTAAGGCAGCTGAAGCGTTAGTCTTTTCCAAATTAAAAGAGAAAGTGGGCGGCAAACTCCGGTTCTTTGTTTCGGGCGGAGCGCCGCTTTCAAAGGAAATTGCGGAATTTTTCAACGCGGCCGGAATCATTATTCTGGAAGGTTATGGCCTGTCCGAAACGTCTCCTGTTATTTCCATCAATCCTTTGGAAAAAAATAAAATCGGAACGGTCGGTTTACCCTTATCGAATATCGAAGTAAAGATTGCTTCTGACGGTGAAATTCTCACACGCGGTCCGAACGTGATGAAAGGATATTTCAAAGACGAAGCCGCTACGAAAGAGGTTTTGGACGACGACGGTTGGCTTCACACCGGCGACATCGGGAATTTGGACAGCGATGGTTATTTGAGTATCACCGACCGTAAAAAGAACATACTCGTCACATCTGGCGGGAAAAACGTCGCGCCGCAACCCATGGAAAACGTTCTCGTAACCTCCAAGTGGATCGAGCAGATCGTTGTAATCGGCGATAAACGCAGATTCGTTTCGGCGCTGATCGTTCCGGCGTTTTCCAATCTTGAAGCGTGGGCGAAGGAGAAAAACCTTCAGTACCGCGATCGCACGGAACTGACTCGTTTGCCGGAAGTGAAGGCGTTGTACGACCGTGTCATCAGCGAGTCGATGGAAGGATTCGCGCAGTTCGAGAAAGTGAAAAAATTTGCGATTTTGTCAAATGAGTTTACAATCGAGTCCGGTGAATTGACACCTACATTAAAAGTGAAGAGAAATATCGTCGAAAAATGCTACGCCGATTTGATCGATCACCTTTATCAGGAATCCGAAGAATAATGAACCAAACCTACGAACAAGCGGGCGTCTCCATCTCCGCCGGCTCGGAGGCGGTCTCCCAAATCAAGGAAATCGTCCGTAGTACATTTCAACCGAACGTTCTGACCGACATCGGCCTTTTCGGCGGCTGTTTTCAATTTCCGACCGACACGTTTCAGCGACCCGTTTTAGTCGCGAGCACCGACGGCGTCGGCACAAAATTGATGATCGCCAACATGCTGAATCGACATGATACCGTTGGGCAGTGTCTGGTGAATCATTGCGTGAACGATATTTTAACGACGGGTGCGACGCCGCTCTTTTTCCTCGATTATATCGGAACGGGAAAATTGGAACCGTCGATCGTTAAAGAAATCATTTCCGGCATGGCAAAAGCCTGCCGGGAAAACGGATGTTCGCTGATCGGTGGCGAGATGGCGGAAATGCCCGGAATTTATCAGATCAAGGATTACAACCTCGTCGGAACGATCGTCGGCGTCGTAGATCGGCAAAATATGATGACCGGCAAGGTCAGGAAAGGCGATCTGCTTCTGGGCTTGCCGTCAACGGGTTTACACACAAACGGATATTCGCTGGCGCGGAAAGTTCTTCTGGAAAAATACCGAATAGACGAGTTCGTCGATTCTTTGGGAACGACGGTCGGCGATGCGCTTTTACAAGTTCATCGTTCATATCTGAAACCGGTCAAGCCGCTTCTTCAGAATGCGGGACTTCATGCGATCAGTCATATCACAGGCGGCGGAATTGTCGGCAACACATCGCGAGTGCTTCCGGATGATTTACGGCTCCGGATCGACTGGAAAGCGTGGAACTGGCTTCCGATATTTCGACTGATTCAGGAAGCGGGCGAGATCGAGACGGAAGAAATGCGGAAGGTTTTCAATCTCGGTATCGGGATGATTTTAATTGTCGATCGCAGTTCGGCGGATGCCATTGCCGGAATCCTGAACTCCTCCGGAGAATCCGTTACGCTCGTTGGCGAAGTGGTCGAAAAATGAAAATACGGGAAATGAATCATGCCGTTTAGATTCAAACCGAAATCGGTAGCGGTTCTCGGCGCCGGAAGCTGGGGAACGACAATTGCGATTCACCTTTTTAAGCGCAAACACATCGTCCGTTTGTGGGAATATTTCTCGGAAAACGTGGCGCTGATGAACCGGACGCGCAAGAATCCTCTGCTGGAAGGCATTCCGATTCCTCGTGAGATTTCCATTTCTGGTCGTCTGGAAGAGGTTGTTGAAGGCGCCTCGTTCATTATCATTGCCGTTCCATCCCAGACGGTTCGTTCTCTGCTTGAAAAATTGAAAGGGAAAATTCCAAAGGACGTCATCATCGTCAATCTTTCCAAAGGCATCGAACGCGGAACGTTGAAGCGGATGAGCGAGGTCATTCACGAGGTGCTGAATCATCCGACGGACAAGATCGTCACGCTTCACGGGCCGAGCCACGCTGAGGAAGTTTCCCGCGAAGTCCCGACGGCGATTGTCGCGGCTTCGACATCGCCGGAATCGGCGCAGGCGGTGCAAAAATTATTTATGTCGTCTTATTTTCGTGTTTATACCAATTCAGACATCATAGGCGTCGAAGTCGGCGGAGCGATCAAGAACATCATCGCCATCGCTTCGGGAATTTGCGACGGCATGAACCTTGGCGACAATTCAAAAGCCGCACTGATTACACGCGGCTTGCTGGAAATCACCCGCATCGGCATGTTGCTGGGCGGAAAAGAAGAAACTTTCGCCGGACTCAGCGGCGTCGGCGACCTGATCGTCACCTGCGGAAGCAAACACAGCCGAAACCGGTACGTCGGCGAGGAAATCGGCAAAGGCCGAAAACTCAAGGATATTCTCGCCGGAATGACAATGGTCGCCGAAGGCGTCGAAACCTGCCAGACAGTTCATGAAATGGTTAAAAAGCACGGCGCCGCCATGCCGATCTCCGAAGAAATCTATAAAGTGCTGTTCGAGAATAAAGATCCGCGCCTTGCCGTTCATCATCTGATGAACCGCGATCCGGTGACGGAGCGACATTCGATTCCGAAAAAATGATTCGTAAACTATCGCATCTTTTTATCGCGTTTTGGATTTTCGCAACCGTCCTGAACGCTCAGTCGTTTCAACCGGTAAAAAAAGCGGAACCTATGCCGGGTCCGGCACAACACTGGGATCAAATTCCAACTGTTCGCGCGGTCAAATCCTTGCAGAAACCGACTTCCGGCGATACGACCTTTTACATTCGGGAAAATATCTTCGAATCGCCGGTCAATCTTATCGAGGTCGCTTTTTATAAAAAATACGTCGGCTCCGGCATTACGGTCTATGTCGAAACGACGGAATACGATAACGGTCATGTGACCGACGCCGACATTCAGAACGTCGTCAATGCGATGCTGTATCAAACGCCGACCGGAAGCCTTCACCCCGAGCTGGGCATTTTACCGAACGAAACGGCGATTTTTGGACAGACGCCGGATATCGATCAAAACGGACGACTTTTCATCCTCTTAGTGGATATTCGCGACGGTTACCAGCAGGGTGTTTCGGAAACGTACGTTGCCGGTTATTTCGACCCGCTGGATCAGGTCAATTCCGGTTCGGGAAAAGGAAACCGCGGCGATATGATCTATATCGATACGAATCCGGCGAATGCGGGCGATAACTCGACCCTTAGCACCGTCGCGCACGAATTACAGCATCTCATCCATTTCCGGTACGACCGGAATGAAACTACCTGGCTCAACGAAGGATTTTCGGAACTGGCGCCCAGACTTCTCGGTTTGCCATCGCGCTCATTTGCGCATTTCCTGAACGATACCGATCGACCGCTGAATAATTTTGACGATTCGATCGCCGACTATTCGAAAGTCGCGCTCTGGTCGTTTTACATGTATCGCCGGTTCGGTCTGGATATGATCGGCGAAGTGACGCGCGACGGAACGCGGCGTTCGATCGACAGTTATCTGTATTATCTTCAGGCGCATGATTGTCCGACAATGACGAGCGAGGGTCTGCTGACGGATTGGTTTATTGCCAATCTGCTGAACGATAGTTCTATCGACGACGGTCGTTACGGATACGGCGTCGAAATTCCTGCCGTCACATCCGGTTATTTTAGTTCTAATTTTACGGAAGGGAAGGCCGTTCCGGAGAACCTGCATTCCGCGGCGGCCGAATATATTCAGTTTTATTCCGGCAAAGATATCCGGTTCAACATGACGCACGATTCCGACGATCAACTTCATATGGCCGTCGTCAAACATACGGCCATTCCGGATATCGAAATCGTCGGTCTGAACGGCACGGATTTTCAGTACGCCGATACGGACTTCGGATACAGTTACGAAAAAATATCGTTCATTCCGTTCTCGACGTCGCTCCTGGCGCAGGATGATCCGATTACGTTCAGCTTTTCCGCGGACGGAGTCGGAGGAACCACCGAAACGGAAGTGGCGTTTGACGGCGATTCGACGAGTTTTTACATTTTATTGAGCGGAGCGGAAGCCGCCGAGCAATTCGTGATGCCTTCGTCCGATTTCCAGATCAAAGGAATCAAAATCCATTGCGCCAGTGAATCGCCCGTCACCGTCCGGCTTTACGCATCGGCGTCGGCTTCTTATCTTGCCGAATGGACGAATCTCACGCCCGCCGCAGAATCGTGGACGCGGTTCGATTTCGACGATGTGCAATTTCCCGAAGACTCCACAAAATTCATACTTTCCGTTTCGAGTTCGGACGCCGAGCAAGCGCTGGGATATAGCCACACGAAAGCGGGAACCGGCAGAGCGCTTTTAAAAGAATCCGGGAGCGTTTT
>Ga0265296_1001985_pt1 | contig 21688 bp, 25 predicted proteins | sample MunlanPumphouse1_FD_189073 | JGI IMG/M metagenome (GOLD analysis project Ga0265296, IMG submission 189073) | Groundwater microbial communities from a municipal landfill in Southern Ontario, Canada - Pumphouse #1 | ecosystem: Environmental > Aquatic > Deep subsurface > Groundwater | place... | reverse complement strand
ATGATCTTGCCCGCGCCCCTGCTTTTCAAGAAATTAACGGCCGCCCGCATGGTATAGCCCGAGGCCAGGCCGTCATCCACCAGGATGATGGTCGCCCCGGCCAGGTCCGGGTAGGCGCGGTTATTCCTCAACCGCTCTTCCCGCTCCCTGAGGGTGGCCAGGGTTTTTTGTAACTGGGCCTCGATCTCCGCAGGGGTCATTTGGAACCGCGCCAGCAATTCCTCATTGAAGATGGCCTCTCCGGCCGGGTTGAGGGCCCCGAAGCCCGCCTCCGTGGTCCAGGGGAGTTGGATCTTGCGGACAATGACCAGGTCCAGGGGCACGTGCAGGGCCCGGGCGATCTCGGCGGCCACGGGCACGCCTCCCGCGGGGATGGCAAAGACGCGTACCGCCCGGCCCTGATAGTTAAGGAGCTTTGCCGCCAGTTGACGTCCGGCACCGGCCCGGTCATGAAAGACCTGCACCCGATCCCGTAATGTTGGGTCTTCTAAGAGCTTTCCCATTGCCGCCGGCAGTCCTCCTCCATCTGTTTCACCCGCTCCCGGAACTCCGCCTGGCTGAGCCGGGCCCCGGTGAGCCCCCCTTTCAAACTGATCTCGCTCAGGAAAAATTCCCCGGAATCAGCCACCAACAGGTCCAGGATGGCGTAAGAAAATTTCCCCCGGGCCATGACCCGGCGGCCGAACTCCAGGAGTTCCGGGTAAACCGCCACAGGCCGGGAGGAGCCGCCCTGGAAGAGATTTTTCCGGAAACTGCCGGGGTTGAGGCGTTCATAGGCTTCGGCATACTCTCCCACCACCACCAGCCTGAGATCCCTCCCGGCGAGAAAGGGCTGCACCACCAGGGGATAGGGGAGTTCCTGGAGCCCCCCCAGGCTGCAGAGGGCCTCCAGCCCCGGCCAGAGGCTGACCCCCAGACCCAGGTGGGCCCGGTCCTTTTTGGCCACCACCTGGCCCACCCCCTGGTCATGGAACGCGGCCAGTTGCCGGGCCAGGTCCGGGAGACCGTAACCGACAAAAGTGCCGGGGGCCATAAACTCCCCCAGGACCTCGGCCTGGGCCACTTTGGAGCAGGCCAGCATCTGGGCCAGGGCCGCGGGGAAAAAGCTCACCCCCCGGTCCGCCAGGTCCAGCAGCTTGGCCTCTTCCCCGGCCCTCCAGGGCAAGGCTCCGAGCACCAGGTCGCCGGCGCGCAACTTCCGGTAATGGCGGCGAAATTCAGTGACAGAATGAATTATCAGGGAGGAGGGCATTAAAGGCATTATAGTCTTGCTGCGCAGGCACTGCAAGCCGGGCCGCGGGCCCGGGGGAGGTAATCCTTTTCGGCAACTTTCCTTTGTTCCTCCGGGAGACATAGATGTCATAATCCCCTACTTGGGCCAGGCGGCGCCAGTTCTTGGCGATCAGGGCCGGGGGATAGATCTGCCGGAAAACGCTTTTCCCGAAGGGGCCCACGATCAGGATATCGGCCCCCACCCCGTTGAAATCATAGGGTTTGCCCCGGGGATTCAACAGCACTATCCGCTCCGGCGTGGACTCCACAAAGAAATACGCGGGCATTACATGGATGGGGTAATCATCGGTGAGGAAGACCAGCTCATATTCCGGGGTTTCAATGAGGCAATTCCGGGGCACGTGTTTGTTGAGATACTCCACCAGGCGGTAGGTGGAGTCCCCGGTGCGCTGACCGATCTGGCCCAGAAGATCCATGGCCGGGAAGGGAAAGAACAGGATCAAAAAAACCGCCACGATCCCGGGGGCGAGCCACCGGGGCGGCCGGGCCAGGCAGGCGCTCAAACGGCTAACGGCTCTTTTCAGGAACTGGGCGCCTAAGGGGCAGGCCAGAAACAAGGCCGGCAGCGCGAACCGGTGCCAATACACCGCGGTGATATAAACCAGGCTCCAGAGCAGGAAATTCCACAGCCACAGCTTCTCCCCCCAGGAACAGGCCCCCTTTCTCCAAACCGAGAAGGCCCCCAGCCCCCCCAACCAGAAGAGGGGGTGTTGAATAATAAAGGTCACACTCTCGGGGTAGAGGCGGCCGATGGTCAGGGGCGTGAAAAACTCATGGCAGAGCAGCTTTTTCTGCAAAAAGAAATGCAGCGCGGCGTCGCTCAGGCTTCCCAGAATGAACGCCTTCAGGAGGAGGTAAGCCAGCAAGGGCAGGGCCAGACCCAGCCCAAAGGCCAACAGTGATTTTAGTAACCGGCCCTTATCCCGCCACCACTGCCGGGCCAAAAGGATGATGGGGGGCAGGAAGGCCAGACCGTAGAATTCTTTGGCGTCAAAGGCCAGGCCTAAAAATATGCCCCCGGCAAAAAGGGCGCTGAAGGAGGGGGAATCGAGGCCCCGGGCCAGGCACCAGATCCCCAGGAGAAAGAGCCCCAGTGCCGGCACGTCCCCCAGGACGGAGCGGCCCCAGTGGAGAACATCCGTGCCCCCGAAAGCCAGGGCCACCGCGCCCAAAGCGACCGCGGGCCCCCAGCAGCGCCGGGCTCCCAGGTATAAGGCCAGGAACGCCAGAACCAGATAGGCTCCGGCCACCAGGCGGCCGCTGGTCACCCCCACCCCCAGGAGCTTGTAAGACAGGGCCACCGGCAGAATTACCGCGGGCCCGGCACTGATGCGGTAGTCCAAATCGGAGAGCTGGTTGGGACTCTGGATGGTGAAGGCGTACCGCCCATGCTGCACCAGATTGGCGGCCGTCTCCGAAAAGATGCCTTCATCCCACCAGATGGCGGGGTAATTGGCCAGGTTATAAAAACTCCCCCAGAGCACCAGGGTCCAGAGCAACGCTCCTGCCAGGAACCGGGGGTTTTTAAGCCTGGTCAACCTGTATCCCTCCAAGTTGCAAGATAGGGGTAGTCAGATGTGGGCGGCATGTTCCGCGCCAACGACCTCTGGGGCTGTCAAAAAAAAACCTGCCCCATTATAGGGCAGGTTTCATTTTTGTAAAAGGGGAAATTCACCCCGAGTATAAAAGGGTTAATTTACAGGCCCACAATGTGCCGTTGCAGTTCCTTGGTCTTCTCCAGACGGGCCGCGTCCCGTTCCTGGACCAGGGCGTCCAGCCGGTCCTGGATGCGTTGATAGAAATTACTGTTGATGTCTTCTCCCCGCTGATGGGCATCGATCAGCTGCCGGTAGCAGCAGATCATTTTGGCAATCATGGAGACTGCGTATTCCCGCCCCTGAACCTTGACCGTGGCCAGCCCCAGGTTCAGGTAGGCCTTCAGTTCATCGCCCAGGATGGCGAAGGCCACGTTGGGGTGGGTCCGGACCCGTTCATTGAGGGTCTCGATGACGTGCCGGGGTTGCCCCCGCCGTCTCAGCAATTGGAGGCGCTGCTCATCGGTCAGCAGGCAGAGCCGGAAGCAACTGCCGCTGCGGTCCGGCCAACCTTCGTATTCCACGATCTCATTGCCATCCTCATCCTGATAGACTTTCTTGACGTAGGAGTCGGCGATGAGTTCATGGAAGAGGCAATTGCCCACGCCGCCGATGCACCGGTTCCCGTGGATCAAGACCTCGGTGAGCAACCCCAGGGCGTCCGCGTCCTGTTTGAACCGGGCCAGTTTCTCCACGGTGTTGATCTCCGTGGAGGCCACCAATTGGGTGGCGCCGTAGGATTTAAACTGGGCCATTTCCGCCTGGGTCTGGATATTACAGCCCACGCTGGCGTGGATGACCAACCCCGGAAAACGCCGGTGGATCTCCTGCATTACCACAGGGGTTTTGACTATCACCCCTTCAATGCCGAAGCCCGCGTATTTGCCGACTTTTTCCACCAGCAGGGGCAGCTTTTCCTCGGGGATCTCGGCATTCAAGGCCACCCGCACCTTCCCCTGATAGGCCGCGGCAATGCGTACGGCTTCGCCGATCTGGCTGTCTTCCAGTTCCCACTCACATTTGCGGCGGCTGAAGCCTTTGGCGCCCACATAGACGGCGTTAGCGCCGTTTTTGCAAACCGCCTCCACCATCTCCAGGCTGCCGCCTGGGGCTAAAAGTTCGTTAATCATAAGCTTCCCACACCTCCCTGAGCCTGCCGAAAGGTTCCTCAAAGGCTCTGCCAACTTCCCTCTGCCAGTGCCCGTGGTAACCCCCAGGTATGGTGGGTTCCTGCCCCGCGTCGTTGTTCTCGGAGACGGTTTTTACCAGCCTCCGGTGGGAAATATAGCTTTGTGAAAATTATCTTAAATTATAACTTAATCTTAACTTTTTTTCAATAAAGACTTAATATTTTCCCCGATTTTTCGGTCCCCTGGGGCCGCAATTTCGACCCGCCCGGTTTCGGCAAAATTGTTTGTCCCAACCTTTAAGGGCGCCCGCAGGCCCTGCCCCCAGTCCTTTCCTAACCCCGCAGGTAGGTAACGGCCAGGGTGAAGCAAAGCCCAAGTTCCACCGCCCAGGTGAGAAAATAAATCAATAATTGCATCCGGGAACCGTAATCTTCCTCCAACAGGATACGATTCGGCTCCCGGACGATATCCCAGGAAGTCATCTCTTTCCCTGCCACCATAGTTCTCTCCTCTTTAGAAGAAATCAGCCAGAAGCTGGTTGATATCCCGCTCAGGTTGCTGCCGCACCAGGGGGCCGGCCGCCAGGGCCGGATGGGACTCTTCCAGAAGGGGCCGGGGGTGGCGGTAGATCACGCCGGTGGGAATACGGTCCCCAAACTCCTTGGCCTTCTGGTAGGCCCATAGTTCATTTTCCGGATCATAATCCGGGGTCTCTTCCACCCGGTAGACCCGCTCCCGGTACCACTGATAAGTATTCACCCGGTTAAAAGTCACACAGGGTTGCAACACTTCCAGCAAGGCAAAACCCCGGTGACTGATGGCCTGCTGATAAAGTTCCTGCAGGTGGACCGGATCGGTGGCGGAGCCCCGTCCCACCCAGGAGCAGGACTGGCTCACGGCCAGGGCCAGGGCCGCCAGGGGCAGGTAGGGCACCCCCTGGGGCTGCAGCGTGGTCTTCAACCCCTGATCGGTGGTGGGAGAGGCCTGGCCCTTGGTCAGGGCGTACACCTGGTTGTTGTGCACCACCAGAGTAAGATCCACGTTGCGTCGCAGGGCCGCCAGCAGATGGTTGCCTCCTTCCCCGTAGCAGTCCCCGTCCCCGGCCACGCAGACCACCTTGAGGTCCGGATTGGCCAGACGGGCCCCGGTGCCCACCGGCAGGGTGCGGCCATGGATACCATTAAAGGTATGACAACTCAGGTAGTGGGGGAATTTCCCGGACTGGCCGATCCCCGACACCACCAGCAGATCCTGTGGCCGGATGTCCAACTCCGCCAGGGCCTGCTTAAAGGCCTTGAGCAGGGCAAAATTGCCGCATCCCGGGCACCAGGCCGTTTCCAGGCCCTCATATAATTCTATCGGCAACATGGCGTCCTCGGATAAAACCTGAGTCCCCAGGGGATATTAATATACCACATATTTTTTTCCAGGAAAACCATTAAACCACCCCTGACAATCCCCGGAGAATATATTCCGGGGTAAATGGCGCGCCGTCATATTTCAGGACCAGGTGGTCCGCCTTGATGCCCGTTTCCTGGCGCAGCAGGCGATGCAGCTGGCCGGTGGCATTCATCTCCACCATCACCAATTTTTTGCTCTTGCTCAAGGCCGCGGCCACCGCGGCGGCGGGGAAAGGCCAGAGTTCACTCAAATGCACCATGCGGGCCGGGGTCCCTCCGGCCTGGAGGCGGGCCACCGCCTCCTGAACCGGCCCCAGACTGGAGCCCCAGCAGATCAGGGTGAGGGGCGCGTCGGGGGCGCCGGCGCTGGTAATGCCTCCCAACTCCTGCACCAGGCCTTTAAGCTTACCCAGGCGTTTATCGTGCATCTGCACCCGCACCGCCAGATCCTCGGTGAGATGCCCGTCCGGGGTGTGTTCGTCCGAATCGGCCACCACCAACTCCGGGCCGAAGCCCGGCAGACGGCGGGGAGAGACGCCGTCCGGGGTATAGGCGTAGCGTTGGTAAACCCCTGGGGCCGGGCCGGTGGCCAGGCCCCGATCCACCCGCACTTCCGGGAATTCCCCGGGCAGATGGGTGAATTGGGTATCCGCGAAGTATTGATCCGTGAGCAAAAATACCGGTAATTGCCAGCGATCGGCCAGATTCAGCGCCTTGGCCATCAGGGCGAAGCCTTGGGCCGGGGTGCCGGGGGCCAGCACCGCCCGGGGGAAATCCCCCTGGCCGGCATAGAGCACAAAACTCAGGTCCCCCTGTTCGGTGCGGGTGGGCAGGCCGGTGCTGGGCCCGGGCCGCATGGACACCACGATCACCAAAGGGGTCTCGGTCACGGCCGCCAGCCCCAAGGCCTCGGTCATCAGGCAAAAGCCGCCGCCGGAGGTGCCCACCAGGGACCGGGCCCCGGTATAAGAGGCGCCGATGGCCAGGTTGATGGCCGCGATCTCGTCTTCGGCCTGCTCCACCACCACCTGATAGCGGGGCGCGCGTTGGGCCACCGCGTTCAGCAGACTGGTCCAGGGGGTCATGGGATAGCCGCTGATGAACTGCAGCCCCCCGGCCAGGGCTCCCAGGGCCATGGCTTCATGGCCGCTGATCAACAGACGGGGCTCCGGGGCCGGAGAGACCCCGGCCAGGGAAAATCCAAAGGCTTGAGCCCCGGCCTGCTCATAGCCCCGGGTGGCGGCCTGCACGTTCCACTCCACCACCTCCCGGCCCTTGTCCTCGAAGGCCTCTTTGAGGAGCGCCAGCAGGGGGCCCAAGGGCACCTTGAGCAAGCCCAGCACTGCGCCGCAGGCCCCGGCGTTCACCGCGATTTCGGCCTTGCCTTGGGCCTCGGGCAGCAAGGTCTCCGGGGAGAGGGCCAGGGCCGGAATGCTGCTGGGGAGTTCCTTCACCTCAGAGGCATCGTAAATGATCAGGCCCCGGGGGGAGAGTTCCCGGTGGTGCAGGGCAACCGTCTCCTGGTTTAAGGCGATGAGGAGGTCCACCCCTTCCCGGGAGGAGAAGAGCGGCTGATCCGCCAGGCGGATCTTATTGAACAGGTGCCCCCCCCGGATGCGGGATTGATAATCCTGGGTTCCCAGGACCCAGCAACCCTGGCGCATCAGGGTCTTGGCCAGGGGCAGGGTGATGGAGTGCACCCCCTGGCCCGCGGCCCCACCGATCAGGATGTTCAAGTCCACTGGCATAAGCAGGCCGTCCCGGAATAAATATTTAGTCAAAATATAATCATCAACCCTGGGGAATAAAGATGTCAACCGGAATAGTTCCAGGGCGTGGGGGGCTGGCCGGAAAAACTTAGGAACACTTCCCATTTTGCCGATTTTTTCCTCTGCCTCCGGTCTTGCCTGGAATGATGGGGCAGTTTCCTCCTCTCCACCCCCAGCATGGGCCGGCCATTACCCGCAGGTTTGTATCTTATGGATATACCATATTATTTCCCTCTCCCCCTGCGAGGGGAGAGGGTAGGGTGATGGGGGATATGGCCATGAAATTGCTACATATCTATTACAATACCTTTCCACCCCCTCCACTTGTGGCTAATGCAAAGATCATGGGGGAGGGAGTAAAGGCCAAGTTGCTGTCAAAGAGGGAATATTGAGCGTGTCATTCTGAACGGAGCAAGCGCAGTGAAGAATCTAGATTCTTCGCTGCCCTCAGAATGACAATGCTGCTCTTTTGACCGCAACTAGGTAGAAAGGCCTTAAAACTTAGGGAAGATAAACGCGGGAAGGTTAACTGGCGGTTATTTTATGATGGCAAGACGGGGTACCTGCAGCAATCAGGACTTTCTGGACGATGCATCCCAAGGGCTATTTTTGACTGAGTTTTTTCCAGGTATGCCACATCTTTTTGAGAAAGCCTTCTTCCTGGCCGGGATGTTCCAAGCTCTGGGCCTGGCCGGCGCTTTGGCCCTCCGGCTGGTCCTTGACCCACTCCTGGAGCAGTTCCTGCTGTCTGGGCGTCAGGTTCCTGGGGATGGTCACCCGCACGTCCACCAGCAGGTCTCCCCGGCGGGGGCCTTTGGGATAAGGAACTCCCTCCCCTTTCAGGCGGATCGTCTCATGGGGCTGGGTGCCCGGAGGAATGACCATTTCTTTGGCGCCCTTTAGGAGGGGGATGGTGACCCGGGTCCCCAGGGCCGCCTGGGCAAAGGAGATGGGCATTTGTAGATGCAGGTCATACCCGTCCCGGCGGAACAACTCATGGGGCCTGACCTGGAGGATGATATACAGGTCCCCGGGCCTCCCCCCGAAGAGGCCTTCATTGCCCTCCCCGGCCATGACCAGATGCGTGCCGCTGTCCATGCCCGGGGGTATCCTGACTTTGAGTTTTTTCTTTTCCTGGACCCGGCCTTCTCCCCGGCAGGCGGGGCAGGGTTCGGAGACAAACTCTTTCAGACCCTGGCAGTGGGGACAGGTGGTGCTGATTTGAAAGATGCCGTGGGTGCGGGAGATGACCCCCCGGCCGCCGCATTGGGGACAGGGAATCCTCTGGGTCCCGGGTTTGGCGCCGTTGCCCCCGCAAGTGCGGCAGAGGACCACCCGGGGTGCCTCAATGGTCACTTCCGTGCCCAGGGCCGCGTCCATGAAATCCAGGGCCAGGTCATAGCGCAGATCGGTGCCTGCCCGGGGCTGCATGCCTGTCTGGCCCTGAAAGCCGAAGACATCGCCGAAGATGTCGCTGAAGGCGTGGAAGATATCGGAGAAATCCCGGAAGCCGGTGAACCCGGTGGCGGACACGCCCTCCCGGCCGTAGCTGTCATAAAGACGCCGCTTTTCCGGATCCCTCAGAACTTCATAGGCCTCCGCGGCCTCCTTGAAGCGTTCTTCCGCCTCTTTGTTGCCGGGATTCCGATCCGGATGAAACTGGAGGGCTATCTGCCGGTACTTTTTCTTGATTTCCTCGGGAGTGGCATCCCGGGACACCTCCAGGATGCGGTAGTAATCGTAGTTATTAGGGGACATAGTTTAGGTTAGACGAGCCTTTACCGAAGAGATTTTATCACCTAATAATATCTCCTTATCCCGGCGGTCGTCAATAGAGATATGGGTGACTACCCGTTTAACCCCTTTGGCAAAGGGCAACTCATGGAGCGCCTGGGCCACCTCCAGCAGACGGCGGGCGTCTCCCTGCACCAGGGTGCCCATATCGGTGAGCAGGTGGGGGATATTTTCCTTTTGCAGATACCCTACCACTTCGGCAATATAATCCCCGACGCTGGGATGGCCCAGACCCAAGGGAATAATGCTGATTTCCATGATGGCCATGGCTGCCCCGGCATACGGCTACGCGGCTTGAGCGGGCAAGACGCGGCGCACTGCCTCTTTCAAGCGGCGCAAATCATGGGACTTGACCACAAATTCATCGGCGCCCCAGCTGGCCAAATCGAGGGGAGGGATAAAATGGGAATAAAAGATGACCCTGGTTTCTTTGCGGGTGCCCTTAACGATGCGCCCGGTTTCCACCCCGGACATATCCGGGAGCAAGACCTCCAGGATGACTACATCCGGCTTGAAGGCATCCACCATCCGCACCACGCTGGCGCCGTTTCCGGCCACCGCCACCTCATAGCCCTCTTCCAGTAATTCCTCCAGACACAACCGCTGGATATGAGGCTCACTGTCGGCAAAAAGTATTCTGGACATGGCTCGCACCCCTCCATAAAGCGGTGCTCCCCCTAACTCAATTTATAATAAGTCTCCCTCACCCGTTTGTCCAGAGGCGCACAATCGTTTGTCCACAGGCGCACAACTATAATCTCTACTAAATTGATCGAGAATACCGCGGGCTTTTTGTATATCCTTTTCTTAAAATAATTTCAAGAAAATTAACATCAGCTTTAATATTTTTCGTCCTGCCCTGATTGCGACCTCAAGGGGCATTGCCGCCCGGAAAATCCGGCCCCGGCCCTTTATTTCTCTTCCGGGCCGCCTTCCCCTTCCCCGGCTGTCTGCCCCTTTTGGCGAAATTCCTGCCAGCGCTTCACCAGGTCCGGCTCCGCGCCTTCCCCCCCCGGTTCATAAAAGCCGGTCCCGGCCAGTTCTTCCGGAAGATAGTCCTGGGTGACAAAATGTCCGGGAAAATCGTGGGGGTAGAGATAGCCCCGGCCGTGCCCCAGGCCCTTGCGGTCCCGGTGGGCGTCTTGCAAGGGAGTGGGGACCTTGGTGGCCCCTTTCTGCTCCAGGTCCCCCTGGGCCCGGAAATAGGCATTAGTGGAGTTGCTCTTGGGGGCCAGGGCCAGGTAAATGGTGGCCTGGGCCAGGTGGTACTGGCCTTCCGGCAGCCCCACCCAGTTGAGGGCCTGGGAGGCCGCGGCCACCTGCACCAGGGCCTGGGGATCGGCCAGCCCGATGTCTTCTGCGGCCAGGATCAAGAGGCGGCGCATAATGAAACGGGGGTCTTCCCCGGCCCCTAACATCCGGGCCAGCCAATAAAGGGCCGCGTCCGGATCGGAGCCCCGCACGCTCTTAATAAAGGCCGAGACGGTGTCGTAGTGGGCCTCGCCCTCCTTATCGTACAGGAGGTCCCGCCGGGGCATACACTCCCGGGCCGCGTCCAGGTCCACCCGGATGACGCTCGCTTGATCCGGCTCGCTGCTGAGAACCGCCAATTCCAGGGCGGTCAAAGCCCGGCGGGCGTCTCCCCCGGCCATGCGGGCCAGGTGGGCCAGGGCCTCCGCGGTCACCTCGGTGGGCATCAACCCCAGGCCGTTTTCCCGGTCGGTCAGGGCCCGCTGCAGCAATAGCAGAATTTCTTCTTCTTTCAGGGGTTCGAAGATAAAAATCCGGGCCCGGGAGAGCAGGGGGCCGATGATCTCAAAGTAAGGGTTCTCGGTGGTGGCGCCGATCAAGGTCAGGAGCCCCTCTTCCACGTGGGGGAGCAGAGCATCCTGCTGGGCCTTGTTGAAGCGGTGGATTTCGTCGATGAGGAGAACGGTGCGGCGGCCCCGGGTCTGGGAAGTCCGGGCCTCCTCCACCACCCGGCGCAAGTCCGCCACCCCGGACATGACCGCGCTCAGGCTGGAGAATTCGCAGTTTAAGGTGCGGGCCATGACCCGGGCCAGGGTGGTCTTGCCCGAACCCGGCGGACCCCAGAAAATCATGGAGGAAAAGAGCCGTCCGCCCTTCAAGGCCCGCCATAACAGGCGGCCTTCCCCCACCAGATGCTGCTGGCCCACGAACTCGGACAGCCGCCGGGGCCGCAGGCGCGCGGCCAGGGGCTGGGGCGGGGCGAATAAGGGGGCGGTCTTCCGGCTCCGATCCATGGTCTTGCGTGGCCAGGGGCTGCCGCTGCCGAGTCCCCCGGTTTCCTCCCTCCCTGCCTCTTGTTTTTTCCGCTAATATTGTTATATTTTAACAAAAATACCTGAGGCGCGCCATGTTCGGTTACAACATTGGGACCATCATCATTATCCTGGTCATCGTCCTGCTGCTTTTCGGCCCACGGCGCCTGCCGGAGTTGGGTGACAGCATCGGCAAGGCCATCCGCAGCTTTAAGAAGGCTCACGACGAAGGCCCCGAGGTTTTGCCTAAGGAAGAGGCCAAAGCCGCGCCCGGCGCCGCCGCCACCGCCGCTCAGGCCAAAACCTGCCCCCAATGCCATAAAGAGCTCACCCAGGAGTACGCGTTCTGCCCTCATTGCGGCCATAACTTTAAAGCCTGATTGATCCGGGGGGCGTGTGGGCATCTCTTTTGAGGCGATAATTCTTATTTTAGTTCTCGCCCTGGTCCTTTTCGGGCCGGAAAAACTGCCGGAGCTGGCGGAAAAAATCGGTAAATGGGTGGCGAAGCTACGCCAGGCCAGTTCCGATCTGTCCCAACATTACCACCAGGCCGTCAACCCCCTGCTGACGCCGCCACCGCCACCGCCGCACACCCCTTCCCGGGAAACTCTTTGTCCCCAATGCTCCCAGAAAATAGGGGATAATTTTCACTTCTGCCCCCATTGCGGCTGTTACCGGGATGATTTCGAACCCCCGGACACCCCGAATCCCGGGGCGGTAACCAGCAGCGTCACTTACTGCCCCCAATGCGCCCGCAAGCTGGAGGAAGATTTCCTTTTCTGCCCGCTCTGCGGCTATAGCCAGGGAGAGGAGGAGCATTACCCGGAACCTGAACCACCCCAGCCCCCCAAGCAGGTCACCTGTCCCCATTGCGCCCGGCAGTTGGACACGGATTTCCTCTTCTGCCCCGGCTGCGGCCAGCCCCCGGGGAAAAGCGCGGCGCCTCCCAAGTCCCCGGCCCCTTAGGGCAGGCGGACCTCCCCCTTCCCTTGCCCCCAAACTTCATGGCCCCTATTCCTGGCAACGCCACGCCTGATCTGGGAGCCCTAAAGGTCATCGCTTACGATTGCGACGGGGTCTTGATAGACTCCCGGAGGTCCAACGCCGCATTCTACAACCAGATCTTGCAGCGCTTCGGGCTGCCGCGGCTGACACCCCGGCAGTTGGATTTCGTGCAGGTGAGCACCGCCCGGGAAGCCGTGGATTTTCTCTTTCAGGGGAGCCCCAGCCGGGAGATGGCCCAGGCCTTCCAGCAGGAGATAGACAACGCGCCTTTCGTGGCGCTGCTCCGCCTGGAACCCCATATTCGGGAGGTCCTGGCCGCGTTGCGCCCCGGTTACGGCACCGCCATCGCCACCAACCGGGGGAAAAGCCTGCCCCTGGTCCTGAAGGAATTGGGATTGGCGGGTCTCTTTGACTTCACCGTCAGCAGTTATGACGTGGAAAAGCCCAAGCCCCACCCCGAATGCCTGCTGAAAATCCTGGAGCATTTCCGGGTGGAACCCTGGGAGGCCTTATATATTGGGGATGCGTCGGTGGATCAGGAGGTGTCCCAACGGGCGGGGGTAACTTTTGCGGCTTACAAAAACCCGGAACTGCCGGCGCGCTTCCATCTCCGGGATCACCGGGACCTGCTCAAGATCCTGCCCCCGGGCTCCCGGCCTTGATCATTGGGAGCCCCAGGCCCCGGACCTCGCGCCCGGCCATATGACTGCAGGGGACGGCGCGGCGCACAACCCTAATGACAGTTTCCCTTCACTTCCGGTGACTTTTCTTGCCCTCGGACCATGGATATCAGGGCCATAATCACCATGCCTAGTGCCACGCCGATCAACAGACCCGCATAAAAAGCGAGGAGCGCCATTTTCATTTCCTCCGGGAGGACTCCCCTTTCCTCCCAAATAGTCCTGCGGCCGTCTTCCTGTTCGCACCCTGGATAAACCGGCGATTTTCTCACCTGATATAATTATGGTTACCGGGCAAGAGAAAAACAATAGGCAGAAATACCCATATTTACCGGGGCAGTTCTTGGTTCCATAAAGTTCTTGCCACCCTGGGGGCTCCGGCATAATCTGGCAAAACAGCCTCTAATTAACAGGAGTTTTCCATGCCCCTGCAGAGACCTTTGACCGGGGAACCGGCGCTCATCGCCGGGCTGAGCCGGCTGTTCGGCCAGCCCCCGCCGGATGTGGCCTTAGGCATCGGGGACGACTGCGCCGCCCTGGCGCTGCCCGGCCCGGATTACCTCCTGTGGACCGTGGACACCCTGCTGGAAGGAGTCCACTTCGATCTCTCCTATTTTTCCCTCCCCCAGTTGGGGCGCAAGGCCCTGGCCGTGAATCTGAGCGACATCGCGGCCATGGGGGGAGAGCCCCTTTACGCCTTGCTCTCCCTGGGCTGGCCTAAGGCCAGGGACGTCTCCGGGGCCCTGGCCATGGGGGAAGGTCTGGCCCAAGCCGCCGGGGAGCATGGGTTGGCCATTATCGGGGGCAACACCGTCGCTTCTCCCGGAGGGGTCATAGTCACCCTCACCCTCCTGGGCCGGGTGGCCCGGGGCGAAATGTTGACGCGCCGGGGAGCTGGAGTTGGGGACCTTCTCTATGTCACCGGCCCCCTGGGGGAAGCGGCCGCTGGCCTGGAGATTCTGACCCGGGGTCTGAAACTCGATGCGGACCTGCAGGCCCCTTTATGCCGGGCCCATCTGGACCCCCGGCCGCAGCTGGCCGCGGGCCGCGTCTTGGCGGGGCAAAGATTGGCCACCGCGCTCATCGACCTCTCCGACGGCGTGGCCACGGACCTGGGCCATCTCTGCCGGGCTAGCGGCGTGGGGGCCCGCATTTCCGCGGCCACCGCGCCGGTCTCACCCCGGGTTAAGGCCGCGGCCCCTTGGTTAGGCGTCGAGCCCCTGAACCTGGCCTTGAAGGGAGGAGAAGACTACCAGCTGCTCTTCACTTCCCCCCCGGATAATGCCCCGGCCCTGTATGCGGCTTTTGCCCGGGCCGGATTAGCGCCGCCTCTGCCTTTGGGGGAAATCATCCCCGGCTCCGGCGTGCTTTTGGAGACTGCCGCGGGAGAGAAGGACATCGCCGGCGAAGGCTTCGACCATTTCCGGCTTGACCTTTGCGGCGAATAAATCTACCATAAATTTATGCCAGGGCCGGGTGCAAGTCCCGGCCCGGCGACCAGGCCGTAATAACGGTTCCGGTTGCTATCACCCCCAATTAACTACCTCCCCATGACTACCAAAGAGAAAGGATTTAATTTGAAGGTCTGCCGCACCTGCCGCCACTGGTCCGATAAACAAAAGGGAGTTTGCACCCGCCTCCAGCACGGGGTGGGCCAGTTCTGGATGTGTGAGGACTGGACGGAGATGCCGGATACCCCCCAAACCACCGGGGAAGCCCCGGTCAAGAAATGATCCGGCCCGGGTAATTCTTGAAAGCCGCCTCATAACTACTGGAGTGTTTCATAATTAACCGGACCTGAATTCAGGTCTGGAGCGCTGGACCTGGCAGGGTTAAGTCCCCCTTTGAAAAAGGGGGATTTAGGGGGATTTCAAGTGCTTATAAAAATTCCCCCTGACCCCCCTTTAAGAAAGGGGGGAAAACCGGCCTTGGCGATACAGCCTTAATTATGAAACAGACCACTATCTAGGGAGGGTGGACATGCAGGAAGCAGCCTTTGCCGCCCTGGTGCACGGAGTTTACGTGGTCACCACCCGCCTGGGCGATAAGATCAACGGCATGACCGCGGCCTGGGTCTCCCAGGTGTCCCTCAACCCCCTGCTGGTCATGGCCGCCATCGCCCCATCCCGCTATACCCACGACCTCATCAAGGAAAGCGGCGTCTTCGCCGTGAATGTCTTAACTACGGACCAGGTGGATCTGGGGAAGCGCTTCGGTTATCAAAGCGGGCGCAAGGTGAATAAATTCACGGGCCTGGAATGGCTCTACCGGGCCACCGGCTCGCCGATTTTACCCCAGGCTTATGCTTATCTGGACCTGAGGCTCTCATCCGCCTTGCCCGCGGGGGATCATACCCTGTTTGTGGGGGAGGTGGTGGAGGCCAAAATTCTCCACCCCCAGGCCAAACCCTTAGTCTTCAAAAAGACTGATTTTTTCTAAAAAAGTTTGACACCAAAATGATTTTAGTTTATTGGTTGTTGAGTCGTTAGAGAATGTAGAGAGCATTTCTTCCAGGGATAGGGGCCTATGGTTAACTTTGGGGATGTGGGGATCATCTGCTTGAACTGCGACATCAAGGGGGCCTGTCGCAACTGCCTTTGGGGAGAGTGGGATGCGGTTAAAGGGAGTTGCCGGAATTGTCAAAGTCCCATCTGCGCCCTGTACCGGGAGAGGCTCTTCACCTCCGGCTCCCGTGTCATGGCTCGCCCCCAGCCCATTCCTAGCCCGACTCATTTGACCTGAGACGACGGCTCAGCAGATCCGCGTGCCGCAGCGGTAAAGGGCTGCGGTATCTCCTGACGCTGCCCATCACTATTTCCCGGCTTGCCTCCAGCGTAATTTTGTGCCCCGGGGAGAGATAAAAGGGCTTCCTCCCTTTCTGGGTGCGCAGAATCAAGCCAACTACTCTTCCTTGATAAACCAGAGGGCTGGCCGCGCCCGCTGCATCCCCCGGCTCCTCCCCGGTGCCCACCAGCCTGCTTTTCGCCAGGCCGATGCAGGGCAGGTCCAGGACCAGCCCCAGGTGCGTGGCCAGGCCCAGGCCCCGGGGGTGGGCCAGACCCTGGCCGTCCACCAGGAGCACGTCCGGCCGCTGCCGCAATTTCCGGAAAGCCGCCGCCAAAATGGGGACCTCCCGGAAGCTGAGTAGCCCCGTGCGGTAAGGAAAGGGACAGACATCCGCCGCGCCCGCCTCCTCCACCAACTCCAGTTCCGGATAGCTAAAAACCGCGATGGCCCCAAAAATGCGCCGATCTGCCTTATCGCAGATGGCGTCCGCGCCCCCCACGAAGCGGGGCGGATTGGGCAGGGGGGTGAGTTGGACGCGCTGGCGCAGTTCCTCCTGCAATGCCACCGCCTCTTGATAGGTCTTGGGCCAGGAAGCCAGGTAATTATCGGGGGTAGGGTGGGCATTGCCCACCATAGGTTTATCCTTACCTCTAAAGATGGTGGGCGATGCCCACCCTACTTTCTGGAGGTGCGGGGTTAAAACCCGCCCCTACAACTAGTCCCCCCGCACCAACTCCGCGCTGTAAATAAACGCTCCATCTCTTTTGCTCATCCGGCCATGCCGATTCTCGATGATCCAGCCGCTCTCCCCTTTGCCGCCGAAGGGCAGGCGCAGCGGGGTGAAGAGAAAATCCGGGTTGTCGTAAACCATGCCGAAGGTCTCTGTGAGCTTTTCTTTGGCCCCAGGGGGCGGCGTGCCGAAGAAGGCCGCGGAGAAGGGATAGCGCGTGTTTAGGGTTTTTGTAACCGCCTGGGCGTCGCTCTCCACCGGGCATAGGGCCAGGAAGGGGCCGAAGAGTTCCAGGTCCGGCGCCTTTTCGATCTCCACCAGAAAGGGCCCCTGCCATTCCCCGTCCCTTTGGTAGGGGACCAGGAATTTGGGGTCTTGCAGCGCGGCCAGGGCCCGGTCCAGGAGGGCCCGGGTGCGCGCCAACCTGATGGGGCCGATCCAGGTTAAGGGGTCCCGGGGGTCCCCCACCCGGATGTCCGCCATCTGGGCCAGGATCATTTTCCGGGCCTCTCCGTAAATCTCCCGGTGAATATAGGCCCGTTTCAAGGTGGTGCAATACTGCCCGCCGTTGATGAAGGCCCTTTTGACCACAAAGGGGACGGCTTGCGCCAAAGGCGCGTCTTTGAACAGGATCGCCGGGGGCAGGCCGCTGGGGCCCGCAAAAAAGAGCTTGTCAAAGGCCCGGGCTTCCCGGGCATAGGCGTTTCCCACCTCCCCGCCCCCGGAGATGAACAGGACCCGGACCTGGGGGTCCTGGACGCACTGGTGCCCGAAGCTGCGGTTATCCATACCCACCACGGGCTCGAACTCCGGAAAGGGGGCTACTACCTCTTTGATGAGCCGGGCGGTTAGGGGGGTTTGGGAGGAGAAACTGAAGCGGAAGCGGTTGCCCCCCAAGACCGCGGCCCCGCCCACCCGGGCCAGCATGATGGGCGCGGCGTCGTAGGGGAAGATGGCGGCCACCGTGCCGTAGGGGGATCTGCCCTCCACCTGGGGGACTTCCACGGCCATGGTCCGCAGGTGCTCCACGGCCAGGTCCACCTCGAGGCCGGCAATGCGGCAGGGCGCGCCGATATCGTCTGCAGCCGCGGCCACGATCTCTGCCCGCGTCCCGGCCAGGCGCGCGGCCACCTCTTCCAATAACCGCAGACGGCCTGCAATTTTCACATCCATGGCCTTAATTCCCCTTAATCAAGATACCACATAATCAAGGGTTATAAAATCTCCGGTAATGACTGGAGGCGCTGGGGAGGAATAGGCTTCGCGCCTCCCGGATTTTCCGGCGCCCAAAAACACCGCGCCGGGGCCTGGTTAGAATACCAAGAGGCGACCTCTGCGAAAGTCCCTCTTCTGTCATTCTGAACGTAGCGAAGCGGAGTGAAGAATCTCTCATTTGCTGGTACCCTACGAGATTCTTCGGTCGCTCCGCTCCCTCAGAATGACAAATTAGGGCGTTTTCGCAGGGGTCTCAAGTTGCGTTCATAGAGGTAATAAAATCCTGGTCCGTAAGGGCGCAACTTGGTATAGACCCCTGAGGCGGGCGTCCCCAATCTTCTGTCAATGCTGCCCCGCCCGCTAAAGACCTGGACGGCGTTAGGCTTTACTCATGGCAGCGGCAAAATGGCACCGCAGCATTCAATGACCCGGCCAGATAGGCGGCAACGGCTTCGGCCGGGGGGCCGGGAAATTTCACCACCAGGGGCTTGATGCCGCGAGCCTGGAGTTCTTCCGCGGCCCGCCAACCCATGCCCCCGCAAAGCACCACCTGGCAGTCCTGGAGGGCTGCCACCATGTCGGCATGACTGTGGGGGGCGTGGCTATGGCCTTCCTGGCCGTCGCACTCTCCCTTGGCAAACGCGGTGAAGCCGTTGGTACGGACCTCAGGACCCGCAACCTTACCGCCGTCCACCTCGTAGACCAGAAAGCTGCGGCAACGCCCGAAGTGGTTGGACAAGGAAACACCATCTTCCGAAGCAATAGCGATCTTCATCATACTGTTCCTCCCCAAGGAAATTTTGGCAAACTCAGAAATTATGGCTTCGACTGGCCGCGCCGGCACCCCTGACGCGCGCCGGCCCCGGGTCCACCAGACCCCCGTTCCGCCTCGGACCGGCAGATATTGCGGCTCCGGCAAGCTGGACACTCCGGGGGTCTTCCGGTCCCATAGGTCACGGGCCATTCGTGTTGGCAGTCGTAACACTTAAACGTCCTGGTTTCCGGCAGGTATTCAACCCCAGCTTCCATCCACCGCGCCATGGGTGTGGGGATGATTTCTGCCCTCTCCGCTCCCGGCACCCCGGCGGGCTGGCACCGGCGAAGATCAGGCAGCCACCCCGCCCGTTGACAATATTTTGTTCTGGTCATGGATTTTTATTAACATATGTTCAAAATAAAGCAAGGGGAATGGGCTTTTTTTCCCAGGCCTTGGTTAAAACCAGGGAAGATTTTGGTGACCTTAGAGAAAGGGGTGGAGGCCTGGCTCACCGCGCCTGGCCGCCACTTCAGCAGCCTGCCCTGCCTTATTCCTGCTTGCATTTCCGGCAGGCTGTCTTACATTGGTGGCAGGAGGATGCAAACATGAAAAAATCCCTGGGCGCCAGGACTATGGCCTTCCCCACCCCGGTGTGGGTGGTGGGGACTTATGACGCAGAAGGCAAACCCAATGTGATGACCGCGGCCTGGGCCGCAATTTGCTGCTCCCAGCCGCCCTGCGTGTCGGTGTCGCTGCGGAAGGCCACTTACACTTACGGCAATCTGCTGCTCAAAAAGGCCTTCACCATCAGCATCCCCCCGGAAGCCTACGTCAAAGAGGCCGATTATTTCGGGATCGCCAGCGGCAAGGCGGTAAACAAGTTCACCACCTCCGGGCTCACTCCCGTCAAGAGCGACCTGGTGGACGCGCCCTATGTCCAGGAATTTCCCCTGGTCCTGGAGTGCAAGGTGATCCACACCCTGGAGATCGGCCTGCACACCCTGTTTGTGGGGGAGATCCTCGACGTCAAGGCCGAGGAGGCCGTTTTAGGGGAAAAGGGGCTCCCGGACATTGCCAAAGTGAAGCCCATCATCTTCGGCCCGGAAATCCGCTCTTATCACGGCATCGGCCCCTATCTGGGCAAGGCCTTCTCCATCGGCAAGGAGGTTTGATTAGCTGCTATAGAAAGATAGGCCTCACGCAAAGACGCAAAGGCGCAAAGCAAGACGCAAATATAGATGACCACCAGATCGCTGGGGTTTTCCCGGGCCTTTAAGCCCCCCTTTAAAAAAGGGGGGTAACATTTGGCTTTTTTCCTTTATTTTGGAAATACGGCATCTGCAGGGAAAGAGAGAAAATATATGGAATCAAACCTGACTGACCAAGAAGCGGCCCTGATCCGGGAGAGCATCCGGTCCAAATACTCCCAGGTGGCGGCCACCGGCGCGCTCTCCTGTTTTCAGTATCCCACCGGCGGGGAGGGGCTCCGGCAGCAGCAATATCCCCCGGACGTGATCCGGGACTTCCCTCAAGCCCTTATCAATTCTTTCTGCGGGGTGGGCAATCCCTTCAGCCTGGGCCCCATCTACCCTGGGGAGGCGGTCCTGGATATCGGCAGCGGCGCGGGGCTGGACGCCCTGGTGGCCGCCCGCCTGGTGGGGCCCGGGGGCCGGGTCGCGGGGCTGGACGTGACTGCGGCCATGGTCGAGAAAGCCCGGGAGAACGCGGCGTTGCTGGGCCTGGAAAACGTCAGCTTCCAGGTGGGGGAAGCCGAAGCCCTCCCCTTCCCGGATAATGACTTCGACGTGGTCATCTCCAATGGCGTCCTCAATCTCACCCTGGATAAGGGCCAGGCCCTCCGGGAGGCCCACCGGGTGCTGAAGCCCGGGGGCCGCTTGCAGCTGGCGGATATGGTCCTGGTGGCGGCGCTGCCTCCGGATAAGGCGGGCAGGATGGAGAACTGGCACCAGTGAATCGGCGGCGCCCTGCCGGGAAGGGACTTCCTGGCCCTGATGCTGCAAGCGGGCTTCCACCGCGCGAGCCTCAACGCCTATACCGGCTTTAAAAGCTCCCCCTACACCGAGGGGGCCTTGTTTTACGGGGAAAAACTGGTGGATCTCAAGGCCGCTGCGGGGATCCCCACCCAGGTGGACCAACTGGAGGAGCCCAAGGCAGTGGAGTGCGCGCCCGGCAGCGCCTGAGCGCCGAAAAAATAGTCCCGCCCAGGCCGGGCGGGTGCAGTCAGTTGCCCACAGTCGGTGCTTATGGATTACAAAAACATTCAAATTTTTGAAGAATTGGCTGCAGAATATGACGCGTGGTTCGACCGGCACCGGCTTATCTACGCCTCCGAACTCCAGGCGTTACAAAAATGCGTGCCCCCGGCGGGGAGAGGCCTGGAGATCGGGGCGGGTTCCGGGAGATTTGCCTTGCCGTTAGGGGTGCGGGTGGGCGTAGAGCCGGCCGGGACCATGGCCCGGATAGCCAGGAAAAGGGGCCTGGAAGTGCTCAGGGCGATCGCCGGGGAACTGCCTTTTAAAGAACAATCCTATGATTTTGTTTTGCTGGTTACGGTCCTCTGTTTCCTGCCGGACCCGCCCGGCGCCCTGAGGGAGGCGACCCGGGTCCTACAACCCGGGGGCAGGATAATCATCGGTATGATTGACCGGGATAGCCCTTTGGGCCAAGTTTACGAAGTAAAAAAGCAGGAGAGCAACTTCTACCGCCATGCCCAGTTTTACCCGGTTACCCAGGCCCTGGAGTGGCTCCAGACCCTCGGTTACGAAAACTGCATGACGTATCAAACAATTTTCAGAAATTTCCCGGAGATAACCGGCCTTGAGCCCGTTAAAGCAGGCCATGGCCAGGGAGGTTTTGTAGTTATTTCGGCCCGGAAGGCAGATTTTTGAAAAGATTCTTTAGCCCCGCCTGAAGCCCCGCGTCCCCTCATGGACTGCCGTTACTTAGCTACGTTGATCTTTTTCCAAATTTTTAATTTGCTGATGATTTTGGGAATGAACAGGGAAAAAACAAAAAGTCCCAAGGAGAGGAAGATTTTCCCGGTGAGCAATTGCCCCCACTGGCCGCTGGCCCAGACTTCTTTGACGGTTCCCACGAAAAAGGTGAAGATGAAGGTTCCCACCAATATCCCCAAGCTCGTGCCCCAGAGATAATCCCGGAAACGCACCTTGGTCAGCCCCATGCCGAAGTTCATGGCGGTAAACGGGAAATATACCAGGCGCAGGTAGAGC